>ENA-OPSF01000199-OPSF01000199.1-human-gut-metagenome-genome-assembly--contig:-NODE-199-length-54113-cov-59.925709_pt1 | contig 54113 bp, 47 predicted proteins | sample MGYA00241452_ERZ501896 | MGnify/ENA primary metagenome ERZ501896 (study PRJEB25962, sample SAMEA2042111) | human gut metagenome | biome: human gut; feature: human-associated habitat; material: faeces... | reverse complement strand
GACCCTCTGATTAACAGTCAGATGCTCTAACCGACTGAGCTAAGGAAGAATGTTGTTTTTTCTCAAATGCGCTGCAAAAGTAATAGGATATTTTGAAATATGCAATATCTTTGCAAAAAAAATATCAGAAATGGATAAAATAATTGGATTGGGAAACGCATTGGTCGATGTGTTAGCAACCCTTGACAGTGATGAAATCTTAACTAAAATGGACTTGCCCAAGGGCAGTATGACGCTTATAGATGAAGATAAGTTACTGAAAATCAATGAAGAATTTAGCCGTATGAAAACTCATTTGGCTACCGGTGGCTCTGCCGGAAATGCAATCCGTGGCATGGCGCAGCTTGGAGCGGGAACCGGGTTCATCGGAAAGATAAATAATGATTCTTATGGTAACTTTTTTCGGGAAAGTCTGCTGAAGCATGGAACGGAAGCTGATTTATTAGTTTCAGATACATTGCCTTCGGGAGTGGCGTCTACTTTTATATCTCCGGACGGAGAGCGCACGTTTGGCACATATTTGGGAGCAGCGTCTACGTTGAAAGCGGAAGAACTGTCGCTGGAGATGTTCAAGGGATATACTTATCTGTTTATAGAGGGTTATCTGGTACAGGAGCACGATATGATTCTCCGGGCTATTGAGTTGGCCAAAGAAGCCGGTTTGCAGGTTTGTCTGGATATGGCAAGTTATAACATCGTGGCGGGCGACCATGAGTTCTTCTCTTTGCTGGTAAATAAATATGTGGATATTGTTTTTGCCAATGAGGAAGAGGCGAAGGCGTTTACCGGTAAAGAACCTGAGGAAGCGTTGGATATTATCGCTAAAATGTGTAGCATTGCCATTGTAAAGGTGGGAGCGCGCGGCTCGCTGATTCGTAAGGGAACGGAAGAAGTACGTGTTGAGGCTGTGCCGGTGGCGAAAGTGGTTGATACTACCGGTGCCGGAGATTTTTTTGCGGCAGGTTTTCTATATGGACTGACTTGCGGATATTCTTTGGAGAAGTGCGGAAAAATAGGTGCTATCCTGTCGGGTGAGGTAATACAGGTGATTGGAACGGAACTGCCGGATTCAAAGTGGGAGAAGATAAAGGAAGATATAATAATGATAAATTAGAATATATGAAATATTTAAAGATACGTTGGATAGCTGTCCTATTGGTAGCAGTAGGTACAAGTTTCTTTTTCGGGTTTAAGAGTGGAGACAACCGTAGTTTTCAGGTGGCAAAGAATTTGGATATATTCAATTCTATAGTAAAGGAATTGGATATGTTTTATGTGGATACGATAGACCCGAACAAGACTATCCGTACCGGCATCGAATCCATGCTGTATTCACTTGACCCCTATACGCAATATTTTCCGGAAGACGACCAAAGCGAACTGGAACAGATGTTGAAGAATACGTATGGCGGTATCGGCTCTATCATAACCTGGAATACCAAACTGAAGCGTTCCATGATAGCCGAACCTTACGAACATATGCCGGCGGCTACCGTAGGCCTGAAGGCAGGCGATATTCTTATGGAAATCGACGGCAAGGACCTTGCAGGAAAGAATAATCAGGAGGTTAGCGAGATGCTTCGCGGGCAGGTAGGCACGAGCTTCAAACTGAAGGTGCAACGTCCCGGAACGGAACAGCCGTTGGAATTCGATATCGTTCGTCGTTCTATCCAGTTGCCTTTTATTCCTTATTATGCAATGTTGGATAACAACATCGGTTATATCAACCTGAGCACTTTCTCCGGTAATCCTTCCAAAGAGTTCAAGCAGGCATTTCTTGATTTGAAAAAGCAGGGAATAACTTCTTTGGTTATCGACCTGCGTAATAACGGCGGCGGTTTGCTGGACGAAGCCGTGGAAATAGCCAACTTCTTCCTGCCGCGCGGCAAAACACTGGTGACAACGAAAGGAAAGACCAAACAGGCAAGCAATACGTACAAGACGTTGCGTGAGCCGCTGGATTTGGAAATTCCGCTGGCTGTGCTGGTGAATAGTGCAACAGCTTCTGCATCGGAAATCCTGGCAGGTGCATTGCAGGATTATGACCGTGCAGTAGTGGTGGGTAACCGTACATTTGGAAAAGGGCTTGTGCAGACCACCCGTCCGCTGCCTTATGGAGGCACAATGAAACTGACAACTTCCAAATACTATATTCCGAGCGGCCGTTGCGTGCAGGCTATCGACTACAAACACCGCAATGAGGATGGCAGCGTAGGACGTATTCCGGATAGCTTGACTACCGTATTCCATACTGCTGCCGGACGTGAGGTACGTGACGGTGGCGGAGTTACTCCCGATATTACCGTCAAGCAGGATAAGTTGCCTAATATCCTGTTCTACTTGGTGAATGACAACTTGATATTTAATTACGCTACGGAGTATTGTTTGAAGCACCCCACGATTCCGGCTCCTAAAGATTTTAAGATAACGGATGCCGACTATGCCGACTTTAAGGCGATGGTACAGAAAGCAGATTTCAAGTACGACCAGCAGACTGAGAAGATTTTGAAGAACTTGAAAGAAATGGCGGAGTTTGAAGGATACCTGACGGATGCGTCCGACGAATTCAAGGCTTTGGAGAAAAAGCTATCTCATAACCTGGAGCGTGACCTCGACCACTTCTCAAAGGATATAAAAGAGATGATTGCAGTGGAAATTATCAAACGTTACTACTATCAGCGTGGAAGTATCATCCAACAGTTGAAAGATGATAAGGACCTGAAAGAGGCTGTCGGGATATTGACTGCTCCGGAAAAATATAAAGAAATGCTCAGTGTTCCGCCGGTTAAGCCGGATGAAGGCAAAAAGGAAAAATAAAAAAACATCATCATAATCTTTATTTAAACCGAAATAGTCCGCTATTTCGGTTTTTTAGTTTCTATCTCGTTTTTGTCCCATTGTGCGTATGTGTGTAATCCTCTATTTTTGTAAAAATAGAATGAAATAAGCGTTAAGGGGAGTTCCCTTTAGTGCTCCTGCGCTTTCCTAAAATTACTGGTATGCTGAACGAAGGAGCCATAAGCAAAACACAGACAAATTATGATGAAAAAACTGTTTTGGTTGGTGCTGTCAACCGTGATTTTGACAGGACAAAGTATTTTTGCTCAAGAAGCTGATTCCGAAGTCCAATCTTCTCAAAGAGAGGATTCTTTACTGCAAGTGGTAAATGAACTCTCCGACAGAGTACAGAAAACCGAAGATGCGGCACGAAATGAGAGAATATGGAAAAAAAGAGCCAAGTATTTTAATATCGGTTATATTACAAACCAAACGTTGACGGATAAAGTAGATGCCGAAGCGGAATGGAAAAGTGATTTCGGTGTTTCTCTGACTTTCGGAAAAACGTATTACCTGCATAAGAAGCCGTTGCTGAATATGATTAAGTTCGGTATTGACGCAACATGGTTTGAACTTTCGTATGCCAAGTATTCCGAACCGGACGTCTTTGCGGAAGGAGGTTCGTACACACGTGCTTATAATGATTATAGCAGTGGTTATGAAGACTATTACGAGGAAGATTTTGATTTGGGTATTCATCAGATAGATGCGTCTATGCACGTAGGTCCCTCCGTCACAGTCAATCCGGTAGGCGATTTGAAAGTGGCTGCCTATTTCCATTATGTGCCTACTTATTCTATGGTGGTCATCGATGACAGCTTCGGACACGGATATGTTTCCAATTTTGCGTTTGGTGCTTCTGTTGCCTATAAAGCAATTTCGGTCGGTATAGAACATCGTTGGGCGAAGAAAGCTACTTATAACGGACTTTCTTTTGATGAGGAAGGTATGGATTATGATGCTCCGGACTTTGAGGATGTAATTGAAAGTGACAAGTGGAAGATGAAGTCAAAATCCTTCCGTGTATTTTTGAGTTTCAGATATTAGGATTCATCACAAAAAAAACACAGGGTCTCACAGCTTTTGGGAATCCGGTAAGCATTACCCGCATCCGGAACAAAAGAAAACTCTGTGAGGCTCTGCGCTTTTTTTGTGGTGAAGAATAAGAAACCTACCGCTCGGTATAATCTCCGTTCTTTCTGATAAGTTCAATCAGCTTTTCTACGGCTTCCTCTTCGGGGATATTCTTTTCGATACACTCCTTTTTCTTATATAGGCTGATTTTGCCCCGTCCTGCACCTACATATCCGTAATCGGCATCGGCCATTTCACCGGGACCGTTGACTATGCAACCCATGATTCCGATTTTGAGTCCTTTCAGGTGTGATGTAGCTTGCTTGATGCGGGCAATGGTGCTTTCGAGGTCGTAGAGCGTACGGCCGCACCCCGGACAGGATATGTATTCGGTTTTGCTGGTACGGATGCGTCCTGCCTGCAGGATACCGAAAGCCGTGGTGTCTACAACCTTGTCGTCTATCGCCTTATCGCCTTCCTTGCCGGTTTGGTTGAAAAGGAAAATACCGTCGCAGAGCCCGTCGATGATGAGTGCTCCCATATCAGCAGCCGATTTGATTTGCAGATTTTCAGTTTCAGTCTCAGCGTAATGCTGGAAGAAGACAAGTGGATTCTTTAATCCTTCATTCATCAGTTGGTGCGCCAATGCACGGTATTCACCCAGTCTGTTGGGATGGTTGCTTTGTGCGACAAGTACCACTTCCGGGTGGTATTTCAGTCCGGCAATTACTTCGTCGTTCAATCCCATATAGGTGATAAACAGAAATTTCAGTGATGCGCTGCATCCGCTGATAAACGGCAGCTGTTCGCCTTTAAATGCAGGCCATGTGTTGGCTTGTCCTTCCCAAAGGTCGGCATCGATAATGTATTGTATGCCTTCGGTGGGAGATTCGGGCAGTTGACGACCCACGTATACATAGTCGGGCATAAACTGCGGATTGAAATCCATATTGCCGTCCAAGCGTGCGGCAACGACAACGGGAAGGTTTTCTCCGCCTATATTGCGCACGGCTGTCGTGGTTCTGCGTTCAGGAGACAAGTACTGGAATTCGGGAGCTACAGCACCCGGTATGTAAGGGTGGTTACGGCGTTGTACAATATAGTCCGCCAATTTCCGGGCAACAGGAATTTCTGCTTCGGGAGCTTCACTTAAAGATACGCGGATGGTATCACCCAACCCGTCTGCCAGCAAAGCACCTATGCCTAAGGCCGATTTGATGCGTCCGTCCTCACCGTCACCGGCTTCCGTCACACCGAGGTGCAAGGGGAAGTGCATCCCTTCTTTCTCCATGATGTGGGCAAGCAAACGTACGGTTTTCACCATGATTACCGTATTGGATGCTTTGATGGAAATGACTACGTCCATGAATTGCTCCGCAACGCAGATTCTCAGAAACTCCATGCACGATTCTACCATGCCTTCGGGAGTGTCTCCGTAGCGCGACATGATACGGTCGGATAACGAGCCGTGGTTCACACCGATACGGATAGCCGTGTGATTGGCCTTGCAGATATTCAGAAACGGGATGAAACGGTCGCGTATCTTCCGGAGTTCCTGTGCATATTCTTCATCGGTATACTCCAGATGCTTGAAAGTACGTGCGGAGTCTACGTAGTTGCCCGGGTTGATACGGACTTTTTCCGCATACTGCGCTGCCACATCTGCTACTTTCGGGTTGAAATGCACATCGGCCACCAATGGGGTCATGTAGCCGTCCTGACGTAAGGCTGCGTTGATATTCATCAGGTTTTCTGCTTCTTTGACACCTTGAGTGGTAAGACGTACGTATTCTCCACCGGCATCCACAATACGTTTGGCCTGTGCTACACACGCATCGGTATCTTGCGTGGAAGTGTTGGTCATACTTTGTATGCGGATAGGATTGGAGCCGCCCATAGGGGTGGCTCCGATATTCACTTCTGATGTTTCCCGTCGGGAATAATTGAATATATCCACGTTATTGGTGATTAATGGTCAGTGATTATCAATCACTTCTTTCAGTTTGTTTTATACTCGTATTTAACTTCTTTCAGGTCTTCGTTTGCTTTCACGATTTTCTTTTTCAGACCTTCTTTATAAGCAGTAAAGGCTTCTGCCAGTTCCTTGTCGCTCAATGCAAGCATTTGTACGGCAAGAATAGCTGCGTTCATTGCTCCGTTGATGGCTACGGTGGCCACAGGGATGCCCGGAGGCATCTGAATGATGGAATAAAGCGCATCCACTCCATCGAGTACGGAGCCTTTTATGGGCACGCCGATTACAGGCAGTGTGGTATTGGCTGCAATAACGCCGGGCAGGGCTGCTGCCATGCCGGCTGCCGCGATAATAACTTTAATTCCGCGTTTACGTGCCCCTTTGGCAAATTCTTCTACTGCTTCCGGAGTACGGTGGGCGGAGAGGGCGTTCATTTCGAACGGTACATGCAAATCGTTGAGCAACTGTGCGGCCTTTTCCATGACAGGAAGGTCGGAAGTACTGCCCATGATGATACTAACAATTGGAGACATATTATTTAAATTAGTGGTTAGTGATTAGCGTTTAGTGATTAGTGTTTAGTGATTAGGGATTGATGAGAAAAGATTTTAAAACAAATTATTACTGCTAATCATTACCCTAATTACTAAACACTAATCACTAAATGCTAATTATTAATCAGTGCTTTGTATGCTTCTGCATCCAGCAGTCTGCCGAAATCTGCATCGGCAGCGGGTTTGATTTTGATGAGCCAGCCTTCGCCATACGGATCTTTGTTAACCAGTTCGGGCTGCTCTTCCAATGCTTCGTTTTGTTCCAGCACTTCTCCGGCAACGGGCAGGAAAAGGTCGGAAATGGTTTTTACTACTTCGATGGTGCCGAATACTTCATCGGCTGCCAATGTTTCGCCTACGGTTTGGATGTCGACAAATACGATATCTCCCAATTGTTCTTGGGCGTAATCGGTAATTCCTACATAAGCTACATCTCCTTCGAGACGAATCCATTCATGTTCTTTCGTGTACTTTACATCATTAGGAAAATTCATAATCGTTAGTTTTAAGAGTTAATATTTGATATTTAAAATAAGAATATGCTGAATAGACGGAATAACAGTTTGCTGAGCGGATGAAGTACCAGCAAGGTACAAATCAGTCCTACGGCAAATCCGCCCATTACCTCACCGAGCGTATGGTGTTGCAGGATAATCCGTGCCGTGCCCAATACGCCTGCTACGAGAATGAATATACACAGCCAGCCCACCGGATTGTATCCGAACAGGGCACTGAAAGCAACCAGCCCACCTATTATGGCACCGGCTCCCGCCATGTGTTCGCTGAGTTTCCATTTCAGGTTGACAATGACACAGATAATCATCACGATAAGAGAGGCAAAGATAATTCCTGTCATATACCAGGGAATGTTCAGCCGGTGCATCATGAGCAGGCAGAACACATAGGAAGTGATGGTCAGGATGAAAGGCACATATCTCCGTTTCCGTTCCGTTAAATCCTCAGGAGTGAATCCGTTGATTTTGCGAAAGAGGAAAATGGTCAGTGTGGGCATAAGGATTGTAAAACAATATACCACGCCCAATACAATCAACTTGTATTGCAGAGGCATGATTCGCAGGTATGAGAATACGAACAGAATCAGAAATGCCATGAAAGGTATGGAGAATGGTGTAAATATCATCGAAATTACCCTGGCTGTCCTGATAAGGTTTTTATCTGCTATAATATGTTGTTCTATTGCCATTTTTTTATTTTTGCATTATCACTCTACCGTTTGGGTTGCCTTGTGCCGTTTCTATTTTCTCAGCCTTGCTACCGGAATGTTTAATTGCTGGCGGTATTTGGCTACGGTGCGGCGGGCAATGGGGTATCCTTTCTCTTTCAATATCTCGGTCAGTTCGTCATCGGTATAGGGTTTCTTCCTATCCTCGTTGTCGATGCATTCCTTGAGTATTTTCCGTATCTCCCGGACTGACATTTCTTCGCCGTCTTCCGTAACATATCCATCGTTAAAGAAGAACTTCAGCGGGTAGATGCCGTAGTTGGTCTGTACATATTTGCTGTTGCTGACGCGGGAGATGGTTGAGATGTCGAGTCCTGTGCGCTCGGCAACGTCTTTCAATATCATGGGGCGAAGCAATGACTCGTCACCGTCGAGAAAGAAAGGGCGTTGCAGGTCGATGATGGCCTGCATGGTAGTCATCAGGGTATTCTGCCGTTGCTTGACGGCATCGATAAATCCCTGAGCTGCATCCATTTTCTGTTTCAGGAACATCATGGCCTCTTTGGATTCCTTGGACTGGTTTGCCTTGTTCTTGGTGTGTTCCTCTACCATTTCGGTGAAATCGCGGCTCATGCGCAGTTCGGGAACATTCCGGTTGTTGAGCGACAGGTTGATAGTGCCGTCGTCATAGGTATCCACAATAAAATCGGGTACGATTTGTTGCAGGTTCTTGCCGATAGCTTCACCCAAAGACGCTCCCGGACGCGGGTTCAGTTTGCAGATTTCTTTTATGGCTTGCTGGAAAGCATCTTCTTCCAGTCCGAGTTTCTGTTGTATTTTGTCCCAATGCTTACGGGTGAAATCCTCGTAGCATTCGGAAATGATTGCTTCTTCAATATAAAGGATCGGATTGGGAGTGAAGTGCTGCTGTTCTATCTTGCGCCGTATCTGGATGAGAAGGCATTCCTGTAAGTTGCGGGCTCCCAATCCGGCAGGATCGAAATCCTGAATGATTCTCAATGCTTCTTCCAGTTCTCCGGTAGTAGCTTCGATGCCGGCATAAATGGCAAGCTCATCGCTGATGCTGTCCAGTGATTTGCGCAGCAGCCCGTCGTCGTCCAATGAGCCGATGAGATATTCGGCCAGTTCACGCTGGTGTTCGGTAAGGTTGCGCTCACCCAGTTGTTCTTTCAGGGTTTCATAGAAGGAAGTCGTATCGGAGAAAGGTATCTCTTCGGCTTGTTCTCCCTTGCTGTGGTTGTTTTCCTGTAATTTATAGTCGGGTATGTCATCCTCGTTGAGATAGTCGCTCAGAGAATCGTAATCGGTATCTCCACCATCTTCTGCATTGGAGTCTGCATCGGGGGTATTGGAATATTCATCGCCGGATGTATCATCTTTTCCCTCTTCCAGTGCCGGATTTTCCAGAAGTTCGGCACGTACGCGGTCTTCCAGCTCTATTGCCGGAAGTTCCAACAGCTTTACTACCAGAATCTGTTGTGGTGACAGCGTCTGTATCTGCTGCTGCGCTTGGGTTTGTATCTGTCGGGAGCCTTGTGCCATAATTTACATTATTTGTCCGCTGCAAAGATAAGTTTTATCTTCGCACTTTTTGCAAAAATAGTGAATAGTTCGGGAACGAAAAATCTTCTTCTGTTATATTTAACAAGAAAGCTGCGGTTCGGTTGTTTTTTCTTGTTGGGTTGTAAGTCAGTATTTCCTGATTTTCCTTATCCTTTCAAATATTCTCTTTATCTTTGTGGTATAACAACTAAAACTATGAACATTATGTTTGCTAAAGAAACGTATATACAGCGTCGGGCCCTGTTGAAGAAAAATATAGGCTCAGGAGTGTTGCTGTTTTTGGGTAATGACGAACAAGGACTGCATTATGAGGACAATACTTTCCGTTATCGTCAGGATTCTACCTTCTTGTATTATTTCGGTTTGTCGTTTGCCGGTTTGTCGGCGATTATCGATATTGATGAGGACAAGGAGATTATATTTGGCGATGAACTTACGATTGACCATATCGTATGGATGGGAACGCAGCCTACTCTGAAAGAGAAAAGCGGGCGTGTGGGCATAACGGAAGTAATGCCTTCTGCCGAAATCATGAACTATCTGCATAAAGCAGTGCGCAAGGGACAGACAGTGCATTACCTGCCTCCCTACAGGGCGGAGCATAAATTGAAACTGATGGAGTGGTTGGGCATTCCGCCTGCACGCCAGGAAGGTTCTGTTCCATTTATCCGTGCAATTGTGGCACAACGCAGTTATAAGTCTGCCGAAGAAGTAGAAGAGATAGAAAAGGCATGTAATGTGACGGCTGATATGCACATTACGGCTATGAAAGTACTTCGTCCGGGTATGTACGAATACGAAGTCGTAGCAGAAATGAACCGGGTGGCCGAATCCAATAATTGCGAGCTTTCTTTTGCAACGATTGCCACTGTCAACGGACAGACTTTGCACAATCATTATCATGGCAATAAGGTGAAGCCGGGAGATTTATTCCTGATTGATGCCGGTGCGGAAGTGGAGTCGGGTTATGCGGGCGATATGTCCTCTACCGTTCCTGCCGATAAAACGTTTACCCCTCGTCAGCGGGCTGTTTATGAAATTCAGAATGCAATGCATCTGGAGGCTGTCAAAGCGCTTCGTCCGGGTATTCCTTATATGGATGTTTACGACCTTTCCGCCCGCGTAATGGTAGAGGGAATGAAAGAACTCGGTTTGATGAAAGGCAATGCCGAAGATGCTGTACGCGAAGGCGCACATGCCTTGTTCTATCCTCATGGATTGGGGCATATGATGGGGCTGGATGTGCATGATATGGAAAACCTCGGCGAGATTTGGGTTGGTTACAACGGTCAGCCTAAGAGTACGCAGTTCGGTCGTAAGAGCCAGCGTCTTGCCATTCCTCTGGAACCGGGTTTTGTACATACCGTTGAGCCGGGCATTTACTTTATCCCCGAACTGATAGACCTTTGGAAAGGAGAGAAGAAGTTTAAAGACTTCATCAATTATGATAAAGTGGAAGAATACCGCAACTTCGGAGGTATCCGCAATGAAGAAGACTATCTGATAACGGAAACCGGTGCACGCCGTTTAGGCAAAAAGATTCCGCTGACACCGGAAGAAGTGGAAGCGTTGAGATAGTTAAAGATAACTGAGAGTTGAAAATTACCGTGTAGCACAATGGCGGCACTCATTTTCAACTCTCAATTTTTTAATTCTCATTTTTTTAAGTGTGTAGCTCCAATACAAACCGTGTGCCTTTCGCATAGCTACTGTCCAATGTAAGGCTGCCATCCATTTTGGCGGCAATCAGCGCGCAGATGGGTAATCCCAGACCATCGCCCTGCGTCAGGTCTTTTACTTCGGTGAAAGGCTTGAATATGTTTTCGCGCTGTTCTTCGGCGATGCCGCAGCCTGTATCGCTTATGATGAACTGATGTGTATGGGCGCCGCGTTTTTTGAAGTCCAGCCCTATTTTTCCGCCGGCGGGGGTGTATTCGGCCGCGTTTTCAAGCAAATGCAGTAAGATGCGTTCCAGGTGTTCCGGATTAATCTTTATGTTCAGTTTGGGAGCATTGACAATGAGGGATACATTTTCCTGTACTTTGCCGCGTATTTTGTTCATAACGTTTTCACAGAAGGCCGAAATATTCTCTTCTTGCATTTCATACGGTTCTGATAGGCTGTTTTCCAGTTCGGACAGCTCTTGTATGTGAGCGGAGAAAGTACGCAATGCCTGTACGCCGGGCAGCTTCGGGTCGAGAGTGTCCAGTGTAGGCTCCATCTGGGCGGAGATATTTTGGATGAATTCGGTCTTCAGTTCATTGTGTTCGTTGGCAATGCCGATTGCTTTCTTTTGTTTGCGTGTCAGTAGGATGAAGCGTAGTAATATGATGGCTCCTGTCACTAATGCTGCCGCTAAAATGGCTGCCAGAACGCAAAGACCGGTGATGATATGCTGTTTGGAGGAAAGAGAGTCGTCTTTTTCCTGAATGATAGTCAGACTTTCATTATATTTCTTTTTCAATGCATTCAGTTCCTTCTGTGCAGTGAGTGCTTTAACAGAATCTGTCCAGGTAATGTATTTGTCGTAAGTACGCGCCATTAATTCTGTATCGTTTGCCCGAAGGGCAATGTTTATGAGATTTTGATAGCATTCATCCGCTTTGGCGTAGTTCTTTTGTTGCTTATACTGTTCTATCAGTTTCTTGAAAGCTGTATCTCCCTGTGAATTCATGCCGAAAGTGTAGTAATAGCTGGCTTGGGTATACAGAAAGTCATTGCTTAGAGAGTCATTTTGGGCAGCTTTGGCTGTTTCTTCCAGTCTGTTTAACTGTTCTTTGGCACGGGTGGGGTTTTTGAGGCTGATGTACATTTGCAGACGTTCTTTGTTGATGCGGAAACGTAAATCAGGAAAGTCCTTTTTGAGTTTTTGTTCGCCGGTTCTCACCAGCAGTTCGGCATTGCGCAGCAGTTCGAATGCTTCTTTATAATAATTCTCCCGGTGATAGAGGGCGCTGGCATTTACACCGCATTTTACAGCCTGGGCATAGTTTTCTTGCGTGGCGAAGGCATTGTAAGCCTGTAAAAAGAGATAGCGTGCCTTGATGTATTCTTTCTTTGCCAGATTTTCCTGTGCCTGTTTCATCAGTTCATCAGCGCGGTTTTGTGCAAATGTTTGGGTACACAGGCAAAGGAGAACCGCAAGAAGTATGGGAATGCTTTTTTTCATTATAACCGGATTTGTTTTGTTTGCCTACAAAGTTAAAGTTTTCTTTGTCTGTTGTATGCGGATGTTTGTAATTCCCTGTCAGAATTAACAGAATGTTTGGTATGGCAGGAATTTTTGTCCGGACCGAAGCTGTTTGCCGGTTCCGGACAAAGAGATTGTTTGGGTGTCGGGTTAGTATTTGAAACTACTGCCGCCTAAGAACTCCCTGAGCAGGGATGTCGGCGGAATTTCCTTATCTTGTACCGGAGTGAAGTATTTGATGAACTTCATAAGCCGGTAGGCTTCGGCGTATTCCGGACAGTTGCGCGGTACGCTGGTAAGGATAGGTTCTGCATGGCAACGCAGTACGGCAAATTCAAACAAGAGGGCGGAATTGAACATGACATCGGCATTTTCCTGATAGGGGAATATCCATTTGTCTTCACCGGCACGTACGCTGGGCCAGCGCGAAATGGTTTCTTGTGCTGAATATCCCCGATAGTTGAAGTCGCGGATGATGCGGCGCAACAGGCGGTTGTCCGTAGTAGGAATCCAGTTGTGATCGTCCAGTGAGATGGTGGTCAGTGCAGATACATAAATTTTGTATTTGTTTTCGGCAGGAATCTGCGGAGTGAGCTCCGGATTCAGGGCATGGATTCCTTCCAATATAAGAATGGTGTGCTCGTCAATGCGCAGTTTGTCTCCCTTGTATTCTTTTTTGCCCAATGTGAAGTTGAATCGGGGAAGTTCCACTTCTTCTCCCCGTAGCAAAGCTTGCAATTGATTGTTGAACAGCTCAAGGTCGAGGGCGTAGAGAGATTCGTAGTCATAATTGCCGTTTTCGTCCAGCGGGGTGTCTTCCCTGTCTACAAAATAATTGTCCAGAGAAATGGGGTAGGGGCGCAGGCCGTTGGTCATCAGTTGCACCGAAAGCCGTTTGCTGAAGGTCGTTTTTCCGGATGAAGAAGGGCCGGAGATCAATATGAGCTTTACGCGGTCGCCGTTTTCTCCCCGGTGATAGATTTCATCGGCAATCTGAGCAATCTTTTTCTCCTGAAGGGCTTCTGCTACGTTAATGAGGTCGGTTGCATGTCCGGCTTCGCATGCCAGATTGAAGTCGCCTACATTGCTTAGCCCCATGATGTAGTTCCAATGCAGATGTTCCTTGAATACATCAAGCATCTTTTCCTGTTTTACCACTTCTTCCAGTACGGTCGGGTTTTCTTTGTTGGGGATACGCAGCAGCAGACCGTCATAATATTTTACGATGTCGAACAGCTTGATAAAACCTGTGCTGGGCAACAGGTTGCCATAATAGTAATCTACCGTATCTCCCAATGTATAATAATAGGTGTATATGGAGCCGGAGGTTTCCAGCAGCTTTACCTTATCGTTCATTCCCCGTTCGCTGAATACCCGTACGGCTTCGGTGGTATGGCATTCGGTACGGCGGAAAGGGATGTCCTCGGCTATGATTTCCTGCATCCGCTTCTTGATTGCCGACACGTCTTCCAGCTCAATAGGACGTCCGATGCGGAGATTGCAGAAATAACCTTTGGATACGGGATGCTCTACAAACAGCTTCCCTTCCGGGAACAATTCGCTGACAGCCTTATATAGGATAAAACAAAGTGAGCGGACATACGTACGCATGCCGGAGGAATCCCGTACATCCAGAAATTCCACATCTTTATTATTATATACCCGGAAATTCAGCCCTTCGGAACGGTTATTTACTTTGGCGCTGACCACTTGATAGGGGAAATTAAGATTAAAACCGTAATAAATATCCAAAAGTGAGCTCCCTATAGGGAATTCTTTATAAATATTATTATTTTTGCAACAAATTTGTAACATATGTTTCATGGTGTCTTTTTTTGAGATTATTAATACGCTAAATATAGGACATTATAACAAATGGTACAATGAAACACTTTAACTAATTAAAGATGGAATATTCTTTTTATGATTTTTTAAAGCTGCTTGGCTCATTGGCATTGTTCCTCTACGGAATGAAAATTATGAGTGAGGGACTTCAAAAATTCGCCGGCGACCGCTTGCGGAAGATTTTAACCGCTATGACGACCAACCGGGTGACCGGCGTTCTGACAGGTGTGCTTATAACAGCGCTTATCCAGTCCTCTTCTGCAACTACGGTTATGGTAGTGAGTTTTGTCAACGCCGGGTTGCTGACCCTGTCACAATCTATAGGTGTTATTATGGGGGCCAATATCGGTACTACTGTTACTGCCTGGATTATTTCAGCATTAGGTTTTAAAGTCGACATAGCTGCTTTTGCCCTTCCTCTCTTAGCCTTTGGCATTCCTCTCCTCTTCTCTCAAAAAAGTAATCGCAAATCCATCGGTGAATTTATTTTCGGTTTCTCTTTCCTGTTTATGGGGCTTTCTTATTTGAAGAACAATGCACCCGATTTGAGCCAGAATCCGGAAATGCTGGCTTTTGTGCAGGATTATACCGATATGGGGTATATATCCGTACTGCTTTTTGTGCTTATAGGAACGGTACTGACCATGATTGTGCAGGCCTCTGCTGCAACGATGGCGATTACGCTTATCATGTGTGCGAATGGCTGGATTAGCTTCGAACTGGGAGCGGCACTTGTTCTGGGTGAGAATATAGGAACAACCATAACTGCCAATCTTGCGGCGCTTACCGGTAATACGCAGGCCAGGAGGGCTGCATTGGCGCATCTGGTATTCAATGTGTTCGGCGTTATATGGGTGTTATGTCTGTTTGTTCCTTTTACACAGGGAGTATCATGGTTTGTGGAAAATATAATGGGAACCAAAGATCCTGCCGTTGCCGTTTCCTTTAAGCTGTCGGCTTTCCATACTTGTTTCAATATCTGCAATGTGTTGATATTGATATGGTTCGTGAAGTTTATAGAGCGTACGGTCTGCGCCATTATTCCGCAGAAGGAACAGGACGAGGAATACCGTCTGCGCTTTATTACGGGCGGTATGCTTTCTACGGCGGAGCTTTCCATTCTGCAGGCAAGCAAGGAGATTCATCTGTTTGCCGAACGTACGCATCGTATGTTCGGTATGGTACGCGACCTATTGCATACCGAGAAGGATGACGATTTCAATAAGCTGTTCAGTCGGATAGAAAAGTACGAAAATATCAGCGACAGCATGGAACTGGAGATTGCCAATTATCTGAACCAGGTGTCGGAAGGACGGTTAAGTTCTGAAAGTAAGCTGCAAATCCGGGCCATGCTGCGTGAAGTGACGGAGATAGAAAGTATCGGTGACAGTTGTTATAATCTGGCACGTACCATCAATCGCAAGCGTCAGACCAATCAGGAGTTCACAGAAAAGCAATATGAACATATCCATTTCATGATGAAGCTGACCGATGATGCTCTCGGGCAGATGATTGTGGTGGTGGAACGTTCGGATCATCAAGGCATTGATGTGAACAAGTCGTTTAATATCGAGAATGAAATCAACAATTACCGCAACCAGTTGAAGAATCAGAATATCCTTGATGTCAATAACAAGGAGTATGATTACCAGATGGGAGTCTACTATATGGATATCATTGCCGAATGTGAAAAGTTGGGCGATTACGTTGTCAATGTGGTAGAAGCCAGCAGCGATATAAAAGAAAAGAAAGCGTCTTAGGACGCTTTCTCAAATTCATCTTTGCCTACTCCGCACAGGGGGCAAACCCAATCGGCAGGGAGGTCCTCAAAGGATGTTCCCGGTTCTATTCCGTTTTCCGGATCTCCTAATTCCGGGTCATAAACATATTCGCAAATAGTGCAGATGTACTTTTCCATAATTGTCTTGTATTTAAATTTCTTCTTTAAGAACAATTGGATTTCCCTTTTTGTTTTCCGTTCGGGCAGAAAAAGATGTTTTTGTTAGTAGGCTCTTGAAGTAAGTTTCTATGGAAGTGGCTGGCAGATGTTCATAGAAAGGAAAAAGGCCGGATTTGTAAAACCTATAAAAAGATTTAATAACATTCTCTATACAAATTATTGTTGTATTTTTGCAATTCAATTTAAACCTAACGAATTGCATGACTGCAACAAAGGATGATTTGTATCACGTCGGACTTACTGACGATGAAGTACGGAAGAGCCGTACCGAGCATGGTGTAAACCTGTTGACGCCTCCGAAGCGCCCGTCTTTGTGGAAACTTTATCTGGAAAAGTTTGAAGACCCCGTAGTAAGAGTATTGCTGGTGGCCGCTTTCTTCTCTTTGATTATTTCTATAGTGGAGAACGAATATGCCGAAACAATCGGTATCATAGCTGCTATTTTACTGGCTACGGGCATTGGCTTCTTTTTTGAATACGACGCCAATAAAAAGTTTGATTTACTGAACGCAGTGAACGAGGAAACTTTGGTAAAGGTGATTCGTAACGGACATGTACAGGAGGTTCCCCGTAAGGATGTGGTAGTAGGAGATATTGTTATATTGGAAACCGGTGAGGAAATTCCCGCAGACGGTGAATTGCTGGAAGCCGTTTCTTTACAGATAAATGAATCTAATCTTACGGGTGAGCCTGTTGTGACCAAAACTACTGTAGAGGCGGATTTTGATGAAGAAGCCACTTATGCTTCCAATCGTGTGATGCGCGGTACAACAGTGGTCGACGGACACGGAGTTATGCGTGTAGAGTTTGTGGGTGACGCCACGGAGATCGGAAAAGTTGCCCGCCAGAGTACCGAACAAAGTACCGAGCCTACTCCGTTGAATATCCAGCTTACAAAACTTGCCAACCTCATAGGGAAAATCGGCTTTTCGGTAGCCGGTCTTGCATTCGCTATCTTCTTTATAAAGGATGTTGTCCTGGTTTATGATTTTGCCTCATTCCATACTTTTGAACAATGGCTGCCTGCTTTGAAAGCTACTTTGCAGTACTTTATGATGGCAGTAACCTTGATTGTCGTTGCCGTTCCCGAAGGCTTGCCCATGAGTGTGACACTCAGTCTGGCACTGAATATGCGCCGCATGCTTTCCACCAATAATCTGGTGCGGAAGATGCACGCCTGCGAAACAATGGGTGCGATTACCGTTATCTGTACGGACAAGACGGGTACGCTGACACAAAACCTGATGCAGGTGTATGAACCGAATTTCTACGGATTGAAGGGCGGAAAGGAAATAGGAGAAGATGATTTGAGTAAATTGGTAATGGAAGGTATCAGTGCCAATTCTACAGCTTTTCTGGAGGAAACGACTCCGGAAGAGAAGCCCAAAGGCGTGGGTAATCCTACGGAAGTAGCTTTATTGTTGTGGCTTAATAGCCAGCAGCGTAATTATCTGGAGTTGAGAGAGGGCGTGAAGGTGCTTGACCAGTTGACTTTCTCTACCGAACGGAAGTTTATGGCAACATTGGTACACTCTCCTCTGATTGGGAAGAAAATACTTTATGTAAAGGGTGCTCCCGAAATTGTATTGGGCAAATGTAAGGATGTGCTTCTGGATGGCAAGCGGGTGGATGCGGTAGAATATCGTTCTACGGTAGAGGCTCAGTTGCTGAACTATCAGAACATGGCGATGCGTACGCTTGGTTTTGCCTATAAGGTAGTAGACGATACGGAACCGGCCGACTGTGTGGCATTGGTTGCAGAAAACGATTTGTCTTTCCTCGGCGTTGTGGCCATCAGTGACCCTATACGTCCGGATGTGCCTGCGGCAGTTGCAAAATGTCAGTCAGCAGGTATCGGCGTAAAGATAGTAACGGGAGATACGCCGGGTACGGCAACCGAAATTGCGCGGCAGATAGGTTTATGGAAGCCGGAAGATACGGAACGTAACCGTATCACGGGTGCTGCCTTTGCCGAACTGACGGACGAAGAGGCGCTCGACCGGGTGCTGGACTTGAAGATTATGTCGCGTGCCCGTCCTACCGATAAGCAACGTCTTGTTCAGCTACTGCAACAGAAAGGCGCGGTGGTAGCCGTGACGGGTGACGGAACCAATGATGCTCCGGCCTTGAACCATGCACAGGTGGGCTTGTCTATGGGAACGGGAACATCTGTGGCGAAAGAAGCAAGTGACATCACGCTGTTGGACGACTCTTTCAACAGTATCGGTACGGCCGTGATGTGGGGGCGTTCATTGTATAAGAATATCCAGCGTTTCATCGTATTCCAGTTGACGATTAACTTCGTGGCACTGTTCATTGTGCTGTTGGGTTCGCTGGTGGGTACTGAATTGCCGTTGACCGTAACGCAGATGCTGTGGGTGAATCTGATTATGGATACCTTTGCCGCTTTGGCCTTGGCGTCTATCCCACCCAGTGAGAGTGTTATGAAAGAGAAACCCCGCAAAAGTACGGATTTCATTATAACCAAATCCATGCGGAATTATATACTTGGCATGGGAGTGGTTTTCCTAGCATTGCTTATGGGCATGTTGTTCCGGTTTAACAATGAAGAAGGCGGTATGACGGTACAACGCCTTACAATCTTCTTCACTTTCTTCGTTATGCTGCAATTCTGGAACCTGTTCAATGCGAGAGTGTTTGGAACATCGGACTCCGCTTTTAAGGGAATATCCAAATCCTACGGCATGGAGTTGGTGGTACTTGCCATTCTGGGCGGTCAGTTTGTCATCGTACAGTTCGGTGGGGCTGTATTCCGTACGGAGCCGCTTGATTTTACGACATGGATGATAATCATTGCTTCTACTTCTTTGGTATTATGGGTGGGCGAAGGTATTCGCCTTGTCCGACGTCTAATGCAAAAATGAGATAATGAAAAGAAAAGGAATTAAAAACCTTATAGTAGACTTTGGCGGTGTGCTGATTGATTTAGACCGCCAACGTTGTTTGGAGAATTTTAGAGAATTGGGGTTGCCGGATGTAGAACACACCCTCGACCTATATCACCAGCAGGATTTTTTCCAGCAATATGAGAAAGGCCTTATTTCCAGTGCCGATTTTCGGAATGTGATACGGGAAAAGATAGGAAAAGACGTTGACGATGCCCGGATTGATGCTGCATGGAACAGCTTTTTGGTGAGCATACCGACCTATAAACTGGATTTATTGCTGGCCCTGCGTAAGGACTATGTGGTATATCTGTTGAGCAATACCAACGAAATCCATTGGAAATGGTCCTGCGAACATGCTTTTCCCTATAAGACATTCCGCGTAGAAGATTATTTCGAACATATTTTTCTTTCTTATGAAATGAAGATGGCGAAGCCCGATGAAGAAATCTTCCGCAAAGTGCTGGATGATGCGGGTCTGGATCCGAAAGAAACTTTCTTTATCGACGATTCGGAAGCCAATTGTATGACTGCCCGGTCATTAGGTATTTCCACTTATGTTCCGAAAGCCGGTGAAGACTGGAGCCATTTATTTAAATGAACCAAACCGCATGAGGTGAATATGCAATTATGTACCGGAACATCTGGTAGTAAACTCCTGCCCAATGTAGCCACTATCGGCTTTTTTGACGGAGTGCATCGGGGACATCGGTTCCTGATAGAACAGGTGTGTAAAGTTGCGGCTGAACGTGGGCTTGCATCATCGGTAATTACTTTTCCGGTTCATCCCCGCAAAGTGATGCAACCCGATTTTCGTCCTGAGCTGCTTACCACTTGCGATGAGAAAGTGTCTCTGCTTGCCGGTACCGGGATAGATTATTGCATCATGCTCGACTTTACACTTGATTTGGCGTGCCTGTCGGCCAAACAATTTATGGCTATATTAAAGCAAGATTACCGGGTGCAGGTTTTAATGATAGGTTACGACCACCGTTTCGGACATAATCGGAGTGAAGGATTTGAGGATTATGTGCGTTATGGACAGGAGTTGGGAATAGAAGTGCTATTGGCGCAGGCTTATTACACTGATGCAATGACGGTCAGTTCTTCAGCTATCCGCCGCCTTTTGCTGCAAGGAAACGTTTCGGAGGCGGCAAACTGTTTGGGTTATCAATTTTTTTTGGACGGTACGGTTGTGAACGGTTACCGCGTTGGGCGTAAGATAGGTTTTCCAACTGCTAATCTGCGCATCGGCGATTGTGAAAAACTGGTTCCGGCTGACGGGGTATATGCCGTTTATGTTTTCCTTGGCGGGGAAAAGCATGCGGGGATGTTGAGTATCGGCTACCGCCCGACATTGAATAATGGCATAGACCGTAGCATTGAGGTGCATATCTTTAATTTTGATGCTGACATTTACAATCAACCCATGCGGTTGTCCTTCGTTTGTCGCACTCGTCCGGAACTGAAGTTCGATTCCATAGACGAACTGATAGCGCAGCTCCATAAGGACGAGGCTGAAATCACTGCGATTCTTTCATAACACTGCTTTTCAGGTTTTCATTATTGAGCTCTTTCTTGTATATTTATTGAAAAACATATCTTTTTTATTGTTTTTCGATAAAAACATGCTGTTTCTCTTTGTCTTTTCAGAAAAAGCTCTTTTATTTGCATATCGAAAAACGATAAATTCTTATTGAGAAACAGAATAGGTAGATAAGAATAAGTGCTGATTATAAAAAGTCTACGGTTATGAAGAGAGCATTTATGAGTATTACATTGTTGGTACTGTCACTTTCTATGGTGATGATGTTGTTAATGGGAGTTGCTGCTGCGGCTTGACGAGTTCGCAGGAAAATGTGTATCTTTACACGCTCTTAAAAAAGAAGGAACGATGAAAACAGCAATAAAACTGGTTTTGATTTATTTTGTAATGCAGATTTTGGCTGCATTGTTGGTGATGCCTTTTGCCATGCTTTATTCGTATGCAGTCAGTGGTACGATAGATGCTGCAAGCGTTATAGCTTTGGCTCCGAGTATGTTGCTGGGATTTGTCGGTATGGGTGGCTATTTGTGGAAGAAAGGCTATTTGAAAGATGACGGGCGGATATGGTCTCCGGTGTCGGTTGCTTATTTGGGATGGAGTATCATTATAGGCCTTTCTACTATTTTCCTGATAGACTTTGTGATGTCCAGACTGTCTTTCCTGCCTGATTGGATGGGAGCTACATTCGATGTGTTGCAATCGGGTTGGCTGGGCATTATCTGTATCTCGGTGTTAGGGCCTGTCTTGGAAGAGATGTTGTTTCGGGGGGCGATTACGAAAGTATTGCTGCAAAGGTACAGTCCGGTGAAGGCTATTATCCTTTCCGCCCTTGTTTTCGGAATTTTCCATATTAACCCGGCACAGGTGGCAGGTGCTATATTATCGGGGGGCTTGTTTGCCTGGCTCTATTATAAAACGGGCAGTCTGATTCCTGGAATTTTAATACATATTCTGAACAACAGCCTGTCGGTATTCCTCAGTTTGCATTATCCCGATGTGAAATATACATCCGATTTGCTTGGAGAACCGGCCTATTGGAGCTGTCTGGCGGTAGCGGCAGTGTTGTTTGCCGTCTCTTGTAAAGTAATGAATTCTTATCGGTTACCGGCAACTGATACAACTTTTAAAATATGAAAAGACGACTGAATATTCTTTGTGTGATTGTAGTGCTCGTGTTGAGCTATTCGGTTTTTGAGACCGGCTACTATTTTATCGTAGGGGTGAAAGCCGGTGTGGAAGCCGGGATTGACGGCAATGCTTCCGAGGCAAGCCAGAAAAAACTGATGAACATGAAGTACATTAGCCTGCTGCCGGAGCACCTTTCCGGTTTGGGCGATAACGGTCTTTTCCAAGATTCCGTTTATAATGAAAGGAGCGGTGAATATGTACCGGTCTCTTTCAACTCGATGATGGTCAGTGTCGATACGGAATCCACAACTTTGGAGCAGGCTGCTTTTACTTTGTTGAATTTTCTCCATATAGTTATATGTGTCTGGAGTATTGTGCTGTTTGTCCGCTTGGTCATTTCTATAAACAAGTCCGATATCTTCAACTGGAAGAACGTCCACCGCTTGCGCCTGTTAGGGGCGGCATTGATTATCAGTTTCTGTACGGCGCTTCTTCCGGCATATCTTACTTTTAGGAGTGTAGGCAATGTTTTTTCCGTTCATGGTTACGAGTTGCATCTTTCGGATACGGTGAATACAACTACTTTGGTATTAGGAATTTCCACATTGATTGTGGCCGAGGTATTCGCAATAGGATTGAAGATGAAAGAAGAACAGGACTTGACTATTTAACCGAATATTGGGAAAAAGAAAATGATTATAGTAAACCTTGACATTATGATGGCCCGAAGAAAAATATCTTTGGGGGAGTTGGCGGAGAAGATTGACATTACGCCGGCGAATCTTTCTATTCTGAAGACCGGTAAGGCAAAGGCTGTCCGTTTCTCCACATTGGAAGCTATTTGCAAGGTATTGGATTGCCAGCCGGGAGATATACTGGAGTATGTGGAGGGAGAAGAAAAGTAAACCGATGATATATATATATATGAGAGTGTGTCAAAATACATTTGATGATTTCTTTTAGGCACGGATTTCGCGGATTTCACGGAAAAAGAACAAAGAAAATCTGTGTTTTCCGTGTAATCCGTGCCTAAAAAGAAACAAATAGCAAGCGAATGTTAGTTTTGACACACCCTCGAAATAGCAACAGTCTGCTTAATCATTAGCGCTTTTTGCCTTGAATGCCAACGCATACATCCGCATCTGTTTCACCATCGAGAGCAATCCGTTACTGCGTGTGGGAGAAAGATGCTCCTTTAATCCTATCTTGTCTATAAAGTAGAGGTCCGCATTCAGAATCTCGTCCGGGGTATGTCCGGACAGCACTTTGATAAGCAGCGAGATAATGCCTTTTACAATTAAAGCATCGCTTTCGGCTTGGAAAACGATTCGGCCGTTTTCCTCGTCCGCCTGCAGCCATACACGGCTTTGACAGCCTTCAATCAGATTCTGTTCTGTTTTATATTTGTCATCAAGCGGTTCCTGTTCATTTCCTAAATCAATGAGGAGCTGATAGCGGTCCATCCAGTCGTCGAAATCATTGAACTCGGCGATTACTTCATCTTGTACTTCGTTGATACTCATAATAATTTTATCTTTAGTATTTATTTTTCATTGTAGATAACTTCCATGACCGTCTGGCCTACCGCCTTCAGAGTGTTGCGGTCGATGCCGTCCATATCATCTTTCAGGGTATGCCAGTTTTCGTAGAATCCGGTTTCCTCGCTGTATTGAATGATATCGATGGTAGGGATGCGTGCGTTCCGGAACACAAAAAGGTGGTCGTCGGTTACGATATTCCCTTTTTCTTTTACGAAATAACGTCCGTAGCCCAGGTTATTGGCCGCATTCCATACTTTCCGGTTGATGCCTTTGGCAAACTCTTCGGAGTATCCTTCGTAGAAGAAAGTGGCGTCTTTGGCGCCTACCATATCAAGAAGGATGCCAAAACGCGCATTATATCCCTGGACATGGGGATTCTGTGCCCAGTACTGCGAACCGAGCGCCCAATACTCTTCCTTATGGTTGCCTGTATAGGATTGGTGAGGGCCGTAGTCTTCGGCATCTACCAGTACGATGTCGATGCCCAGTTCGGGTAGCTGTTTGTGCAGTTGGCGGGCTATTTCGAGCAATACGCCTACCCCGCTCGCACCGTCGTTGGCGCCGAGAATGGGTGTGTGACGGTTTTTCTCGTCAGAGTCGGCATCTGCCCATGGGCGGCTGTCCCAATGCGAGAGTAGCACGATGCGTTTCTTCGTTTCGGGCTTGTAGCTGCCGATGATGTTTCGGGCTTTTAGGAGGGTGCCGTCATAGGCGGTTAAATCCACTTGCTGGTTGTATACCGTGGCGCCGAATTGTTCCAGCTTCTTTGCAAGATATTCTCCGCAGGCTTTGTGTGCCGCAGTATTGGGTACGCGGGGGCCGAAGTCTACTTGCTCCTTGACATACCGGTAAGCGCTGTCTGCATCGAATTGGGGTACGCTGACTGTGCTCTTGGGTTGTTTTCCCTCACTGTCGGTATTGCCTTTGCTTTTATTGCTGCACGCTACCATCGCTATGAGCAACAGCAGTGACAGTGGGATAATTGTATAATTCCGTTTCATTCTTTGTGGGTGTTAAATGTTAGTTTCACTTCTTTTTTTCCAACTTCCAGCGTGACCTGCGCACCGTTAATCATCGGTACGTTCATCGTAACGTGTCCCACCGGAAATCCGAAGCATATAGGATAATCGTATTCTTTTACCAAATCGGCCAATGCGCCGTACAGCTCTTTGCCTAAAGACATGTTCTCTTCGTATTCGGTAAACTGTCCGATAATCAGTCCGGACAGCTTTTCGAGTACGCCGCCCAGTTTCAGATTGTACATCATACGCTCTACGGCATGGGGACGCTCGCCTATGTCTTCGATGAAGAGTACCGTACCTTCTGCCGGAATGTCATAAGGCGTGCCGCGCAGCCCGTAAAGCACCGCCAGGTTTCCGCCCCGAAGGATGCCCGTTCCCTCGCCTTTGCGATTGAGCTTGTGTGCCGGGCAGGTATAGCTGAACGAGGTTTCTTCCTGCAGTTTATTGCCGAAGAGGATGTCTTTCAATGCCTGACAGCAAAAATCATCTTCCGGCTCCACGGTGAGATGCCGTGCCATGGGAGCGTGCAGCGAAGCGAAGCCGTTTTGCTGAAACACGTTGTGCAGGGCGGTGATGTCGCTGAAGCCGATAAGCCATTTGGGATGCTGGCGAAACCGGGTGAAGTCGAGCTGCCCCACCAGATGCACAGCACCGTATCCGCCGCGACTGCAAAGGATAACTTTGGCTTTCTCGTCGTCCATGGCTTCCTGCAGGTCTTTCAACCGTTGCTGTATGCTTCCGGCGTAAGTGCCGTGCGCACTGCCTGCATGCTTGGCAATGATAACCTCCAGTCCCCATGACTTCAGCCGTTTTTTGGCTCCTTTCAGGAAGGACTTGTCAATCTTGCTGGAGGGGGAGAGGATTATCGCCCGGTCGCCCTCGTGCACGTATGGCGGAAAAATAAGGCTGTTCATATTGTATATCTCTCTGTATTTGTGACAAAAGTACATAATTCACCACAGAGGGCACAGTGTTTCACGGAGTTTTTTTTATTTCTTTAAGGGGTATTCCGGCAAATCACGGCATGTTCAGGCTTGCGACATGGCATGTTTTTTTATCAAAAAGAACAAAAAGACAAAGCGGAATATGTTCTATTGTTCTTCTCTCTGAAAAATGTGACGAAGAAATATGTTTTTTTTGTCCCGAAAACTCCGTGAAACTCTGTGCTCTCCGTACTGAACCTGTCAAAATGATATAAAACATAGAAATAAAATGAAGTATACCGTTCTTTTTCTCGACATTTTTTTAGATATTTGCTAAAAATCTAACGTTATGGAACCTATTCGGAACTTTGATCAATTAACTTCTCATCTCAAGACCTTAAATAAAAGGAAACGCATTGCCGTAGTCTGTGCCAATGACCCCAATACTGAATATGCCATAGCCCGTGCTTTGGACGAAGGCATTGCCGAATTTCTGATGATCGGCGATTCGGCCATCTTGGAGAAATATCCTACTTTAAAGAAATATCCCGAATATGTGCAGACGTTGCATATTGAAGACAAGGATGAAGCGGCGCGCGAAGCGGTACGCATCGTGCGTGAGGGCGGTGCGGATATTCTGATGAAGGGTATTATCAATACGGATAATCTGCTTCATGCCATTCTCGACAAGGAAAAAGGACTGCTGCCCAAAGGAAAGATTCTGACACATCTGGCTGTCATGCAGATTCCCACCTATGATAAGCTGCTGTTCTTTTCGGATGCCGCAGTCATTCCCCGGCCCACCTTGCAGCAGCGCATAGAGATGATTTGGTATGCCATCCATACCTGCCGCCATTTCGGTATCGAACAGCCGCGTATCGCACTTATCCATTGTACGGAAAAGGTGAGCGCCAAGTTCCCTCATTCGTTGGATTATGTCAATATTGTGGAACTTGCCGAGGCAGGCGAGTTCGGAAACGTCATCATCGACGGCCCGTTGGATGTAAAGACTTCCTGCGAAAAGACGAGCGGCGACATCAAAGGCATTGTATCTCCCATCAACGGCGAGGCCGATGTCTTGATTTTCCCGAATATCGAATCGGGCAATGCTTTCTATAAGGCTGTCTCCCTTTTCTCTCATGCCGATATGGCGGGGTTGCTTCAAGGACCTATATGCCCTGTTGTGCTACCTTCGCGCAGCGATTCCGGCTTGTCCAAGTATTACAGCATTGCTATGGCATGCCTCACCAGTTGCGGCTCGGAAACTGCGAATGATATTTCGCAACTATCAAATTGTAAATCGTAAATAATAAATACATCGATGAAGTTACTCGTCATCAACCCCGGTTCCACTTCGACAAAAATTGCCGTATACGAGAACGAAGTACCCCGCTTGGTACGAAGCATCCGTCACACGGTAGACGAACTGTCTTCCTTTTCTCATATCATCGACCAGTTTGAATTCCGCAAGAATCTGGTACTGAAAGAATTGGAAGCCAATAATATACCTTTTGAGTTTGACGCCATAGTGGGGCGCGGCGGACTGCTGAAGCCCATACCGGGCGGCGTATATGAGGTGAATGACGCCATGCTGGATGATATTCTTCATGCCATGCGCACCCATGCCTGCAATTTGGGATGCCTCATAGCTTCCGAATTGGCCGCGTTGCTTCCGGGCTGCCGTGCATTCATTGCCGACCCCGGTGTTGTGGATGAGCTGGACGAGATAGCCCGCATCACCGGTTCTCCCCTTATGCCCCGCATCACTATCTGGCATGCACTGAACCAGCGCGCCATTGCCCGTCGCTATGCCGCCGAGCATCATACGCGCTACGAAGAGCTGGATTTGATTGTCTGCCACTTGGGTGGCGGCATATCCGTCGGCGTCCATCATCATGGCAAGGCTGTCGACGTAAATAATGCGCTCGACGGTGAAGGCCCGTTCTCGCCGGAACGTGCCGGTACGCTTCCTGCCGGGCAGTTGATAGACCTTTGCTGTTCCGGTCGCTACACAAAAGACGAACTTAAAAAGCGTATCTCCGGCCGTGCCGGGCTGACAGCCCATTTGGGCACGACCGATGTGCCTGCCATTGTCCGCCGGATAGAGGAAGGGGACAAGCATGCAGGATTGGTATTGGATGCCATGATTTACCAGATAGCCAAAAGCATCGGTGCGGCTTCCGTTGTGTTGTACGGTAAGATAGATGCCATTCTGCTGACGGGCGGCATGGCACATTCCGATTATATCATTTCCCGTCTGAAGGAGCGCATTTCGTTCCTTGCACCGGTTCATGTTTATCCGGGTGAGGATGAAATGGAAGCATTGGCGCTGAATGCGCTTGGAGCATTGAGGGGGGAGCTTCCGATACAGGAATATAAATAAGTATCATAGCGCTTATAATCAATAAGATATATGTACCAGGTTTGTACTGCTCTTTGGTATGTCTTGTACCAAGCAGTGGTACTTGCCGTACCAACCTAAGGTACATGGAGTACCAACCTTTGGTAGCTGCCGTACCACTTGTTGGTACACGCCATACCAGCCGCTGGTACACCTCAAAACCTGCGGACTTATCCGAATAACTCCCGGCCTTTAGGCAGACAAGCTCTTGCAACTGTCCGGGTGCTGTTATAAGACAGTTTGTTTATGCCTTATGGAAAAAGGGGAACCGCTTCGGTCTCTTATATATGAAAAGAAGGAGCAAAGCCCCCCGACTTTGCTCCTTGCAACCTTTTCCCGTAATAACTAATACGGAGAAAACATCACTAATCAAAAAATATGCCTTTGTATTTTTTAGAAGTTATTCCGTCCAGTATCCCACCAAAGACGTGTGCCGCCGTTGTCTGCACCGCCCAGCTTGCTGACTAAAGCGTCATACAATGTCTTGTTGTCCGTCTTGTAATCTTGGTTGAAGAATACACGGCGAATCATATCGTCGGTACTGATGGTATTGCCGCTGTTGTTCACCGCAACCTTGATGAGCCGCGGATAACCGGTACGGCGTTGTTCCGCCCATGCTTCACAACCTTCCGGATAGAGGGCCAGCCACTTCTGGGTGATGATTCTTTCCAGTTTTTCTTCCTTATCGGCTGTATTGTCCCATTTCGGAGTGATCGTTGAAGGTGCATCCGCATTGAACTTAGCATCGAATACATCTACGTAGGCAGCCGGTCTATCGTCACTTTCCAGATAATCGCTGACACCATTGGCATCCCATTGTGCAAAGGATACGGTAACACCTTGTTTATAACAGTTTTCCACATCATCGCCGGTGTTATATCGTAAGGCTGCTTCTGCGCGCAGGAACCATACTTCGGCCGCGCTCATGACAATGATTTTACTGGCGGTCGTAACGGTGGTCTGCGAGTGTGTGGAGTAGCGGTTGTCGGCTACGCCTGTGCCTTGGCGGACACCTTTGTATTCATCTTCAATGCTGCTGAGTTGTTTTACTCCGGCAACTTCTCTGTTAATGTTGCCGTCTTTGTCTCTGCCGTCTTGTGCCGGGTTGAAGTAGGATTTAAGGCGAGGATCGTTGTAGCCTTTCAGGAAAGACTCCAAGCTTGCGTTCATATACACTTCGCTCCAGCCGGCAACACCACCCAGCGGATTGCGGATGCCGTATTCGCCTACCGTTTCGTTGGCTGTTTCCAGTACACCGCCGTTGGCAGCATCCAAAGCTGCTTTGGCCTGTTTTTCGGCAAGTTCGGGAGCTACGTTAGATACGCGCATGGCCAGACGCAAGCGGAGAGAGTTGGCGAATTTCAGCCATTGTGCGGGAGTGCGTTTGCCTTCCGGCATCATGAAGTCAGCGCTTTCAAAGGATACGCCGCCTTTATAATCTTTCAGTATGTTCACGGCTGTTTCCAGGTCTTCAAAGAAACGTTTGTAGACTTCTTCCTGTGACTGCGGCTTCTGGTCGGCTGTTCCGAATCCGTCGTAAAGGATAGGGCCGTAATAGTCGCTCACACGATGAAGGGTAGCTACTTTCAGAATCTTGGTAATGGCGTGGTAAAGAGGCCATTCCTTTTCTGTATTCAGCGCTTCCGCATCGGCGATGGAAGGCATGACGTATCCGTAGGTGTATACCCACATGGCGCTTGTCCAGCCGTTGTTCAGATTATAGGTGGAGTTGTTGGCATTGAACGAACCGTTCATGTCGTGGAAGTATCCGCAGAACATGTCCGCCACTAAGTTCTGTATAACCTGGTATTGCCAGTCCGTACCGTCCACTCCGGTCTGGTAGATGATACCCTTTTGAATGGTGGCGAAAGGTACGAGGTTGGTCTGGTTATCGTATTTCTGCAATTCTTCTGTATAAGCTCCGTCGGTACTGTTGAAGTCGGCAAAGTTGTCGGTACAGGATGAAAAACTCAGGAGACCGCCGAGGAGCAATGCGGTTGTATATTTTATCTTATTCATATCGTTCGGGTATTTAGAAAGTAAATTTAATGTTGAATCCTATGTTTCTTGTTGAAGGCATGCCGAAGGTGTCCAATCCCTGGTTGTCATTGCCTACCGACATTGTGGCATCCGGATCGAATGGTGCATCTTTGTAGATGAAGAACAGGTTGCGTGCCACCAGCGACAAGTCTACTCCTTTGATGAATCCGGTCTTTTCAAGCATTTGCTGCGGGAAGGAGTAACCCAAGGATACTTCGCGCAAGCGGATGTTTGTTCCGTCATAGCGGTAGAATTCCGTGGTCCCGTTGCCGCGGTCGCCTACCATTTGATAGAATTTCTGTACATCATTAATCTTTTGTCCTTCCAGCATATAGTAGCCTGCTTCGCGGGCATCACCGGTTGCCTTGCTCACACCGGCATAGTCCAGTCCGGCTTGTGTCAGCGAAATTACGTCGCCACCTACGCGTGCGTCAATCAGAAAGTAAAGCGAGAAACCTTTGTATGTCACGGTATTGCTCCAGCCCAGTGTCCAGTCGGGATTGAAGTTGCCTATCTTGGCGGCTTTGTCGGTTGTAACCTGAGGCAGACCGGCTTTTGCGTTGGGGTTACCGTCTTTGTCTGTTGCCGGTTCCAGCAGGATTTTACCGTTTGCATCGCGTACAAATACGTTGCCGTAGATGTCGCCCAGCGAACCGCCTTCTACAACCATCATTTTATAGGGCATGCTTACATTGCCCGAAGCGTATTGGAAGTTGGGTGTGCCGCCCAAGGATACAATCTTGTTCTTGTTGGTAGCAAAGTTGAACTGGGTTTTCCAGCGGAAATTATCGTTCATCAGCGGCGTAGCGCCTAAGGTGATTTCAACACCCGTATTGCGTATCTTACCTGCGTTTATCCAACGGTAAGGACGTTGTTCGGCGGTAGTGTTTACGCGGATCAGTTGGTTTTTGGTATCCGTGCGGTAGAATGTGAAGTCGAAATCCAGACGGCTGTTGAAGAACTTCCACTCAGTACCTACTTCGATGGAGTTGCTGATTTCCGGTTTCAAATCTTCTGCAAAGTAGTAGTCGATGGGTTTCACTACGCCGCCTGCCGTGATGGTCTGCGCCGGGCTGGTGATGCCGATGGGAAGGTCGTTGCCGACTTGTGCCCAGGAAGCACGAACCTTGCCGAAGCTTATCCATTCGGGCAGGTTGAGAGTTTTGTTGAGAATCCATGAGAGACCTATCGACGGATAGAAAAAGCCGGAGTCTTCGCTTTTGGTGTTGGCAAGTGTGGAAGACCAGTCGTTGCGTGCGGTTACATCCAGGTAGATACTCTCTTTCCAACCGAGCTGTGCGGTTGCGAACACAGACTGGATGGTACGTCTTTGGTTGGCTGTTTCATCAATGTATGAAGTGCCTGCACCGCTGAGATTCATGTTGGGAACTGTGAAGACATTAGCTTTGTACAAGCCGGATTTACCGGAGTCGAGACTTAAGGAGTTGACTTTGGTGGTATTGATACTGCTGCCTATGGCTGCATTCAAACTCCAGTCGTTCCATGTTTTGTTGAACATGGCCATAAAATCACCGTAAACCATGAAGTCCTGACGGTTCATTTTGATATAGCGGCCGTTCTGGTGAGCTACATCGGCCGTTGTCCCGGCATACATTTTCTGCTCGTAATTGTCATTGATATAGTCTACATTACCGCGTGCCTGAACGCTGAACCAGTCGTTTATCTTCAAGTTCGCGCTTAAGGAAGCTAAGGTACGGAAACGCTTGTCGTTACTGGTAACTCTGTTCGTCAGCCAATAGGGGTTCTGGTTGAATCCGCTGATGTCCGTATACCAGTTCTGCAATGGCATGGATCTGTTTTCATCGTATTTTTCGAATCCGTTGTTATCGCGATAGATACTGAGGTCTTCACCACGCGGGAAGGTGTACAAACCTACCAGCGGGTTCATGTAGTAGCCGCCGGAAGTAGGGCGGTTCTTGATTTTCTGGGTCATCAGGTTTACATTGGCATCCAATGTGAGGCGGTCGTTGAACAAAGAGGCTGTTTCACGGAAGGTGATATTATGCTTTTGCAGTTTGTTTACATCGACAATACCTTTGGCGGTGGTGTTGGCATAAGAAAAGTAGGTCTGCATTTTCTCTTTACCCGTCATGATGGATAGTGAATTGGTTGCAGTAACTCCGTTGCTGAAATAGTCGCCCACGTTATCGTAAGCTTTGATGGGTGTGGAGTTTGCATTTTCCGGAACCGTACCCCAGCTTGTAGCTCCGCTTGCGCCGTATTTGTCTTGGAATTCGGGCAGGCAAATGGCATGGTCTATGGTCAGGTTGGAGTTGAATACGATACGTTGCATGCCGGCTTTACCCTTCTTGGTGGTAATCAGGATTACGCCGTTGGCAGCTTGTGAGCCGTAGAGGGCTGCTGCGGAAGCACCTTTCAGTATACTCATGCTTTCAATGTCGTCCGGATTCAAGTTGGAGATACCGTCGCCCGAGTCACGGTTGCCGGCATCGTTGTTACCGCCCATGGCGGAGAATGCCTGCTCGGCTACGTTGTTCAGCATAGGCACACCGTCGATAACATATAACGGTTGGTTGTTTCCATCGGCATTGGCAGAACGGATACCGCGGATGGATACTTTGGCTGAGCCGCCCAGACCGGAGGAGTTACGGGTGATGGATACGCCTGCTGTCTTACCGGCAAGGGCGTTAATCATATTAGGGTCTTTGGCGCGGGTCAGTTCATCGCCGCCCACTTGTTGGGTAGAGTAGGTGAGAGAGGCCTCTTTTTTCTTGATGCCCATAGCTGTTACGACAACGGTTTCCAATGCCAGCGCTTCTTCTTTCATTTGGATTTTTAGCGATGTACGGCCGTTGAGCGTAACGTTTATAGGTTCATAGCCTATGTAGGAAATGACTAAAGTGGCATTGGCAGGTGCGTTGAGGGTGAACTCTCCGTCCAGGTTGGTGATGATACCGTTGGTCGTACCCTTTTCCAATACATTTGCACCAATAATCGGTTCACCCTTGGAATCGGTAACGACACCCTTTACAGTGACTCTTTCCTGTTGTGTTCCGGCTACGTTTTCGATGCTTTCACCTCTTTTGGTCAGGACTATATTTTTGCCTTCCATTACATATCTGATGTTTGTTCCGGCAAATATTTCATCCAGAAGTTCGGCTACGGCTTTGTTTTTCGCATCTACATTAACAGTGCGCCGTACATCGACACTCTTTTTGTTGTATACAAACAGATAGTCTGTCTGGGATTCAATTTGGGAAAGTATTTGCCCTACTCTCAGCTGAGAATCGGGGATACTTACTTTGGCGTTCTGAGAGTAGCTATTCCCGCAGTATGCTTGGAATGTTACAAACAGAAGAAGGAATAGTGTGGTCTTCATAGTACGCAATAATTGCTTGTTTTCAAAACTTTTTGGACAAAAAAGTCCATTCAAAGAAATTTTTCTCATATCTTTGTCACTGTGTTAAGTTAATAAATTGATTAAGGTCGATTTTTGACTGTTTCGGATCGGAAAGTATGGGGGTACTTTCCGATCTTTTTTTATCAAAAAAGGGAAGTAATTCTTAGGACTGTTGCTTTATGGTTTCATGCTGTTCGGTTTTAAGGGGTTAGTACTAAATTTAAAGGTTTTGTTTATTCATATATGATTATCGAGTCTTTGTTTTCATTAATGCGGAACTTGAACGGGTGCTCTTTGGAGATGGCTCTCAAGATGTGCTCTATGCCATCCTGTTCCCTGAATTTGCCGGTCAGGCCTTCGTGGGTCAGTAGTCTGGGGCTGGTGACGGTTATCTTTACGTTGTAGTATTTTTCGAGTTTGTCCAGGATGCCGCTGAAGGGTACATCATCAAAACAGTATAATCCCTCTTTCCAGCGGAGATATTCGTACGAGGGGAGGATGGTTTTCTTGCAGCGTCCGTCATAATTGGCAAAAAACTCATCCTTTTGAAGGCGGGTAATCACTTGGTTGTTACAGCTTGGGTAGATGTCTACGATACCCTCCACCAATGTTGTTTCGAACTCTTTGCTGCCTTTGTATGCGCAGACGTTAAAGCTGGTTCCGACCACTCTTACCTTGTGCATTTCCGTATGTACATAGAACGGTAATTTTTTGTTTTTGGCAACTTCAAAATATGCTTCGCCGTCTAACTCGACGTTGCGGTCATTGCGACCGAAGTCGGAAGCATATGTAAGCGTGGATTGGGCATTGAGCCATACGCGTGTACCGTCGGCAAGCGTAATTTGAGCGCGTTGCCCGGCAGGAACAGTAATGGTTTGAGGCTGTGCATCCTTATTATATATATAATTTGTGGTCATGTAGTAACCTGATACGGCAATGATGACTGCCGCTGCAATACGCGCCGCCCAGCGGAGCATTGGCATGAGTCGTATTGTTTTCTTCTTATTGTCTTGTTTTGTGGAAAACAGGGATACGTCGAACAGCATACGCTCTTTCAGGTAGGCTTCCCGGTTTTCTTCAGAAGCTTCAACCCAGTCCAGAATCTGTTTCTCTTCTTCAATGGATGCTGTTCCTTTAAAATATTTGTATAGTAATTCCTGGTTCATCATAAATAGAGTTGCTTGGTTAAAGAGAGGAACTTTACCGCCTTTCTGTATATATAACCGGCGAAGTGTGGACAACCCTATCAAAAAAGGAAACTTTTTTCTGAAAAAATACTTTTATTGCTCAGAGAAGTATGGAAGCCAGGTAATCTTTCAACTCCAATCGCAGTATGCGGAGGGCTTTGGTGATATGCGCTTCTACGGTTTTCAGTGAAACATGCAGTTGCTCGGCAATTTGTTTGTTGGGGAGATTCTGGTAACGGCTCAGCATGAAAATAGTCCGGCTTTGTTGTGGCATTTGCTCTAAGGCCTTGTGAACGATGTGCTGTATTTCGTTGTCGAATATCTGCTCGGGTTCGCAGGCTTTTAAGGTGGATATACGCAAGTTGAGCTCCCGCTGGTTATGGCTGTTTATATTTTCTTCTGCTTGCAGGCGTATTTTTTTGTGCTCTAACAGATTGAGTGACTTGTTTTTGATTATGGTCAACAGCAAGGCATGCAGATTGCTTCCTTCTTCCCAACGGTTCCGGTTTTCCCATAGGGCAATCATGGATTCCATTAACACGTCTTCCGCTTCCGCTTTATCTCTGAGGTAGGAATAAGCAAAAGTCAGGAACTTTTCTTGGTTCTCCTGGAAAAAACGCGAGAAAAGGTCCATCGTATGTAATTTAATGGAGTCGGACATTCAAATTGGAGTTTTTTCGTACGATTTAAGGTTTCGTATCACAAAGCAACATAATCTTTTTGTAATATGCAAACAATACCTGTTGTTTTTTTGATTTCCATGGGTGGGGAGTGAAAAAAGAGCCCGGCAGATCACTGTCGGGCTCATATATCCTATTTATTGATAGGGATTATTTGTCTTTCTTTTCCGGTCTTTCCTGTCTTTCCGGTTTCGGAAGTAATACTTTGCGAGACAGTTTGAACTTACCGGTCTTAGGATCAATGTCAAGCAACTTCACATCAATCTCGTCACCTTCCTTGATTCCGGCTTCTTCTACTGTTTCCAGACGCTTCCAGTCGATTTCAGAAATATGGAGCAAACCGTCTTTGCCCGGTAAGAATTCAACGAATGCACCGTAAGGCATGATAGAACGTACTTTACCTTTGTAGACTTCACCTACTTCCGGTACTGCCACGATACCTTTGATGATACGCATTGCATCGTCGATAGACTTCTTGTTGGTTCCGGCAATTTCAATTCTACCGATATTGTCTATTTCCTCGATAGTGATTGTTGCACCGGTTTCTTCCTGCATACCCTGGATAATCTTTCCGCCCGGGCCGATTACTGCACCGATGAATTCTTTAGGAATAGTCATGGTTTCGATGCGTGGAGCATGCGGTTTCAGGTCGGCATGCGGTTCAGCGATACATTCGGTGATTTTATTCAGAATGTATTCGCGGCCTTCTTTGGCCTGTAACAATGCTTTTTCAAGGATTTCATAAGACAGACCGTCTACTTTGATATCCATCTGGGTAGCAGTGATACCGTCCTTTGTACCGGTTACCTTGAAGTCCATATCGCCGAGGTGGTCCTCATCACCGAGGATGTCGGACAATACTGCGTATTTTTCTTCGCCTGCATTCTTAATCAATCCCATTGCAATACCGGATACGGGCTTCTTGATTTTTACACCGGCATCCATCAGCGCCAGCGTACCGGCACATACGGTAGCCATGGAAGATGAACCGTTTGATTCGAGAATATCGGATACTACACGCACTACATACGGATAATCGGCAGGGATTTGTCCTTTCAATGCACGCCATGCAAGGTGTCCGTGACCGATTTCGCGACGACCTACACCACGTTGTGCTTTGGCTTCACCCGTAGAGAATGGCGGGAAGTTGTAGTGCAGTAAGAAACGTTCTTTTCCATGTTCCAGAACGTCGTCGATAATTTTTTCGTCCAGTTTTGTACCTAAAGTAACGGTAGACAAAGACTGGGTTTCACCACGTGTGAAGATAGCGGAGCCGTGAGGACCGGGCAGATAACCGATTTCGCACCAGATAGGACGGATTTCGGTAGTCTTACGTCCGTCGAGACGCTTGCCTTCATCCAGGATGGAACGACGCATGGCTTCTTTTTCAACATCGTGGTAGTAGCGGTCGATAAGCGGAGCTTTTTCTTCCAGTTCTTCTTCGCTGAATTGTGCTTTGAATTCTTCGCGGATGGCATCGAAAGCATCCATACGCTCATGCTTATTCTTGTTACCGGAAGCTGCAATTGCATAAGCCTTGTCATAGCAGGCGTCGTGAACAGCCTTGCGGAGTTCTTCATCGTTTACTTCGTGGCAGTATTCGCGTTTTATGGTAGAACCGACTTCTTCTGCCAGTTCCATCTGGGCCTTACATTGTATCTTGATTGCTTCGTGAGCAGCTTTCATGGCTTCCAGCAAGTCTCTTTCGGAAACTTCATCCATTTCACCTTCCACCATCATGATGTTTTCATAAGTGGCGCCTACCATCAGATCCATGTCAGCCTTTTCCAATTGCTCAAAAGTAGGATTGATAACAAATTCGCCGTTGATACGTGCTACGCGTACTTCGGAAATCGGTCCGTTGAAAGGAATATCTGAAACAGCGAGGGCTGCAGAAGCTGCAAGTCCTGCCAGTGCGTCCGGCATGTCAACGCCGTCTGCTGAGAAGAGGATGATGTTTACATATACCTCTGCGTGGAAATTGTCGGGGAATAAAGGGCGGAGAGCACGGTCTACGAGGCGGCAGGTAAGGATTTCATAATCAGAAGCGCGGCCTTCGCGTTTTGTAAAACCTCCGGGGAAACGTCCGAAAGCGGAGAATTTTTCTTTGTACTCTACCTGTAACGGCATGAAATCTGTTCCGGGAACTGCGTCCTTGGCGGCACAAACAGTAGCTAACAGCATGGTGTTACCCATACGAAGCATTACAGAACCGTCTGCCTGTTTTGCCAGCTTTCCCGTTTCGAGCGTGATGGTTCTGCCATCAGGAAGCTCGATCGTCTTAACAATTGGGTTAATCATAAAAAATGTTTTATATCTATTTTTCTTTCAAAATGCTTGCAAAGATACATATTTTATTCGTGTAATACGGTGGGAATGAGATAAAAAGTTTGTATTTAGTTGTTTTTTGCACTTTTATAAGTGTAAGAAGTGGGAAAATGCTTTGACTAACCGTGAAAAGGAGTATATTTGCACGTTCTTTTTAGAAAAATACATGAAATATGAAAAAGATTCTTTTTGTAGCATTGGCTGTTTGGGGGTTAAGCGCATGTAATTCCGGACCGGAATTTAAAGTGGAAGGTGAAATATCCGGTGCTGACGGTAAAATGCTTTACCTGGAAGCTTCGGCTTTAGAGGGTATTGTTCCTTTGGACTCCGTTAAGTTGAAGAGTGATGGTACGTTTGCTTTTAAGCAGGCATGCCCTGTATCACCTGAATTTTATCGTTTGCGTGTAGATGATAAGGTTATCAACTTTTCCATAGATTCTGCGGAAACGGTTCGGTTTAATGCACCGTATACGGATTTTTCTACGGCTTATACAGTAGAAGGTTCGGCAAACAGTGTGAAGATAAAAGAACTTACATTGAAGCAAATGCAGCTTCAAACCAATGTAAATGCGTTGATTCAAAGTATGCAAGCCCATAAAATCGGTACGGATGTGTTTGAGGATAGTTTGGCTACACTGATGAAGGACTATAAGGATGAAGTGAAGATTAATTATATTTTTGCCGCTCCTAATACGGCAGCTGCTTATTTTGCTTTATTTCAGAAATTAAATAATTATCTCATATTCGATCCGTTGAATAATAAAGATGATGTGAAGTGCTTTGCTGCAGTGGCAACCAGCCTGAACAATTATTATCCGCATGCTGACCGTTCGAAGAATCTTTATAATATAGTAATAAAGGGAATGAAGAATACCCGTGCCCCGCAGCAGAAGGTCGTGGAACTTCCTACGGAGGCTGTGTCGGAAACAGGTATCATTGATATTAACTTGCGCGACATGAAAGGCAATATGCACAAGTTGAGTGATTTGAAGGGGAAAACTGTTATTTTGGATTTCACAATCTATCAGAGTGCGGTTTCTCCTACACATAATTATATGCTGCGTGATTTATACGACAAGTATGCCGGTCAGGGCTTGGAGATTTACCAGGTTTCTTTGGATGCTGATGAGCACTATTGGAAAACAACAGCCGATAATCTGCCGTGGATATGTGTACGTGACGCCAATGGGGTATATTCCAGCATAGCTGCCGCTTATAATGTACAGTCGCTTCCTGCTGTCTTCCTAATCAATAAAAAGAGCGAGTTGAGTGCCCGTGGCGAAACAATTAAAGATTTGGATGCAGCGGTGAAAGCCTTGCTGTAACATGTTATAAATTAGAAGATTTCATTTAAATATGTTACAAAGCACTGCTTTTTGCTTGACACGCATTATTTAAAAGTCTATCTTTGCAAAGGAAAAAATAGGAAGAGGGTTCCAGCATGCTGACCATGTTGGAATTCTTTTTTGTTTATAGTACCATTAAAAAACATTATAAATAATAAGGAGGAAAAACTATGGCTTATATGTCAGAAGAAGGCTACAATAAGTTGTTGGCCGATTTGAAACAGTTGGAAACGATAGAACGCCCGAAGATTGTGGCAGCTATCGCTGAGGCACGCGATAAAGGTGACTTGTCGGAAAATGCAGAATATGATGCTGCAAAAGAAGCTCAAGGTCTTCTTGAAATGAAAATCAATAAACTGAAACAGGTTATTGCGGATGCAAAGATTATTGATGAATCTAAATTGAAAACCGACAGTGTACAGATATTGAATAAAGTGGAACTGAAAAATGTGAAAAACGGTATGAAGATGACTTATACCATTGTTTCTGAAAGTGAAGCTAACCTGAAAGAGGGAAAGATTTCTGTAAATACTCCGATTGCACAAGGTTTGCTTGGCAAGAAAGTGGGTGATGTTGCTGAGATTAAAGTACCGCAGGGTATCATCAATCTGGAAGTAGTGAACATATCATTTTAGAGGAGGGGCAGGTCTGCATGCGGGCTTGCCTCATTTTATATAAGTAAAATTATGGCAACAATATTCAGCAAAATTATTGCGGGTGAAATACCTTGCTACAAAGTGGCGGAGAATGATAAGTTCTTTGCTTTTCTTGATATTAATCCATTGGCGAAAGGGCATACGTTGGTCATTCCTAAACAGGAAGTGGACTATATCTTCGATTTAAGTGATGAGGATTTGGCTGCAATGCATGTTTTTGCAAAGAAAGTGGCATTGGCTATTGGCAAGGCTTTTCCTTGTAGGAAAGTGGGTGAAGCAGTTTTAGGTTTGGAAGTTCCTCATGCACATATTCATTTGATTCCTATGCAGAATGAAAAGGATATGCTTTTTTCCAATCCAAAGCTGAAATTGACAGATGAAGAATTTAAGGCGATAGCCAAAGCTATCACCATGGCGTTCTAAAAGATTTTATTTCCTCCCATTATAAAAAATCGGCAGTTGGAAATAGCAACTGCCGATTTTATTTTACTTTTTTGTCGTTGAAAAAACTATTTATATATAGTCCTCTCCCAATTTAATTTGAGCATCATTCACATACTTACGTATGGAATGCTCTTCATCTTTTTTACAAATCAGCAGGACATTGTCGGATTCGGCAATGAGGTATCCTTCCAGCCCGTCGATGACAGCAAGTTTGTTTTGCGGAAGTACGACAATATTGTTTTTACTATTGTATAATAACGACCTGCATTTCAGAGTGACATTCTCCGATTCGTCTTTTTGAGAAAGATCGTACAGGGAGCCCCATGTACCTAAATCAGACCATCCGAAGTCGCCCAATGATACATATACATTGTCTGCTTTTTCCATAATGCCGAAGTCGATGGATACGTTAGGGCATGCAGGAAAGTTCTCATCTATGAATTTCTTTTCTTCCGGTGTTCCGTACACATCTTTTCCGGCTGCTAATTTAGTGGCCAATTCCGGTAAAAGTAATTCACCGGCTTTGATGATACTGTTTACATTCCACATGAAGAGACCGGCATTCCAATAAAATTCTCCGCTTTCTATAAAGACTTTGGCTAATTCCAATTCGGGCTTTTCTGTAAAGGTTTTTACTTTATAGAAGCTGCTGTCTATATGTTCGGCTACCTGTATATAACCATATCCTGTTTCCGGGCGGTTAGGCTTAATGCCAAGAGTTAGAAGCTTATCAGATTTTGCAACGAATGCCAGCCCTTTCTCTATGGCTGAAAGAAATTCGCTTTCTTTTAGGATAAGATGATCCGAAGGAGCTACTACGATATTGGCATTTGGGTTTAATGCACGGATATGGTAAGCAGCCCATGCAATGCACGGGGCAGTGTTTCTGCGTGTAGGTTCTAATAAAATCTGTTCGGAGTTTAATTCGGGAAGCTGTTCTTTCACCAAGTCAGCATATAGGTCATTGGTTACAACCAGTATGTTTTCTGTAGGGATTACTTGCTTGAACCGATCGAATGTTTGTTGCAATAATGAACGCCCTGTGCCGAAAAAATCTAGAAATTGTTTCGGAAGAGTTTTGCGGCTGAAAGGCCAGAAACGGCTACCGATACCGCCACCCATGATTACACAGAAATTATCCTTATTGGTTATCATATTAAATGTTTTAAAAGTTTCTGCTAAAGTACTGTATATTTTATAAACGCGGAATGCTTGGAGAATATTTTCTCGTTTTTTTCGCCTTTTTTTAAGGAAAGTATTGTAGTTTTCAAAAAAAGCTGTATCTTTGCACCGCATTTGAGAAATCAACATGCCCAGATGGCGGAATCGGTAGACGCGCTGGTCTCAAACACCAGTGGATTCACTTCCATCCCGGTTCGACCCCGGGTCTGGGTACTGAAGCGGAGAAAGTTGAAAAACTCTCTCCGCTTTTCTTTTCTACTCCCCGTAACTCATTGGTTTGCTGATAGATTGGGGTCAATGTAAAAACGGGTCAACGTAAAAACCTGAGGGGTAATATTTGTAAAAATCCTATCTTTGCATAAAACTAACTCAGAAATCTTATGGACAACAACGGCTACCGTCTCCTTCTTCCTGAAGGACATTGGATTATTTCATCATCTCGGACGTAAAGGAAAGCGCATCGGAAATAGTGATTTATTTAGAAGAAAAGAATGAAGTTCCTAAAGAATACGCAGGAATGAAAGTTGAGAGCAAGGGTTTTTACGTTGACCCGAAAAAAGCAGGTCAAAAGGCTGGAAGCGGAAAATGGGCAATTAAAACAAAATGTTGAGGGCTTGCAACAGCAGGTAAAGACGGAGCAAGCGGAGCGGAAGAAAAAAGAAAATAGGCATGCCAGCGAGATTAACAGACTAGGATTGAAATATCAGCAAGAAATCACGCAGTACGATGAAAAGCTGAAACGGATAGATACTTATTTCCCGAATGTGAAAGAACTGTTACCGTTGGCTGACCAATGCCGAGAAGTGGGATTTACAGAAGAAATGACAAGGCAACTTGTCAACTTACAGCCTGTTGGGTTTAAAGGAAAGCTGTATTCAAAAGAACATAGGGAGAAGTTCAAAACGGAACATTCGACAGCAGTCATAGAGAGGAATCCGCAGCAGCAAGGAAAATTTCATTTGTGTATTGACGGAATACCAATTTTCGAATGGTTCAAAAAGAAGTTTCAAGAGATAAAAGAGAAAGTTGGAATGACATCGAAGGTGGAAAATCAACTAAATAGAGGATTAAAAATGTAGTTATCTTATTGGGTAAAAAAGAGGCACTCCACAGAAAGGGTGCCTCTTTATCAAACATCATAATTTAATTTAATACACAATACCCAGTTTGAGAAATACAGAGCTTCTATTATCGTTATGATTCATTCCGTTCATTCCTTTAACGGAATATTGGCAAAAATTATATCCGATAGCGGGAACTATACTAATTTTCTTTATCTTACACACTTTGTATCCAACCGACATGCTTGTTAAAAGCCCTGCATCAATGTTAGCCTCATTGGATAATAACGAATATCCCAAATCGCCACTAAAGACTATATTTTTATTATGAAATGGATGAAATTTCAAATTCAAAAAAAGTGGCAGAGTATTTAAGCCCGGATTAGAGTAACCATTTAATCCAGTTCCAACTCCAACAGACAAATTCTCAACTACATAATAGCCTAAAATAGCCTGTATAGATGAAAATGAATTATTCTTAGGGTAAGAGATGCCATAAACATCCTTTTTTTTAGCTAAATTATATCCATAGCCAACTTCAATACCACCCCATAGTCTGTTGTTTTGTGCATTCGCTGTAAGCATGCAAAATAATAATAATGTTACTATAATACTTTTCATACTACTTCTATTTAGTAAATCGTATTCCTTTCCATCTGCCATTGTAATATGCCGCACCAAAAGCGTCAATGTCGTGAATATCAAACTCTGATGGTAAAAAGCCTGATACGCTAAAATTATTAATGGTAAAACCAAAGGAGCGATCAAATCGCACTGTCTTGGAAGACCTCCTTCCATACTCCTTAACCCCCATTATATAAGGCTTCTCTTGATTAAATGTATAAGATGTATTCCCCCAGACCAGATAGGAAATTCTCGGATCTTTAGGTTGAATTTGTTTTCTAATAGGGGTATATACATATTTACCGGCTTGCTGTTTCAAGAAACTATAAATATAGTCGGCAGGTGCATTATATAATTTGTTCATAATATCTTTATTTGGATATACATTGTTTGCAATTGTCACTTCAGGTAAAAACATGTATATGTCATCAACCCAATCTTTAACTATATCCAGTTTTTTATAATTACCATAAACAAACTTGGAAGTGACACCATTAATAGCACCTGTAAAATTACCCCAGCTAGTCGATGTTGTGGGGGTTATGGAAGAGAAAGAACGCGGATTCTTCAATTTCAGTACTCCATGCACTTTGTTGAATCCAAGAGCTAACTTATCAGCATTTTCCGACACCCAGTATTTGACAAATAAGAACTTTTTTCTCCTTTGCATCTTTACTTTTATACCTGCGGAAGCATAAAATGCATAATTAATATCAAACACATTTACTTGCACCCTTTTTTTGCTGTCAAAATAGTTTTCTTTAGATACATCCTTGCCTCTAACCCAATCCCAGAATTTTTGATATAAAGAGTTGTTTTTCCATCTGTAAGAATTTACGTTATAACCATTATGGAAATTAGAAGTCACGGCTCGTGTGACCGGTTCATCCTCAACGGGAGTCAGTTCGCTATCTACTATACTTCCATCGCCAAATGTGTTTGTAAACGTGACCCCATTGCCTAACTCTATGTATTTTCCACTCTCATTTGAATGTATCAGAGTAGTATCAAATTTTGCAATTGCAGCTTCTATGAAATCAGCATTATCCGCACTTGCAGAGAATGTACCGTATGGAGTTACTTTAAAGAGCCGGTCATCAATCTTTATTCTTAAGGTAGTATCCATAACCTCCATAAGGATGGGATCGACAAGCAACTCTTCAGCACTCATTATATTAAATTCGTCTTGTGACATTTCTTCATCCTCTTGAATGTCGCTTGCATTTCTGGTTGCGGCTGGTAGGCTTTCCTTTAAAGAGGCAACAGAAGTAAACCCTTGGATTTTTCTCATAATAGAGCGCGTTGAAGCAGTTTCCGAACTTCTGTCTTCTTCCAATGAAGTCAGATACTTTTGAAAAACGTCATTACTTGCAAAGTTTAGATATCCATCTTCCACTTGAATGCCGCCAATGGTAATTTGCTCCTGGTCTTCTGTTATCTTTTCCGGTAGCAGTTCTTCTTGCTGGCAGGCACTAAATGTAAATGCCGCCAAAAATAATATGATTAGTTGTTTTTTCATCTTTAATAAATTGATTTGGTTATAAAAACGTATTTGTAACAAATTATTTCTGTTGTTCTTTCACCCGTTTATAGGTCGGGGTAGTTCCAAAAGAATTATTATCACTTAGATATAAATAATCCTCTTCTACTTTGTAGTATCGTGCAGAATATTCTTTAGATTTCGTGAAATAGCTTCCGGTGTAGAAATATTTCCTGAGAATAGAATCTCCTTCTGTGTACCAACAATCCCCCCGGCTTCCTGTTCCATTAATATTACTATCCGAAGAATAATTATAGACGTATCCGTCTTCATTGTAAACCTGAGACATGGACGGATCGATCAAAGATTGCCATTTACCAATCAGTCTCGGGTCTTTGGGTTGTGACAGATAGAAGTCCAACAGTTCTTTATCATCCTTAGTGCAACCGGAAAGCGGAAGTAGAATAATTAATATCCATAGTGACAAATTCAGTTTTCTCATAATAGTGTTATTTTACTTCTTTCCGAACATAAGTGCTGCTATCCAAATACAACCCACTCGGGCTCACCATGGTTGCCCACCAGGAAGACACGTTGATCCCATACACTTTCTCTGCGCAATACCATACCAGTGTTGTGCAGGTAAACCGGGAAGGGGCTGACCATTTAGCGGTTAAGAACTCATACCATTTTACATACTCACGACCAGCATATTGCCCGGCTTTGTCGGCTAATGCGGCAGGGTTGGAAACGGGTGTTGTGGTTTTGTATAAACGGCTTTTGAAGCCTCTCCACTTCCATTTCCATGATACTTTCTGAATACCCATGATATAAGATCTCACACTCCAATAGTTTAAAGTTTCATTTTTTACTCCACCATGAACTTGGGTCCCCCAAGTAAAAGTATCATAATCATCCCATGATGTTGTAACATTCTTGTTTATTATAGCGGCATGTCCGACCTTAAATTGGGTATCTCCGGCATTTAAAAATATCCATGGGGCATTATGTTTAGGCAGTGCGACTATGAAATCCCCTCTTCGGGCATAACGCTGAAGGCTGGATTTCAAAATGCCTGTGGATATTTTGTCTTCCGTTGATACTGTAATTCTTGTACTGGGAAGACTTGCTTGTTGTTCTTCTGCCTCCAGATACTTTTTTTTCATTCGCTCTTCTATTTTCTTAAAAAAGCGCTCCCTATCAGCTATCTTTATACCACCGCTTCTTGTCTGGATGGCTTCTTCTTGGATTGTTTGCTCCACAATCTCATTTTGTTCTTGAATATATGTTTCCAACTCAGGTTCAAGAGACAGTTTTTCAGACATATCATTAGCCTCTAACATTGCCCAGTCATCAAGAAAGGCTGTTTGCTCTTCTTCATTCATTGAAAAGAAGGAAATAGAATCTCCGTTTTCGTCCGAAATATCCAGATTTTCCAATTTTTCCACAAAAGGATTTTCAGAAATACTATCCGTGCTTCCGCTTCTTGTTTGTGGTAGGTTAGAGTTTGTCGCTAAAATGGCAGTTTTGAGTAATTTGTAATAAGTTGTAGCATGTGGATTGGCGGCAGCAGAGTTGATGTCCTGAATGCTATAACTCTTTTCTCCGCCAGGTCCGGCTTGGGGTACAACTTCCAAAGTTTCTTTGGAACATCCCGTTATGATTAACAGGATAAGCAATGCAAGTGTTGGTTTACTGGTTTTCATCATAATCGTTTTTTAATTAAAATTAGAATGCTATCATCGACGTCTTTGATTTTGCAAACATAAGAAATATTAATTGATAAACAAATAAAAATGAATATAAAAATATAATATACTTATTATCAATATAATATAAAACATATATTATTTTATTTATAAATATCAATATGCTATATACTAATGTTTCAAAATGAATTTTATGAAATTCACGAGAAATAAGTATCTTTGTTCCAACTAAAATATGATAGCTTATGATTGACCATGAAACAGATAAAAACAAGAGGTATAGAAGAAGCAATTATGCGGTAAACAGGGATATATTGGATGCTGTCGCTTCTTTAATCAAGGAGGTTGGTTTTTCAAAGATCACCCTGCCTTCCATAGCCAGTGCAGCCAATGTTAACATATCCGTGATTTACAGGCATTTTGGAACCTTGGAGAATTTGCTGGATACATATACTCACAAGTTTGATTATTGGCTGAATGATATTTTGGATATGGAAGAGGCGTCGAATATGAATGATGTAACTACTTTTTTTCAAACCATTGCCGAGAAGTTTATAAAATCATTGTCAAAAGACAAGGAAATGCAACGCTTGATGATCTGGGAGCTTACCGAAGATAATAAAAGCACCCGAAGGTCCGCCAAACAGCGGGATGTAATGGTTGAAAAGGTAATTCCTATCTATGAAAAGTATCTGAGTCATATAGATATAGAGCCCCGTGCAGTGTTAGCCGTTATTGTCGCAGGAATGTATTATATTATTTTGAGAAAGGAGCGTTCCACTTTTTGCTCGATTGACTTCAATACAAAAAAAGGGAAACAGTTGCTGGCAGACACGATGGTAAAGATTATTGTTTATCTAAACAAGCAAGGAGAGCAGAATAAAAAAACAATGGAAATTGCCGGAAAGTTAAAGCACAACAACGTGGATGAACAAATTATTATAGAATCCACAGGCATATCGAAAGAAGAATTGGCAATTTTGTAGTTTTTTTATCGGATAAGTGTGTAATAACAAGACTGCCATTAACATAAAATCAAAGACATGCATTTAAAACTTACTTATTTTATTGTTTTGCTCTTTTTACATTGTTGTTCTTATGCCCAGTCATCAATGGATAGGTTACGAATTGCATTGACCGCCGGACTGAATACAAACGATGCGTATGATTTAGAGCTTTCATATCACTACATGTTGCTTCCCTATTTAGGTGTTGGCAGCGGAATCGGTTATTTCAACCAATGGTACAATGAATATCTTCCTTACGGGGAAACCAGTGGGCGGTGGAACTCCTGGGTACTAAGTGAATCGAACAAAAAAATAGGGAAAGTCTATTTACGTCCTTCCGTTCTATTGTCCACTCCGGTCTTATTGAAATTGGGAAAATATAAAATTTCCCTTCAGGGCGAATCCGGAGTGCAACTTTTGATTCCGCATGCAGGGGTACATATTGACTATGTGAATTCAAACACTTATGACAGCAAATCAATATATAAATCTACAAGTAAGGGTAAGTGGGCCTTCTGGAACTTTAAGGGAGGTGTCAGCCTGAGCGCACATAATTCCGCGCTGGGGCTAGGGTATGGTATATCCAATCTGGACATATATTCGTCCCGAAGATTTATAAATGTAGAGAATGTTTTATTATCAGATTTTTATCCTGGAAAAAAAATAACCCATAGCTTGTTTGTCAGCCTTATTCACTCTTTTTGATATTCTTTTTTCAAACAAAAAATAATTTATTTTGCAATAGAATGCAAAATAGCCTATTTATAAGTTTATTGCAATATCATATTCAGGCATTTATATATGAAGTGTAACAGTCAATATTTTAATAGCCTTATTATTTCCTGCTATTGGAATGCTTATATACTACCTAATATGAAAATAATCAGTATATCAAGTTTAGTCCGCTTCTTTGTCTATTATATTCAAAACAGACTAAACTTATTAATATCGACAGTAAAATAGATGCTGGCGAAAAAAGAAAGAGGGTACTTTCCTCTTTTTATCAGCATCTATTGCTTTTGTCCTAATATTCAATCTCCTTTGAAATAAATCTCTTAATCTCTTCCTCACTGGGTAATTGAACCATATACTTTTGTACAAAAATGTTAGGGTCTAGTCCTGCCGTAGCATACTTTACTAATGTATCTCCCTTTTCTGTACAAAGTAGAATGCCGATAGGTGGATTATCGTCTGGCTGCATCACTTCTGCTTTGAAATAATTGAGATACATATTCAGTTGCGAAGCATATTCGTGCCTGAATTTGTCAATTTTAATTTCTGCAATTATATGACATTTTAAAATGCGGTGGTAGAAAACAAGGTCTGCAAAGAAATAGTCTTCATCTATTAATATTCTCTTTTGACGAGCTTCAAAGCAAAAGCCATGCCCCATTTCGATAAGGAAGCTTTGCAAATTATCAATAATGGATTGTTCTAAATCACTTTCTGTTACTAAAGCTCGTTCATTCAGACCTAAGAATTCTAATGTAATTGGAGTATTTATTACATCTGTCGGCTGTAGTTGAACTGCCTGTTGCTGTACCAATGCAGAAAGGGCTTCTTTGTTCTTAGATAGTCCGCTACGTTCATAATATAGGGAATTAATCTGCCGCCCTAGTTCTTTGTATGACCAACATCCACGAATTGTTTCCATTTCATAGAAAGCTCGTTTGGCGGGATTGTCGATAGCTGATATTAATGATAAATTAGAGTAAGTGAGTTTGTTGAATAATTTATCAGCTGGTATCATCCATTTCTGCATATCCTTTAATTCGGCGGACGGCATCCGCCGAATTGTGGTTTCAAATTCGGCGGATGCTATCTGCCGAATTGGTTCGGTGAATTCGGCGGTCAATGATTGCCGAATTTGAATTTGTGATGCAATATATTGTGCAATAGGCTCTTTTAACTGTGGATATACAAGGTACAGCCGTCTAAATTCACGAAATCTTCGTTCATTCAGACCTTTTGTTTTCAGCCGTTGTTCCAGTTTCTTTAACAGTTGTTCACCGTATGCCGCACGGTCTTCTCCGTTTTGCTCAAACTCTACGATATAGCAGCCCATAAGCCAGTTACGGGAAGTAAGGGCTAAATTGACAGCGTGGGCAACTTGCGCTTGCAAGGTGTCTTGTATGGTGCTGATATGCTTTACTAATGCTTCAAAATTCATACTCGCAAAGATAATTCATTTATTGCTAAAACTTCAATTCCGGCAAACTATTTATGGCTTCTTCTTTCAGCTTATCCACAGCACGGGTGTATTTCTCCGTATGTTTCAATCCGCTATGTCCGAGCAAACTGGCTACAGTCTTGATATTTGCACCATTGTTCAGAATATTCACTGCAAACGAATGTCTTGCACAATGCCAGCTTATGTGCTTGTCTATTCCGGCTCTCTTTACCCAACGCTTTACTGATTTGCGGCAGCTTTCGTATGTAGGCAAATCGAATATCAAACAATTCTTATCTGCCGGAGCTTCGCCAATAATGGATAATAAACCGTCATTCAAGGGGATAACCACACCGCTACTGGCTGAATGTCCCTTTGGTCTTGCTTTGTTCAAACTTCAATAACCGGTTTGCGTAATCCACATTCTTATAGGTAAGGTCTTTTACATCACAGAAGCGCAGACCGCAATACAGACAAAAGATAAACGCTCGTCTGACTATAGGGTTTTCGTTGTCATAATGACAAGTTATCAGCTTTTGTATTTCTTCGGGCGAAAGCACATCTTTCCGAAGCATCTGGCTATCTACTTTGCAGGTGACATCTTTGCAAGGGTCTTTTAGCATTACATCATGCTCTATCGCATAGCGAATAACTTTCTTGAAACGCTGGTAAATGCTTTTAGCACCTTCGCCAACGCTTCGGGATTGCAGATAAGCTACAAACTGTTCCATCATTTCTTTGGTGATGAGTTCCGGTTTAATGCTACATTCATTCATGGGGTACTTTTCTTTCAAGAAGTCTTTGAAACGGCTAAGCGCAATTTGCACCATGCGAATATCTTTCTTGGTATAGCTATTGATATAGGCTTGAAAGTAGTCCAAGAAATTAACAGCCCTGTCTTTCTTTAAGCGGTAACCCAACATGCTTTCTTTAAACTCCTGTTCACGCTCTGCACGTATGCGCATGGCGAGTTCCAAAGTTTCCTTGTTCTGTTGCCGTTCCGCAGGTGTACGGGGTTTGTCTATCAGATACAGGCTAAGGTTTTCTTTTCGCCTGTTATGCTTTACTGCAAACTTGGGTTTGCCTTGCATTTTCCCACTATCGTAATACACCTGATTACCGTTTTCATCCAATACGGGCTTTTCCTCTCTACCTAAATGATACTCTAAGTAAAGGCTTATTCTACCGTCCGAGAGCTTATTTTGCTCCAACTTGGGGTCTCTTTCGTTTTATTTTCTAACTTTGCCATTGTTTAGAGGTTTTATCCCGATTTAGGTACCGTAACCGGGTAATTACACTAAATAGTTGATTTTCTTTTGTTTTCCGATATTGCAAAGGTACAAAAGAAAATGATATTTCAAAGTGTACTAAAAGTGTACTGAATAACAGAAAACGGGCAAAATAGGGCAAAGATGGAGAAAATAGGAAATATGCAAATAACTGATAATAAGGAAAATAAATTCTTTTATTTTCCTATGATTTCTATGGCTTGTACCGGGTCTGGGTACAAGAAAGAAAGCTAAGTATTTGATAATTCAATACTTAGCTTTTTCTTTTGCTTGAATTTTCCCCACATTTTCCCCACACGTGCAAAAAATATAGCAGTAAGTCATTATTTCTTTTGGTTGAACGTAATAAATAAGTTACCTTTGAAAAGAAATGAAGCCTATTAAATAAAAGTAATGGAACAAGGTGTTTGGCAAGAAATAGAACTGTTGTACCAGAAGTTTCAAAAACTTGGTATCAGTGAAGCGGTGGACTATGACAAGTACTACCTTTATTCTCTCATTACCCATTCCACAGCCATAGAAGGCTCAACGTTGACCGAACTTGATACGCAGCTTCTCTTTGACGAGGGAGTAACAGCGAAAGGGAAACCGCTTGTGCATCATCTGATGAATGAAGATTTGAAGCAAGCGTATGAACTTGCCAAAACTGAATCAGGCAGTCTTGTACCTATAACTCCTGCTTTTCTGAAAAGGTTGAATGCAATGTTGATGCGTACTACTGGCAGCGTTCACAGTGTGTTGGGCGGCTCTTTTGATTCTTCTAAAGGAGAGTTCCGTCTATGTGGTGTTACGGCTGGTGTTGGTGGACATTCTTATATGAACTATTTGAAAGTTCCTGCTAAGGTGGATGAACTTTGTGCGATTCTTCAAGAGAAGCAAAAAAAAATGGGAACACTTCGAGAACAATACGAATTGAGCTTTAATGTCCACCTTAATTTAGTAACTATTCATCCGTGGGTGGATGGCAACGGAAGAACGGCTCGATTACTGATGAACTACATCCAATTTTGCTATCACCTTTTTCCGGCCAAAATATTTAAAGAAGATAGAGAAGAATATATTCTTTCCCTGCGCCAATGTCAGAATGAAGAAACTAATCAGCCGTTTTTGGACTTTATGGCAAGGCAGTTGAAGAAATCACTTTCTATAGAAATTGAACGATTCAATGTATCACGAAAGAAAGGGTTTAGTTTTATGTTCTGATACTATATAAAACAAGGATTGCTATTTATGAGTTTATGGTAAACTTGCATGTGGGAAAGTTTGAACATCCATAGAAAGTGCCGTACTTGCCTTTCCTCAAAATGAGATGTCCTCCGCATTGAGGACAAACACCTTGATTTATTAGGCGTGAACTTCTGTATTGCCGAGCCTTTGCGTTATGCTTATGCTGTTTTAGTTTCTCTTTATCAGCGATTATGCGATTCTGGTTAATTGTCTGTATTATCCAATTTATGGTCTCCTGATTAAGAACAGCAGTTCTGTATTGTAATATAGCACGTTTTAGATTATATCTGTTTACAACTATGTTATTGTCAGCATGCACTTTTAATTCCGCACTGTTATTGAAAACGACAATTGGAATAAAAAGTATATCCGTTGAACATTTGAGCAAATGATGCAAAAATCTTACATGTCCAGCGTTTTGTTTTATCGGATTGTAAAATTGATGTTTACTTTTATAGATGGTTTGCGTCCAGTATTCACTGTTCTCTCCGCCTAAAATCCAACCTTTATATCCCTTTGTTTCAATTACAAATACACCATAAGGTGAAACTACAATATGGTCAATTTGCGTTGAATATCCGTTACTCTCGAATTGTAAATCATTAAAAACAACATACTCTTCTGGTAACTCTTGAATCTTGTTATTCACAAGTTTTTCAGAATACTTGCCTTTCCACATTGGCATCTTCAATTTAATAAAGATTGCCACTGCAAAAAAGATAACGATGATGACAATATGCATATTACTGATTTAATAGATTCTTTTTATCCATCTTTTACTTGATTCAAATCCCCATTGAACATGCCATCTTCTTCCTGTTACTTTATCTAACAAAAGAAATTGATATATATTTTTTGTAGGATATAATTCAAATGTTCCACATCCGGTATCATAAGATAAATCTTCGCCATTAAGTGTTACGGAAAATTCCTCCTCGTCATCTAAAGACCATTGTACAACGTCTATTTTCCCAGTTTTAGTATCCAGTTGTAGAAAATTATACATATTTTCTGTTGGATATAATTTATATCTGTCAAGTCCATGCATACGAAAATCAATATCTTCCAAAAGTGCATGAATTTTTATCAAAGTAGAATCATTAGCCGTTTTGGCTTGCGGAGTGGTACTTTCGTTTTGTGCAAAGGTACATAACGGAATCAAGAATAGATAAAAAATAATTATAAGTTTCTTCATAGGTAAATTATTTAAGCGATTAAAATTAAGTGTAACAGTATAGCTAATATTGTATTCATTTTTTTCTATTTACATCCCATTTAAAAGTGTAAATATAATCTCCGATAGGAATGTTTACAATCAAAATCTTACCTTTTTTCCTTTTAATATTCATATAGCCAATAATAGCTTCATCGGGATAAATAGTTGTGGTTTTTAAATATCCTTGTTCACGTATAGTTCGGTCATTATCCATCATTTGTCCTAATGTAAGCATTTGATTGGTAGATGCAACATTTGCTTGGTATGCTGCATTAGCGTCATAATGATTGGTTATGGTAGTGTAAGCATAACCATTAGAAGAATAAGACGTAGAATAGGATGTTGAATATCCTGCTGTTCCTGCATTAATGCCGGCAGAGATTCCATATAATGCCATAGCCCATGCTTGTGAGCGTTTTATTTTTTTTTGATATTCTTCATTTGTATATACTTCAAGTTTTAAAGTATCATCTTTTTTTGTTAGTAGATTAGAGTGTACGCTATCAGGTTGGAATACAATTGGGGTTTCACTTAAATTCTTGATAAAAATATCCAAGTGATAGTATTTTCCATAATCATCTTTTTCCTCAAAGCATGAAAGACCTACAACAAAATCATTTTTGTTTAAATAAGCCCAAAATTTTCCATCATTATATTCTGTCAGGATAGAATCGTTTTGGGGGTATATGAATGTTTGGGCTTTACATATGGTTGAAAGCAATAAAAATATTACCACACATATATTCTGTTTCATATCAACTAACTATTTTAATTATACACCTCCAGCTGCCACAAGGACTTTATAATATCACGAAGCGTGGAACTGTAATGCCACCTCTTTGAATGAAGGTCCTGAGAAAACCTTTGTGTACAGATGTAACAATAGCAGCCCACGCTATAGCGTGAGAACCACTATGCTATTCTTGTACACGTTTGAAAGTTTCTCAGGTTTTCATTCGCAAGAAATAAGCATAACGCTTCTTCTAAATTCTAATATGTCTTGGAAAGAGTAGCCTCAATCCGCTTACAAAGATATGCAATTTTATTGAGATACAATCAAATACTATCAAGATTACATTCTGAATCCTCTGCTTTTTCTTGGTTCTTCCACTGACTGTCGCAAGCCTTGCCTTAATTTATCCCATTGCTCTTTGAACCATTCGCCTATCGGCTGCCTGTTTATGGTCAGTACCAATTTATCATCATCAACCGGACTTTTCTCCACCTTGAAAATATCATTCTTGATTTCAAATTTTCGTTTATGTTCTTCGGAGTAAAGTTTTCCGCTGCATCTGATAGCTTCCCTTTTGGTCAAAAGACTGTTTACCATATCTTTGGTAAATCCGATGGCATAGCAGAGTTTTTCCATTCTCAGCATTTCTTTGAGCAATGGGAACCAGCATAATGCTTTTTCG
>ENA-OPSF01000194-OPSF01000194.1-human-gut-metagenome-genome-assembly--contig:-NODE-194-length-54492-cov-6.515219_pt1 | contig 54492 bp, 40 predicted proteins | sample MGYA00241452_ERZ501896 | MGnify/ENA primary metagenome ERZ501896 (study PRJEB25962, sample SAMEA2042111) | human gut metagenome | biome: human gut; feature: human-associated habitat; material: faeces... | reverse complement strand
AGGGAAAGATACCTTAGCCGTAAACTCTCTTCATCATCAAGCGATCAAGGAGTTGGCGCCTATCTTCAAGGCTACCGCTTATGCGCCCGACAGTATTATCGAGGCTATCGACGCTTATCCGAACCGATCCATCATGGGAGTTCAATGGCATCCGGAAGCATTGACTTACGGAGGCGACACTACGATGTTAAAGATATTCCACCATCTGATAGGAAAGGCCGAGACTCTCCACCAAGCCAAAGAGATGCACAAGCATTTCCTTTCCGTAGATACACATACCGATACTCCTTTCTGGTTTAAACGTGCCGGATTCAGCATCGCCGACCGGGAACGTAACCGGGTAAACATCCCTAAGATGCAAGAAGGGAAACTAGACGGGGTGTTCCTTGCGGCCTTCATCGGACAAGGTAAACGTGATGAGGCCTCTTTACAAGAAGCCGTACAAAAAGTAACAGGCTTGATCGAAGGTATTCGCAAGCAAGCTGAATTGAATAAGGATTTATGTGGCATCGCCGTTACGAACCAAGACTTCATCCGCTTGAAAAATGAAGGGAAAAAAGCGTTCTTTATCGGTATAGAGAATGGATACGGCATTGGTAAGGATCTGGCGAATATCGCTAAGTTCAAGGCGATGGGTGTCAATTATATCACGCTCTGCCACTCCTACGATAACGATATTTGCGACTCATCCACCCATACCAAGAAAGAATGGGACGGTTTAAGTCCGTTTGGCGAAGAGGTTGTGAAAGAGATGAATCGCCAAGGTATCATGGTGGATATGTCTCATGCCTCTGAGAAGTCATTTTGGGATGTTATCAAATTGTCCAAGGCCCCGATCATCTGCTCGCATTCCTCATCCATGGCGATGTGCAAGCACGACCGTAACCTGACCGACGAACAACTAAAGGCCCTTGCCCAAAATGGAGGCGTAGCGCAAGTTTGCTTGCTCGACCGCTATATCAATGAGGATTATAAAAACGCGAGCCTTACCGATGCGATCGAACATATCGATCATATGGTGAAAGTCGCCGGTATCGATCATGTAGGTATCGGCTCTGATTTTGATGGCGGTGGCGGAATTATCGGTTGCGAAAGTGACAACGATTTCATACAGATCACTGTTAAATTAATAGAGAAAGGATATACAGAGGAAGATATCGCCAAGATATGGGGTGGAAACTTGATGCGTGTATTAGACGAGGTTCAAGCGACTGCCTCCGTAAAAACATTATAAACAAAACAGATTTATGATCAGATTATTTTTTGCGTTATTGAGTTTTGCTCTTTTATCATGTGGAGCCAAAGGAACCAAAGAGACAGGTAATATGCCGGAGATCAAAAAACAACCGATCACTTCAGCTGTTCCCGATTTCAACGCAGACAGCGCTTACGCCTATGTAGCGAACCAAGTCGCTTTTGGTCCCCGTGTGCCTAACACGGCGGCTCATAAAGCATGCGGGGATTACTTAGCGTCTGAATTGAAGCGCTTTGGCGCCAAAGTCTACCAACAGGAAGCGATACTGACCGCCTACGACGGAACGAAGCTGGAAGCGAGAAACATCATAGGCTCGTTTGATCCGGAGAATAGTAAACGTGTTTTACTATTCGCGCATTGGGACAGCCGTCCCTATTCGGACCACGATCCCGATCCTTCCAAGCACCGGACCCCATTGGACGGGGCGGACGATGGCGGTAGCGGCGTAGGTGCCTTATTGGAGATCGCCCGTCAAATCGGGCAAAAAGCCCCGGGTATCGGCATCGATATTATTTTCTTCGACGCGGAGGATTATGGTACGCCGGAATTCGTAACCGATTATACACCGGATAGCTGGTGCCTAGGTACCCAGTTCTGGGCAAAAAATCCGCATGTCCCTAATTATACGGCGGAATACGGAATCTTATTGGATATGGTGGGCGGCAAGAACGCCACGTTTTTCAAGGAGCAACAATCCTTACGTGCGGCAGCCCCGATCGTCGAGATGGTATGGAGCGCGGCCCGCGATCTGGGATATGGCAAATATTTCATTAACGCCGCAGGTGGAGCCATCACAGACGATCACCAATATGTGATTAGCGGACGTAATATCCCGAGTATCGACATCATTAACTACGACCCTGAGTCTAAAACAGGTTTCGCCAGTTATTGGCATACTCAAAAAGATAATATGGAGAATATAGACCGTGAGACTCTAAAAGCTGCCGGTCAAACCGTACTGGAAGTAATATACAATCGATAAAATACTGATAAAATGACAATCAATGAACTTCAAGACAATGTAATCGAAGAATTCTCAGTCTTCGACGATTGGATGGACAAATATGCGTTATTAATAGATCTGGGAAATTCACTTCCCCCGCTTGATGAGAAATATAAAACGGAAAGTAACTTGATCGAGGGTTGCCAAAGCCGGGTTTGGTTCCAAGCGGATTATGTGGATGGAAAGATTATTTTCCAAGGAGAAAGCGACGCCGTGATCGTAAAAGGTATCGTATCCCTTTTGATCAATATCCTATCCGGCCATACCCCGCAGGAGATACTGGATGCCGATCTTTACTTTATCGACAAGGTAGGATTAAAAGAGCATTTATCCCCTACTCGTTCCAACGGGTTGGTAGCGATGGTGAAGCAAATGCGTCTATACGCGATGGCTTACCGAGCAAAGGAACAACAATAAAAACAGGTATTTTCACACGTATATAGGCACGAGCCGATACGTATATACGTGTAAGCCTACACCGATATAGGCATAGCCTCATACGTATATACGCATAAGGTTATGCCTATATACGTATTAAAAACCGAGTGTAAGCTGCTCCGGTAAGAGCGTAAAAGTCTTGCGATGATAGGGCGTGATCCCACAGGTACGAATCGCTTCCCTGTGGACCTTGGTAGGATAACCTTTATTGTCCAGCCAATGATAAGCGGGGTATTCCAAGGCCAATTCATTCATATAATCATCCCGATAGGTTTTAGCCAATATAGAGGCGGCGGCGATACTTAGGTATTTGCCGTCGCCTTTTACTACGGTCGTATGCGGAATATCGGGATAAGGGGTAAAACGGTTTCCATCGATCAATAAATGTTCCGGCCGTACTTTCAATTGCTCGATCGCACGATGCATAGCCAAGAAAGAAGCCTTTAAGATATTAATCTTATCGATCTCTTCCGGACTGACGATGCCTACCGCCCAAGCGATCGCCTCACGTTCGATGACAGGACGAAGCTTATACCGTTTCTTCTCGCTTAATTGCTTGCTATCGTTTAAATCCTCATTCTTAAAATCTTCCGGAAGAATCACGGCGGCGGCGAATACCGCACCCGCCAAGCAGCCTCTTCCCGCCTCATCACAACCGGCCTCTATACGCCCGGTTTCCATATAGGGTAATAACATATCCCAGTTTATTATTTATCGTATATATAGCTTACATTATTTTTGCTCCTTCACAATCCAAGGGCGAAGCACGAACCAAGCGAATGCCGTAGCGGCGATCACCCCGCAAGTATTCGCCAAGAAATCAAACCAATCCCCACCCCGGTACGTCGTACAATATTCTTGCAATATCTCAATAATCCCACTCATAACGATCGGGCATAAAACCGCCCCGATCCAAGCATGCCATAATACCGTCTCATACTTCCGGTGATTCCGCAAGAACTCCAGCCATAGCATACCCGACATCCCCCCATACATACAGAAATGAACCACCTTGTCCACACCCGGGAATAAAGGGATATCATCCATCCTCGGCGGCTTAAAGAACGACAAGTAAATAACGATCAATATAATCGCCAGTGAAAACGGATATTTCTTAATATAATACATCATACTCAAAACATCTTCCGAACTCGTTCCACACCTGCGATGAACGTATCGATCTCCTCTTTCGTATTATAAAAAGAAAAAGACGCCCGCACCGTACCTTCGATCCCTAAGGCATGCATCAAAGGCTGGGCACAATGATGCCCTGTACGAACCGCTATTCCCAAACGATCCAGCAACATCCCCATATCGTAATGATGGATATTACCCACCAAAAAAGAAAGCACCGCTCCTTTATGATCCGCTTGTCCGAAAATACGCATCCCTTCGATCGTATTTAATCCAGCGGTCGCATACCGCAAAAGCTCATCCTCATAAGCAGCTATATTCTCTATACCGATCCGGTCTACATACCGCAAGGCTTCCGCCAACGCCGTGCTACCAATATAATCCGGAGTTCCCGCCTCAAACTTAAAGGGAAGCTCATTAAAAGTTGTCTTCTCGAACGAGACCGTAGCGATCATCTCGCCTCCTCCCTGATACGGAGGAAGTTTATCCAACCACTCCTCTTTGCCATACAAGACCCCGATACCCGTCGGTCCGTAAATCTTATGACCAGAGAAAACATAGAACTCCGCATCCAAGTCCTGCACATCCACCTTCATATGCGGAACGGCTTGAGCCCCGTCTACCAACACCGGCATGCCTTGTTCATGAGCGATCTCGATCATCGCCTTTACCGGATTTACCGTACCCAAGACGTTAGACACATGAGTCACGGAAACCAGACGAGTCTTATCCGAGAATAATTTACGATACTCATCCAGATTCAACTCCCCTTTCTCATTCATCGGGATCACCTTCAACGTAATACCTTTCCGGGCCGCTTGTATCTGCCAAGGAACGATATTGGAATGATGCTCCATCACGGACACGATCACCTCATCCCCTGCCGACATACATTCATCCGTAAAGCTGGAAGCGATCAGATTGATGGATTCCGTAGTTCCCCGGGTAAAAATAATCTCATTCGAGGAACGGGCATTCAAGAAATGCTGTACCGTTTTGCGAGCCTCCTCATGCGCCTCTGTCGCCGCTTGGCTCAAGAAATGTACGCCTCGGTGGATATTGGCGTTTACGTTATAATATCCATTCTCTATCTTTTCTACCACTTGACGAGGTTTCTGGGTAGTAGCGCCATTATCAAAATATATCAGCGGTTTATCGTATATCTTATGATCCAAGATCGGAAAGTCTTTTCGGATCGCTTGAACGTCTAACATAGTCTTACTTCTTTTTGTCTTACAATTACGAGAGCCAAAGATACAAAAAAAAGGCTTTCTCCCTGAAAGAAAGCCTTTTTTATCATTACCTAACAGATATTACGCTTACACTTTATCCTCTACTCGCACGCCTACTTTTCTCTTCCAAAGTCAAAGTACGGAGACTCTGTACGGGCGTTATCCATTAAGGATGCTAGTTCTTTTACCTTATCGGGATACTTCTCCGCTAGATTCGTATCCTCATGTATATCATTACTTAAATCATACAGTTCCAATATAGTCTCACCCACGATCGGTTGCCGGATTAGTTTCCATTTACCGGAGCGTAATGCTTCCCGGCCATTCAATTCGTGAAATTCCCAATATAAATAATCATGGGCCTGTTGATTTTTCTTTGATAACAAGGTTGGTAAGAAAGAGATTCCATCCGTCTGCTCGGGCAAAACCGTACCTGTAAGCTCTGCCAACGTAGGCATGACATCCCAGAATGCGCTTATATGATCCGATTGAGCTCCGGCCTTGATCGTACCCGGGCACCATGCCACCATAGGTATACGGATACCTCCTTCATATACATCCCGTTTGATCCCCCTGAAAGGTCCGTAGCTCTTGAAAAAATCGGGATCAGCTCCACCTTCATGATGTGGGCCGTTATCACTGGTAAAAATCACGATGGTATTCTTATCCAAACCCAACTCTTTCAATTCAGCCATTACATCCCCCACGTATTTATCCAACCGGGAGACCATGGCGGCAAAGGAAGCTTTCGGTTTCTCGGAAGTGTTATAGCCGCCGTTCACCTTATCGAACTTACCGATATAAGGAGTCTCCTCGAATGAGTTCTCGTACATCTGATAAATGGAGTCATGCGGAAGATTCAATTCCGCATGAGGCAACGTATAGGTAAGCATCGCGAAGAACGGTTGCTCTTTATGATCCCGGATGAACTTCAATGCTTGCTCATGAATCAAATCTTGCGAATATGTTTTGCAAGCATTGTTCTCGTTTTCAGGAAAAAGAACCTTCTCCTCATTATGCCATAAATGATCCGGATAGAAGGAATGCGACTGCCGTTGGCAATTATATCCATAAAACTCATCGAAACCCATCTTATTAGGAATGGAGACAGAGCCCGGATTTCCCAACCCCCATTTACCAAAGATACCGGTCGTATAACCGGCCGATTTCATTAATTTACCCAACGTATAGGTATCCTCCCGCATCGGCTGTTGGCCTTCGGGCGTGATCTCCCGGTTTCCCCGGACTTGCGTATGTCCCGTATGCAATCCGGTCATCAAGGAGCAACGGGAAGGGGCACTCACCGTACATCCGGCATAATGCTGCGTAAACAACATTCCCTCCTTCGCCATCCGGTCTATATTGGGAGTCTTGATAATCTGTTGGCCATAACAGCCAACATCTCCATAGCCTAAATCATCGGCCAAGATATACACAACATTCATAGGACGCTCCGGAGCTTTTTCGCAACCGGACATTCCGATAAGCAGCAATGTCCCGGATATACATAAAGTCAATTGTGTTTTCATATATCTTTAAAATAAATAGAAGTGTTAGAAACCAATTACAATCTTCTGATCCTGATTCGTAGACAAACGGTTCGTCCGTACCTTAACCCTTCCCATACGATCCGAGGCATCGAAGTACCAGCCTTCTTGTCCGGCATTGAGCGCTTCGGGGGAGATGGCAGATAGCGGCTTCCCGGCTACGGTTACGTTTGACGGGCTGGACTCCGAGCGGACATCCAATAGGTAAGTACGCTCTTGGTAACGTCCTTTATAATCTCCTTTCGCTTTCGCAATATCCACGGTGATCGTGCCTTTCTCACCTTTTGGGGAGGAAACAGAGATTAAGGTACGGGCAAACTCGCCTTTCTTATAATCACGGGTGAGACCGTCATCCTCATATAAATTGAAAGAGGTGTTTCCGTAGGGATATAAGTCCAAGGTCAAGACATCCGCAGGTTTCTCGCCTACATAATTCATATCCGGATACATCGGGATAATGGCACCTTGACGGATAAATACCGGGCAAATATCCAGTTTAGCCTCATATTTATCCAACCACTTGCCACCCTCGTATTTCTTTCCGGTCCAATAGTCGTACCATTCTCCGGCAGGGAAGTAAATACTATCACGTACGTTCTTACGGGTATATACAGGAGCAACCATCATCCACTCGCCACTCATAAATTGATATTGGGTGGTCGTATCACGAGTAACCACGTCATCCGGGAATTCCAGTACCATCGCACGAGCCATCGGTACACCGGTCGTATGCGCCTCATGGCAATAGGTATAGGCGTACGGGTTCAGACGCATCTTCAGCTTTAAGAATTTACGGTTGATATCCGTGTACGGATGCCCATATACCCAAGGCTGACGGTCGGCATCCGCCCAGCCGCTCATGGTCATAAAGATCGGGGTGAAAACCTTCCATTGCAAGTCGCGGGTATAGGTTTTCGGGGAACCGCCGAAGATACCGTCCACATCGCTGGTAGCGGCGTTCATGGCGGAAAGGCCGGCACCCGTGATCGTCGGGATATGGTAACGGATATAATCCCAGTTGCTCACTTGATCACCGCTCCATACCGTAGAATACCGCTGGGTTCCGGCCCAACCGCAAACAGCCCATACGAAGCCCCGTTCGTTCGTATTGTTCTCGATACCCTCGAATGCGGATTTACAGCCGTTCAAGGCAAACTCATAGCCTTCTCCAACCCAAGCCACATCCAATTTACACAGGCGGGTACCACATTTACCAACCTCGTAGGCAATCTTATCCACACCATTCTCTGTCCATAAGCCCGTATGGAAGCCTCGTTTACCTAATTCCGTCACAACAGAATCCAATTTCACATAGCCGCAACCATAGCCATCGTTCGGCAAGATCCAGCCACGGGGCATATCATATTCCACATATTTATCAGCAACTTGGCTGATTACGTCCGGGGTGGATTGAGGCCATCCGGTGCGCTGTTCCCCTTTGTTATAGCAGTCAGCGTCTCCCATCGTAAGCATCCACATCGCCGGCATAAAAGGTTTTCCGGTGATATCCGTATAGTCGTTCAATAGGTCTTTCAAGGAAGGGCCGTAGAAGTAGAACGCGTCAAAGCGATTCTCGTTATGCGTCAACTGACTGGTGAAGCCCATCAGCTTAAAGCCATCATCATAGCTCTTGCCCAGCATCTCCGTGCCGTTGAAGGCATAATGTCCCGGGGCAAACGTATTGCGGAATACGCCATATCCTTTCGTGGACATATAGAAGGGAGCCGGGTTAGAGGATTGATCTTCATCCCAACCGGTCACCTCGATATCCGCTTCCTTCCCAGCGTATGAGAAATTACCTTGTTGCATACCGCAACCGTAGAAATCCTCATCACCGCTACGGCGCATCGTTTGGGTCGTTTTTAGTCCGAAGGCAAGTGGTTCGGCCTCCTCGTAGATCACGGCACGGTTATTCTTGTCATACATGGCGAAACGAATAGGGTTCTTATAGACACGTACGACACATTGGGGAGTCGTGAACTTATAATAGCTGCCGTTGTCGGCCATGGAGACTCTCGGGTTCTTTACCGCATAATCCACAACGATCGAGTTTGCCGCCGGATTGGTATATTCCCCATCCGGTGCCAACCAGATACGGAAGATATCATCCCGGTAAAACATCAACTTAACCTTAGCGTACCCGGAGACGAACTCATATTCCGTGTTGCTGATCTTATTGAACTTCGTCAACTTACCCAAGTTCATACGGGCGGCGAACAGGTTCGCTTTTAATACGTTGTTTGACGAACGCTCATCCTTCGGGTATTGGATAGCGAACTCTATTTTATAGGAGCCCATCTGGGTTAGGTCGGTAGCGGGGAAAGCTACCTCATATTCCTCTTGTTTAGCGATCGGATGCCCGGAGGCGGTTACCGTGGCGGTTAGTTTCTGACCGTTGTTCAAGGAGGCGGTTACCGTGAAATCCTCGTCTACGGGCTGGGAACCAACGTTCTTCAGCTTCACTTTCAACACGTCTTCCTTCGTGAACGTATTCCCGGTTTCTTGGTGTGAGGTCACTTTCTCCAAAGCCAAATCATGCGCAAAAGGCTCTGTCAGCTCAATATCATCGACCATCCAATACCAAGAGAAGATATCCCGCCAGAAGAAACGCAAGTAGACAGTTTTCTGGTTCGCGGCTACCTCGCTGATGTTAATCTCCTCATTCACCGGGGCATGAAGCTGGGTAGCGGCGGGGATCTTATCCATCACGTTATACTCTTTCCAATTCAACCCGTCGTTGCTGACGCCAACCCAAAGGCCGGCACGTTTTCCGGTGAACCAATTATTCCAACGAAACAAGTGCTGGAATTTCAATACCACATCGTTCTTTCCCGCACAATCGATAGCGCTGGTCTGGAAATAGCCGTTCGGGTATTCCTCCCGTTGATTCCACTTCGTGATCTCCTCCCCGGTGACTACGCCCGGCCGGAATTGCATATGATAGCCACGACTCGTAGAGGCGATGGGAGGCGCTTGTTGCTCAAACTGGAAAGAACCGGGATAAGGCTGATCGGTTACAATCCATTCACACTTTGCCGATTTCGTCGAATCGACAATCATCCAGCCGTCGGGTAATTTCCCGGCGGAGAAATCTTCTTTCCAAAAACTTTGTTGTGCGGACAGGGAGGAAACGCAACCTGTCAGAAGCATGGATACAATTAGACTTTTTATCATTTGAATTAGTTGATTAGATTTAGGCAGTAAAGATAGTCTTAATTTACGAGGGTTCGCAAACGTTCGCGTGATTTTTATTCTCTTTTCGCTGGGCGGAAACGTGTTATTATCAATGGAATCCTTCTATCTTCGCGTATGTACAACCTTGTCATATAAATCAATAAACATATATCATGAACAGACATTTATTCTTGAGCCTTTTACTGGCCCTTTTCGCTTCCAGTACGCTTTCAGCCGATAACCTTAAAATCGAGCCGGCCTTCTGGTGGAGCGGTATGAAGAACCCGGAACTCCAGCTGATGGTGTATGGTAAGGATATCGCCGGATATCTCCCTAGCGTGAAATATCCCGGCGTACAGTTGAAAAGCTCGGTAGCGTTGGAAAGCCCGAATTACCTATTGATCTATCTGGACGTGGAAAAGGCCAAGCCCGGCAGGTTTGATATCACGTTCACGAAGGACAAAAAGAGTTTCAATTACTCGTATGAGTTGAAGGCCCGTAAACCGAACGCCGATCGGATCAAGGGGTTTGACTCTTCCGACGTGCTTTATCTCATCATGCCGGATCGTTTCGCGAACGGAGATCCCTCGAACGATCAAATCCCGATGCGTACCGCTTATAAGGTAGACCGTAACAGCCCGAACGCCCGTCACGGAGGCGACTTGGCCGGTATCGAACAGCATTTGGATTATATCGAGGATCTGGGCGTTACCGCTATCTGGCTGAACCCAGTATTGGAGAATGACATGGAGGGAGGCTCTTATCACGGATATGCCACGACGGATTATTATCGGGTAGACCCACGCTTCGGCACGAACGAGGACTACGTCCGCTTGATCGAGAAGACGCACGAGCGGGGCATGCGTGTCGTAATGGATATGATCTTCAACCATTGTGGAAGCGATCATCCTTGGATGAAAGATATCCCTAGCCACGACTGGTTTAATAATCTCGATAACTACGTGCAGACCAACCACGATAAAGAGGCTTATTTCGATCCTTACGTCTCGGATTATGATAAGGAGACGATGCTGAACGGCTGGTTTGTCCCGAGCATGCCGGACTTGAACCAAAAGAACCCACATGTAGCCAAATACCTTATCCAGAACTCTATCTGGTGGATCGAGTATTGCGGCGTGGATGGTATCCGTCAAGATACGTATCCGTATGCCGACGTGGACATGATGCGGAATTGGTGTACGGAGGTCATGAACGAGTATCCGGAGTATAACATCGTAGGCGAGGCGTGGATGAACTACACGATCGGTTCCGCTTATTGGCAGAAAGGCAGCCGGTTGAACTTCGGACAGGATACCGAGCTGAAATCGGTAATGGATTTCCGCTTGATGGGTATCGCGAGTAAGGCGTTCCATGAGGAGACTGGGTATTCCGGAGGCTTGCACACGATCTTCGAGCATATGTGTTATGATTATGTATATCCCGATATCTATAACGTATTGCGTTTCTTGGAGAACCATGATACGGATCGTTTTCTTCCCTCCATGCCCGAGTCTGTCGATGATTTGTACGCGTTCAAGCAAGGGGTGACATTCTTGTTGACGATCCCCGGTATTCCCCAGCTCTATTACGGGCAGGAGTTGCTGATGAATGGCACCAAGGAGAAGGGAGACGGATATATCCGCTTGGATGTTCCCGGTGGTTGGCCCGGCGACAAGGTGAATCAATTCGAGGCATCCGGTCGCAGCGAGGTGCAAAATGACGCATGGAATTTCCTCCGGACTTTATTGAAATGGCGCAAGGGCAACGATATCATCGCTAAGGGCAAGATGAAACATTTCATGGTGAACCAAGGTGTCTACGTGTACGAGCGCAGTCTGGATGGCCGGAGCGTATTGGTCTTGATGAATGGCAGCGACAAGGAGGTGAACCTCCCGTTGGCCCGCTATGCGGAAGTATTGCGAGGTAAAACCTCCGGAAAAGAGATATTAACCGGAAAGGAGATTCCATTGGGAGACGAATTATCCTTGGCACCGAAAGGGATCTTCGTACTGGAAATGTGATGCCATTAGCCCCGATGATTTTTCATTCGAGGACCTATTCATAGATTACTAATAATTAAATCGGGAGGCCTTAAACCTCCCGATTTTCTTTTCATATATACTATTTTAATCGCTTTTCAAGAATCAATTGATGCCTGCATTGAATGCCGTTCTCCCAGATAGGCTCGGCATAGTTCCGTACGAAATAATCGCGATCTACGGCTACCAAGTCGAAGCCTTCCTGTTGATAAAGCATCATCGGGCCGGCGGCTGAGGTTCCGGTACAAATACGCAAAAGCTCGACATCTTGAGCCGGAGCCCATTTATTAGATACATGCCGTAATAGTTTCCGGGCGATTCCTCGCCGACGGAAGATATCCGCCACGGCAAGGTTCATGATCTCCGCCTTGCCACCCTCCTCCTTGCGAACCACGATCACGCCGGCAACGGAATTTCGTACCGTAGCGATAAAGCAATCCGAATCCTTTAGGTAAGCCTCTACTTTCTCCCGATCCGGATCGGCTTCCAGCAGTAACTCATAAGGAGGAAATAAAGCTACTTGTATCTCCGGCTCCCCGCCCACGACGATCTCTACTATATTTCCGTCAGGATCTCGGATTACCCCCTCATAGTAACCATCCCCGGAAGTGCGGGTCTCACCGGCGATCGTGTATCCATCCATCCGGAAACGTTCGATCATTTGATCCACTTGCTCCTTCGTATCCGCATGAAAAGCCAGATGAGCCAAGCCGATATGATCCTTGTCGTAAGCCTCAGTAATATCTTGCCGTTGCATGATCTCCAAAGCGGGGCCACTCTCGAAAGAGACGAAATAAGAGGCGAACCCTTTCTTTGGATTCACATATTTCTCATTACTCTTACCGTTGAAATACTTTACATAGAAATCCCGTAAACGTTCCAGATGATTCGTCCATAGGGCGATGTGTGTTAATTGCATAAGTTGGTGGTTTTAGAAAGTTATTACTTTTTTTTTCGCTGTATCCGATGCGTCAAAGTTAGAGGATCACGACGTGTATCCCATAAAGAGACAATATATAGTTGCTGCTTTTTCTCATCTACATAATAAATCAGTTGATAGTGCTCATGAACGACTAGGCTGCGGAGTTGACGACGAGGGGTGTCCAACCCGGGGATTCGTTGCCCCATGTAGGGATTTAATAAGATCAAAGAAACTTGATGGTCTATCAAATCCACAAATTTCTCAGCGACTCGTTTTCCAAAAGTACGAGTACAATACGTTACAGCACGAGTCAGCTCTCCTCGTGCTTTTTGTTGCCATGTATGATTCATAATGAGGCGATTAATTCTCTCATCTCTCTCATCACCTCCTCATGCGGGACAACCACCAAGGTCCCGGCATCAAGTTCAGCCTCGAACTCGGCGATATCCTGTTTCACCTCCTCCAAGGTACTGGGTACACCGGGAATCGGTTCGAAACGTTTCGCCTCCACGCTCTTGATCGCACGGTTAAAGGCACGCTTTACCTTATCTAGTACCTCCAGACTATCGGTTTCCATGATATCGCGAATCAACTCCATCCTCCGGGAGTCTAGTTCCATCGTTGTCATACTATATTCCTTTCTTCTTTGTGATTAGTCACTGCCAAAGATATAAAAAAATCAGACATGGTTCCCTACATGATCGTCGGGATAATCCATGTCTGATTACTGTTTTCTTCTTATTCGCGATTATTTACAAATCCGGCAACCGGCGCATTTAGCCAGTTCACCGCGGAAACGTTTCTCTACCAGTTTATGCAAACGGTCTTTCAACGCCTCCAAGCGTACATGGTCGATCACGTCGGAAGTGAAAGCCACGCTCAATAACATACGGGCCTCGTCACGCGGGATACCGCGGCTTTGCATATAGAACAAAGCGTTCTCATCTAACTGACCGGTCGTCATACCGTGCGAGCATTTTACGTCATCCGCGTAAATCTCCAATTGCGGCTTGCTGTACATACGGGCCTCACGGGTAGCGCACAGATTACGGTTCGTCTGGTAAGCGGCGGTCTTCTGGGCATCCTCTTTCACCAAGATACGTCCGCTGAAGACACCTACGGCATGATCATTCAGTACGTTCTTGAACAACTCGTTGCTGGTACAATTCGGGACCGCATGGGTGATATGGCTATAGGTATCCATCTGTTGCTCCTTGTCCAGAACGGACATACCGCATAAGGTAGACTCGGCATACTCGCCATTCAGTTCCACATAATAATTGTTGCGAGTCAAGCCATTCGTCAACGTAATACCGTTTACCAAGACATTGGTCGAAGCCGCCTGCTTTACGTGTACGGAAGAGAAACGGGTCGTAGACTCGCTGCTTTCTTCCAAATCATAATAATCAAAGCGAGCACCTTCCTCCGCGAAAATCTCAACCACTTGAGTCGCCAAGAATTTCACGTCATCGATACTATGATCGCAAACCAATAGCTTCGCTTCCGAATGAGGTTCCATAATCACCAGAACACGACGGTTCGCCATCGTATCCACATCGCTACGGAAAATATTCACCAATTGGATAGGACGCTCAACCACGACATTTTTCGGTACATACACCACGAAACCATCTTGGGCTAACATCGTATTCAACGCGATAATACCATCCTTGCTACTCGGCGCCGCCTTTCCGTAATACTTGGAAGCGATCTCCGGATATTGCTCCGTAAAAGCCTTCAACCCTCCAGCATACACACCTTCCGGCAAATGCGCTTTCGGTAAGTCCTTATCGTAAAACGTATCGTTCACGACAAAGTATAACGATGTGCTCAGGTTCGGCACGTCACAACGGAACACGTCATAAGGATTCACCGGGATAGCGACCCGGTTGATATTCAAACCGTAATCCGGAGCGAACGCTTGGGCTACATCCGTATATTTATAATCCTCGCTTCTCGTGGAGGGGAATCCGAGTCGCTCAAAGTTCGCCAAGGCATCAGCCCTAAGGGCATTCATCACCGGCGTACTATGACGACATACCAGATCCTCACATTGGGCGAAAAGATCGATATATTGTTGCTCGGCCTTCATATTACTCATCTCCCATCTCTTTCTTGATCCAGTCGTAACCTTTCTCTTCCAGTTCCAAGGCCAATTCCGGACCGGCGGTCTTCACGATACGGCCTTTGTAAAGCACATGAACCACATCCGGCTTGATGTAATCCAGCAGACGCTGATAGTGCGTGATTACGATAGCGGCATTCTCCGGAGTCCTCAACTGGTTCACGCCATGCGCTACGATACGCAAGGCATCGATATCCAAACCACTATCCGTCTCATCCAAGATCGCCAATTTCGGCTCCAGCATCGCCATCTGGAAGATCTCGTTCCGCTTTTTCTCTCCACCGGAGAAACCTTCGTTCACGCTACGGCTGGCCAGTTTATTATCCAGCTCGACGATCGCACGTTTCTCACGCATCAATTTCAAGAAGTCCGTAGCCGAAACCGGTTCCAGACCGTTATATTTACGGTGCTCGTTCAACGCCGCACGCATAAAGTTCACCATACTAACTCCCGGGATCTCGACCGGATATTGGAAGCTCAAGAAAATACCCTCACGGCTACGATCCTCGGGAGAAAGATCCAGCAGATTCTTACCGTTGAAGATAACCTCTCCTTCCGTTACCTCAAAAGCGGGATTACCTACCAATACACTACTTAACGTACTTTTTCCGGAACCGTTCGGTCCCATGATAGCATGTACCTCACCCGCTTTCACCGACAGGTTGATACCTTTCAATATCTCTTTGCCATTTACGTTGGCATGTAAATTCTTAACCTCTAACATCTTTTCTAATTGAAAATTGAAAGTTGAAAATTGAAAATTATTCTATCCTACGCTGCCTTCCAGCGAGATCGTTAGTAATTTCTGAGCCTCGACGGCGAACTCCATCGGTAACTTATTCATTACCTCACGGGCATATCCATTCACGATCAAACCGACAGCCTCTTCTACCGAGATACCCCGTTGCTGGCAGTAGAACAATTGCTCCTCGCTGATCTTACTCGTCGTAGCCTCATGCTCCACGATCGCCGTCTCATTCTGAATATCAGCGTAAGGGAACGTATGAGCTCCACAAGTAGAGCTTAGTAACAAACTATCGCATTGGCTATGGTTACGGGCGCCTTCCGCACGGGCGGACACCTTTACCAATCCTCGATAGCTATTCTGGCTATGACCGGCAGAGATACCCTTGGATACGATCGTACTTTTCGTATTCTTACCCAGATGGATCATCTTCGTACCCGTATCGGCCTGTTGGTAATTATTGGTCACGGCAACCGAGTAAAACTCACCTACCGAGTTATCACCCGCCAAGATACAGCTCGGATATTTCCAAGTGATCGCCGAACCAGTCTCTACTTGCGTCCAAGAGATCTTGCTACCCTCACCTTTGCACAAACCTCGTTTCGTCACGAAGTTATAGATACCGCCTTTACCTTCCTTATCACCCGGATACCAATTCTGTACGGTAGAATACTTCACCTCAGCACGCTCGTTCGCCACGATCTCCACGATAGCGGCATGCAATTGGTTCTCGTCACGCATCGGTGCCGTACATCCTTCCAGATAACTTACATACGCCTCATCGTCAGCGACAATCAAGGTACGCTCGAACTGTCCGGTATTAGCGGCATTGATACGGAAATACGTACTCAACTCCATCGGGCAACGTACGCCCTTCGGTATATAAACAAACGAACCGTCCGAGAACACGGCCGAATTCAAGGCGGCGAAGAAATTATCACGATAACCAACCACGCTGCCCAAATATTTCTGCACCAAGTCCGGATGATGTTGTACAGCCTCGCTGAACGAACAGAAAATAATCCCCTTCTCCGCAAGATTCTCCTTGAAAGTAGTCTTCACGGAAACACTATCCATCACGGCATCTACCGCCATTCCGCTTAAATGTTTCTGTTCTTCCAAAGGAATACCCAGTTTATCGAATGTTTTCAACAACTCAGGATCTACCTCATCCAAGCTCTTTGGTCCCTCTTTTTTCTTAGGGGCGGCATAATAGATAATGTCCTGATAATCGATCGGCGGGATATTCAAGTGAGGCCATGTAGGCATCTCCAACGTCTGCCAATGGCGAAAAGCCTTCAAACGGAACTCGAGTAACCATTCCGGCTCGTTCTTCTTGGCAGAGATAATACGGACCGTCTCCTCGTCTAATCCACGATGGATCACCTCCGTATCAATATCGGTAACGAAGCCATATTTATAATCTCCGCTCGTTACCTCATTAATTATATGATTTGAATCCTGCATAATTAAAAATTAACCATTGATAAAAGCCCTTCATTCTCCTAATGAAAACAAATTATGTGGGAAAATTGTTGGTACTATTTGCTTCACGCTATAATAAAAACGAGATTCTATCTTTGATTGGCGATGAATCAAGACCGATCCACGATCCACGAACTCCAGCGCGTTCAACAGCAAACTGGTAAAGACCAAAACGACCAGCAACCCGAAAAAACCACCAAACAAATGGTTGATAACGCTCAACGGTGTCGCCCCTACCACCTTGGTAACCAGTTCACCCGCTAGGATAAATACCCCCATAATCAAGATAAAACCCGCTATATAACTCAAGATCGTAACCCCTTCTTCCGGAAACCAACCCAACGCCAAGATATATCCTTTCAGCCAAGCCGCCGCTTTTCCGCAGAAAAAGATCGCGATCACTAGGGCTATAAGCGAAACAACCTGTTTGATGATTCCATCAAACAGGCCTTTCACAAATCCTATCCCTGCCAGACATAGCAATGTAATGTCCAACCAGTTCATCGTTATAACGTCTTCTTAATTTCTGTCTCTTCGTAAGCCTCGATCATATCGCCCACTTGGATATCGTTGAAGTTCGTAATATTCAAACCGCAATCCAAGCCAGCCACGACCTCTTTCGCATCGTCCTTGAAACGTTTCAAAGAGCCTAGCTCGCCGGCATAAATCACGATACCGTCACGTATCAAGCGGATCTTGTTCGTACGCTTGATCTTGCCTTCCTTAACCATACATCCGGCAACCGTACCGACCTTGGTGATCTTGAATACCTGCTGAACTTCCACATAAGCGGTAATCTCCTCCTTGATCTCCGGAGAAAGCATGCCTTCCATAGCGCTCTTCACCTCCTCGATCGCATCGTAGATGATAGAGTACAAACGGATCTCTACACCTTCCTTCTCGGCGTTTCTACGTGCTTGCAAAGACGGACGAACTTGGAATCCGATAATGATAGCGTTCGAAGCCGCTGCCAAAACCACATCCGACTCGGAAATCTGACCAACCGCCTTATGAATTACATTCACCTGAATCTCCTCGGTAGACAAACGGATCAAGGAGTCGGACAAAGCCTCTACGGAGCCATCCACGTCACCCTTCACGATCACGTTCAACTCTTGGAAGTTACCCACGGCGATACGACGTCCGATATCATCCAAGGTAAGCATCTTCTGCGTACGAAGACCTAACTCACGCTGCAATTGCTCACGACGGTTAGCGATCTCACGCGCCTCTTGCTCAGTCTCCAATACATTAAATGTATCACCGGCCTGAGGAGCACCGTTCAGACCGAGGATCAATACCGGCTCGGAAGGACCAGCCTTCTCCACCCGTTGATTACGCTCGTTGAACATCGCTTTGATACGTCCTTGATGAGTTCCCGCCAAAACGATATCTCCCATCTTCAACGTACCGTTCTCCACCAATATGGTAGATACATAGCCACGTCCCTTGTCCAAAGAAGACTCGATGATAGAACCAACCGCACGTTTTTTCGGATTCGCTTTCAAATCCAACAGGTCGGCCTCCAACAGTACCTTCTCCAACAACTCCTCGACACCGATACCTTTCTTAGCGGAGATCTCTTGACTCTGGTACTTACCCCCCCAGTCTTCCACCAAGTAATTCATATTCGCCAACTCCTCCTTGATCTTCTCAGGATTAGCATGTGGCTTATCGATTTTATTAATAGCGAAAACAATAGGAACACCGGCAGCCGAAGCGTGATTAATCGCCTCGATCGTCTGAGGCATCACGTTATCATCAGCGGCCACGATAATAATCGCGATATCCGTCACCTTCGCGCCACGGGCACGCATAGCGGTAAACGCCTCATGACCCGGAGTATCCAAGAACGTGATACGGCGGCCATTCTGCAACTTCACGTTGTAGGCTCCGATATGCTGCGTGATACCACCAGCCTCACCGGCGATTACGTTCGCACTACGGATATTATCCAATAAAGAAGTCTTACCATGGTCAACGTGTCCCATCACCGTTACGATAGGCGGACGGGCTACCCAATCCTCCTCGTTATCATCTTCCTCATCAGCGTTGATCGCCTCGACAACATCCGCGCTTACATATTCAGTCTTATAACCGAACTCCTCAGCCACGATATTGATCGTCTCCGCATCCAGGCGCTGATTGATCGAAACCATAAGGCCGATGCTCATGCAAGTACCGATAACCTCCGTTACAGATACGTCCATCATGTTCGCCAAGTCGTTGGCCGTAACGAACTCGGTCAGCTTCAATACCTTGCTTTCCAGTTCTTCCTGTTCCATCAACTCGTGCTCACGTTTCACAGCGGCGTCACGTTTATCACGACGGTATTTAGCCCCCTTATTATTCTTATTATTCTTGTTGGTCAAGCGAGCCAAAGTCTCCTTGATCTGCTTTTGAACATCCTCTTCGCTAACTTCCGCTTTCACCGGCTTCTTCAAGCGAGGCTTACGGTCGTTATTCGGACGATCGTCACGATTCGGGCGCGGATAATTCGTACCCGGCGTATTATTCACGTCTACTCGATCTTTCTTGATACGTTTACGCTTCTTCTTAGCGTCACCTTCCTCACCCGGTTTAGCAGGAGCGTTCGGTTTAATCAAAGTAGGCGAATTCGGACTCTTATGAGGAGCGCCCGGACCGTTGCTATTATTACCCGGCCGATTGTTATTAAACTTTTGCTTCTCATCACGCTCTTTCCGCTTCTCCTCCTTCGTTTTCTTCTTCGGACGAGTCGATTGGTTAAGCGCATCCAAGTCAATCTTACCGGTTACCTTGATCTTTGATTCCAATTTAACCGAGTTCAAACGGAAAAGATTATCGTCTTTTTCCTCGGTCTTCTCTACTTCCTGTTCCGGTTTCACACTTTCCACCTTAGGTTCCGCAACAACCGGTTGCTTCTCTACGGTTTTTTCTTTTTCCACTTCCACTACTATAACTTTTTCTTCTTTTTTCTCCGTGGGAGCCTGCGCAGGCTGCGCGGGTTTAACAGGAGCTTGAGCAGCGGGAGCGGCAGGCGCTTCCTTCACTTTCGGCTCTTCCTTTACCTTAGGCTCTTCTTTCACCTTCGGCTCCTCTTTAGCCTTCGGCTCTTCCTGCTGTTTTTTATGTTGTCCACCATCCAAATCGATATGACCCTTCATTACGATCTTAGGCCTGAATTCTTCCGGTATCACTGTCTTTATTTCCGCAGTCTTCTCTTCTTTCACAGAAGGAGCCTCTTTCTGCGCACGATCCGCCGCAAAATTACGATCTTTCTCAGGCAGATCCTTTCCAAACTCTTTTACGAGCAAAGCATACTGTTCATCACTGATCCTCGTGTTGGGATTATCCTCAACCGAGAACCCATTCCGGTGCAGGAACTCAACCACCGTGTTGATTCCCACGTTCAATTTTCTCTGTACTTGAATTAATTTTATAGGCATATCTAACTTTGTCGTAATACTTATTCGTTACCTTCATCTTCAAATTCCGCGGATAAGATAGCTAAAAGATCGTCCACGGTCTGCTCTTCCAGATCGGCACGTTCAATAATCTCATTGCGGTTCATAGCAAGGACGCTCTTCGCCGTATAGCATCCTATATTCTTCAGTGCGTCGATCACCCAGCTGTCGATCTCGTCGGAGAACTCATCCAAGTAGATATCCTCCTCGTCCGCTCCTTCGATATCACGGAATACGTCAATCGTATACTCAGTCAACATACAAGCCAACTTAATATTCAGACCACCCTTACCGATCGCTAAAGAAACCTCCTCCGGACGTAGATAAACCTCAGCTTTCTTTTCTTCCTCATTTACACGGATAGAAGAGATCTTAGCCGGGCTTAAAGCACGCTGGATAAACAAAGAGAGATTTGAGGTGTAATTAATCACATCAATGTTCTCGTTTCTCAACTCGCGAACGATTCCGTGAATACGAGAGCCTTTCATACCTACGCAAGCACCCACCGGGTCAATACGGTCATCGTATGACTCGACAGCCACTTTGGCACGCTCTCCCGGGATACGGGCGATCGCCTTGATCGTAATCAAGCCATCATTAATCTCCGGAACCTCCAACTCGAACAACCGCTGCAAGAAGACCTTATCCGTACGGGAAAGAAGGATCTTCGGGTTGTTATTATAGTTATCCACACGTTGAACGATCGCACGTACGGTCTCTCCCTTACGATAGAAATCGGTCGGGATTTGCTCGGATTTCGGCAGTAGCAACTCATTACCATCGTCATCCAGCAACAGGATTTCTTTCTTCCACACCTGATAAACCTCAGCGGCGATGATGTGGCCGATTTTATCCTTATACTTAGCGTACAAGCTGTCTTTCTGCAATTCAAGTATCTTTGAAGCCAAAGTCTGGCGCAAGTTTAAGATCGCACGACGTCCGAAGTCCGCGAAATGCACCTCGTCGGTCACTTCCTCGCCCACCTCACAGTCGGCGTCGATTTTACGGGCCTCCGTCAACGTAAGCTGCAAGTTCTCATCCTCCAATTCATCATCAGCCACAACCGTACGGTTTCTCCAGATCTCGAAATCACCTTTCTCAGGATTGATAATCACGTCATAGTTCTCATCCGTGCCAAACATCTTGGCGATCACGTTGCGGAACGAATCTTCCAAAACGCTAATCATCGTATCTTTATCGATATTCTTCAACTCCTTGAACTCCGCAAGGGTGTCAATCATACTGATTGTTTCCTCTTTCTTGGCCATAATCTTACTTGAATCTTATTAAGTATTTTGTATATTTTATTTCATCAAATGTATACGACTCATCCTCTATCACGGTTACCTTCCGCTTAGCGCCCTCCGGTTTCACCTTCTTCTCGACAGAGACAACCACACCGTTCTCGTCGGCAGATTTCAACACACCTGTCAGCTTCGAGCCGTTTTTCAACAGCATCTCCACCTCGTTTCCGATGTTCTTGACGTATTGGCGAAGTACCTTAAAAGGAGAAGTAATGCCGGCGGAGCCAACCTCCAGCTCATAGTCCTCGACGTCACGATCCAGATGCTCCTCCAAATACCGGCTCAACTCAGCGCAATCATCAATGCTTACCGCTTCATCGTTATCAATTTCAACGACTATCAGGTTCCCCGGTTTAATCACTACGTCTACTAAATAATTGCTTGAAGAGGCTAGTTTTTCCTCTACTAATTGGCTTACCACTTTCTTTTCTATCATACACATATCTGTTAAGAACAAAAGAAGGGGACTACCCGCCCCCTCCTCAACTTCACTTAATCGCCCGCAAATATACAAAAAATCAATGAGTTCTCAAAATATCCTCATCTTTTTGCAGAAAAAATTAATACGACACAAACCGGATTACGATCGATAGTAATCAGAATTAATATCTATAGAAATCCGATTTACTATTGATAGTAATATTTATTAACACTTTTATGCCTATCTTTGCTGCCGAATACGAAGGGGTGCTCGCGGAATCCTTCACGAAAGGAGCGGGCTGAGATCATACCCATAGAACCTGTACAGGTAATGCTGTCGTAGGGATTCATGCTTCTCCGATCCTTTCTATTCATCTATTTAGTTTTAAAGCAAAAAGATGAAAAGATGAAAAATGTATTGGTTATCTTGGCCGGCTCCTTGCTGGCTACAACCGCCAAGGCACAAATGCCCAGTCCGGTCGACTCCTTGAAAATCTCAAAAGACGTATCTTTAGATGAAGTGGTTATTACCGCTACCAAAGTCGGGAAAGAGACCCCGGTAGCTTATAGCGACATCTCCAAACAAGAACTAAGCAGCCGGAACAACGGGCAAGGTATCCCATTCCTTATCTCCCAATCCCCGTCTGTTATCATGACCTCGGATGCCGGAACGGGTATCGGTTACTCCGGTTTTCGTATCCGGGGTACAGACGCAAACCGTATCAATATCACGATCAATGGCGTACCGGTTAATGACTCCGAGTCTCATACCGTATTCTGGGCTAATATGGCCGATATAGCTTCCTCGGTAGAATCGATCCAGATCCAACGAGGCACCGGAACCTCTACGAACGGAGCCGCGGCTTTTGGCGCTACGGTCGCCATGCAGACCGAGAAACCGTCCTTAAAGCCTTACGGCGAATATTCCGTATCAGCAGGTTCTTTCGGTACGCTGAAGCATACGGTAAAAGGCGGCACCGGATTACTTTACGATCATTTCGCTTTTGATGCCCGCTACTCCAATATCCGTAGCGACGGCTTTATCGATCGCGCCTCCGCCCGTATGAGCTCTTACTATGCCTCCGCCGCTTTCTATGCCGATAATACATTGATTAAATTCCAAGCCTTCGGGAACAGCGAGAAGACCTATCAAGCATGGAACGGTGTTCCGTCTTATTTACTTGACACAGATCGTAGCTATAATCCATGCGGAGAATATGAGGAAGATGGAGTGAAGAAGTTTTATAACAACCAGACGGATAATTATTGGCAACACAACTACCATTTAATGGCCAGCCAGCGTATCGGAGATTTCTGGAATATGAACCTGACCCTTCATTACACCGATGGTAACGGATATTACGAGGATTATAAATCGAAAGCCAAATTCAGCAGTTATAAGCTACCGGAATATATCGATCCGGAGGGTAATACCGTAAAAAAGACGGACCTTGTGCGCCGTAAATGGCTCGACAATTATTTCTATGGAGCCGTTTATAGCGCGAACTATCAACATGACAACACCCGCCTTACGCTGGGAACCGCCGTCAACAACTATGTAGGCGACCATTTTGGCTGGGTAATGTGGACCAAAAGCGCAAACGTCTTGCCACAACCGGATTACGAATATTACCGCAATACCGGTAAGAAATTAGACTACAACGCATACGCAAAATTGACCCAACGTCTTTCCCCTCTTTTCACCGGCTATCTGGACTTACAATACCGTGGAATCCATTACACCATTAAGGGAAACGATGACAAAGCCGAGGAAGAGCTGGACATTCATAAGAACTGGAACTTCTTCAACCCGAAAGCCGGTATAAACTTCCATAACAACGGCCATAACGCATTCGTCTCTTTCTCCGTCGCAAACCGGGAACCGAACCGTGACAATTTCACGGAGGCAGGCCCCGAAGAACGTCCTACCCACGAGACCTTATATGATTACGAGGCCGGTTATAGTTTTGGTAACAACCGTTTCCGGGTTGGAGCCAATCTCTATTTCATGGATTACAACAACCAATTGATCCTGACCGGCAAGATCAGCGAGATCGGTGAGGCCCTCACTTCCAATATAAAGGATAGCTACCGAATGGGCATCGAGCTTACCGGAGGTGTACAAATCACCTCTTGGCTGAATTGGAACGCGAACGTAACCCTCAGCCAAAATAAAATCAAGCATTTCGTGGAATACGTGGATAACTGGGATACCGGAGTACAAGAGATCAACGATCTAGGTACAACGAATATCGCTTTCTCCCCAGACCTAATCGCAAACAGCATGTTCGATTTCGCTTACAAAGGATTTATCGCTAGTTTCAACTCGCAAGTAGTAGGCCGCCAATACATAGACAATTCAAGCAGCAAGGATCGTTCCATCGATCCCTACTTTATCAATAGCCTACGTATCGGTTACGCCTTCCAGCCTAAGTTCATGAAAGAAATAACCCTAGACGTGACTATCAACAACCTCTTCAACGAGAAGTACGAGACCAACGCATGGGTATACTCGTATATCGAAAACGGCACACGTAAAAAGGATGACGGTTATTTCACCCAAGCCGGCACGAACGCCATGGCCAGGATCACCTTCAAATTCTAACTTAATTTTCAATTACTAAAATGGTTTGGCTAGAATACTTCGGAGTAATAACCGGTCTACTCTATCTCTTTCTAGAGATTAAACAACATAAGGCCATGTGGGTGGTGGGATTCCTCACCTCCCTCGTGTATGTATTTGTCTTCCTGTCCGCTAAGATCTATGCGGACATGGGATTGCAAACCTATTACGTAGGAATCAGCATATACGGTTTCTATCAATGGACCCGGAAGAAACATGAGACACACACGGAAAACGACAGTCTTCCCTCCGACCGTATCCTATACACCCATCTGAGCCTTCCGCTTTTCGTGGGGATTATCGGAACATTGGCCGTTGTATTCGCCATCTTATGGTATCTCCTTCATCAATTCACGGACTCTCCCATCCCCGTAGGCGATGCGTTCACCACGTCGGTAGGCATTGTCGCTACTTGGATGCTGGCAAGGCGAATTATCGAGCATTGGATTTTTTGGGTAATCGTAAACCTCGTTTCCGTATATCTTTATTACCTTCGGGGCTTGTATCCGACGATGCTACTCTATTTTTGCTATGCGACACTAGCCATAGTAGGCTATTACAATTGGCGGAAGAAAGGGGAAGAGTTTTGAATTATGAATTTTGAATTATGGGAGATAATATGGAAAGTCTGGAAGGAGGATGTGTGATCGTAGCGAATGGGAGATTTCCTTCCGCTGAGTTACCCTTGAGATTATTAAAGGAAGCGAAAACGATTATCGCTTGTGATGGAGCCGTAAAGACACTTTATGAAAAGGGTATTCATCCGGACGCTATCGTAGGAGACTTGGACAGCATACCCGCCGGCCTGCGCAAACGCTACGCAGACCGAATCCATCATGTAGAGGACCAAGAGATCAACGACCTCACCAAATCCGTCCGCTTCGCCCATGCCCAAGGCTATCGAGAAGTTCTTATATTAGGAGCTACCGGATTGCGTGAGGATCATACATTGGGAAATATATCCCTTCTTATGGACTATGCCCACTTATTCAAGCGGGTGGAGATGTTATCCGACTATGGCCTTTTCACTCCTATCTTAGAAACAACAACCTTCGCTTCTTATCCGGGACAACAAATCTCCATTTTCGTTCTTTATCCCGAAGGGGAGATTAGTACGGAAGGACTCCGTTGGCCCATTCGCCGACGAAAGCTCACCTCATGGTGGCAAGGAACTCTCAACGAGGCTTTGGGAGACCAATTCACTGTCACTCTCTCCCCGGATTGCCGGGTAATCATTTACAGGGAGGCATCCCATACAAAAGAATAGTCCTGAAAAGTATCACTACTTTCCAGGACCCTTACACCCCTCAACTTTACATGCTTAAATAAGAAGCGTTCGCTTCCTTATCAAGCAGATAATTTTTTTAACTCATTCTCTTTCCATTCGGAAAAACCTTCTACCCTATCCCTTATCTGGAACTGTAGCTTATCGTCGGCAACCAACTTCAGCACAGCCGTGGGAGAAAGCGGCAAATACATATCATTCACGGCGAAAAAAGCTTTCAGTAAGACCACATCATAGTCGCTGCGGATCACTTCTTTCTTTAATACAACCGGTACCTCCATCTGAGTCAGATAATAGGCTGAACGTTCGTATGCGCACCAAGCATCTCCTTCCAGATACAGATAGACACTGTTTGGATTATCTACCTCATGAGGCAGAACCAACTCTACTACATCTGATGCTTGTTCCATATAAAAGAAATTATTATTAATATTTGTCTTCATGACATTTACAAATTAAGTGCCTTCTGCCCTATACCTAGGGAGGAATAGCTATCATTTTACAGCGTTGAAACTATCAAATACCGCATTATCCTCTATTTTCTTGCGCAATTCCTCTAAATTTATCGCCGCGGCCTTTACACCCATATCCTGAGCCTGCTTCAATAGGGTCTCCGCTTCTGTCAAATCACCGGTCAACATACTTAACACTCCTTTTGCGTGAACCGCCTCCGGAGCGTTCCCCGCCTTCGCCAAATAGTTCTTAGCGGAAGCATAATCACCCTTGCCCATAGCGATATTCGCAGCGTTAAGATTCGCTACCGGATCATTCGGGAACATACGGACAGCAATATCAAATACATTATCATATTCGTCACTACCGATCTCATAGCTGTTAGCCACCGCGAACATCTCCCCTAAACTTAGCTGTTGCGGACGAGTCTTGATGATCTCACGCCCCTCATCCACCGTAAACTCACGTACCGTATAATCAATCTTATATTCCGAACGACGTAACGAAGGGAAAATATCTTTCAACACATAACGGAAAGCGGCGCCACCACTCAAGGCACGTAACTTAGCCTCCTTGCGATCCGGATCATCCGAGCTATCGATAATCGCCAATACCTCGCTACGATTCGGCACATTCGGATCGGCCTCTACCTTTTCCTTAAAACCGACCCAATCTTCCGGTTCCGAGCTCATCGTGAAGAAATCAGCCTTGAAGTCATTCTTCTGGCGGATATAGTCACGTAACGCTTTGACACGATTATCCGCCAATTTCTTATTACTAGCGTAAGAGCCTTCCGGTGAGGCATATCCTTTCAGTACGATACCTGTCGGTTTCACGTTCTTATCCTCTGTAACGGTACGGATCGTATTATTGATCTTCGCCAACTCCACCGCATTATTACGGAAATCAGGAAGAATCTGATATTTACCCACTTGGAAGTCCAAGAAAGCCGTACCGACTTCCGCACGATGCTTCTCCGTCTCTGCCATCGGCGTGATATAAGAGAATGTAGGCTGAACCTCATAGCGCTTATCCGGACGACGACGAATCTTGTCCGCGATCAATAACGGACTACCGGCCTCTTCCTTACCGCAACCGCATAGATTCGGGTCTAACACGACACGTGCGTCTTTCATCCAATCCTCAAAAGGCACGGCGGTTTTATAACTTACCACTTGATCTTCCTTCCCGGCTTTCAAGATAGTATAATGAGGTACGTCGTTCAAATTATCCAAGGCGACCTCACGGTTATATACTTTCTGGCGGATACGTCCGTTCACCAAAATAGAAGGAAGCCCCTCCTTTTGCGAAGCCGATTCCAAGACGGGGGTCAGTTCCAAATAGCTACGGGATTTCACCGCATCGCTACTTACCGTCACCACGGCATCGATATATACCGAGTCACCCTTCTGTACCACGTCGTTACAAATCACTTTAACCCCATCCGAGGCAGTCTGTCCCATGATTGCCGGAGACACGACGGCCATCATAGCCGCCATCATATATGCATTTATCTTCTTGTTCATCGCTTGGGTCATTTAATAAAGTAAATAATAGAAATAGCGGCTTTCGTAACCCCGAAATAATCTTTCGTATCGCTTTTCAATACGGTTCCGCAAGTGGAACAAGGATATTTATCATAATCCAGATGCGCCCAACCAATACCCAACACGGCTTCCATGCTCCACCGATCGCTTAACAACCACTGATAACCATAAGAGAGTCCGGCGCCATACAAATTACCTTGATAACGGTGATTCTCCATATTCTTGCTCAAGAACTTTAGGCCTCCAACATTGTAATCCGCATAATGCGCATGCAAGCCGAAGAAATGTCCATTAAACTTCTCACACAACCAATAACGAGCTTCTGGTTGTACCAGCCAATGTTTCATACGAGCCTCATCACCAAACTTCCATCCATTATAGTTGCCGGATAGATCCAGCGACCACTTTTTCGCCAAGCCAACCTCTACACCCAAGTTGATCGTAGCAGTCGCATCATAGAGCAAGTTCGACTTCACCGCGAACTTCTGGCCGTAAACGCCTGTCGTAGCTACCAAGAGCAGGACTAGGAAAAGAATTCTCTTCATATCGAATATTTTTTCGTTTTTATTATACATACGTGAATGCCTTCACTTCGACGAGCTCGCATTCAACTGTTTAAGTAATAATTTACCGGGCTTAAACTTCACGCTTTTACGAGCTCTTATCATATAAGCCACCCCATTCTTAGGATTTCTGCCGATCCGTTCGGTTTGTTCCCAAGCGGAGAGCGTTCCAAAGCCCAATAGCATCAAAGAACCATCACTTTCCAAAGCCTCTGTCGTAGTCTCTTCCCAAGCTTGAACAAAGCGCATCGCCTCCGCTTGCGTAACCGACAATTTATCAGCCAATGTTTTCACGAGTTCTCTCCTATTCATCCCTTTCACTTTTAATTTGCATCACAAAAATAGATTATAACATTTCTTAGCACGATAGGTGTGAGTTTCAACTTTAAAGGGTAAACCTACCAACTATCCTTGATTGATAAGAACACCTATTCATTTCAAAGAAGGTGATAGGAACACCGACACTTTATAAAGACAGCAAGGGGCAGACTTGTGTAAGCCTGCCCCTTATCAGTCATACTGTATTTATCAGACTCGGATTCTATTAACACCATCAATCCGCATCATCCACTTCTAATTCTTAATCTCCTCCTTGCGGATAAGGTTCTCAAGGTCATTCACCTCCTCCAAGGAAAACCCCGTAGATTGGGCGATCACAGCCGGATCCGCCCAAAAGTCTTACCTGTTTGCTCGTTTGCCAGAACCACGTCCGTTCGCCATGAAGGGAACTCGGGAAGGCTGAAGTTCAGAAAACGTATCTATGCCGTAAAGGTAAGGACTATTTTCCGAATAAAAAATCTCGTCTAGATAAAATAAGCCATTCATATCACTTTAGTATCAAAGATCAACCTGTTAGCCAAACGAACATTATCTGATCCTTTTGATCAATATAAGACGCATATCGTGGCATTCCCTTTTAATGAAAGCCACGTAATAAAGGCGTGGAGCGCCGCTTTATTCATGTTTTAGGATAAAAAAGGACGGTTTTCAACGCACATTAGGAGGCAAAAGCCTACACATACGGTGGCGTTGGGCAACACCTACCGTGCCGTTGGGCATCGTAAGCGGTCGCTAATAGGGTTATAAGCGGTTGCGAATGGGCATTCTTGTACCGTTACACCCCAGTCGTAAGCCTGTTTTTCCCCTTTTCACCCTACTTGATATGAATTACGATGAACTAATTTAGCTAGAATGAATGGGCGTTTTTCAGCATCTACGTATATGCTAAGCAATTACTGTTTTTTTCTTGCGTATTTGGAGGCAAGCCGTAGGTCGGGACGGAAAAAGGGATTCTCCGGGAGTTAAGAATACAAAGTGTCAGATTGATTTCTGTTAAATAGAGAGAGACGCAGCATGCTGCGTCTCTACAACTAGATATATCAATTTATTTTTCACTCCTCACACAACGAACAAACATGCCGTTATTCGTATTTAATGTTCCGACATTAATAGGAACATTGGTATTCAGAGAATACCAAAAATCTATAAAAAGCATATTCGTATCAGCATTAGAGTCACCAGATCCAGACCAATAAAAAGCCCCATATCGATGGGCTGTATTATAGAGAAGTCGACCTCCACCCAAATACCCAATACCAATCTCATCAATCCCTGTATCCTCTGCAGCACTCCCATGCTCAGTCATAACAGCCTTTCCATAAGAGAAGAACAAATTGACAGGTTCTCCAGTAGAACGAACCATTAATGTCCCTTTAGCCGGATTGCAATCTATAGTTTCATCTATAACCGCATTGCCTTCTGAATCCCACTGCCAACCAAAAGGAGTATTCTCAACCGGACAACTATCATCATACACATATCCTCCATATGTAAATAATGTATTTTTCTCCGTAGCACTCTTAATAGCACTGTAATGGCTAGCCGCAGGAACTTTATAACCACTCGGACATGGACCTTGTCCATACTCCCATTTGTATTTTTCATTGCGCATGTCCTCCGATGTTTTTTCTTTCCAATTCAAATGCTTATTACCATAAGTCACATCCCATGGTGTATAATAGGAATCTGAAGCCCCTCCTTGATAAAAATATCCAGATTGGGTCGGAGCGTTGGTGATAGAGCCTTTTGTCGTACAATTGAATAAAGACCAAGTTGCCCCACCATCCAACAATTGCGTATCCGCATAACCTTGACGCAAATAAATCATATGCTCGCAACGGTTATTATGATAGGTTACCTTGATAGCGCCATAACGATTGGTGGAAGAACTTCCTGTGCTCGAATTCGGTTTATAATTAAAAACAATATCACCTCCAGTACCTGTAACAGACTTCGATGTTCCGACGACAGACTGTCCGTCATCTGTAGATAGCGTAAACCAATCCCCAGCGGTAATAGTAGCTGTCCAAGGGCCAATAGAATTCAATATCTCATACTTTCTCTTCTCCTTATTAAATTCTCGCACCTTAACTTTGACAAGCTCCCTGTTGTCCCATTTCTTATAGAAAGCTATCGGATCGACCAAACGGATAACTTGATTGACAGTTACAGTTTTAGAGATTGATTTTCCGTCCTTCCCTGTAGCCGTAATCGTCACGGTATTAGTTATGTGATCCTTACTACTAATATTCGTTTTCTTCGTGATAACTCGAATCGTATTCGTATTTTTATCATACGCACCAATCTGGAAATCCTCACGATTTGAACCTTCCACACTCCATGTACAATTATCAAACCAACCATGGTCTGTCGGCAACTTCACTTGGATATCACTTATAGAGCCTATCCGATACCCGATATAAATATCATCCACCGTAAAATCCCAGTTAAAATCTTTCGTCACACGCCAAGAAGCCTCGTCAACCCCGCCCTTACCGGTAAGATTAAGCGTCACGTTATAGTGGGCGTTTCGCTCTACCGCAAAATTGGTAAAAGCGTCATCTCCTAAGAAAAAGCGATAAACAATCTTCCCACTAGCACCCATTTCTGAATACTCCGCTTCCACACGAATATAAGAACAAGTCTTATCCGCTTCCACAGTGGCAACATCCTTTATTGGGGTGTTACCTAAACTGGCCGGGGTTTTATATGCCTCTACATACTTTCCGTCTTTCAGTAAGCAGACACCATCCGGTTGCTTATTCTCATACATAAAGAAAACACTGTTATCTTTCATTGAACTAACATTCTCTACCGGATTGGAAAATTCGATCATATCAGCCTCCGTTATATAATCTGAAGGTGACGGATTTGCCGGGATTAAGTTGTTCATAAACAATTTACCAGTAGCCGGTACTTGATGCAAAGATACTTTTAGGGGCTTGATCGTACGATCTTTCAATCCAGAAGTATTCACAGATACGGATATCATAGCGTAAATACGCTTTAACGAAAGGATGGCAAAACCTTTTCCTCCGCTAACTGATACATCATCAGCGGATGCGCTCATTACCATCTTTGGCAAATTATCTAACGTTCCATACGATAGATTATCTATCTTATCGAACGGCTCCGCACTCAAATCAGATTCTGCGTTCGCAATTACTCGTACACGATAAGAACCATTCTGTAAAGCTATATCGTAATTAACCGCCTTATTCTCTTCGTTATTATTTACGGTAAGGCCATTCAAGGCTGCACCGGTCAAATACAATCCTTTAACTAAGCGATTATTATCCTTATTATACACAAGGATATTCAAATCGCTAATAGCATTAGCATCAGTAGCTGAGGCTTTCGTGAGCGGAGAGATCACGTCGCTAGCGGAAACGCTCAAGGACAGTCGTAATCCATCAACATTCTGCTCTCCTCCATTCACTTCCGTCTCTTCCATGCAGGAACCTAGTCCTAGCATTAACAGGCCCAAGAACAAGGCATATATATTTTTTATCGCTTTCATAATATTCTATTTACTGTTTAATTAAAGTTTGCGCTAACATCTTTCCCAACCCAAGGAGCTACCCATATATTAAACTCACCTGTTGATTGTTTCAACATTCCTGTCACATGATAATAGTTACCGTGGATCAAACCGTCCGTGCATTCATCCGCTTTATATTCAGGGTTGATTGGGATGGAGTATTGATAGTCCGTACTCTCTCCGGTAGAAGTTATATCTATTTTAGATACGGTTCCACCCATTTCCAATTCTTCCGTATTGATAATAAACTTAGTGTTTGAACCTTCTCCCCAGCCCCCATCTTCATCCCATGTGGGATGAAAACCTGTAGACTTCAACTTATAAGTTGCTATTTCCTTTTTATCACCCTTAACGTATTCCCCAACTATCTTCACAGACAAGGCTTTTGTTAGATCACTGACCTTGTCTCTTTCATACGTGTAAAAAGATAAATTGACCTTAGTATCTGCCATTCCTCCTAGGATAGATCCATCTCTCAAACCAATCGCATCATTCAATTGATTTGTGGGGATAATCAGTTTCGATTGTGTATTCACATTCAATACTTGAACACTTATCAAATTAAACAGCCATGTTGGAGTTGTAGTAGTTATCGCCATTGTAATAGGGTTTCCCGAAGAAAAACTTTCTATATGCGCATATTTATTACTAGTATTAGGTTGATTAGCACAGTCTTTATCCGCAGAGTTATTCCATGCCCGCACTAACGCCTTAGCACCAGCTGGAACTTTTTCTCCCGATCCTGTTGCCTTCAATGCACCAGACTGATCCACATATACAATAACAGGTTTATTTTTGTTAGATGCGCTACTCATTCTTTTAGATAACTTATTGATAATGTCATCCATAGAATAACCATCCAACGTCCACTTACTCGTAGTCGTAGAGCCTTCCATCTTCGGCAACTCCACATCCAAGTCCAACTCTACTTTCGCCGCCAATTGCTTCAAATGGACATCCTTGCCGCCAGAAATCACACCGCTAGTAGCGGTAAATTTCATATCCTGCTCGCCTGCCTTTATCAAGGTTTTCGGATCGAATGTATAATAGCCCTCTCCACCCAACGTACCAGTATAAGTTACCGTCTCGGCACTTAACCCATTATAATCCATTTCCGCATAAGACGCAACCTTGTCCTCCAATGGATTCACGATAGCTACCACCTTCAGTTCCGTGTTAAGCGGTAAGGTTAAACCGGTCAATTTAAAAGAGCCGGAACTTTGTGTCCCGACAAAACTGCCATCACCTAAGGTTCCAGTCTTAGAAATCAAGTATTTCCACTCGTTATCCACCTTCTTGAAGATGGAGACGAAAATATTGTTTATGTTAAGCTCATCCGCCGTAGCGTACTGATAAGTACCACCGGCATTTATCGCTTTCGTCTCCACGCCCTCAGTAGAGAAAGAGATCGAAACCGTACCTGTTTCCATCGGTCGCTCATCTATCAGCTTCTCTTCCGTACATGCGGTAAAGGCCAAGAGCGCCAAAAATCCTGTCAATACTATATCTTTTAACTGCTTCATGTTATGTTTATTTTACCCTGTTTACTTAACTGGTTCTCCAAAAATATCACCGACACTCAAGGTATTCGGTATCCAATCTTCAATTACAAAATCAATATCCTCGCTGGCATTACCTATTGTCACAGATAACTTATAGAGATTCCCCCCAACAACCTTCACCGCATCTCCCGGCTTTGTCTTGATCGGATAGGTACGATCCATTACCGCACCATCGACCTTATAGGTTATTTTCATGGAAGTCTGACGATCCACATCCGTATTATCATAGCCATAAAAACGGATCTTATCGTAAGTACCGTAAATGTCTTTCTTCGGATCACTCTGGTTCACATCGGTTGGCTTCAGAATATTATCATCTACTCCGGAAAAAGAGCTACCATACTCACCTACCACTTTAGCGCTTAGCTTAATGTTCAGCATCTGTACGGAAACGACCTCTACATTCGGTACTACCGGATACTCACCATCCACCTTTTCTTTACTCGTGTCTACCACCTTGAAGGAAGCCAGTTCAAACGCCGCAACTCTCTGCGATACGGGAATTGTTATTTTGTTACAATTCACGTCATCGTGAGTAGCCAATTGAGTAGTTGTTTTATAAGATCCAATGGGTTGTTCTCCTACTTTTACTAGAAAATTAGGTTCTGCCAACTCTACATCTCGAATACCCGCTATGGTTGTACAAGCCAATAACTTATCGGCAGTCGTCTGTGTCAGGTTCGCCACCGCATAAGCCGTAAGTGCCGGCTTATCACTTGGCACTTTCACGATCATGTGGCGCTTGATATCCGTAGTAAAGGACTCGCTACTCGTCTGCAAATCGCTTGTTGCGTACCAATAAGAAGACAATACATTGTCATCTTTAATAATAGCTACAAAACAATTACTGATAGAAGATTCCGTAGAAGTAACATCATTGGGATTTTCCGTTATTTCACCAGCCTTGGTCATAGAGCTATTGCCGGAAAGAGAGAAGGCAAAAACGGCCTCGGTGTTTGCGATATTCGTCCCAACGCCTCCCATATCCACGTTATTCAAAATATCGTCTTCCATGGAGCAGGACACTCCGATGCAAAGGAAGCATAACAATGCTAGTATATTCTTTATTTTCATAATGGATTGAATTTTTCTCTTGTTTTTACGCTAGCAAAATTAGAGGAATCCATTATTCGGCACGATAGGCGTAACTTTCAACTTTAAGGGGTAAAACTAGCATATTGGAAGTAGCATTTTAAGGGTATGGTTAAAGCTATCTTAGGCGATAGGGATACCTATGCAGGGCGCAAATCCATCCATCATAGGACAAAAAAACGGAGTCCGGAAATTCCAGACCCCGCCTTTCGCTGTTTATTTAAATATAAAAGAGCCTATTCAATTAACATCATCCTCTGTTTGCATGATGACTTTCCAAGGCTCAACCTTAATACTGAAACTGATGCAAGCATTTAACTCACTTGTGTCAGGGTCTTTAGAGCCTTCACCGGTTATCGTAGCATATATCTTATAGATAGTATTACGTTGTACACCGATAACACCACTTGTCGCATCTTGTTTAATCGGTATACGGTAGTAACGATCTCTTTTAACCACATCATTACCGAGTCCTTCCGTTTTTCCATTTGGATACCAATTGCCTCGAAGAATTAACATGGTCTGTATTTCCCCAGACGGAGAATCACTTGTATTCGTCGGATCTGGAAGCATCGATTTATTCCCCTTCATTTCAAACACATAAAATTGAGGCATCTCTTTATGCCTGTTATTAGGGTCAGTGCCCTCATCACCCTCAATCGTCTGGTCATCAAACTTAAACCAATAACTCCCATCATAATCTATCGTTCCTCCTTTTATATTCTTAGAATGATCATGACCGGTCATTGCGATATCTACCCCCGCATCCATTCTCCAATGTAAAGAAGGTACATTTTTACTACCGTCCACTAAGAAATAGTCATCCCGGATATAACTACAACCATGAGAATAAGCGGTAGCATTGTCCAAACTATACGGTTGTGCATCTGCATAGATAAGGGAAGTATTGCTAGCGTTGGCGATATATACATCTGTCAACTCAAATGACGCGTTAGCATAATTGTTCTTGAAGTCGCAATCAATAGCTTGAAGTTGGACACGGGCTACATGGCGGGTCAATGGGATTTTATCTGCATCTGGAATATTTGCCGGATCATAAGAGGAAGCTTTTTCACTCCATTCTCCTTCACCTTTTTTCTCAATCTCCTTATGCGCTGAACCTGCTGTCGCATTGTTTGTATATATAATAGAAGGGGTCGTAGATCCTTTCACCCAATTATCATACTTTGTTCCAGCAAGCAATTCATACCCAGCTCCACCAATCGTAACTATCTGACTGAACATCGGTACATATGTTTGCGTACCACCCGGTACTGGATGCACTTGCGTAAAATCAACAAAACTTTCAAGTTTGGCAGCTTTCACGTCTCCCAATTTAGAAGGAGGTGTAGCAAGTTTCGTATTCGCTAAAAAGATCACCTTCAATTGTGTATCAGAAAGTTCACCAGCCGTCGTAGCCTTTACCTTAACAACAATATCTTCAATGGTCTTTACGGAGTTAGTACCATCCGAAGTCACCGTCTTCATTGCGGCGAATTTATATGCCTCCTCATTTTCCCCATTGTCCACATAAAACAAATAGGCGGTTAGTTCATTTATAAATTGCTCTTTATCACTGCCGTTTTCTTCTGCATCAACCGCTTTTGTCTGTATCCCATCCAAGGCCGTAGCCGTAAGTGATATATTCGCGTCTATCATCTGATAGTTCTCTTCCGGTATCTCGATGCCATTCGAGCTATCGTCCGAGCAGGAGGCGAAAGTGCATGCGGCGAAGGAGGTTAATAATAAATGTCTTAGTTTCATATCCTTTTGTTTTTTCTTGTTTATACTAAATTTCATTCCCTATGATTCCATTACTTAGTCTATTACCGGATGCTGCATTACCGGGCCCCAGCCTACTACCTGCACGGCTATATTCAAGTTGGTATCTACCTCGGGTTCCGGATCCGGACCTGGGCCCGGGTCTGGCGTTACGGGAATATTGTCGAAACTTTCGCCGTCAAAATAAATACGGAGACGGTAAACGTAGTTGCGACGGATGAAATTATGATCATAGCCGTTCTGCAAGCCACCCGCATTGATCACCGCCGTGAAGATTTTCGTATGGTCCTGATAACTGGAATTTCCCCGTAAGGTAGCTTTTACGGCGATCATCGTGTGATCGTCGCTTTTCATATTTTCCATTACATAATGAACGAATGGCGTATTGGATATCGAAGCGCCATCATTTACCAACAGATCCTCGAACGAGGTATTTTCCGAATTTCGCACGGCATCGGGAGCCTCTGTCTCTCCCCAATCCGCCTCACTGAAATAGTAAGACTTTGTCTTCATATTGTAGATACCTACCGCATCGATTCGCACCTCACGTCCGGCGAACGGCGTTCCGGCAAAACGAGTGGATATATCCACCAAATCAATACGTGCGGCTACACGGGTCAAAAGGATCGGGTCGGAGATGCCATCCACATTCTGATCGCCAAGATCCGTATATCCTAAATAGTTATCTTCCTCAGATAAAGTGGATTTTGTAACGATCACTTGACTACTCATCGTTAGGTTCGTTTGCGATTGCGAGGAGAGGTCTACCAAGCGAGTCTGGAACTCATCGTATGTAGAAACGGTAGATAATAAATCTCTCGGTACGTTCGCCAAGACAATGATCCGTGCCCGGACAGCCTTCGTTGTCGGCACATCGGCTATTATGGCGGAATGTTCCGCCCCGGAAAGAGCCTCCCATTTATAACCGAGCAGTTCCGTGCCGGTCTCATTAAATACTACCACTGCCAAATTATTGATATAAGCCTCACCCTCCAACTCATTCACGTCATTGGGATTATAGGCTTTCGTAGCCGTACCGGACGCCTTGACAGTGACGGACAGCTTAGCGCCTTCTAAGGGAAGAACCGGATCCTCATCTTTAGAACAACTCACACAAGCGAGAATCGCCAAACCGGATAAAAATATGTTCGCTAATAATTTCATGTTCGTATCGTATTTCTTAATTATATATGATGAGGTACCCTTTAATGCATCGGAATATCTTCTTCCACTACTCCCCAAGGACGAACGGTTGCCCGGACGGATAAGGTTCCGCCCTCACCCCATTCAAGGATCAGATGGGTATTCTCTCCCGCACTCGTATAAATAGGATCACCATTCTCGTCTACCTTGGCCGAGCCTAACGAGACTCCATTGGCGCTTATCGACACAGCCATATCCTGTCCCGGACAAGCGGTTTGCATAGTAGGGGTTATCCATTCAACCCCGGACTCGTTCCACGCACCTTCCGGATTATAATATACGCTATCGCCAATCTGCGTGCCACGGTAATCAAAACCACTTAATGTATTATTCAAGTAGAAATCGCAATCCACGGAACTTCTCAACCCCATCCTGCCGAGTTGCTCTTGCAACCCTCGGGTCTCGATCGTGACCGTACCCACTTTCGGACGAATCACGATCTCAGTCTCCTTCGCTACGCCTCCGGCTTTTGTCAACACTTGTTCGCTACCATAATAAAGGCTGTCCGGGGTAACCGCCAAACCATCTTGGCTTTTCAACATCACTTTCAAGTCCTCTATGGTCTGGGCCTCCGATACGGATTGCTTTTCACCCAAGGCATTCACGTTGCCCCATGCCACGATACGTAGACTACGATCGGCGGTATAGCCATCCAAAACGATCTCATTGCGGGAACGGATAAAGTTCTTATCCAAGCTACGTTTCTCCAAGTAATTCAGATTCTCGTCGAATATATACAGATCGGTAGATTCCATCCATCCGTATTCCGTTATATCGTCTCCCTTGATATTCTCGACCTTCAGTTTGAGCGTATAGCACTGATCCAAATCCTCCTTGATGCAGCTAGTCGCTATAATAGCGAACAAAGCCACAACCGAGAGAAGCAATTTCTTTGTAAACAGTATGTGTTTCATAATCCTAATTTTTTCTTATCAATTATTTTACCCTATATTGTTTTATTCTACTTCCTCATGGATAGTCTTCACGTTCCATGGCTCCACTTTCACGGATGCGCTCACATTGGCGGAGATCATCGGATCGTATGGGATCTCGGAACCGGGGCCGATGATGGTTAAGGAGATCGCGTATTTGTAGTTACGCCTAACATAGAAGCTTTCTTCTTTTTTCCCGTCAATCGTAACTTCCGCTCCTACAGGTATCGCATAATAACAATTTTCTTTTTTCACATAATTAGTTTCAGTATCAGCCAAACCATTCGGCAGATAGGTATAATCTCCTTTTACGATCAATAAGGTGTGGTTGGCGTAATCCCGGTTCGCGGAAGCTTTGTCCGCTTCAGCGATCTCTCCCAATTTATTTTCATAGACATAGAATTCATGATTCAAGGCTGTATTGTCTTTTGTATGAGCCTTTGCTAATTCATCTCTTTTTGTCTGAGTTCCTTTTTTATAAGAACCCTCGTCGATATTCGGAGATCCTGAGAATTCTTTACCTACCATATAATTTGAATATCCAAAACCTGTGTTTGTAAAGTCAAATGTTTTCTCTATTCCCCCCCAATTGGATGCGGAAGCTACGCAGGAAACACCCTTCGCACTGGCGATAAAGACTTCTTTTAAAACAAAGTCTTTACTTATATAATTCGCATTATTAAGATTGTCGATCTCTGCAGAAGCCAAAGCGATCGAAGCGACATCGCGGACTAATCGAACCGGGCCTGCTCCATAAATTTCTTTACCGGCTTGACCCCCTACGGTTATATCATCGCCTTGCTTCGTACTATAACCAATACAATTAGTCGTATTCGCAACCAAAGTTACTGTAAGCACCTCGCTGCTCATAGTCAAACCTTTTTTCAGAGTTTCCTCCTCCAGCTTAATCACCGTAGCAAGAAACGCGTCTTTCGTACCGGCATTGGCCAACGCTGCCTGAACATTTGCCGAAGCATTGGCCACGACAACAACTTCCGCCGCACCCGCATATACCTCTTTCGGACCGATTTCTTGCGTGGTCACATCTGTACTTGTAGAGGTCGTTATGTCCTCACCGCTCACCGTATATACCATACTCCAACCCGTACCGAACACCCCGACCGTAAGCGTATTCACGTCTGCGTCCGTAGGAGTAGCCTCCTCTCCCGCCTTCGTCATCGCACCCTTCTCGCTCTTGATCGCCAAGGCCAGTTGCGCTTTCTCCAGTACCGGCGCTTCCGGAATCTCTATCGTGTTATCGTCCGAACAAGCGACCAGACCACATAACACCAACGATAAAAGAATATATCTCTTGAATCTCATAGTATAATATTTTTTTATTTCCACATTTAATATGTGGCAAAAATAGGAAGGATATATCGTGGCGCTGATAGGCAGAACTCTCTATAATAAGAGACAAATGTATCAATTTCATAAAAGTGATAGGTTTCCCTACCTTTTGCAACTTTCACCTATAGAAAAAGGCTCAATCCGTGTATTTTATGCTACCGGGGTGGTACTCGGATCATCCTAGTAACAAATATACATAATCACTTAAATTCAGCAAAATCATGGCAAGAAAAAAGCAAGACCCATTTCCATGCAGGGATCACCTTGATCTCCTTGCCTTCTCTATTGAATGTATTTTCCTCGTCTTTCGTGACAATGATAAGATTCTCGCATCCGGTCACCGAGGCGGCTTCCAGCAAGCCTTTGATTTCCCTTTCTCTCGTACTCGCATCCACCATATCCCAAGTAACCTGTATGAGTTGTATCACGTTATCCTCCCGTTGAAGCACAAAATCGCACTCACAATTTCCTTGATAGTAGGTAATCTTGTCCGAAGGGAGCCGCATCCGGTTCAGTTGCATAAACACGGTGTTTTCCAGATTTTTCCCATTGTCGTTGCTCTGCGGCATAAGCACGGCACCACGCATACCGTTATCTATACAGTAGTATTTATCAAGCGATTTCTGTTCCTTTACCAGCGAACGGTCGTATTTGGAGATTCGTGCGAACATGAAAATGTTACAGATATAATCAGCCCAAAGATACAGGTCATCCTTACTGACTTTAAGCCCTTGGGACTTGATGTCCTTGTAGATGGCATTGATGGAGGTAGGCTTGGTGAGATTGGCCATGACACGCTTGACGAAATACCGTACCACACCCGTATTGGATATCTTGTAATGTTCGGCCAAGTCCTTCAATATCATCGTGTCGAAATAGCCGTGAAGCAGTTTCAACTGCTCCGACCGGGATGACGTCAATACGATTTCGGGAAAAGCGCTTGCCTGATTGTATGCCTCGAAAGCCATCTTCAATCTTGCCCTGTCCTGTTCCAAATAGCTATTAGTGGCGATTCCCTTGAAACGGCAATATTCATTGAACGAAAGCGGATAGGTCTCGTATTCCAAGGGATATCCGCGCAGAGCCGAACTTAACTCTGTGGACAGCATGGTAGCATTGCTTCCGCACACATAAATGTTCTTACAATAAGATTTATAGACACGCAAGACGAAGTATTCCCAATCCTTAATCAATTGAATCTCGTCGAAAAACATATACACATCTTTTATGGGTATATCCGGAAACATCTCCATGTATGAAACTATCACATCATCCAAATCATCGGATGACATATTTTTCAAACGCTCATCATCAAACCCTAGCCATAATATATTTCTAGGGGAAACCCCTTCACGGACAAGCCCATTGATAGCGATCTCCATTAATGTGGACTTACCGCAACGACGCACACCCGGAACCGTAATGATCTTGTTTCGGTTGATCGGTAACTTTATGTCTCGCTCAATCACATCAAACGGAATTTCGCTTTGCTTGATGGCAATAAGAGATTTGATGACATCTTTCCTCATGATTTTCTTTTTTTATAGGACAAAGATAGGATTTATTTCCTAAATTACAGGAAACAAACATATTGATATTTCCTTGAAATTAGGAAATACTATACTGAAAAACTTACATAATCACTTAAATTCAGCAAAATCATGGCAAGAAAAAAGAATGAGGTGAAAGCGAAAGAGCCCGTAAAGCTCCGGTTCAAGAAACTGTCGAACGCGAACCAGTCCATATATCTGGACATCTATTACAAAGGAAAGAGGTATTATGAGTTCCTCAAGCTCTACCTCACCCCGGAACGTTTCCCTGAAGACCGTGATAAGAACCGAATCACTTTGCGCTTGGCCAATAGTATCAAGGCACAACGGATCATTGATCTTCAGAACGAGATTTATGGTGTCCGTATGATAAACGGGCTCGGGAAAAAAACACTTTTAGAATTCCTCTCGGAATTGTCCACCGATAAATCCGCGCATGGCGACAAAGCCTATTCCCTACGATTAAGAAGTCTGGCCAATCATCTTAGAGACTATATGCCGCAATGCTTGCTTAAAGACATAGATACCGGTTTCGTGAAAGGTTTCATCGCTCACTTGCGTAAACAACCCTACCTCAAAAGCGACTTCACGATTCACGGTTATTACCGGCTCCTGAATGTCACACTCAATAAGGCGGTCAAAAAAGGACTAATCCTCTCGAATCCTTGTAGTTTGCTGGATACAGACGAAAAACCTCACAAACCTACCAGCCTGCGTACTTATTTGACCCTAGAGGAACTAAAGAGGTTAATCCGGACAGATTGCGCATGCCCAGAGGTAAAAAAGGCTTTTCTGTTCTGCTGTTTCTGCGGACTCCGGATCAGCGACTTGACCGCTCTTAGATGGGAAGATATGCAAAAAGAAGGAAATGATAAATTCCGTTTACAGATCATACAGAGAAAGACGAAAGAGGCTATTTATCTCCCATTGTCCGAGGAAGCGATAAAACACCTTCCCGCAAGGGAGAATGACAATGACAGGGTCGGCTTGATATTCCATCTACCTAGCCTCACGATTATATGTCAGGTATTAAAAGGCTGGACTTTAGCCGCCGGCATCAAGAACAAGAAAGTGACCTTTCACACCGCAAGACATTGTAGAGTCTCTTTCTTTCTAAAATTCAGGCACTTGCAAACCTTCGCAGCTTAATAGGTAACGATTTAGAAACCAGCGAAATTCTGTATTTTACTTCGTTTTGCAGTAATTCAAAAGAACGCATTTCCCTAAATGCAAAGGTAATAATATATTTGAAATATACATCTTTATTAGTTGCTTAAATCAATAAAAAACGGCTGTTTTTCTGATTTTATATTTCACTCTTTATTCTTTTGTGGTTATCATTTACAGTTTCAAAGCTCACAATATCTATTTACTACAGGCAAGTAAACAGAAAAATGAGAGTGGTCAGGACATAGTAAAATCCAAAGAATCTTTTGTAACTATTCTTAAAATCACTGGGTATATACTTTTATTAGTCAAGTACAAATAGTTTGAGAGTTCGTTGGAATACATCTTTAATATTCACTTTTGTTTCTTTTGCTTTTGTACGCATATTAGTGAAGGCGATAAATACTAAAAAGGCTTTTAGCACAGCAGTGTCTAATTCCTGAGATATCAAATAGTTTTCGTTTTCTATCTGTAGAAATCCAGATACCGCTAAAAACGCAAAATAAATCAAATACAATAAAAAAATCACATTGCTTGGATGAATCAAATAAATAGCAAGAGCTTCGCGATAAGCTTCGTAAGTATGATTGCCCCAATCTCGTAATGGTGTATGATGAATCATCCATTTGGTAGTTCTATAAGAACTGGAACATAAGATAGAACCTATAGCAAACACGATAAATACTATCGTTTCTGGTTTAAGGACAAGCCAGCCTATAAGCGAAAGACTTGCCAATATAACAGTTGGTACACCAAAAGCAAATAGGAAAGCAAAACAATATGTTCCTACTATTGTGATAAAAGGTGAAATGATATTAACGAAAAAACAACTAATTACCAATGGTATAGATATTATTGTCATAATAAAATTCGTGAACTTATTATGCCATTTTGAATGTAAGTATTTAGTTGAAAAATATACAATTACATAACCAATTAATAACAATAATAACCACCATTTCAGGTTTACAAGCAACAAGAAAAAGGCTACAAAGGTTAGACTTCCAACAACAAGTATAGTAGCCAACAACAATTCCAAAATAGTTTTCTCTGATAGTTTGAGATTACTAATGAAACGATTCCATCGTTTAGGGTTTATTTTACGGATGTGTTCTTGATTTTTGCTAACAATATGATTTCTTTCACATTCAAAATAAGCAGCATCATGCTTATTAGGCTTATGATAAATAATAGGATATTCCCAAACCTCTTCATTATCCAATAGTACAAGGAGACAACTTGTATCTATTATCCCATATGTTCCTTTACTATCATGGTTTACCAAACTTTTGACTATATTTAAATTGATAAAATTGGCATCTTTATTAACTACATCGTCCATTATCTCGTGAATAACCTTCGCAATAATAACGTTATTACTTTTTGATGGTATATTTATCCACCATAAGGAGAACAAAAACAACAAAAATGTAATGGGTACAAGTAATATACAACTTCCGTAAACGTAGAATTCTGCACTGCATATTGCAAAGGCAAGAAAAGATATTGCTATAATTATCCACGGTCGTTCAAATATATTACGCATAGGAAAACTAAAACACACATTTCCATTTGGTGCTTTCCATTTCTTCACGTTTGTCATAATTTATCTTTGTATTTAAACACGTATTAAACTAAATACAAAAATACTAAAATTCAGCGAATTACAGGCTATTGTTGCCGAAATTTATATTTCAAGCCATACTCTTCCAGCTTGCTGTACAGCGTTGTACGTCCTATTCCGAGCAGTTCGGCGGCAACCTTGCGGTTCCCGTTCGCCTGCTTCAACGCGCGTAAAACACGCTCCTTGTCTTCCACATCATTGCGCAGGGCGAAGCTGACGGGTGAGTTAGGTTTTGGATAAGCAAGTCCCAGATGCTTTTTCGTGACAAGACCCGTCTGTGCCTGCAACACCGCGCCCATGATTTTCTGCCGAAGCTCGCGGACATTGCCCGGCCAAGCATGGGTCAGCAATGTCTTGCGGGCTTCCCCGTCAAAGCCGGTGACATCGCATTCCAGTTCCTGATTCGCAATTTCACGGAAGAACTCAGCCAGCGGCATGACGTCTTCCTGACAATCGCGCAACGGCGGGACGGTTATCTCGAAGTCGTGCAGACGGTATAACAGGTCTTGCCGGAAACGCTTTTCATTGACCGCTTTCTCCAGATCCTCGTTGGTGGCGGCGGTGATGCGGACGTTAAAATTCTTGTCCGTTCTGTCACCTATCGGACGGTAGCTTCGTTCCTGTATGGCACGCAGAAGCATCTGCTGGGTTTCCGGTGCGAGGTTGCCCACCTCGTCCAAGAACAGCGTGCCGCCTTCGGCTTCATGAAAATAGCCTTTCTTTGTGCTGTCAGCACCCGTGAACGCACCTTTTACGTGTCCGAAGAACGCCGACGGCGCAAGTTCTTTGGTGAGCGAACCGCAGTCCACAGCCACAAACGGCTTTGCTGCCCGCTTGCTCTTGTCGTGCAGCAAGTGGGCGATATGCTCCTTGCCCGTACCGTTCTCCCCGAAAATCAACACGCTCATGTCAGTGGGAGCCACAAGCTTTATCCGCTTCATGATGGCTTGGAACGCCGAGCATCGTCACGATACGCTGCACGATTGACAAGCCCAGGCCAAAACCGTCTTTTGTGTTGGCATTTGACAACCGTTCAAACGCTTCGAATACCCGTTGTTGTTCCTCTGCGGTCATGCCCGTGCCCGTATCTTCAACGATAAGTTTCAGCAGCTCGTCATCATAATCCGTAGTTAGGGATACGCCGCCGCTCTCGGTAAACTTAATGGCATTTGACAGAAGATTATTCCCGATTTGCAGGATGCGCTCCTTATCGGTAAAGACAACGGCATCCGTGTAGCAATCTATCGTAAGAGCCAGACCATTGTTTATTGCAATAGGCATAAACTCCGCTTCAAGTGTGTGGGTAATCGTTGAAATTCTACACGGGGCAAAAACCGGTTGTTCCTTGCCGTTATCCAGCCGAAAGAAACTCAGCAACGTGTTGAGCATTTCATGCATACGCTCGGAAGATTGCCGGATGTTTTGGATATACAACCTGATTTTATCAACGTTGCAATCTTTCTGCATCAGTCCGGAATAGCCGATTATTGCCGTTAATGGTGTGCGCAACTCGTGGGTGATGGTATGCACGGCTTTCTTGCGAGAGGCTATCAGGGTCTCGTTTTGCTCTATTGACTGATGCAATTGCTCGATTAAGTCTGTCGTTTCCCGTTTGTACCGTTTGATACAGTTGGCATTCCGCTGTATAATGATATAGGAGATTACCAATAGCAAGAGAACGAATCCGGTCAATCCTCCGATTTGTATAAAGGATTGCTCACGCATAGCGGCTATCTCAACTTCTCTTTTGTGCAAGTCGGTTTGCACTTTATCGTCGATTTGGCGAATCAAGCCTTGTAATTGTCGGTTAAGTTCCGTGTTCCGTACAGTAAGGCTGTCAGCATGTTCTGACAGACGGTTGCTTTGCTCTCTCAGCTTTGCTATCATATTCTGATTAAGAGAATGGAGCATCGTAGTCGCCACAGCGAGCTTTATTTCCTCTTTTTTGCCAAAGATACCCAAGAAACCTTTCCGCTTCGTTTTTTTAGGCTGTTCTTGTATGCTTCTCTGCACAATTACAGGCACTTGCTGTGTCATCTTCTCATTGATGGTTTGTTGCTCATCGAGCAACGTAACGATACCACGCATCTGTAGTTCTTTATCTTCGAGAAGATGGCGCACACTGTCAATACGTTCTACCGGGTAAATAGTTCTGAAACGACACAGCATACTGTCCATTGCCAAACGCTGGATATGATAATGTTCCAAATCATCGTCATTCCAATCCAATACGGTCTCACCCAAAAGAGAAAACTCTATCAGGTGAATCTGGATTTCATTTATCTCTTTCCTGAATTTGTTAATTTGTTTGTTACCAGTTTCTAATGTCTCTATTTCTTGCCATTCATTGCACCAAATATATGCTATTCCCACTACCAATAGAATTATTAGAGTATGGCTTGATATTATTACTTTATGTACAAAATCCATTTGCTTTTCTATCTGTTTTTAACTTCTACCACCTCCCAACGCGTGATAAAGTTTGATGATACCCTGTATGCGGTCAAAGCAAGTTTGTAACTGTACTGTTTCTGCTTCAAGGAGCGACTGTTGGGCAGTTAATATCTCCAGATAGGTAGTACCGGAATGGCGCATCAGCAGTTCCGTCTTGCGCACAGCTTCACGCAAGGTTTCAACCTGCCGGGTGTTTATCTCATATTGCGACTTAGCCGTCTGCCAGGCGGTTAAGGCATCGTTCACCTCTTTCCCCGCGTTCAGCAATGATTGTTGGAATAATAGTTTGGCTTCTTCCTGTTTGGTTTGGGCTATCTTCAAGTTGGCGATATTCGCACCCCGATTGAATAACGGTTGCGTCAGGGAACCGATGGCGTTGAACAACCATTGTTCGGGATTGGTGATTGCTCCGCCTCCATTGTTGGTCCAACCCAATGTGCCCGAAAGGGTGATATTGGGGTAGAAGGCTGAGCGGGCTGCATGGGTGGCGTAAAACGCTTGTGCCAGTTCCATTTCTGCCTGACGCACATCGGGACGGTTGGCAAGCAACTGCAAAGGAACTCCGATAGAGATGGTATCAGGGAAGGATGCTTCAACCAAATTACTCCGCTCAATCGAGTGTGACGGCATGGCAAGTATCGCAGACAAGGCATTTTCTGTTTCAGAGATACTTTTGCATATAGCCAGTTGCGATGATTCAAGTTGCATCACGTTTGCCTTTGCCTGCAATACCCCGGCTTCATTCGCCTTACCCACCTTTTTCAACGCTTCAAGCGTGCGCACGGTAGCCCGCCAGTTTTCCAGAGTCCGATTGTTTATCGTCCTTTGCGCATCAAGTACGACGAGGGTATAGTAACTATCTGCTATTGTGGAGACAAGCTGTGTCTGTACGGCTTGCTGGTAGTCACGGCTTCCTTGCAGTGCGGCAACCGCACCACGCTTTGCAACCGTGAGCTTGCCGAATATATCCAGTTCCCAACTTGCGGTCGCCCCGACATGATATGTCTTTGCGGTTGTCCCGTCATAACGGCTGTCTCCACCTTCGGCATTCATTCCTAATGAGGGGAGATAGGATAGTTTGGCTGTCATCAAGGTGGCTTCAGCCGCTTCAACCCGCAGGCGTGCCACGTTGAGGTCGGTATTCTGTTGCAGTCCTGTTTCAATCAGGGACTGAAGTTTCCGGTCGGTAAACATCTCTCGCCATGATAGGGAGGCGAGGGGTGTTGTATCCATATCTTCCGGGATGTTCCGATACAGATTCTCTGTCGGGATGTCTGCCCGATGGTACCGGCTGTATGTGCCACAACCGGTAAGCATCAAGGTGGATAATATAAATATGGTTATCTTCTTCATTTTATTTACGTTTCACTCGTTCTTGAATGTATTGAAATGTGATGAACAGCGACGGCACGAGGAACAGCAATGCCAATGTGCCCACTGTCATGCCACCAATTACGCCTGTGGCGAGCGAGCGGCTACCGTTGGCACCCACGCCATGAGCCATCATCAGCGGAATAAGGCCGAACACCATCGACAAGACGGTCATCAGGATGGGGCGCAGACGAACCTTTGCCGCACTGTATGCCGCCTGTGCCAACGTCATGCCTTCCGACCGTCGCTTACCGGCATATTCAGTTAACAGAATGGCGGTCTTGGCAAGCAGTCCGATAATCATAATCAGTCCGGTCTGCATATAGATGTTGTTCTCCAGCCCGAACAGCCACGCGAACAGGAAGCTGCCCATCAGTCCGCAGGGCACGGACAGCAGCACGGCAAAGGGGATGAACACGCTTTCGTAGAGGGCGCAAAGTATCAGGTATATCAGGACCATGCAGAGCACGAATATCAATGCGGCATTGTTGGTGGTCTTGCTCTCCTCGCGCGACAAACCTCCAAACTCGTAGCTGCAAGTGGCGGGAAGCACCTCACGTGCCGTCTCGCCAATCGCCTTGATGGCCTGACCGGAACTGTAGCCCGATGCCGGAGAACCGTTGATGGCGATGGCATTGAAAAGGTTGAAGCGCGTAAGGTCGGAAGGTCCGTTGGTCTTGGTCAGGCGCACGAACTGGCTCAGCGGTACCATGCTGCCATCGGAAGTACGCACGTACATCTGGTTAAGCGACTCCGTATTTATGCGGTACTCTGCCGGTGCCTGCATAGTGACGTGATAGAGTTTGGAGAAACGGTTGAAGTCCGATACATACGACCCGGTATAATACCCGGAAAGCGTGGACAGCACATCGGCAGAAGATACGCCCGACTGCTCGCATTTCGCCGCGTCGATGTCCACCCAATACTGGGGATAGTCAGCGGCAAAGGATGAATAGACCTCACCGATTTCGGGACGGCGGGACAGTGCCTCTACAAATTTATCAGCCTCCTTTTTGAATGCGGCAACGTCTCCACCCGTTTTGTCCTGCAAATAGAGTTCAAAACCGTTGCCCATGCCGTAGCCGGCAATCATCGGCGGCGACATGGCAAACACCGTGGCATCGGGAACATCAGTGGTGGCGGCATAAATCTTTCCTATCACGTCGTCTACCGATTGCCCTTCGCCCTTGCGCTGGTCCCAATCCGTAAGTGTCATGAAGTACATGGCCTGCGACGGACCGGAACCGCTGAATGAAAATCCTGCCACTGCTCCGCTGTATTCAATCTCGCCAATACTGTCAAGACGGGCATTAATACGCTCCATCACCTTGTTGGTCTGCGCCATGGAAGAGCCGGGCTTTGTGTTCATGCTTACCATCACCGTGCCGGTGTCTTCCTGCGGAATAAGTCCTGTTTTCGTGATATTGACCAGCAAGACCAGCAACCCGAACGAGGCGGCAATCGTTCCCCACAGCAGCCATCGGCGATGGATGATATACAGTACCCCACGCACATAACGGCGGCTCAGACGCTCGAATACGGCATTGAATGCCTTGCGGAAGCGTGCCGCGAAATTGTTCTTCGTATTTCCGTGCTCGTCGATATAAGGTTTCAGGAACAAAGCGCATAATGCTGGAGAAAGGGTGAACGCATTGATAGCCGATATGCCCACGGCAACCGCCATCGTGATACCGAACTGGGCATAGAACGCCCCGGAGGTGCCGCCCATCATTGCCACTGGAATAAACACCGCCATAAAGATAATGGTAGAGGTAAGAATGGCGGACGAAACGCCCTTCATGGCATCATCAGCGGCAAGCACCGGCGACCGGTAGCCCTCATCGAACTTCGCCTGCACCGCCTCTACCACTACAATGGCATCGTCCACCACCGTACCGATGGCAAGCACAAGGGCGAAAAGCGTGAGCAGGTTGATGGAAAAGCCTATCAGCGACATCACGGCAAACGTACCGATGATGGAGACGAAGATGGAAACCGTGGGAATGAGCGTGGACTTGATGTCCTGCAAGAACACATACACCACTATGATAACCAGAAGTATCGCCTCGATAAGCGTCCGTATGACAGAATTGATAGAGGCATACAGGAACTTGTTGGTATCGGTCAGCACCACGAACTCCGCCCCTTCCGGCAGGTCGCGCTCAATTTCATCGAGCACCTCGTGAATCTCATTGATGGTGCTTGAAGCGTTGGAACCCGCTTTCTGGTTGATGAGCATGATGGCAGCCGGATGTCCGTTCACTTCGGTGGAATAGTTGTAGTATTCATCGCCCAACTCCACGTCGGCGACATCTTTCAATCGTAGCACATCGCCTCCGGGCAGGGACTTGACGACCAGTTCGCCGAACTCTTCCGCTGTGGAGAGGCGGCCGCGATACTTCATCGTGTATTCATTTGCCGTGGGGTGATTGGCCCCGAACGAACCGGTTGCCGCCTCGATGTTCTGCTTCGCCAGCACGGAGGAGATGTCATCGGGAATCAGCCCGTATTGCGCCATCTTGTCGGGACGCAGCCAGAGGCGCATACTGTAGTTGGAGCCGAACAATTGTGCCTTTCCCACACCGCCGATACGTTTCAATCGCGGCTCTACGTTAATCTTCACGTAATTGTTGAGAAAGGTTTGGTCGAAACGGTTGTCGGGGCTGTAGAGGGCGAATGTCAGCAACTCGGCGTTCTGCTGCTTCTCGGTGGTGACACCGGTCTTGGTCGCTTCTGCCGGGAGCTGGCTCAACACGCCGTTGACGCGGTTCTGCACATTGACCGCCGCCATGTCGGCGTTGGCACCCTGCTTGAAATAGATGTTGATGGAAGCATCGCCTGTATTGGATGCCGTGGAGGTCATATAGGTCATGTCCTCCACGCCGTTGATAGCCTCTTCCAGAGGAACAATTACGGCTTTCTGCACCGTCTCGGCATTCGCGCCGGGATAGGTGGCCCATACGTTGATGGTGGGCGGGGCGATGTCGGGATATTGCTCCACGGGGAGGGCTTGCATGGCGATAACACCCATCAGGACTATCACCACGGAGATAACGCCCGAAAATACCGGGCGGTCTATGAAGAAGCGCAGGTTCATGGTTTTGTGGTTTTAGGTGTGACAATCATTCCTTCCTTTACCTGCCCCACACCTTCGGTGATGAGGGTGTCGCCCACGGACAAGCCCTGCTCTACAATGAAGTGGTTGCCGTCGTTCAGGCGGTCCACGGTCAGGTAGGCGGTTTCTGCCTTTCCGTTTTTAAGGCGGTAGGCGATAATCTTGTCCTGCAGTTCCACGGTGGCGGTCATGGGAATCAGGATGGCATCCGTATTCAGCACTTGCAGGATGACGTTGCCGATGGTTCCGCTCAACAGATGCCTGTTGACGTTGGGAAACAGGGCCTTTATCTGTACGGCACCGGTCGTGGGATTGACTATTCCGCTGATGGTCTCTATTTTCCCTTGTTTCCCATAGACGGAGCCATTGTTAAGTTGGAGGCTAATCGGAGGCATTTCACATATAATTCTGTCAATAGAACCATATCGGGCCTCGAACTGCCTAAGTTTGTTTTCCGAAATGGAGAAATAGGCATACATCTCCGAATTGTCCGACACCACTGTAAATGGTTGTTCGATGTTCGGACCGACGAGTGCGCCGATGCGGTAAGGCAGCGTGCCTATAACCCCGTTGCTCGGACTCTTGATTTCGGTGTATGACAAATCGTTCCGGGCATTTGCTTCCTGAGCTTTTGCTTGTTCCAGCTCTGCCTGTGCCACTACTAATTGGTTTCGGGCAACAGACAGTTCGTAATCGGATATGACTTTTTCGTCGAACAGCGATTGTTTGCCGTTCAGCTCGATACGCGCTGTTTCCACTTTTGCCCGTGTCGCGCTGACATTGGCGATTGCGATGCGCAGCGCAGCCTGATAGGGCGTTTGGTCTATGACAGCCAGCACTTGCCCTGTTTTTACTTGCTCTCCCTCTTTCACGCACAGGCGGATGATGCGGCCCGATACTTGAGGTATGATGTCCACATCCTGCCGTCCGCGAATCGAAGCGGAATAGGTTTCTTCCAATTCAATGGGTTGGGAAGAAACCACCATGATGGGCAGTGCCTGTCCCGTTTCCTCTCCTTGTTGTTCCTGTTTGCAGGCTGTCAATGAAGCAGCCAGCAGGGTTGTTGCCGTGATGCCGGCAATCCATGTTCGTCTATTCATCATCTTTGTCTGTTACTTTTCCATTCTTTATTTAGTATCGCATAGATGCAGGTGTCCTCATAGCGTGGTGCGCCGTCGGGATGGCATACAAACGAGATAAATTCCTTCATACATCCTTCATGTCTCATTCCGAGACGTTCACACAATCTTTTTGACCGCCGATTATCGTCTTCTACAAATCCATAGATACGCCGTGCGCCGATGTTATGGAAAAGATAATCCAGCAGTCCTGTTGCCGCTTCGTATGCCAATCCCTTGCCTTCAAAGCGTTGGTTGAAGTGCCAGCCTACACTAAATGTGTCGGTATATTCGCGCAAGGCGAAAACATCACCGATAATGGAATCGTCTTCCTTCAAACACACGGCATAGCGTAGCATATCCTTAGGCGAATTGGATATATAAGCCAGTGCCGATTCTTCGGAGCACAGGCGGTCGCCGACAAAACAATTGACACGCGGATGGGAAAGGTATTCCAATAAACCTGCGGCATCCTTCTTCTGGAAGTCTCTGATGATGAGATGTTCTGTTTCAATAATCATAAGTCGCCAATTTTGGCTGCAAAGATATTCCATACCCAATTTGCCGACAACCGGCATGCAGTCGAAACGGAAAAAAACATTTATAAAACAGCTAAAATGGCTTCTGAAATGTCATTGTAAATGCTCTTTTCAAAGATGCACATCTTTGGGCAGTTAAGCCATGCTTCTTGATGCGTCACCTTCCTACAGATTACCAAAATCATACCCTGTTTTGGCAATCTACGTTCATTATGCAAGCATCGAATACAGTATAAATGATAGAACCATCTGTCTCGACACTCCTTTTATCTGTTTCAACTGCTGTTTTGTCTGTTTCATCCGGTTTCGACCTATCAAATGAAAAAGCAAAGTCGTACCTTTGCAACATGAAGTAACTTTGCAACCAAATATGATCAAAGAAAATGTAAAAATAATGAACTGGCGGAACGGCTTCCTGCTATCGCTCGTTTCCTATATCCTCTACCTTATTATATGGTTAATTCTTGATGACGAAACCACCAACCAATTACCGGGAATGGCGACAGTCGATTATGTCGTCGATTTTTTGTTGTGTATGCTCTTTACCTACATATCCTTGGGGTTCTCTTACCTTGTTTTTAAGATTTTGCCGTTCAGAACATCTTATGTGTGGGTGATTGTCTATGCTTCCTGTCTTTTGACGCTGAATAACCTCGTTGCGTTCGGCATGACATCTCTGTTCAATCTTTTGTGGGATGAAACCGGCAACGGGCTTCTTGACGAACTGATCAACATGAAGGGGGCTTACACTTTTGCCATGATAGCCACTTTCATATCAAGCGTTTATGCCAACACATTCTACCTCCAGTCATACATCAGGGCGCGCGATGAGAAGCAGGCTCTTGAAATGGCACTGATGAAGGAGAAGGAGATTGCCTTACAGTCGCAACTCAACTCGCTGAAGCTGCAAATTAATCCGCACTTCATGTTCAACAACTTCAACAACCTGCTGGAATTGATAGAGGAAGATACCAAACTTGCCGGCAAGTTCCTGAGTAACCTGTCGAAAGTGT
>ENA-OPSF01000175-OPSF01000175.1-human-gut-metagenome-genome-assembly--contig:-NODE-175-length-57117-cov-5.598367_pt1 | contig 57117 bp, 49 predicted proteins | sample MGYA00241452_ERZ501896 | MGnify/ENA primary metagenome ERZ501896 (study PRJEB25962, sample SAMEA2042111) | human gut metagenome | biome: human gut; feature: human-associated habitat; material: faeces... | reverse complement strand
AAAAGAAGCGGCAGTTTCCTGAAATACAAAATGTAAATCAGACTGTCGCTTTTTTGTGAAATTATTCGGCTGCGTTATCTTTTACTTCTGCAAGCATATAAGGATTGAATTTACTTTTACGCTTAAATATAATATAATTTAAGCACAAAAGCAAATATCAAGGATAAGGAGGACAACTATGTCAACATCAGATATTTTGGAATCGCTAATTGAAAAAGACAATGGATATTTGATTACATCGAAGGCCGTTGAATCAGGTGTATCAAAGCCATCTGTCTCAAAATACGTCAGAGAGCATGATATGGAAAAAGTGGCACATGGCATTTATATTTTAGATAATGTGTGGCCAGATGAGTTGTTTGTACTCCAGCAACGAAATAAGAATATTATTTATTCGGGCGAGACCGCCCTTTATTTGCATGGTCTTATCGACAGAGAATACAGTCATATTTGTTTCACTGTTCCTACCGGATATAATGCAACACATATCAAAAAGAAAAACAAAGAAGTTCGTTACGCAAACCCAGAGATTCTTGATATGGGGACCTGTGAAATCCCGTCAAGCAGCGGTAATTTGGTTAAAGTATATGACAAGGAAAGATGTATTTGTGATTTGATTAAAGATCGAAAGAAATATGAAATTCAGTTATATCAGACAGCAATCAAGGAATATATGTCCTCGAAGGAAAAGAATCTTTCAAGATTGATTGAGTATGCGGTTAAACTTGGAGTAAGGGATGAAGTGATGATGTATGTGGAGGTAATGGTATGATTCATACAGCGAAACAACTTAAAGACAAAGTAAAAAACATGTCCGGCGGGAATAGTGAAGTTGCGCAAGCACTAATTAGAATATATTTTATGGAAAGGTTCTTAGAAAGAGTTTCTGTTTCTGAATACAGGAATAATTTTATTTTGAAAGGCGGAATGCTTGTTGCTTCTATTGTTGGTGTAGACATGAGAGCTACAATGGATATCGATACCACTGTGAAAGCATTACCTCTTAATGAGAAGGATGCTAGAGCAATCATTGAGAGAATCGGTGAGCTTCAGCTTGAAGATGGGGTAAACTTTAAGATTACATCAGTAAAAGAAATCATGGAAGAATTTGATTATCCTGGCATTAGGATGATGATAGAAGCTAATCTGGAACGAATGAGACAACCTTTTAAGATCGATATTTCTACGGATGATGCAATCACGCCAGGTGCAGTGGAGTATAAATACAAGCTTATGTTTGAAGACAGATCAATTTCAGTTTTGTCGTATAATCTTGAAACTCTTCTTGCAGAAAAGATGCAGACGATTTTGGCAAGAGGACTTGCGAATACCAGAATGAGGGATTTTTATGATGTATATGAGATTATGAATTCAAAGGCTGATCAGATAAGCTTTGATGTTTTGAAAAAGGCATTTGCGGCTACTTGCATGAAGCGTGAAACTTCTTTTGGCGAGGAGGAAGTGAGAGAAACCTTAGACAAGATTAAAGATGATTCTGGACTCGAAGAAATGTGGAATCGTTTTAAGCGTGTAAACTATTTTGTTGATGATCTTTCGTGGGGAGAAGTATCGGAAACAATAGTAGATAAGATTGAAAAAATTGCAGTCAGTTAATTCGAGGCAAACCAGATTGAAACATCAATCCAATAATATGAATGTGCTGATGGAATTTATCAGAAGAAATGTAATGAATTGGTATGAAAAGGGAATAAAAATAAAAGACAGGAACAAGTTTTGAAGAAATATCCTCTAAGAGATAGTGAAATATCTATTGTCTTAGAGGATTTTTGTTGAAGAATTTTAATATTCAAGAGTTTGTTTTTTCCTCTTTGACATTAAGCTATGGTTTAAGCCGTAGCTGGCTTTATGTTAGTAATTTTGGAGTAGGATTCGTGAGAGTTCTACCCTGTTGTTGATTTTGACAGTGATGTAAGAGAACGCCGGATATGCAGTGAAACCATAATACAATAAAAAGAATATTTGCTGATTTCTCATGAACGTGATACACTTATAGATAAGCTGTATCGGCTGTCGATCACGACCGTTTCGGCGGTGTGAAAATGAGAAATTCCGGCACCGGAGGCTTTCGGAGTCACGATCATGCGACCGTGCGAAAGTTCCGGTGCCTTTTTATTTCAAAGGAAAGTGCGCCCTGATGAAAGCGGCAGAGAATATTTTGAGCGGTATTTGAGAAAGGAAACAGGAGATGGATGACAAAAAAATAGCCGTACTGATCGATGCGGAAAATGTGTCCGGCAAGTATATCAAGCTGATTTTAGATGAGGTCAGCAATTATGGAAGTGCGACATACAAGCGCCTTTACGGCGATTTTCAGACGCCGAGCGTGCGGGCGTGGATGAAGAACCTGCGCGACTATGCGATCACGCCGGTTTTCCAGTACAATTATACGCAGGGGAAAAATGCCTCCGATTCGGCGCTGATCATCGATGCGATGGATATTTTATATTCGGGCAATGTGGATGGCTTCTGTATCGTCACCTCGGACAGTGATTTTACGAAGCTGGTGCTGCGCCTGCGTGAGTCAGGCATGACGGTGATCGGCATGGGAGAGCGCAAGACGCCGAATGCATTTGTCTCGGCGTGTGAGACATTTAAATTCCTGGATATTTTATTAAACGATGAAAATCCGTCGCAGAATCCGTCCCTGCCGCAGACGCGCAAGGAGAGTGAGGCGGATGGTTCTAGAAAAGAGGCAGAGAAAGAAAGCGATCCGAATGCAGTCAGCAATATTCCGAACATGGAGGAGATGGAGAAAGAGATTATCTCGATCATCAACACACATGCGGACGATGACGGATGGGTGGATTTATCGGAGCTGGGAGACAATCTTCCAAAGCGTGTGCCGGGATTTGACCCGCGAAATTATAAATGCACGAAGTTAAAGCAGTTTATCGAGCTGTTTGATTCCGTTGAGGTTCGGTCAGCGCGCAATCCGCACAATAAGATTCTGTCGATCATCTATGTGCGTGTCAAACAGAAAGAAGAAAAGCCGGTACTTTCCAAGGTACGGCGTGGCGGAAAACGGAAGAAGGATGCGGACGCGGAAGAAGAGTAAGCATATGCGGTTCGTATGAGAATAAAAAGTTGCAGAAGCGGCTGTGACTGGTATGGAATAAAAGATTGCAATAATGTTTGCACTTGATATGACAATCAGTGTTGTGTCAGCTGTTACAAAGACAGACTGTAAATTGAAAAGTGAAGGATAGCAGATAGGAGAGACAGGAACATGACAAAGGAAGAGCTTGCATTAGAGGTAATTGACCGCCTGAAAAAAGAATATCCGGATGCGGACTGTACGCTGGACTACAATCAGGCGTGGAAGCTGCTGGTCAGTGTCCGTCTGGCGGCGCAGTGTACCGATGCGCGTGTCAATGTGGTAGTCAAGGGATTGTTTGAGAAATATCCAAATGTGGCGGCATTGGCGGATGCCCCGGTGGAAGACATCGAGGCGATTGTGAAGCCGTGCGGTCTGGGACACAGCAAGGCGCGGGACATCAGCGCCTGTATGAAGATGCTGCGCGACGAGTACGGCGGGCAGGTGCCGGATGATTTTAACGCTCTGTTAAAGCTTCCGGGAGTCGGCAGAAAGAGTGCCAACCTCATTATGGGGGATGTGTTTGGAAAACCGGCGATTGTCACGGATACGCACTGCATCCGCCTGGTAAACCGGATAGGGCTGGTGGAAGGAATCAAGGACCCGAAGCGCGTGGAAATGGCGCTCTGGAAGCTGGTTCCGCCGGAGGAAGGCAGCGATTTCTGCCACCGCCTGGTGTATCACGGGCGTGAAGTCTGTACGGCGCGGACGAAGCCGTACTGTGACAAGTGCTGTCTGCAGGATATCTGCGCGAAGGCAGGCGTGGAGTAGAAAGTCTGAAAAAGTCATGGAAACAGATGCAGATAGGAAAAGGATGACAGGAGGCAGAAAAATGGACAAAGAACGGCAGGAGACAGCGGATTGGCGCATCGTCTGGCAGATGTTTTTTCCGTGCGTCATCAGCGATTTAATCGGCGGATGTGTGGAGGCGCTGGGACATTTGGAGGGAAATGCGGGAAGAACCGTGTCGTCGTTTCTTACATTTGCCGTGATTTATCCATTTTACTGGCGGAGGATCCAGAAAAAGAAAGAAAACAGGCGCATAGCAGAGGCAGACGGGATGAAAGAGCAGGTCTCTCCACAGATAAAGACGACAAAGGGAGAGAAAAGTGGATATTTCTGGAAAAAAGTGCCGGATGTGTGGAAAATCCTGCTGGGGGCAGCTGCGTTCAGCGCTGTGTTTAACGTGATTTTCTGGGCATTAGAAAAAAAGGAGATTTTCCTGGGAGTGCTGCAGATTGCAGTGCAAAAGGTTCGGATGACTGGGCAGGCAGCTGAAGTGGTGTCTCTGTGTTTGAAAATGCCTCAGGGGGATATGCTTGCGGCAGCTCTGGGAAAGGGTGCGTCGGAGGGCACCGCCGCTTTATTTTCCGGCGCCCTGTGGCAGCAGTTTCTTCTCATGGGCATTGCCGCCCCACTTTCCGAAGAACTGCTGTTTCGCGGCATTTTATTTGAGCGCCTGCGTATGGCGCTCCCATTTTTCTGGGCGGCACTTGGATCGGCGGCATTTTTCGGGTTGGTGCATGGAAACTGGGCGCAGGGGATTTATGCGGCGCTCATGGGACTGATACTGGCGTGGCTGTATGAAAAAAAGAACCGTCTGTGGGAACCTGTGTTATTTCACAGTGTAGCAAATTTGACGGCGATGCTGATGCGGGTGCTTCTCTGGCACTGGTGAGGACATAAGAATACAAACAATTTCGAGAACGCAGGATTGTGTTTGCTCGAAGAAAGAACAGGAGGAGATACTACGATGCTTTCATTTGCAAGCGATTATACAGAGGGCGCCTGCGAGGAGATACTTCAGAAGCTGGCGGAGACGAACCGGGAGAGTCTGCCGGGATATGGCATGGACCGGTACTGCCAGAGTGCCGCCAGAAAAATACAGGAGGCGACCGGATGCCCGGAGGCGGAGGTTTATTTTCTGGTGGGCGGTACCCAGACGAATGCGGTCGTGATCAGCAGCATTCTTGCACCGTATGAGGGCGTAGTGGCAGCGCAGACAGGGCACGTGAGTATTCATGAAGCCGGGGCGATCGAGTACACCGGGCATAAGGTGTTGCAGCTTCCGGAAAAAGATGGGAAGATTGATCCGGCGGATCTGCAGGAATATCTGCAAAATTTCGAGGCGGACGCAAACAATGATCATATGGTATTTCCGGGAATGGTGTATCTTTCCCATCCGACGGAATACGGAACCTTATACAGCCGGAAGGAGATGCAGGCGATCTCGGAGATCTGCCGTTCGTATGAAATCCCGCTCTATCTGGACGGAGCGCGTCTTGGATATGGTCTGGCGGGAGAGGAAAATGACCTGAGTCTTTCGGAGATCGCGCATCTGTGTGATGTGTTTTATATCGGCGGCACGAAGGTGGGCGCATTCTGCGGAGAGGCAGTTGTATTTGGTGAGAAGAAGAATGTTCCGGCGCATTTTATTACCCGGATCAAGCAGCAGGGCGCGCTGCTGGCAAAGGGACGCCTGCTGGGAATCCAGTTTGACGTGCTGTTTACAGACGGGCTGTACGAGCGCCTGGGACGCCATGCGGTAGAGATGGCGGCAGCTTTAAAGAAAGGATTAAAACAGCGCGGTTATACGTTTTTCCGTGAGTCCCCGACCAACCAGCAGTTTGTGATCTTGGAAAATGACCGGATGGAGCAGATTGAAAAAGAGGTTTCCGTGAGCTTCTGGGAGCGGTATGACGAGGATCACACCGTTGTCCGTTTTGCGACGAGCTGGGCGACCAGAGAGGCGGATCTGGAACATTTGTGGGAGATTTTAGATCGGATTGAGGCAGAAAGAGAGAAGTAGAGATGGAACGTAATGTAACGATGGCGGAGATTTCAGATGGAAAGCTGTACAGCCGGGACGATATGGTAAAAGCCGGATGCGATGATTGCCGGGGATGTTCGGCGTGCTGTCACGGAATGGGTAATTCGATCGTGCTGGATCCATATGATGTGTACCGTCTGACCACCTTGCGCGGGGACACGCTGGAACATCTGCTGGAGGAGAAAAAGGTGGAGTGGAACGTCGTGGACGGACAGATTCTGCCAAATCTGGCGCTCCGGAGCGGGGCGGATGAAGCCTGTGGGTTTCTCGATGAAGCAGGGCGCTGCCGGATCCATGCATACCGGCCGGGCATCTGCCGCCTGTTTCCACTGGGGCGCTTTTATGAAAATGGAAGTTTCCAGTATTTTCTCCAGATTCATGAGTGTAAAAAGGAAAACCGGACGAAAGTCAAAGTGAAAAAATGGATTGATACGCCAGATTTAAAGCGGTATGAGGCGTATATCAGCCGGTGGCATTATTTCTTAAAAGATATAAGAACGGCGGAAACGGAGGCGGCGCAGAACCTTTTGGCAGAACCATGCATCGGAACGCCGGAGGAACAGGAGATACAGAAGAAAAACCGTGCCGCTGCGGCAGCCGAGCGCGAAAAACGGCGCAATCTGTTGATTATGAAATTGTTCTATCTGCTTCCGTATGATGGAGAGAAGGACTTTTACGAGCAGTTTGAAAAGCGGATGCAGATGGCGGAGCGGAGTTTGTGATAAATCCTTTGTTGAAGACAAATCCGCAAGGATGTTTGCCCGCAGCTGTGAAGAGGCAGAAACGTTTTGACAGAGTGAAATAAGAAAGGAGATTACCGATGCTTCATACAGATTTTCACACCCACACCACGTTCTGCGACGGAAAGAGTACACCGCGGGAGATGGTGGAGGCGGCATACCGGATGGGAATGACCGATTTTGGTGTTTCAGGACATGCTGATTTTTCGATGTTTGAGCCGGGATTCGGGATGGACGACGAGAAGCTTCGCCAGTATACCGAAGAACTTCAAGAACTCCGGGAGGAATACCGGGGAAAGATGAATCTCTATATCGGGATCGAGCTGGATGGACTGGGACCGGTGCAGAAAGCAGAGTACGCGATCGGCTCGACCCATGCGCTCATCAAGGATGGCGAGTATGTTTGTGTGGATGATACGGAAGAGAAACTGGTAAAAGCAGTCGAGACGCTGTGGCATGGTGACTGGTATGCCTTTGCACGGGAGTATTTCGAGGCAGAGGCGCAGATTTATGACCGGACAAAATGCGATTTCATCGGACATTTTGACCTGTTGACAAAATTTAACGAGGGATATAAACATTTTGACGAGACGAAAGACGCCTATCTGGAACCGGCGATCACGGCGATGCACAAACTGGCGGCTCTGGGGATTCCGTTTGAGATCAACACAGGCGCCATGTCCCGCGGCTACCGGAGTGCGCCGTACCCGTCCGAAGCCCTGTTAAAAGAGCTGTGTGCCTGCGGCGGACGTATCCTCATCAACTCCGACAGCCACAGTGCCGACACGATCGGATATGGGTTTAAGCAGGCGCAGGAGCTGGCGGTGGCGTGTGGATTTAAAAGTGTGTGTGCCCTGAAACCGGGTGGCGGATTTAGGGAGATACTTCTTGTATAAAAAAGACAGAAAGAAAAATATACAAATTCTAAATTTCAACCTTAAAAATGCTGAAAATAAAGCCGAAATATTTTTATTTTTAGTGAATCGTTTTCAGAGAACCCTGCTATAATATGAGCCGTAACAAGGAGATAGATACTTAACAAAACCCCATGGCTGAGGGCTGCTAAGCACAATGTGTTTTCCACACAGGGTGTGCGGAAGGCGCAGATCAGATTTTTGGAGGAAAAGACAAATGACTACTTTAAAAGCTGAAAAAAGAAGCATGGATGTTAAGGCAAAGAGACTCAGAAGAGAAGGCTATGTAACAGGCAACGTATTTGGCAAGAAGATTCAGGGCTCCATTCCTGTTAAGATGGAAAAGAAAGACGTGGATCGTCTGCTGAAGACCGAGACCAAGGGCGGACAGATTATGCTGGATGTAGAAGGTGAAGTCTACGATGTCCTGATCAAGGAAGTTGACTATGATGCAATGGCAAATCAGGTTGTAGAGATAGATTTTCAGGCGCTGGTAAGCAATGAGAAGGTTCATTCCGTTGCTGAGATTATCTTCGAGAACCACGACAAGGTAGAAGCTGGCGTTCTGCAGGAGGTACTGAAAGAAGTATCGTACCGCGCATTACCGGCTGCACTGGTTGAGAAAGTCAAAGTTGATGTTGGTGAGATGGAGATTGGTGATACGATTCGTGTCAAAGACCTTTCGATCGCAAAAGATAAAGACGTTGATATTCTGACCGATCTGGAGGCAGTAGTTGCTACCGTCACAGCGGTTCACAATAATGTACCGGAGACCGATGAAGAAGCTGACGCAGAAGAAGCTAAATAATTGAAGCGCAGTGCCAGGATGAAGCGAAACGGGATGCTGTCCGCAAGGCAGATAAAAAGTTTCGCGGAATGATTGAAACATGAGAAAAGGCGGATGTACTGACCAGATGGCCGGTATATCCGCTTTTGAATTTTGTATGAACTTTTTTTGCAGACGGTAAAAGAAGATGAGGTTATGGCTCCATATATGCGTCATAAATTTCCGGATCAATATTCTCGCGGATATTCTCATATACGCTTCCAGCCGCCTCCCGGATGGCATCGCGCGTTTCATCCGAGAGAGTTAAAATCGCGGTGCCGCTCGCTTCGATCGTAGCGATACGGTCAAAGATGCGCGCGTCGGACTGTTCTCTGGCATACTCGGTCGCGGTTTTGGCTGCCTGCGTCATGATTTCCTGTTCTTCCGGAGTCAGGTTCTGGAAGAAATCGTCATTGACAATCAGGGAGATCAGATGCGGCAGGTGGTTCGTCTCAACCACATAATCCTGCTGTTCGTAGAGACGGTTGGAGACGATGACCTCATACGGGTTCTCCTGCGCGTCGATCGTGTGCTGCTGGAGACCGATATACACCTCGCTGAAGGTCATCGGCGTCGGATTGGCGCCGATTGCTTTCCAGAATGCGAGATGATAGCTGTTTTCCATGGTACGGATTTTCTGCCCTTTGAAATCCGCCAGGGAGTAAACTGGTTTATTTGTGCTCATGATGCGGAATCCTTGATCTGCCATGCCGAGCAGGTGGTAACCGCCGTCGGTGTACACCTGGCTGATGAGATTGTAAAAATCCGGATCATCCAGCTTTTTGCGGCAGTCATCCAGCGAATCAAAGACGCATGGAAGATCAAAAACGGCGAGATCCTTCATGAAAGAAACCTGAGGGGCGGTGTTCTGCACGACAAATGGGATATCGCCGTCCGCGCACGTTTCGAGCAGGTCGCGGTCACCGCCGAGTGTGGAGTTGGCGTAAACCTGAATCCGCATTGCGCCGTTGCTTAAGTCATGTACTTCCTCCGCAAATTTTTCGGCAAACAGCTGCGTTACCGTGTCCTCCGGACTGGCGGTCGCCAGTGGCCAGGAATAGCGCTGTTCTTTCTGGCTGGAGGCGCAGCCGCTCAGCGCGAGCGAAGCGCCGAATAAAAGAACCGAGGAAGAAATGAGCGCCGCAGCGAATCGGGAAGAAGTCCGGCATCGGCGGGACACTAGGTTTGAAATATAAATCATAATGGGAGATCCTTTCAAATTTAAAAACATCCATTTCATATGTGAAATATTCCATTCACAGCCTGAAAGCGTGAAGCAAGTCGTTATATGAAATCTTTCAGAACTTCAACATTTCCAAGCGTCCATTCAGCATTATAACAATCCCAGCGACAAAGCCGGTATAAACGTAATCAGCAGCAGCGCTACCAGGAACAATCCAATCATCGGCATCGCTTTTTTGGCGATCGCCATGATCGGGACGTCGGTCAGGGAGCTGGCGACAAAGAGGTTGACGCCGATCGGCGGGGTTACGAAGCCGATTGCCAGATTGACAACCATGAGCACACCGAACTGGACCGGATCCATGTTGATCGCTGTCACGATCGGGAGCAGGATCGGGGTCAGAATCAGGATCGCCGGGGTTGTATCCATGACCATTCCCACGATAAGCAGGAACAGGTTGATGACAAGCAGGATCATGACCGGGCTGTTGAAATGTTCCAGGATAAAGCTGCTGACCGCCTGCGGCACCTGCATCAGGGTCAGGACTCTGGAAAATGCCGTGGAAGCTGCCAGAATAAAGAGGATCGGTGTGAATGTGCGGATCGCTTCCACAAAAATCGGCGGGATATCCCGGAATTTCATGGTCCGGTAGAGGAACAGGCTGACAAACAGGGCATAGAAAACGGAGATAACCGCTGCTTCCGTGGGGGAGGCGATGCCGCTGTAGATACAGCCAAGGATGATGACCGGGCTTAAGAGAGCGAAAAAGCTTTCGCGCAGCACCCGGAACAGTCCTTTTTCGTGCAGCAGATGGATTTCAGCGTGGATTTTTTCTCTATCTTCGCCGTAACGCCGGCAGTGATAGATGGCATACAGCATCAGGAGCAGACCAATCATCAGACCCGGAATGACGCCGGCTAAGAACAGGCTGCTGACAGAGGCACCGGACGCCATGCCGTACATGATAAACGGGATACTCGGCGGAATGATAACGCCCAGACCGCCTGCGACTGCCACGATCGCGGTAGAGAAAGTCCGGTCATAGCCGAGGGCGCTTAAAATCGGGATCGTCATGCTTCCGACGGCTGCGACGGTTGCCGGGGCAGAGCCGGAGATAGCGCCGTAGAAGAGGCAGGTCACGATGACCGCGCATGGCATACCAGCGGTAAAATTGCCAAGAAAGAAGGCGAATACGTCAAACAGTTTCTTGGAAATACCGCCCTTTGCCATGATGATGCCGGATAAGACGAACATAGGCACGGCGAGCAGGGGAAAAGAATCCAGTCCGCCGAACATGGCGCGGATCAGATACTTAGCGCCGACCGTGAAGGACGGGTCAAAAACGGAAGGGAGAACCGAGGCGATACCGAGCGTGATCGATACCGGGATCGCGATGACAAGCAGCACGACAAAGATAACAAATAAGAGAGCAGCAGGCATCAGTGTTCCTCCTTTCCAGATGGTGTATTTGCCTCGATGAGAGATTCGATTTCATTGGATTCCTTTTCCGGCATATCTGCATTTGCATGGATAAAGGATTCTGGTGTATTGCGCTCCGGGTGGGCCGGATCGTAGACATCTTCGCCGCGGGCAACTTTAAATTCGATGATCCAGCGCTGCAGAATGCGGAATGTTACCAGAAGAAAGGAAACAAACGGCGCTGCCTGAATATAGTACATCGGAATCCCGCAGGCGGGGGATAACTGTCCGCTGTGAATGGCGGACATCATGTAAGAGTATGCAAATGGGATCATATAGAGGAAAAAAAACAGCTCAAAGGTGTGGTTGATAACCTTAAAAAGAGCCTTACCTCTGCGTGGAAAGGCAGCGACGAACTGTTCGATCTTGATAGACAGGCACTTTTTGCTGCAATAGCTGACGCTTAAAAAACCGCTCCAGATAAAGAGAAAACGGGTAACCTCCTCGGACCAGGACAGCGACTGCCCAAGCGCGTAACGGAAAAATATCTGGATTCCCATAATGAGTGTCATCGCAGCCAGCATGACAACCAGCAGAAATTCTTCCAGGTTTTCATCCAGCCAGTGAAGTGTTTTTTTCATGAATAATCCCCTTGTAAATACGGATAATAGGTTGCTGTTTATGCAGGCACGTTTGAAAACGGATGTGCCGCTTGATAACAATAATAGACCTGCGATGGAGGTGGCAGGTCTTGAGTGTCTCGCGGAGAATCCCTCCGTACCCGCAGGTACAGGGATTTCCGGGAGTAAAAAAATAGGTGGCTAAAAGTATAATATAGGCACTTTTGGAACCGAAAGTGCCGTAAGATAGCGTGGTGGCAGCTGGAATTTGCCGTATTTAAATGCGAAGCCACGGCAAATTCAGTTACTGGGCACGTTAGCGTGAACAGTAACCGAATAACTGGATAAGCCAGATATTACATCGCACTGTGAAGCAGTCCCAGTACAGTCTCCAGCTCCTTTACGCCCATCTGACCCGGTGCGGATGCTTTCTTGGCAGCGCCGAAGGTCATGGAAGAACCAAATACCTCGCCGCAGAGACGGCTGATAACGCCGGTGCCGGCCATCGACATGGTAATGATTGGACGGTCCGCATAGAGGGAAGTCATTTCCTCAGTGGCAGAGAGAAGTGTTAAAACATCTTTCTTGTTCTGCGGCATAACTGCGATCTTCGGGATATCTGCATTCATATCCTGCATCTTACGCAGGCGGTAGATGATGTCGGATTTCTCCGGCGTCTTGTGGAAGTCATGGTTGGAAGCGATGACTTTCACGCCGGCCGCATGTGCGCCGTCGATGATCTTGGTTACAATCGCGTCGCCGGTAAAGATCTCTACGTCAATGAAATCGACATAGCCGGTCTGAGCTGCCTTGATGTTCAGCTTTGCGTAATCTTCCGGCTCGATGGATTTCTCGCCGCCTTCTTTGGAGGTACGGAAGGTCATCAGAATCGGAGTCTCGCCGAGAACGGCACGCAGTTCCTTTAAGACGTCTTCTACCTTCTCAAAATCAAAGACACCTTCGAACCAGTCTACACGCCATTCTACTACATCAACCGAAATAGAATCAAACGTTTTGGCCTCGTCGATGATTTCCTGTTTGGTAACGCCTACGATCGGAACGATGATCTTCGGTGTGCCGGAGCCGATTTCGATATTTCTAACTTTGATAGTATTCATAATCAGAGAATCCTTTCATTTTATCAATAAATATTTATTCGTCGCTTTCTGCCAGAGACACCATTTTCGCGTAGCGGGCATTGACAAAGAGTCCTAAGAGAACGCCGATGGCAGTCAGTACGATATTCATTATCATAACATGGGATGGTGCCATTTTGGAAGCGGCAGTCAAAATTGTGTAATTACATAAGGAAGAAGCAATCATAACCAGTGCGGTTACGGTTCCCTTGATCTTCGGGAACAGCATGTTGCAGACGGAGGTTACAATCTGTAACAGACCGCCCGCGCCTGCCCAGCCGATGATGAAAGCGCCTGCAATCATAAGGGTCTGGCTGTGACCGATGAGTACGGCAACCAAAGTAACGAGGCAGATAACCGGGTAAACGAGGATGAAACGTACATCCTTGATTTTACGGGTCAGCAGGGAGGTGACAACGAGCGCCATCAGGGTACCTGCGGAATAGTAGGTCTGCATGATGGACGGGTTCGCCCAGCCTGCATTTTCTTTTGCGAAGTTCTGCGCGCAGTTTAACCATAACTGGAAGGTACCGGTGCAGGTGAAACCAATCACGATCATGGCGATGGACTCAAACGAAAAATTTGTGTGTTTTAAGCTGGCGATGAGTCCCTCGGATTTGCCCTCTGCCTTCTGCTCAGAATCTGGCAGCGGGAACAGGAAAATAAGTATAAATAAAACAGCGTAAATAATACCGCATCCGATAAATAACGGATTGTAAGATACCATGCCGGTGGCGGTGGTTGTCACAGCAACACCGAGTACGAACGGCAGAAGCATCTGCGCGATCGCAATGAAAAATTTGATTCCCATGGTAGCGACACCCGGAGCGCTGCTGATAATCTCGGCAACCGCCGGATAGATACCGGTATCAAGGAACGAGTTGGAGATACCTCCGATGATTGCACATACATAAGCGATTTGATAGCCGCCGTTTTGTCCGGCGCTGAATGCGAAAGCAAGTCCAATCAGGTAAACCGCGTAGGAGGCGCTGCCGATCGCGGTTGAGATGCGGCGTCCCAGTTTGTCGGAAAGTGGTCCGGCAAATGGAAGTGCAATCAGACGTCCGAGTCCTAAAGCAGCGGAAATCGCGGTGATCGCCATTGCCTCAACGCCCCAGGCTGCGGCAAGCGCTTCCTTGATGACTGCCTGTCCGAGAATCGAACAGCCGACGCCATGGATAAAGTAGTTTAAGTACATGATAAGTGCACTTGGCAGATATTTCTTGTTCATGATTTTCTCCTTAATTCAAGATCCGCCTGCCGGGCTGCCGTTTCGGAAACCGGGCGGATGATGGCTGATGTTCTGTCACAAACACAAAGGAGATGCCGATATAAAAAGTTCTGTTTTAGTGTTAGAAAAATAACACGTTTGATGCCTTTATTCTAATAATTATTATAGCCGAAGTCTAATACTTTTATAGCAAAAAAACAATGCATTTTAAGCATTAATGTGTTATAAATATGATTATGGGTTACTGTTCACGGGTAGGCACTTTTGGAACCGAAAGTGCCGTAAGAAAACGTGGTGGCAGCAGGAATTTGCCGTATTTAAATGCGAAGCCACGGCAAATTCCGTTACTGGGCACGTATGCGTGAACAGTAACGATTATGGAAGTTTGGTGTGATGCATTTACGGCTGATATTGCGAAGAGTTAATACGAAGATACATAAAGACGGGGGACGTTAGGAATGACATTGAATCAGATTTTATATTTTCAGAAGATAGCGAATCTGGAAAATTATCATCAGGCGGCGGAAGAATTATATATATCACAGCCATCCCTGAGCCGGTCGATGGCGTCACTGGAAAATGAGCTGGGCGTGACGCTCTTTGAAAAAGAAGGACGCGGGGTGACCCTGACGAAGGCGGGGAAGATGTTTTTGGAGTACGCGGACCGGATTCTCACAGACTGCCACATAGCGGTCGGGAAAATGCGGGAGATTTCGATGAATGGGGGAAAGATCGACATCGGTTACGTGTTTCCGCTGGCCGGTCACTATATCCCGCACCGGGTCAAGCTCTTTTTAGAACAGCCGGAAAATCAAAAGGTTGTGTTTAATTTCTGGCAGAATCACACACCGGCGATTGCAAAAAAGGTAAAAACGGGTGAATTAGATGTAGGCTTTGGCGGCTGTCTGGAAAAGGATGACATGGAATTTTTCCCGGTGGCGAACCAGAAGCTTGTCATCATCACGCCGAAGGATCATCCGCTGGCAGAGCGGGAGAGTATTCCATTTGCGGAGCTGAACCGGTATCCGGTAATTGGATACGATAAGGACTCCTGGATGGGGACGCGCACCCGCGCGCTCTATGCGAAATACAACATCCAGCCGGACATCATTGTGGAGTGTCCGGACGAATATTCGATCGTCGCACTGGTGCGGGAGAGTTTTGGCATCGCACTGATGCCGCGCACGGACATTCTGGAGCTTTCTCAGGGAGTCTGCATTCACCCGATTGAAAATCTGGACATTTATCACCAGATTTTTATGTTCTGGATGAAAGAACGCTACCGGCTTCCGGCGGTGGAACGCTTTATTGAATATATGAAACAGCAGGCGCGTCAGGACGGTCTGCAGGCGGAACGGGAAACCGATAGCAAAAACGTATTGAAAATTTACTTGAAAGATATTGTTAATTTTTAAGCAAAACGGTTAAGATAAAAGTGTCACAAACACAGGGACGCCTCTCATGCAATGGAGAAGGAGAATTTCATCATGAAGAGCAAATACCCGAAAATTTTTGAACCGATTACCATTAAGCGCATGACGATCAAAAACCGTGTTGCCATGACGCCGATGGGTACTAACTATGGCGAGACGAGCGGTGAGATGAGCAACCGCCATATGAATTATTATTCCCTGCGTGCCAAGGGAGGAACTGGTCTGATTATTCTGGAGAATGCCAATATCGAATATCCGGTTGGTTCCAATGGCACAAGCCAGATCCGCATCGATCACGACAGCTTTATGCCGCGTTACTATCAGTTAGTCGAGAATCTTCACAAGAATGGCGCGATGGTAGCGATTCAGGTTAACCATGCGGGCGCTTCTGCATCCTCTGCCAGAACCGGTATGGAGACGGTGTCTTCCTCCAATATCCCGACCAAGGCAGGCGGCGAGATTCCGCGTCCGATGACAAGGGAAGAGATCCTGACGACCGTAAAAAAATACGGCGAGGCGGCGAAACGTGTACAGGCGATCGGATTTGATGCGATTGAGATCCACTGTGGTCATTCTTATCTGATGAGTCAGTTTATTTCCCCGTATTACAACAAAAGAACCGATGAATTCGGCGGCTCCGTCGAGAATCGTCTCCGTTTCCCGAAGATGGTTCTGGAAGAGGTGCGGAAAAATGTAGGTCCGTGGTTCCCGATCATCGTCCGTATCTCTGCGGAAGAGCGCGTGCCGGGCGGCAACACGCTGGAAGACACACTGGAATACCTCGAATATCTGGATGAGTACGTAGATATGTACGATGTATCCTGCGGTCTGAACCCGTCCTTACAGTATCAGATTGACTCGAACTTCCTGCCGGATGGCTGGCGTTCCTACATGGCAAGAGCCGTGAAAGATAAATTTGGTAAACCGGTTATCAATGCGGGCAACTACCGCGATCCGGAGGTCGTTGAGAAAGTATTGGAGAGCGGCGATGTGGATATTGTCGGCATGGGACGCGGGCTCATTGCAGAGCCGAACTGGGTCAGCAAGGTGCAGAACGGCGAGGAAGAGATTCTCCGTAAATGTATCTCCTGTAACGTCGGCTGTGCGGGCAACCGAATCGGCGTCAACCGTCCGATCCGCTGTACCGTCAACCCGGCTGTTCCGGAGGGTGATATCTATAAGAAGCTGAAAGTCAATAAAAACTGCAACGTAGTTGTAGTCGGCGGCGGTACAGCCGGTCTGGAAGCAGCCTGCACGGCAGCCGAGGTTGGATGCAACGTATTCTTATTAGAAAAGAGTGGTAAATTAGGCGGACTTTCCACCTTCATCTCCGACCTGCCAAGCAAGAACCGTATGAAAGACTTCCCGAAATATCTGGAAGCACGTGCGAAGAGACTGAAAAATCTGTATGTATTTCTGAACTGCGAGGCAACCGTGGACAAGATCAAACAGTTCAAGCCGGATATCATTGTCAACGCAACCGGTTCCGTTCCAGTCGTTCCGCCGATCAAGGGACTCAAGGAAAACATCGCAGCCGGTCATGTCGATACCATTTTCGAGATGATTCAGAAAGTAAAAGCCGGAGAATACCCGGATGATTTCTGCAAGGGCAAAAAAGTGGTTGTAGTCGGCGGCGGCTCCGTTGGTCTGGATGTTGTGGAGTATTTCGCACCGCGCGGCGCGGAGTGTACCATCGTGGATATGCTCCCGCAGATTGGTATGCTGGCAGATCCGATCACGAAATGTTCCATGCGTGAGACACACGACAAATATGGTGTGAAAGAGTATGTGAATACTGCGCTGCAGGAAGTCAAAGAAAACGCATTTACCGTGAAGCTGCCGGATGGCACGATCGAGGATCTGAACTTTGACCTCGGTTTCAACTGTCTGGGAATGCGCGCCAACAATCCGATTCTGGCACAGCTTGAAGAGGCATTTGACAACACAGATACCTTCATTTACCCGATCGGAGACTCTGTCCGCGCCCGCCGTATCATGGAGGGAACGATGGAAGGACGTGCGATTCTGAACGTGCTGGAAGCGAGAGGATTTTTAGAGCTGGCACCGTTGGAGTAAGAAATTGAATATCGTATTTGAAAGATTCTGACTGTTCGCTGAACGAATGATATCGTTTTATTTGATTATAAAAAATAGAGAAGAAAAGAGGAAATTATCATGCCAAACATTACAGGACATACCGAATTAGTAGGATTAATGGCTTACCCGATCCGTCATACACAGTCTCCGACCACCCACAACCTTGCCTATGACAAGAATGGCGACGATGTTATCCAGCTTGCGTTCGAGGTAGACAACGATACCCTGGAAGCAGCGGTTGAGAGTATCCGTGCGCTGAAGATGCTGGGTTCCAACATCTCCATGCCGAACAAGACCGTCGTTCACAAATATCTGGATGAGGTAGACGAGGCTGCAAAGCTGTGCGGCGCGATCAACACTGTAGTCAACACCCGTGACAAAGACGGCAATGTAACCGGATACCTGAAGGGTTACAACACCGACGGTATGGGCTACTGGCAGGGAATCAAGGAAGAAGGTATTGATTTCAAGGGAATGAAGATGGTTCTCATCGGTACCGGCGGCGCAGCAACCGCCATTGCAGTACGCGGCGCACTGGACGGCATTGCAGAGCTGCATATCTTCAATATTAAAGATAAGTTCTATGCACGCGGAGAGGAGATCGTTGACATCATCAACAAGAACTCTAACTGCAAGGCCGAGATGCATGACCTGGGTGATCTGGCACTCTTAAAAGAGAAAATGCACGAAGCAGACATTTTCTGTGATGCAACCGGCGTTGGTATGCACCCGCTGGAGGATCTGTCCAATATCCCGGATCCGTCCTATTTTCGCAAGGATCTGATCGTAACTGATACGGTATATGCACCGCGTGAGACCGTGATGATGAAGCAGGCCAAAGAAGCTGGCTGCACCCGCGTATACAACGGCATGAGCATGATGCTGTTCCAGGCGCTGATCGCGATTGAACTGTATACAGGAAAATCAACACCGGTGGATTACATGAAGGAGAAGCTGGGAATCTAATAAAAATATAGCTCGAACAGCAACACCTATCCCCCACAGTTATACCTGCTATTCCGCATTAGCACTTGCGTTCATATCCTGATTCGGGTATAATAATAAAACACACTTTCAATGTAAAGTGCAAAAGTGATCTGAATGAATACAAGTGAAGAAGGATGAGACAGATGGATGAATTAAAGAAGCTGCGAAATGATTTGGACATGTGCGACGAGATTCTGATCGACGCCCTGCGGATGCGCTGCCAGATTATCCAGGAGATTACAAATTATAAACAGAAAAACGGACTTCCGATTTACCAGGCAGAGGAAGAAGAGCGCAAGAAGAGCAAGATGCTTGTGAAGCTGGATGATTATGAATACAAAAAATCAATCATGGCAGTTTACGACAGCGTCCTCTACCGGAGCAAACGGATTCAGTCCCATGAGCTGTTTGGGTTCAATATTTTCCTGATCGGATTTATGGGAGTCGGAAAGAGCACCGTTTCGAATGCACTGCAGAATACCTTTGCGATGGATGTATTGGAAATGGATGAAATGATCGCGAAAAAGAACAACATGAGCATTTCCGAGATCTTCGATCTGCACGGCGAGGCATATTTCCGCAACGAGGAGACAAACCTGCTCAAAGAGGTAGGAAACGAGAAGAACAAGATTGTATCCTGCGGCGGCGGCGTAGCGATGCGGGAGGTCAATGTACAGGAGATGCGAAAGAGCGGCAAGATTATACTTCTGACCGCGAAGCCGGAGACGATTCTGGAGCGTGTCAAAGAAAACCATGACCGTCCGCTTCTGGAAAATAATAAGACAGTGGAATATGTTTCCGAGCTGATGGAGAAGCGCAGACCGGCGTATGAAGCGGCAGCGGATATTGTGATCGCGACCGATGGAAAATCAGCGAATGAGATCTGCGAGGAGATCATTGCACAGGTGAAGAAGTTTAAATAATGTGACTGCTCAGAAAGTTCTGACAGAGAAAACGAAAGGGGAAAAAGATGTCGAATCATATCACAGGACACACAGGTTTACTTTGTTTACTGGGAAGCCCGGTCGCACACAGTGTTTCGCCGGAGATGCACAACGAGGCGTGCAGCCAGTTAGGTCTGGATTATACATATCTGGCATTTGATGTGCCGGAAGAGAAGATGCCGCAGGCGGTTGAGGGACTGCGGACGATGGGCGCGCGCGGCTGGAATATCACGATGCCGGGCAAAAATATCATGTGCAAGCTGGCAGACAAGGTTTCACCGGCTTCCGAGATTTCCGGCGCCTGCAATACGATTGTCAACGACGACGGTGTTCTGACTGCTTATACGACCGATGGCGTCGGATTTATGCGTGCAGTTGCAGAAAATGGTGTAGACATCATTGGCAAGAAAATGACGCTTTTAGGCGCTGGCGGCGCCGCAACCGCGATTCTTGTACAGGCAGCTTTAGACGGAGTGGCAGAAATTAACGTATTTAACGTTAAGGACGCGTTCTATCCGAGAGCCGAGGAGATCGTAAAGAAACTGAACGAGCGCACAGGGTGCAAGGTAACCCTGCATGATTACTCCGATCCGGAGATTCTGCGCCAGTCCATCGCAGACAGCGCGATTCTGGTAAATGGTACTTCCGTCGGCATGGCTCCGAAGACGGACAATACGATCATTACTGATACAACGATGTTCCACAAAGACCTGTTTGTATTCGATGTCATCTACAACCCGCAGGAGACCCGTTTACTGCGCGAAGCAAGAGCGGCAGGCTGCAAGACCAGCAACGGTATGTACATGCTTCTCTATCAGGGAGCCGCATCCTTTGAACTCTGGACAGGACAGCAGATGCCGGTGGAGATCATTAAAGAGAAATATTTTACAAAATAGGATTTGAAGAACGGCACACCGCATTCTCGTTACTTAGTGATGAGAATGCGGTGTGCCGTTTTTCATCATTTATAAACCTTTATGCCCACAAATCTGCTCCTCCAGCACACTCATCAGCACCTTCATATCAATTGGCTTCGCCACATGATCATTCATTCCGGATTCCAGCGCCCGCTCTTTATCCTCTGTAAATGCATTTGCTGTCATCGCAACGATCGGAATGCCAGCCTTCTTCTTATCCGAAAACCGCCGGATCGCCCGCGTTGCCTTGTAGCCGTCCATGATCGGCATCTGGATATCCATCAGAATCAAATCATAATAATCTTCCGGCGCTTTTTGCAGCATTTCCAGGCAGGTAACCCCGTCATTTGCCCGTTCGACCAAAAGCCCCTCGTGGGTCAAAAGTTCGATGGAAATTTCGGCGTTCAGATCATTATCCTCCGCAAGAAGAATCCGGCAGCCGGATAGAGTCTGAGCTGCTGTTTCATCGAATGCGGTAGGCTCTGTTTCCTCCCGCGAGGAAATCCGGCATGGGATCCGGACGGTAAACGTTGAACCTTCTCCGAGCTTGCTCTTTACCTCGATCGTTCCATGCATCAGATCCACCAGATTTTTCACGATTCCCATGCCAAGCCCGGTGCCTTCAATGCCGCTGACGGTGGAAGAACGCTCCCGTGAAAATGATTCAAAAATATGCGACTGGAATTCCTCGGAAATGCCGATGCCGGTATCGGTGATTGCGATTTCTGTGATACACCAGCCGTCCGTTTCACCAGGCTCCTGGCGGAGGGCACAGGAGATCGTCCCGCCCTTGGCGGTATATTTGATCGCATTGCTCAAAATATTCAATACAATTTCGGACATATACGTCGTGTCAATGTAGATATATGGGTACGAAATGTCCTTGGTCACATGAAAATGCTGCTGTTTTTCTTCCAGGGCAGTCTGAACCATGACGATACAGGAATCAAAACTTTTCTCAGTCTGGACGGAGGTTTCTTCAATATGTACCTGGTTATTCTCAATCTGTGAAAACTGAAGAATATTGTTGATGATAGAGAGCATCTTTTCACCGGAAATATGGATCTTGTCCATATATTCACCGATTTTTTCCGGTTCCTGCAGATGGTTTCTGGCAAGTTCTGCGTAACCGAGGATCGCATTCATCGGTGTCCGGATATCATGCGACATATTGAACAGGAAGATCGATTTCGCCTTGTTGGCTGCCTCTGCTGCTTTTGCGGTCTGTTCCAGAAGCTGATGCTGGGTGAGTTCTATGGACTTCTGTTTCTTTGTAAAAAAATAGGAAATAACAATTAGCAGAAGTGCTATCATGCTCGCGGCAGCGGCGATTCCAAAGGAGGAACGGTTGATCGCCTCAATCGATCGGTAAGTGTCTTCCATATCAATCTCGATACAGAGGGCACCGAGAATGTCATTGGTTCCGTCGGAGGCAATGACCGGATAGCAGGCGGTAAAAATATGCCCCCATGTGGTATCAATGATCTTTTGTGAGTAGATCGTTTTGCCGGAGAGGGCAGCTTCCAGATACGGAACCATTTCCTCTTCCAGGTAGGTGCCCGGATAAGCAAAATCAGGTGCTTCCAGATCCAGGCCATCGATCAGGTAGATGGGTTTTCCGCCCGGTCCACGCTTGGCAGTGTATAAGTAGCGCGCGTCGAATTGAGGCTACGAAACTCATTTAAATAAGACTGCAGGCTTCGATACTGCGCGGAGCGCATATCGGATTTTGTATTGATCTGTTCAAAATCTGCCCGCGTCAGCCGACTCGATATCGCCCGGTGAACCGCGTCCGAACAGGAAATGTTCCGTTCTACGGCGGCGCTCAGGGTGATGCGGCTGTTGCTTTTCAGCAGTGCAACGGTGTATAAGGAAATGAAAAATACTGCCAGAAGAAGCAAAAAGGTAAAGTTAAAGGCATGATAAGAAAAGCTTCTTGATGGGATATTTTCGTTGGATGGATGATTCATAAGTTAGATTCAACTTTCATGTAAATGCAGGGTTTATAGTTAAAAAACAGATCGAGTTGTTGATAATAAATGTAACATAAAACAGGTAAATCAGCAAGAAAGATATGCTTACATGAAAATTTAAAAAAAAAAATTTTTCACAAATTCTTCATAAAAAAATTAGCACTCTACTCTTGACAGTGCTAACAACAAGTGTTATATTACTGCTAGAACAAAAGAAGACCAAAAGGTTTTCACAGATTGTTCGAAAGGAGGCAGGTTTATGAATATCAGTAAATTTACCCAGAAGTCTCTGGAAGCCGTTCAAAATACGGAAAAGCTGGCGTATGAATATGGAAACCAGCAGATTGATCAGGAACATTTGCTGTACAGTCTTTTGACTGTGGAAGACAGCTTGATTTTTAAATTAATAACAAAGATGGGAATCTCGGGCGACCAGTTCCGTGATGAGGTGCAGCAGGCGATTGGAAAGCTGCCGAAGGTATCCGGCGGTCAGGTGTATTTCTCCAACGATGCCAACAAGGTGCTGGTGAACGCGGAGGACGAAGCCAAGGCGATGGGGGACGAGTATGTTTCCGTCGAGCACTTATTTCTGGCGATGTTAAAACAGCCGAATAAGGCGGTCAAGGAACTGTTACGTCTCTACGGCATTACGAAAGAGAGCTTTTTGCAGGCGCTTTCGACAGTGCGCGGCAACCAGCGTGTTGTCAGCGATAATCCTGAGGCAACGTATGACACTTTAAATAAATACGGTTACGATCTGGTGGAACGTGCGAGAGATCAGAAGCTCGATCCGGTCATCGGCCGTGACGGTGAGATCCGTAACGTGGTTATGATTCTCTCCAGAAAGACGAAAAACAACCCGGTTCTGATTGGTGAACCTGGCGTCGGTAAGACAGCCGTTGTCGAAGGACTGGCACAGCGTATCGTGCGCGGCGATGTCCCGGAGGGCTTGAAGGACAAGAAATTGTTTGCCCTGGATATGGGCGCTCTGATGGCGGGCGCGAAGTACCGCGGCGAGTTCGAAGAGAGACTGAAAGCGGTGCTTGACGAGGTCAAGAAGAGCGAGGGACAGATTATTCTGTTTATCGATGAGCTGCATACGATCGTCGGCGCGGGCAAATCCGAGGGCGCGATGGACGCCGGGAATATGCTGAAGCCTATGCTGGCTAGAGGTGAACTGCACTGTATCGGTGCGACGACCCTGGATGAGTACCGTAAATACATCGAAAAAGACGCAGCTCTGGAACGTCGTTTCCAGCCGGTTCACGTTGATGAGCCGACCGTAGAAGATACGATTTCCATTCTGCGTGGTCTGAAAGAGAGATATGAGGTTTACCACGGGGTCAAGATTACCGACTCTGCGCTTGTATCGGCGGCAATCCTCTCGGATCGTTATATCACGGATCGTTTCCTTCCGGATAAGGCGATCGACCTGGTTGATGAAGCGTGCGCGATGATCAAGACAGAGATGGATTCAATGCCGGCGGAGCTGGATGAACTGTCGAGACGTATCATGCAGCTGCAGATTGAAGAGGCTGCGCTTAAGAAAGAGACTGACCGCTTAAGTCAGGATCGCCTGGCAGAACTGCAGAAAGAACTGGCAGAGCTCAAGAGCAGCTTTTCGACCCAGAAAGCCCAGTGGGAGAATGAAAAATCTTCCGTTGATAAGCTGTCCAAACTGCGTGAAGAGATTGAGCATGTAAATGGCGAGATTCAGGCAGCGCAGCAGGCATATGACCTAAACAAAGCGGCTGAACTCCAGTACGGCAAGCTGCCGGAACTGCAGAAACAGTTGGCGGAAGAGGAAGAGAAAGTGAAAAATCAGGATCTCAGTCTGGTACATGAGAGTGTCACCGAGGATGAGATTGCCCGGATTATTTCGAAGTGGACCGGTATTCCGGTTGCCAAACTGACTGAGAGCGAGCGCAGCAAGACCTTGCATATGGACGAACTGCTGCATAAACGTGTCATCGGACAGGATGAGGGCGTTACCAAGGTGACGGAGGCGATTATCCGTTCCAAAGCGGGCATCAAGGATCCGACGAAACCAATCGGTTCGTTCCTGTTCTTAGGTCCGACCGGTGTCGGCAAGACAGAGCTTGCAAAAGCGCTGGCGGAGGCATTGTTTGATGATGAGAACAACATGGTTCGTATCGATATGAGTGAATACATGGAGAAACATTCCGTTTCCCGTCTGATCGGAGCGCCGCCAGGATATGTCGGATATGACGAGGGCGGTCAGCTGACCGAGGCAGTACGGCGCAAACCGTATTCCGTTGTCCTCTTCGATGAGGTTGAGAAAGCGCACCCGGATGTATTTAACGTCCTGCTGCAGGTTCTGGATGATGGACGTATCACGGATTCGACCGGCAAAACTGTCGATTTCAAGAATACGATCCTGATTATGACCTCCAACATCGGTTCCCAGTATCTGCTGGACGGCATCGATGAAAAGGGACAGATCAAGCCGGAGGCGGAAAGCTCCGTTATGCATGACTTGAGAGCTCACTTCCGTCCTGAGTTCCTGAACCGTCTGGATGAGATTATTCTCTTTAAGCCGCTGACGAAAGGCAACATCGGAGGCATCATTGAGCTTCTGATTGCAGATGTCAACAAACGTCTGGCGGATAAGGAATTAAAGATTGCCCTGACGGACGAGGCAAAGGATTTCATCATTGAAAATGGCTACGATCCGGTTTACGGTGCAAGACCGCTGAAACGGTACCTGCAGAAGAACGTTGAGACACTGGCAGCGAAGCTGATTCTGGCGGACGGCGTCCGTGCGGGCGATACGATAGAGATCGGGCTTTCGGATGGCAAGCTGACGGCTTCGGCTGTCCATAGCGCGTAAGCGGAAAACGTCTTACGGCGGATTTATAACTATTATATAGAAGAAACAATAGGGCGCGGAGAAGTGCGAAAGAGCTTCCTCTGCGCTCTTTTTATGTATTTCTGAGATTTTCACAGTCTTGACATTGCCCGGCAACTTTACTAAAATGATTCCATAATGACCGGACTATATCATTTGTTCCGGAAGTCAGTCAGATGAGGAGAAGATGAGATGAAAATTGCGATTGGAAATGACCATTCGGCGGTAGAACTGAAGAACATTATTGTGGATTTCCTGAAAGAAAAAGGAATCGAAGTGTTAAATCTGGGTACAGACAGCAGCGAGAGCTGTGATTATCCAGTTTACGGAGAGAAGGTAGGCCGTGCAGTTGTTTCCGGCGAAGCCGATCTGGGTATCGCAATCTGCGGTACCGGTCTTGGTATTTCACTGGCAGCTAACAAGGTAAAAGGCGTGCGCGCCTGCGTATGCAGCGAGCCGTACACAGCGGTGATGTCCCGCCGCCACAACGATGCCAATGTACTCTGCTTCGGCGCCCGCGTGGTAGGAAGTGAGCTTGCGAAGATGATCGTTGACGAGTGGATCAACGCAGAATTTGAGGGCGGACGCCATCAGAGACGCGTGGATATGATTATGGCGATTGAGGAGAAAGACTGATTCAGAGTCAGAGGTAATGGATGAAATCATAAGGCAGGCTGACAGCAGGATGCGGGATGCCTGTGAGAACAAAAAGAGGCAGCTGTAAAGAGATGGAGCAGCTGCGAAAAGAACAGGAGGAAGCAGGAAATGATCACAGAAGATATTCGCTACATCGGTGTAAACGACCATGACATTGACTTGTTTGAGGGGCAGCATCAGGTGCCAAATGGTATTTCATATAACTCATACGTGATTATGGATGAAAAGATCGCGATCATGGATACGGTAGACAAGCGCAAACAGACGGAATTTCTGGGAAATCTGGAAACCGCACTGGCTGGAAGAACCCCGGATTATCTGGTAATCAGCCACATGGAGCCGGATCATGCATCAAGTATCCAGGCAGTCGTAGAACGGTACCCGGAAATCACACTGGTAGGCAATGCGAAGACATTTCCGATGCTGAAACTGTACTTTGATCTTGATACCAGCCGTGCGCTGACGGTCAAGGAGGGCGATACCCTGAAACTGGGACGCCATGAGCTGACATTCATCATGGCACCGATGGTACACTGGCCGGAAGTTATGGTAAGCTATGATTCTTGCGACAAGGTGCTGTTCAGCGCCGACGGTTTCGGCAAGTTCGGTGCGCTTGATGTGGATGAGGACTGGGACTGCGAGGCGAGACGGTATTATTTCAATATTGTAGGAAAATATGGAATGCAGGTGCAGGCACTTCTTAGGAAAGCAGCCGGTCTTGAGATCCAGATTATCTGCCCGCTGCATGGACCGGTTCTGAAAGAGACGATCGGTCATGTGCTTGAAAAATACCAGATTTGGAGCAGCTACGGCGTTGAGTCTGAGGGTGTATTTATCGCATATGCGTCCCTGCATGGCAACACCGAGGATGCGGCGAAGAAATGCAAGGAAATTCTTGAGAAAAAAGGATGCCCGAAGGTGGCAATCGCGGATCTGGCGCGCGGTGATATGGCGGAGGCGCTGGAAGATGCATTCCGGTATGGAAAAATTGTATTGGCAGCACCGTCCTATGACGCGGGTGTGATGCCGGTTATGGCAGATTTCCTGCACCACTTACAGAGCAAGAATTACCAGAAACGCACCGTTGCCCTGATTGAAAACGGTTCCTGGGCGCCGAGTGCAGCGCGCACGATGAAGGGAATGCTGGATGCGATGAAGGAGATCACGGTGGTTGAACCGGTCGTTACGGTTCGCGGGGCGCTCAAGGAGAGCGATATTTCGTCGCTGGAGCAGATGGCGGAAGCGCTGCTGGCATAAGAAGCGTCTGGTGACAGTATTTAATGAGACCTGAAAAAGGCTTTTTTAAATAAAAAATCCGGAGAGACAAAAGTGTGGTTTTATATTTATATATGAAAAATCCACTTGATGATTTTGTATGGATGACAGAAAAGAATAGGAGAAACAGACATGGTAGATGAGGTAATGAAGTTCATTACAGAGGCAGACCCGGAAGTGGGAGAAGCCATTGAAGCAGAGGCAGCCCGTCAGAGAAGAAACCTGGAGCTGATCGCGTCGGAGAATATTGTATCGGAGCCGGTTATGATGGCGATGGGATCGGTATTAACCAACAAATATGCGGAGGGATATCCGGGAAAACGTTACTACGGCGGATGCCAGTGTGTCGATGTTGTAGAGTCCATCGCGATCGAGAGAGCGAAAAAACTGTTTGGCTGTGATTATGCAAACGTACAGCCGCATTCCGGCGCGCAGGCAAACATGGCGGTATTTATCGCAATGCTGAAACCGGGTGATACTGTTATGGGCATGAACCTGGATCACGGCGGACATCTGACACACGGAAGCCCTGTCAATTTCTCCGGTTTATATTTCAACATTGTGCCGTATGGTGTCGATGACAATGGCGTGATTGATTACGAAGAGGTAGAGCGCATTGCACTGGAAGCAAAACCGAAGCTGATCATTGCAGGTGCAAGTGCCTATGCAAGAGAGATTGATTTCAAACGTTTCCGTGAAATTGCAGACAAAGTAGGCGCATACCTGATGGTCGATATGGCTCATATCGCTGGTCTGGTAGCAGCCGGTCTTCACCAGAGCCCGATTCCGTATGCAGATGTTGTTACGACAACCACACATAAGACACTGCGCGGACCGAGAGGCGGTCTGATTCTGGCAAATAAGGAAGCAGCTGAGAAGTTCAACTTCAACAAGGCGATTTTCCCGGGAACCCAGGGTGGTCCGTTAGAGCACATCATCGCTGGCAAGGCAGTCTGCTTCGGCGAGGCGCTGAAGCCAGAATTTAAAGAGTATCAGCTTCAGGTAAAGAAGAATGCAGCAGCGCTGGCAGCCGCACTTCAGAAGCAGGGATTCAAGATTCTGACCGGCGGAACCGATAACCACCTGATGTTAGTTGATCTGCGCGGCATGGATATTTCCGGTAAAGAGCTGCAGAACCGCTGCGATGAAGTATACATTACCCTGAACAAAAATACCGTTCCAAACGACCCGAGAAGCCCGTTTGTTACTTCTGGCGTCCGCATCGGTACTCCGGCTGTTACCACCCGTGGACTGAAAGAAGAGGACATGGAAGTGATTGCAGAGTGCATCTGGCTGGCAGCTACCGACTTCGAGAACAAGGCAGATTACATCCGTGCGGAAGTGACGAAACTGTGTGAGAAGTATCCGTTATATAAATAAGTAGAGAAGAATATGGAGCGAAAAATTTGCCAGTCTATAGATTCAGAAAAATGCTGGAAAATTAATGCACATATAACAATAAGAAAAAGGCTGTATTGCCTGCTGCATGGAAGCGCGCGGTAGGTGATACAGCCTTTTCTATTCCAACCATTTTTCCTAGAAATTAAGTTTTTGTCCAATTCCTTTTTCCAATGCTTTTTCATAGATAAGCTGTGCCGTCCGCACATCAAAGAGTCCCATGCCGACTGATTTAAAGCAGCGGGTCTCGTTCTGCTCATGCGGATGTCCCTGCTTGGTATCTTCGATCAGATCCTCGATAAAGTGGACGCGCTTCTGTGTCAGAACGCCCTTTTCCAGCGGAATTTTCAGATCGCCGCTCTCCTCGCAGGCATACGGAAGCTCGGTGTACGCGTTCTTGACGAGTTTCCACACCGCATCCGGCAGTTCGCGCCGTTCCGGACGCCAGGAGCCGATGGCAACAAAGCATTTGCCGCGAAGCAGTTCTTCATCATCCGGGTAGACCGGATCGACCGCCTGGGTGGCGGAGATCAGGACGCGGCTGTGCTCAGCCAGTTCACGGGTATCCGCGCAGGTATGAATCTGGATGTCGTTTTTTCCAAACGATGCCAGACGCGCCGATAAGCGCTCGATAAAGCCGGAAAGATCCTTAGCGTATGCGTCATACAGATAAATATCTGTGATCGGGCGCACCTCGCAGGCATAGAGAAGCTGGTGTAGTCCCTGCATACCGCAGCCAACCAAACCAACTGAGGCAGCATCCTCTGGAGCCAGATAGCGCAGTGCGACACCGCCGACCGCACCGGTCCGCATTGCGGTCAGGACACTTCCGTTCATAATCGCCTTCGGCAGACCGGTCTTTGCGTTATTTAAAATCATAAGTCCGTTCAGATACGGAATTCCCAGAGAGGAATTGTCCGGAAATTCGGATAACATCTTTGTACCGATGACGGAATCCAGAAAACACGGCATATAGAGCATCATATTTTTATCACGCTGTGCGATAAAACGATCCGGCATCTTATAATTGCCGCTTTTGTGAATCGCATACGCATCTTCGATCGCGTCCATGACATCCTCTAAGGTGACGGACTGCCACATTTCTTGTTCGCTGAGAAATAACATATCAAAACCTCCTGAATATTTATGAATGAAATAAAACATATATACTAAAAATAGATTTATCACAAATCAAATGTGGTTTGCATAGCTGGATTGTAGCAGTTTCACGTTTCATTGTCAAGATGAAAACAGAATAAAAATCAAGTTGCATATTTGAAATGGGGCGTGTATAGTAAAGAAAATTGTAGCGGTTCAGTAGGTTTACGCATTTACTGAGCTACAGGAAATGGATAAAATTAGCACAAGCGAGAAGGGAAGAATACCTGGAAAGGAAGGGGTAATGGGAGAAGTAATTAAAGTATTAGACTGGTTGTTAGAGAATTTGGTACAGATATGCACGGTCGTGCTAGAATTGTTTGGAATCATTGTGCTGGTTTCGACAGCGGTATCCTGCTTTGTTCAGTGGATACGAAACAAGCGTCAGCTGATCCGCCTGAATCTGGCACAGGGAATTGCGCTGGCGTTGGAATTTAAGATGGGCGGCGAGGTACTCAGGACGGTTGTGGTACGGGAATGGTCGGAACTTGGAATTTTGGGAGCCATCATTGTCCTTCGGGCAATGCTTACATTTTTGATTCATTGGGAGATCAAGAACGAAAAAAGAGAAACCCAGGAAGAGCAAGGAGGAAAGCTAGAGTAAAAAGGGGCACGAAAAAGGGAGTCTGCAGGATGAGCGGACTCCCTTTTTTCGTGGTTAAACAAGATTAATGCGAAAAATATTTGTCGTAGAAATGAAGGCGTTCCAGAATTTGCTTCTGGCTTTTGATTTCCATTTTGGAATAAATGGAAGCCAGATGCTTTTTGACAGTAGGGATGCTGACGAAGAGGGTGGAAGATATCTGATCGTTGGAATAGCCGCGCAGTAAAAGGCTTAAAACATTTACTTCTCGGTTCGTCAGGGAAAAATCCCGGCTGATCTGGGAAAGAGTACGATCCATCACATAGGATAAATCGAAGAACAGACATACAAAGCAGTCGTTGTCTGGTCCCTCCTTAAGATGGGAGCGGCTTACCTCCAGAAACAAAGGGCTGTTTTCCATCTTGTATTCGATATTTTGTCCGGTAATGCTTCCAGAACGGAGCAGCTGACGGCAAAGAGAGCGAAAACAATTGGAAATGGGGTTGTTGGATAAATCTGCAAATCCATGATTCTCCATGTATGTATGGTAGGTTGTGTTGCACCCGATAAAATTCAGTTTATCGTCAAAACAGCCGATTCCGATGCAGTTGTAATTTTCCAGTACATGAAATGCCCGTCCGATGTTGAGCTCCCGCCCGTAATTTTTAAATACGTTGCAGAAATGCGGCTGGAATAACCGGACAAGGCTTAATTCATCTGGCAGGAAATTTTTTTTATCGTTGGATCGGTGGATGGAAAACACACCCCGCAGATCCCGGTTCCGAATTGAAAAATTCGTTTCAATGGAATCATGCAGCCCCATGGGAAGTAGAAATTCCTGAAAATAAAGAGAATTTTTTCGAACCTCCTGATTGAACAGCTGGTTAGTCAGGAAAGTTACATTGCTGTCGGAGTCCAGAATCGACAGAACATCATCCATATGGCAGTATTCTTCCTGATACCGCCGTTTCTGTTCATCATTCCAGTTGATGGTGTAGATGGAATGGGTTTTGTAATTCTGTCCCTGCTTTTGGTAAAACAAAAAATTTGCTTTTTCAAAGAAAACAATATTGTTCAGGTTCAGGAAAAAACTCTCCATCCGTTTTTCAAGAAGAATTGAATCGTCGTAAAGTTCAGCAATGATCTGATTGACGTTTTCAATTCGTGATGTTGTAAAAAGATTTTCAGCACTCATGAAGATGCCTCCTTTCCCGTGAGTATTCAATTAGTGAAAACAAAATGGAATCAATACTAGACTATAGTCCAACTATTGTTTTAAACTATTTTTAATAGACTGATAATATATAAAGCATAATAAAATGTTGTTATGATTATTGCAAGTGGAAAAACTTTGAAAATAGAAAAAGTATCCAAAAGTATACTATGATAGAACCGAAAGTATCTACCGTTAACTGACGTCATGCATCATAATAACCAAAACACAAAAAACTTTGTATTAAAAATGATGTTTTTTGAAAGTTTTCATCATGATATGATTTTAACAACGAGATTTCAGAAAACTGAAAGAGAACGGACAAAATTTTTAATACGGAGGAGCCTATGGAAAAAAAGAATGAATTTTGTTTGCAGGAGATTAAGGGGAGAAAGGCAGTAACCTGTATCGAGACACATACAGAGGGAGAGCCAACCCGAACCATTTTATCGGGATTTCCGGAAATTCCGGGGAACACGATGGAAGAAAAGATGCTCTATATGATGCAGGAACAGGACTGGATGAGAAAAGCAATTTGTTTTGAACCGCGTGGAAATGACGTAATGTCCGGAACGATTGTTACCAAGCCGTGCAATCCGGAGGCAGATTTTGGTGTTTTATATTACGAGGTTGGAAACTGGATGCCGATGTGCGGACATGATACGATCGGAGTTTCAACGGCACTGATTGAAAGCGGACTCTTAAAAGCGGAGGAACCGTATACATATGCGACCTTAGATACACCATCTGGACTGGTAAAAGTGAAAATTGAGGTGAAAGATGGCAAGGCGGTGCGGGTATCCTTTAAAAATGCCCCGGCATTTGTGATGAATCGGGATGTAAAGGTACAGGTTCCTGGATATGGTGAGATTCCGTTAGACATCGCATACGGCGGAAATGTATTTGCGTTAGTACCGGCATCGGCAATGGGCTTAAAGCTGGATAAAGAAAATGCAAAAGAGATTGTCGAAAAAGGAAATTATCTTAAAAAGTTTATCAATGAGCAGGTAACAGTCAAGCATCCGTATCTGGAAATCATGAACCAGGTAACGCATGTGGAATTTTTCGAACCGGGTACAGAAGGGGTTTCGGATGTAAAAAATGCAGTTGTCATTCCCCCGGCAGCGATTGACCGAAGCCCTTGCGGAACCGGTACATCAGCGAAGATGGCACTTCTTCATGCGGAAGGAAAGCTGGCAGTCGGACAGCCGTTTGTGCATGAGAGCCTGATTGGAAGTTTATTCCACTGCCATATCGTTGAAGAGACAGAGGTGGCAGGAATTCCGGCAGTAGTACCGGAGATCAGCGGACGGGCGTTTGTGATGGGAGAGAGTACATGGTTATTCGATCCGGACGATCCATTCCCGGAAGGTTTCTTATTAGGCTAAATTGATAGAAACAAAATAAGAGTTTAAAGGTACAGGGAGGTACTTCTGAGGGAAAGAAGTACCTCGGGAGTTCACATAAAAACAGTATAAAGGAGGATACTTTATGAAAAAGAGATGGCTTTGCGGTACGATGGCATTGGTAATCGGAGCGATGGCAATGGCGGGGTGTTCAGGCGGAAATTCTTCTTCATCCGCATCTGCAGCCGGAACCGAAGCAGCAGATAGTGGTTCCAGCGTAGATACTTCCGGAGCGGAGATGACGATCCGTGTAGCACATGTATGTGGAACCGGTTCTCCGTATGATTACGGTGCGAATGCTTTTAAAAAGCTGGTCGAGGAGGGCAGCAACGGACGGATTAAAGTAGAGGTTTATGCAGGCGATATGACAACCGACGAGGTTGAGTGTGTTGAGATGGTTCAGAATAATAACCTGGAAATCGGCTGGGTAGGAACTGGTGCCCTGGGCGGATTTGTACCAGATTTAGGCATTTTTGAGCTTCCATTCCTGTTTGAGGATGAGGATAATGTCAATAAAGCGCTGGAGGGAGAATTTGGCAATTCCCTTCTGGAACAGTTAAGCGCGGTTGATGGAATTACAGGACTTGGTTTCCATGAGGATGGCTGGAGAAATATCCTGACTAAAGATAAGACAATTAATACCGTAGATGATATGAAGGGCGTTCGTATGAGAACCATGCAGAATGAAGTTTGCGTGGCAACCTACGAAGCACTTGGTGCTACACCGGTTGCATTGGCATCTGGCGAGCAGTTCACAGGACTTCAGAATGGCGTTGTAGATGGAACAGACAATAGTGCATTATATGCAGTAGCAGATGGTTATATTGAGGTTGTTAATAATATCTGCGATATTCATCATTACTATTCCAGCGGTATCATTGTTGCTTCTTCAAAATGGTATGAGGGTTTAAGCGAAGAAGACCAGAAACTCGTGAAAGAGTCAGCTATAAAAGCAGGCGAAGAGCAGAGAGCTTGGTTCCTGGAAAATGACGAGGCAAAGATTGCTGAGTATGAAGAAAAAGGTTATACCGTAACACGTCCGACTGATATTGATGCATGGAAAGAAAAAGTTGCTCCGGTATATGATAAAATGTACGCGGCACATCCGACCTGGGAAGGTCTGGTTGAGATGGTTCGCGCAGCGAAATAAAGTACAATAATTTTTGAACTATCATGTACTCCCGGAGCCTGTTTTCGGGAGTACATTTACAAAGAGGGGAGAAAAATGGCAGGATTGATTGAAAAACTTCACAAGATTGGCGACGTGATCAATACGGTTGCCAGAGTTGCATTAGGGGTTACGTCAATTGCTTTATGTATCGCGGTAATCGGCCAGTTTATTTTGCGATGGTTTGGAGCTACGATGCCATGGGCAACGGAGTTCTCCTGTTATATCTTCGTTTGGACCACGATGCTTGGCAGTGCCGTAGCAAGCCGTCATCTGCTTCATATCGGTGTTGACATGGTAATTAACTTGTGCCATGGAAAAACACGTCAGTTTATGCTGGTTCTGGCGGATGTGATTTTATTATTTGCACTTGTTTTATTTACAATTTCAGGTTGGAACTATACAGTTGCACAGATTCCACATCTGGGAACGACGATCAAGGTTTCGCTGGCGCTCTTTTATGCAGCCCTTCCGGTCAGCGGTCTCATTATGATTTATTATACATTTGTGCAGCTTCTTGAAAATATATGTTACGGGGAAGCGAAAAAGATTCCTCTTCCGGGGGATGAAGAGTAGGAGGTCAATATGTTCAGCAGTATAATTTTATTTGGAAGCTTTTTCTTGTTTCTTGCATTAGGCGTTCCGATTGCTTTTGTATTGATCGTAGCGACGGTCTCCTATGCGCTTTTAAGTACCGGTGATGCCAACCTGGCGTTGGTTCCGCAGCGAATTATCTATGGTATTAATAGTTTTACCATGCTTTGTCTTCCATTCTTCGCTCTGGCAGGAAATATTATGAATCACGGCGGTATTACCATGCGTCTGGTTCGTTTCGCACAGGCATTCGTTGGACATATCAAGGGTGGTCTGGCGATGGTAGACATCCTGGTATGTATGATGTTTGGTACAGTTTCAGGCTCGGCGGTAGCTGGTACGGCGGCAGTTGGATGCCTGATGATTCCGGCAATGAAGGATGAAAAGTATGATCCGGCGTTTACAGCAGGTCTGACCGCGTGTGCATCCTGCTGCTGCCCGATTATCCCACCGAGTCTGGCATTCGTTATTTACGGTGCGGCAGCGAAGGTATCCGTTGGCGATATGTTTATCGCCGGAGTAGTACCGGGTATCCTGATGGGTATTATCATGATGCTGGTTGTTTATGTATTTGCAGTGAAACGTGATTTTTCAGCAGGTCCTAAGACAAGCTGGAAGGAAAAATGGGAAGCAACCAGACAGGCACTTCCATGTATCGGACTTCCGATCATCGTTGTTGGCGGTATCATGGGTGGTTTCTTTACTCCGACCGAGGCAGCGGCGGCAGCGGTTCTTTATTCCCTGATTTTGTCGGCATTTGTATACCGGACCGTTGGCTGGAAAGAGCTCTGGAAATCGATTATCGACAGCGCGATCGACAGTGGTACGGTTATGCTGATTGTCGGCGGCTGCTATCTGTTTGGATGGGTTATCTCCAATGAGAGATGGGCAGTTTCTGTAACGAATATGCTGGTTGGTCTTCATACTTCTTTAGCAGTGAAACTGTTACTGGTCAATCTGGTTCTTCTGGTTGTTGGTATGTTTATGGATAGTGCTCCGGCAATCATGCTGGTAGCGCCGATTCTGGCACCGGCGATGGCAAGCCTGGGCGTTGACCCGATTCAGACTGGTATGATTGTCTGCCTGAACCTGACCATCGGTCTGGCAACTCCGCCGGTAGGTGTCTGCTTATACACGGCAACCAATATTGCAAGATGTAAATTTGGAGATACGGTTCGAAATGCAATACCATTCCTGGTAGCGATGCTGGCAGCATTAGCGATTATTACGAATGTTCCGGTAGTATCCAGAATTCCATTTATTTTAATGGGACGATAGAAACGAGAGGGGACGTTGAAGTTGGACGTTCCCTTTTCCTTTACAAAAACACGAATCAAAAATGATGAATAAAAAACATGGAATGATTGATACAAAAAGGAGGATAAACCATGGAAAAACTACCCTGCAGTATCTTCAATGATGTACTCGGTCCGGTGATGCGCGGACCTTCCAGTTCCCATGTGGCGGGGGCGGCGCGGATCGCCTCCATGATCCGGCAATCTCTGGATGCACCGGTGAAAAAAGCGATTGTTGATTTTGATGTCAATGGTGCGCTGGCGGCATCGCACACGGGACACGGAACGGATATGGGATTTGCCAGCGGGCTTTTGAATATGGAGCTGGATGCGCCGGATGTCGCACAGTATGAGGCGATTGCGAAAGAACGGGGATTGGAGATCGAATACCGGATCCTTGATTATGGGGCAGAGCATCCGGGCAATTACCGGGCAGAGGTCTGGGACCAGAATGGAAATGTCGTGCACTGGGAGGCGATCGCAGTCGGCGGCGGTATGGTCGAGATGCAGAAATACGAGGGATTTTCGGTGCAGATAGCCGGAGATTTCTATGAGCTTCTGGTGATTGCGGAGGTGGCACCGGGAATTAGGGAAAAGATAGAAGCACTTTTGCCGGATGTTGAATTTTTCCAGAGCGATCAAAAGGAAGGTCAGATCTTATATAATTGGAAAATAGCTGTTCCGCTGACAAAAGAGGTGATTCAAGCCGTCCGCGGTGTGGCGGGTGTCAGCCAGGCGTGCTATCTTGAACCGGTGCTTCCGACGCATTCCAGCAGAACCTGTCAGGTTCCATTTTCAACGGCAGCCGCCCTGGTTGATTATGCGAAAGAGCATCCGATGGAGTCCTGGGAGTATGCATTGGAATATGAAGCTTGTCGGGGCGGTCAGTCGAGAGAAGCCGTATACCGTCAGATGGAACAGATCTTGTCGGTCATGGAACAGGCGGTTGAGACGGGATTAGCCGGGACGAAATATCAGGACCGTATTCTGGGCGAGCAGGTCAGCAGGGTGGCAGCAGCCGAACAGGCAGGACGCCTGATTCCGGATCCGATTGTCAATGAGCTCATCCGTTGCATCACGGCGGTGATGGAAAGCAAGAGCTCCATGGGCGTGATCGTAGCAGCACCGACCTGTGGCTCCTGCGGATGCCTGCCGGGAACGGTCATCGGACTGGCGCGGGCGCTGTCACTTCCGAGAGAAATGGTAGTACAGGGACTTCTGGTTGCGGGTCTGGTCGGTGTCTTTTTCGCAGAGGAAGCGACGTTTTCGGCGGAAGTAGCAGGATGCCAGGTAGAGTGCGGTGCCGGTTCCGGTATGGCAGCGGCGGCACTCACGGCGATGATGGGCGGAACCATCGAAAATTGTATGGATGCGGCGTCTGTAGGGCTTCAGAATATCACAGGGCTTGCCTGCGATCCGGTTGGAAACCGTGTTGAATGGCCATGTCTCGGCAAAAATATCATGGGAGGAAGCAATGCGCTCGCCAGCGCCAATATGATTCTGGCAGGCTACGACAAGGTGATCCCGCTGGATGAGACAATCGGCGCGATCTATGAGATCGGTCTGTCGCTGCCGCTGGAACTGCGTTGTACCTTTGGCGGTCTGGGTAAGACAAAGACTGCCCGGGAGATTCTGAAGCGGTCCGACGCGCATTTTCCGGGGGAAGAGGCGCGGTAGGTGTAATTCGAAACATCGTGAAAGGACAGTTACAGTTTGTGTAAGGTGCGTACTGTAACATGGCATATCTTTTTAAGATCTGAAATAAAAATTGATTAAATAACTCTATAGAGATATAATATTAATAAAAATATCTCTATAGAGTTATTTTCATTAAAACGAATCTATTTTTTATATACCCCATGTTTCTACTTGCTCCCATAATAGATAAGGAGGTTGCCTCAGAATGAGAAAAATTTTATATCACGGTTCCTTGGAAATTATTTCTACTCCTATGTATGGTCAGGGAAAGGTCTATAATGACTACGGACAGGGCTTTTATTGTACGGAGAGTCTGGAGCTGGCGAAGGAGTGGTCGTGCGCCGAGCGGGAGGACGGCTATGTGAATCAGTATGAAATGGATGAAACCGGTCTTTTGATTTTAAATTTGATGGAGAAGCACTACAGCGTTCTTCATTGGCTGGCGATTTTGATGAAATACCGGAAAATCCGCCTTTCTTCGGCGGTCATGAAACGGGGAAGAGAGTGGCTGCTGGAACATTTCCTCCCGGATGTGGACGGATATGATGTGGTGATTGGGTATCGGGCGGATGATTCGTATTTTTCATTTGCAAGGGCGTTTGTAAATAATGAAATATCGTTAGAGCAGCTTTCGTATGCGATGCGGCTGGGAAAATTGGGAGAGCAGTATGTATTAAAGAGCCAGAAGGCATTTCAGGCGATACACTTTCTTTCTTATGAAGGAGTAGATTCAGTGGAATATTATGTAAAACGAAGAGCCAGGGATGAGCAAGCTAGAAATGCATACCGGAAAAAGGTGGAAGAGGATGATATTGACGGTATTTATATGCGGGATTTGATTCGAGGGGAGGTGTCGGCTGAGGATGAGCGCTTATGGGATTGAATATCTGGATGATGCGATGAGAAATCTGGGGGAAATGACAGATTATGCGGTCAATGCCTGTGGGATGGATCTGGAAGATTTTTGGAAATTGTTTCTTACAACCGGGTATGCAGAAAAATTTGGGGAAGGTGTACCAAGAGTAGTGAGCGGCTTTTCTGGAACGGAGCTTGCGGAGGAGGTGCTTCGAAAAGCGGGAAAAAAGGACGAACTGCCGGAACCGCAGGTAGAATTTACCTGTTCCAGAGAGTATTGGAGTGGCTGGATACTGGCGTATTATCAGTGGTACAGTGAGAAGAAATTTAAGGAAATTGAAGCAGGGCTTCCGGTCCGGGAGGTTGTGGAAATGTATCCGGCACTTCATGAAGCTCCGGAGGATAAATTTGTTGAGGCGGCAGACAGAATCATTCGAAGAAAAGAGCAGGGAAAAAACGCGTTGCGGCGGATCCGGAAGATGGCGGGATATACCCAAAAGGATCTTTCAGAGCAATCGGGGGTTACGCTGCGGAGTATTCAGCAGTATGAACAGGGAAAAAAGAAGATTCAAAAAGCATCCGCAGAAACCGTGCGTGCGCTTGCACGGTCACTGGGATGCCAGATGGAAGATTTGCTGTAATTGCGAAGGGATTGGACAGTTTCAATTTGCTATAGCGCCGTCGCCTTCGGCAGACTGAAAATAAATTCCGTCCCCACGCCCTCGGTGCTGACAACGTCGATATTTTCCCCATGCGCCTGAATAATCTCTTTGACAATCGCAAGCCCCAGTCCGGTCCCCTTTTTATCTTTTCCGCGCGATAAGTCGGTTTTGTAGAAACGTTCAAAGATTTTCTTCTGGCTGTCCTTCGGGATGCCGATGCCGGTGTCTTTGACGGAAATAAAGATTTTTTCATACCGGATGGAGGTCTGGATGTAAATGATCGAATCCTCGTGGCTGAATTTGATCGCGTTGTCGATCAGGTTGTAGAGAACCTGCTGGATTTTTCCGAGATCGGCGTAGACCATCTGGATGCTATCCGCAAAGGTCAGGTCAAACGTGATGCCTTTCGCGCTGCACGTGCCCTCGAAGGTTGCGGCGGTATCCTTGATCGTCCGGTTGATATCGAAATTTGTCCGGGTTAAGTAGCCTTTGCTGTCCAGGGAGTTGAGTGTCAGCATGCCTTGGGTCAGCTTGTTGAGGCGTTCGGTTTCGGAAATGACGATGTGCAGGTATTTATGATAGAGTTCCTGCGGAATTGTGCCGTCGAGAATCGCCTCGAGATAGCCCTTGATGGAGGTCAGCGGCGAGCGGAAATCGTGTGATACGTTCGCGATGAAATTGTGCTGGTACTGTTCCATTTCATTTAACTCGCTGGACATATAGTTTAATGTGCTGGCGAGATAGCCGATCTCGTCGTGGGTGGTAATCGGGATATTGTGTGCCAGGTTTCCGGCTGCATATTCATTGGCTGCGACCGTAATCTTTTTGAGCGGGAAATAGACCACTTTTGTAAAAACAAGAAGCACCACCAGGGATAGGAAGAACAGGATGATCGATGTTATGTAAATAATATTCAGAAATCCGTTCTGTTCCGCCTCAATGTTCTGGATTGGCATATGAATCACGATGTAGCCGTAGGTCTTCATATTGCCTGTGATCGGGGCGGAAACGGAGAGTACCTTGCTGTCAAACAGGTTGTAATACTGTCCGATGGAATAGAGCCGGTTGCCCTGTGCGGTCGGGTCGAAATCGTCGATTGCGATGCCGGTACGGCTGTCGCTGCTGTCCGCAACGATGGTGCCCTCATGGTTCAGGATCCAGATATCCGATTGCAGATAGGCGGAAACCGCCTCGATCTGTGGGTATGCCGAGTCGAGATTGATGGTTTTGCCCTCGTAGGCTTTGCTGCACCGATCGGCAATCATTGTCGCCTCGTCATACAGAACCTCCGATTCGCGTTCCACCAGATGGTGGTAGGTCATCTCAGATGAGATGGTCGCGATCGTGATGAATCCAAGCAGACCGAAGATGAGATAGCCGATCAGCAGTTTATAATAAAGAGAATGTGTGTAGTGGTTTGATTTCATGGTAAACCTCCGGTTACCTCTTCACGTAACAGTTCAGTTTCTTTACTAACAGTTACCGTTTTACCTCAAATTTATATCCAATCCCCCAGACGGTCGTCAGCGCCCACTTATCGTTGCCCTTGATTTTTTCACGGAGGCGCTTGATATGGACATCTACCGTCCGCGTGTCGCCGATGTATTCATATCCCCAGATATGGTCGAGAAGCTGCTCCCTTGTGAATACCTGGTTTGGTGAGGACGCGAGGAAATAGAGCAGTTCCAGTTCCTTCGGCGGCAGCTCGATCGAGTGTCCGTTGTAAATGACGGAGTAGTTCGTCAGGTTGACGATGAGATCCGGATATTCGACAAAATTGCCATGCTGTTCGGTCACGGACGATGCAGGCGTCTGCACTGGCGGCTGGTAGCGCCGCAGAACGGCTTTGACTCTGGCAACCAGCTCTTTCGAATCGAATGGTTTGATCATGTAGTCGTCAGCGCCCAGCTCCAGTCCCAGCACTTTATCAAAGATTTCGCCCTTGGCGGAGAGCATGATGATTGGCACCTGGGAGGTGCTTCGCAGTTCCCGGCAGACCTGATAGCCGTCGATGCCCGGAAGCATCAGATCCAGGAGAATCAGGTTGGGCTGAAATTCGGGAAATACCCGGAGAGCTTCTTCCCCGTCTCCGACAATTTTCGTTTCAAAACATTCTTTCGTCAGGTAAAGTGAGATTAGTTCAGCAATGTTGTAGTCGTCATCTACGATGAGAATGCGCTGCTTTTCAGCCATGTTGATTCCTCCTGTTTTTTTGGATATTTGTAACTGTTCAGTACCTTCACAGACCTACTGAACAGTTATGGATATTTCTTATTTAAATGTTACGATTGTAACGCCTGTATCGCCTTCGCCAAACTCGCCAAGCCGGTATTCCTTGACATAGCTTAATTTCTTCAAGTGGCGGTGTACGCCCGCTTTCAAAGCGCCGGTTCCACGACCATGTACGACGCGGACCTGCGGAAGATGCGCCAGGTAGGCATCATCCAGGTATTTGTCGAGTACCGGGATCGCCTCATCGACGGTCATGCCAATCAGGTTGACCTCCGGCGATACGCTGAAGGACTTGGACATCTTGATCTTGCTGCTTCCGCTTCCGGAGCCGCGGGAACCGCCCGTATGCGTGCCGGAAAGTCCCGGTCCGGTGATGGATGCTTCCTCGACCATTTCCAGATCGCGGATATTGACGAGGGAGCGCAGAATTCCCATCTGTACATACAGATCGCCCTTGGCGTTCGGCAGGGAGCTGACGGTTCCCTTTAAATTCATCGAGAGAACGCGCACGGTATCGCCGAGACGCAGCTTTTTCGCGGAAACGGCTTTTTTCGGTGCAGCGGTTTTCTTAACTGCCAGTTTCTTGTCTACATCCTGGATCTTGCCGCGCAGCTTGGTCCGCTCGGCTTCCAGTTCTTTATTGACGCCGGAAGACTTGGCAAGCTTGTTGATGTTGCGGATCGTCTGATCGGCGGTGTCCTTCGCATCCTGAAGGATCTTCTGAGCTTCCTCGCGGGCTTTGGAAAGCATTTTTTCCTTCTGCTCGGAGAAACGTTCTTCCTTTTGCTGGAGGCGGTTCTTCAGCGTTTCAATTTCCTGTTTATAGGAGGCGATCTCTTCGCGCTCTTTTTCAATGGTCACGCGGCTGTTTTCCAGATTGGCAAGCAGATCCTCGAAGGATTCGTCCTTCTGCTCCATCTGGTTTTTCGCCTCGTCGATGATATAATCCGGCAGCCCCAGCTTGCGGGAAATGGCAAATGCATTACTTTTTCCTGGAATACCGATGAGCAGGCGGTAGGTCGGGCGGAGAGTCTCGACGTTGAACTCGCAGCAGGCATTTTCAACACCTGGCGCGGTCAGCGCAAAGACTTTTAATTCGCTGTAATGCGTGGTTGCGATCGTCCGGCAGGTCATGTTGTGCAGGAAATTTAAAACCGCAATCGCCAGCGCCGCGCCCTCGGTCGGGTCGGTACCGGAACAGAGCTCATCGAAGAGACAGAGCGAATTGGCGTCCGCCTCATTTAAAATCGAAACGATATTCGTCATATGGGCGGAGAATGTACTCAGATTCTGCTCGATGCTCTGCTCATCGCCAATGTCGGCAAATACATTGTCAAAAACAGCCAACTCGGATCCCTCAAATGCCGGGATATGGAGTCCTGACTGCCCCATCAGGGTAAAGAGTCCGACGGTTTTTAAAGAAACGGTTTTACCACCCGTGTTTGGACCCGTCACAATCAGAAGGTCAAACGAATCGCCAACCCAGATGTTGATCGGAACGACCTGTTTCGGATTTAAGAGCGGATGGCGTCCGTCCTTGATATTGATATACCGTTTGTTGTTAAATTTCGGTTCCACGCAGTTATAGTGGCGGGAAAGAGCTGCCTTTGCGAAAATAAAATCGAGCTCTGCCAGAATCGAAAGATCCGAGAGGATCGCGTCGGTGTAAGGCATAAGCTGGCTGGAAAGAGCTGCCAGAACGAACTCAATTTCCCGTTTTTCCTGGATTTCCAGCTCGCGCAGTTCGTTGTTCAGCTTAACGATCGCGAGCGGCTCGATAAATACAGTCGAACCGGTCGAGGACTGGTCATGTACCATGCCTGGGACCTGGGATTTATACTCAGCCTTGACCGGCAGGCAGTAGCGCCCGTCGCGCATTGTGATGACGGCATCCTGTAAATAGGTTCGGCTGGAATTTAAAATAGAATTTAACTGGGTATGGACGCGTCCGCCCACGATCTTCATGGAGCGGCGCACTTTGGCAAGTCCCGGACTTGCGTCATCGCTGACCTCATCCTCGGATGGCAGGCAGCGCTTGATCTCATTGTTGACCGGCGTCAGCGGATCCAGGGCGCGGAAGCGCTCATCAAGGGAATCATCTGGAAATTCTTCGGATTTCTCATGGCGTCCGTAGCTCTGCGCGCGGGCAGCGACTGTCAGCAGGGAGCTGACAGCGAGAAGCTCCGGGATCCCCAGGGAACTTCCGATTTCCAGACGTTTCATGGAACCACGCACATCCTTCACGCCGCCGAAGGAGAGACTTCCCTTCATGCGGACGCGCGTCAGGGCATCGGTCGTCTCCGTCTGGCTCTGCCGGATCGTCCCCAGATCACAGGACGGCTGCAGTTCCCGGCACATCTGTTTTCCCATCTCCGTGGAGGCGTACTCCGTGAGCTGGTCGATGATCTTTGTATATTCGAGAGTTTTTAATGCTTTTTCATTCATGTTGTGGTAATCCTCTTAATTTAAATGGTGTTCACATGATACCGTGACCACTGAATTTGTGAAAGATCTCATTAAGTGGTCAGGTATAAGTTCTCACTAGACTCGAAAAGACCTCGTCAAGTGTTCACATTATATCACATTCCCCGCCGTCTAGCCAAGCATTCGCACTTTTTTCTTGCATAACCTTAAGAAGGAAAGTATAATTAGGATATGTTATGCAAAGGGGAAAGTGAAATGCCGGATTCAGAAGAACTTGAAAAAAAGGAAAAACGGGAATTCATGAGAGAAACGATAGTGAAGCCGCCGCTGACCAGAAAACAGATTGCGAAGCGGGTGGCTCTCTTTGTATGCGCGTCAGCCGCATTTGGAGGAGTCGCGGCGGTTTCGTTTGCGGCGGTAAAGCCGTTTGCGGATCGGTGTTTTCAGGAAAATGGGATGCAGGAGACATCCTCAGTCGAGTTTTCCAAGGACGATCCGGACTCTGTTTCGCCGTCGGACGGTGCAGATGCGGATATGACAGCGCAGCCGGAACAAATGGAGCAGGAGATTGATGAGGCGGTCAGCGAGGCGCTTTCCAGCTATCAGTTTTCCGTAGACAATTTCAATTCGATGACGTCGGTGCTGCGTGGAATCGGGGAACAGGGTGATAAGTCGATCGTGACGGTCAGCTCCGGCAAACAGGATACGGATATATTTGGAAACCCGGTGGAAAATACGGGTGATTATGCAGGTGCAGTCATCGCGGAGAGTGATGGAGAATTTCTGATCTTTACTTACGCCGATGCGGTGCGGGCGGCAGATTCGATCAATGTGAGATTTTCGGATGGAACGAAGATCGCTGGTACAGTGCGCCAGATTGACGAAGTGCTTGGAATGGCAGTTGTGGCGGTGCCGTCCGGCGATCTGCCGGAAGAAGAGCGGAAAAAGGTGCAGGTGCTTTCACTTGCCAATTCATATACGGTCAAGGCAGGCGATGTCCTCGTAGGTATCGGCGGTCCGTCCGGACAGGTGCATTCGCTTTCGTTCGGAACGGTATCCTACGTGGCGCGCAATGTGCAGATTACAGATGGACTGACGCGGATCCTGTATGCGGATATCAGCAGCAATTCGCAGACGGGTACCTTTTTGATCAATACAGCCGGAGAGATGGTCGGCTGGACATCGGAGTCCTGCCGCAGCGAGAGCTGTACGGATCGGACGGCGGCGTACACCATTTCCAGCTACAAGCCGATTCTGGAGCGGCTGACGAATGGCGTTTCGGCGGCATATCTGGGCATCCTGGGACAGGATGTGAGCCGTGCGATGCAGGGGAGCGGCATTCCGGCGGGCGTTTACGTGACGGAGGCAGTCTCCGGCAGCCCGGCATATGACGCTGGCATCCAGCCCGGCGATATTATTGTGAAATTTGGAACAAAGGAGATCGGAAGTTTCAAAGATCTCCAGGCGCAGATTGAAAATTCCGCGAGCGGCGTGTCTGTATCGGTAAATGTGATGCGGAAAGGGCGAGACGGATACACGGAAATTCCATTTTTGGTATCTCTGCGCGCCAGATAGAAATTCAGGAGGATATAGGCAGAATGAGATATATTGAACAGTTCCGGGAAGGAATGAGAGTCTCGGACGTATATTTATGTAAGACGAAACAGCACGCGGTGACGAAAAACGGAAAAGAGTACGCTTCCGTGCTGCTTCAGGATAAAACAGGCACGGTAGACTGCAAAATCTGGGATTTAAGTTCCCCGGGCATCAATGATTTTGAGCCGCTGCAGTACGTCTATGTGGACGGCGATGTGACGGTTTTCCAGGGTTCCAACCAGTTAAATATCAAGCGCATACGCAAGGCGGACGAGGGCGAGTATCAGGAAAGCGATTACCTTCCGGTCAGCTCAAAGGATATCAAGATAATGTATCAGGAGCTGACGGCTCTGGTGCAGTCTTTCCAGAATCCGTACCTGAAAAAGCTGGCATCCAGCTATTTCCTGGAAGATAAGGCATTTGTGAAGAAATTCTGCTTCCATTCGGCGGCGAAGAGTGTGCATCATGGTTTTGTGGGCGGACTTTTGGAACATACGTTAAGTGTTATGAAACTCTGTGATTTCTACACGAAGTCATATCCGGCGCTGAACCGCGATCTGCTTCTGACGGCGGCGCTGTTCCACGACATCGGAAAAGTGCAGGAATTATCCGCATTTCCGGAAAATGATTATACGGACGACGGTCAGCTCTTAGGTCATATCGTGATCGGCACGATGATGGTTGCAGACCGTATTAAGGAGATTCCGGGATTCCCGGCAAAGACAGCGGCGGAGTTAAAGCACTGCATCCTTGCGCACCACGGCGAATTAGAGTATGGTTCCCCGAAGAAACCGGCGCTTCTGGAGGCGCTGGCATTGAATTTCGCGGACAATACCGATGCGAAGATGGAGACGATGCTGGAAGTCTTAAAGAGCGGCGGGGAGAATCCGGGCTGGCTTGGATATAACCGTTTCCTGGAGACGAATGTGAGAAAGACGACGCCGACGGAATAATAATAAGATAACAGACATCTAAAATGAGTCTAAATGTATATAAGAAAAAGAAAACAGCGCTGCACAAGCAGATGCTGCCTTGCAGAAGCGGGGGAACGAAAAAATAGGAATCAGGACTCACCACCTAAAGAGGTGGGAGCCTTCTCGTTTCATAGGAAATTGCGTCCTATGAAACAAAAAACGCTCCTCGGGATGCGCACTCGCGCGAAGAAGAAACATGTCGCAAGCGACCGCGCTCGGCACGAGAATGTGCCAAGGCACATTCTTTTTTAACTGAGATAAATAAGAAAAATGGAGAAGGATACCAGGAAGGTACAGCGGTTCAGCAGGGATCGCACTTTTCTGATATCCTTTTGTTTCATAAAGAAAAATATAGGAGTACAACAGAAAATATGAAAAAACGAGAAAATACAGGCAAAATCATTGGAAAGGTGTTCGGAGAAGCCAGGGCACTTGGCGTCACTGCCTTAGCGGCGGCAGTTATACTTTCCGGATGCGGAAACGCTGGAAATCAGGCACAGAAAGGCGGTTCCGGCGCAGAACAGACGGAAAATACCCAAACAAGCGTTATTATCGCGATGCCGCCGACTTCAGAGCCGGAGGCGGGCTTTGATCCGGCATATGGCTGGGGCGCGGGCGAGCATATGCATGAACCGCTGATCCAGAGCACCCTGACGGTGACAGAAGCAGATTTGAGTATCGGGTATGATCTGGCGACGGATGTGGAGACCTCCGAGGATGGAATGACATGGACGGTGACGATCCGCGACGATGCGAAATTCACGGATGGCGAGGCGCTGACCGCGGAGGATGTGGCATTCACTTATAACACATTGAAAAAGACGAGTTCCGTCAACGATTTTTCAATGCTGAAACAGGCGGAGGCGATCGATGATGTGACGGTTGTGTTTGAGATGGAACGCCCGTTTGCTATCTGGTCATACACGATGGCGGTGACGGGAATTGTGCCGGAGCATGCATATGGAACGGATTACGGCACACATCCGATCGGTTCCGGGCGATATATCCTGAAACAGTGGGACAAGGGGCAGCAGGTGATTCTGGAAGCCAACCCGGATTATTATGGGGATGCGCCGAAGATGCGGCAGGTCACGATTCTCTTTATGGAAGAGGATGCGGCATTTGTGGCGGTGCGCGCCGGGCAGGTGGATGTGGCGTACACGGCGGCGTCCTATGCAGACCAGTCGGTTCCAGAATTCAGTCTTTTGGATTGTGAGACGGTGGACAACCGTGGATTTAACCTCCCGGCAGTGCCGGAGACGGTACGGGGGGATGGCGTAAAAATCGGCAATGATTTTACCGCGGATGTGCAGGTGCGCCGGGCGATCAACCTGGCGATTGACCGGCAGGAAATGATCGATCATGTGTTAAATGGTTACGGCAGCCCGGCATATAGTGTCTGTGACAAGATGCCGTGGTACAACGATGAAATGGAGAAAATTTCCTATGATGTGGAGAAGGCGGAAGAGATGCTGGATGCGGCGGGATGGAAGAAAAATGCTGACGGCATCCGCGAAAAGGATGGAGTGAAAGCCATTCTGGAATTTCTCTATCCGACCGGGGATTCGGTGCGTCAGGCGCTGGCAGCCGATACGGCACAGCAGTTAAAAGAGATTGGAATTGACGCATCGATCCGCGGCACCGGCTGGGATACTGCGTATGACGAGGCACAGTCGCAGCCGCTTCTCTGGGGCTGGGGCGCGCACACGCCGATGGAATTTTATAATATTTACCATACAAAGGCAGATACGGGGCTGGCAGAATATTCGCCGTATGCGAATGAGACCGTGGACGCTTATATGGATGAGGCCCTGGCAGCACCGGATCTGGAAAGTTCGTATGAATTGTGGAAAACGGCGCAGTGGGACGGCGAGACGGGCGTTTCAGCCGAGGGTGATCTTCCGTGGATCTGGCTGGTAAATGTCGATCATCTGTACTGGGTGAGAGACGGGCTTCATGTCGCAGAGCAGAAGGTGCATCCGCACGGTCACGGCTGGTCCATCGTCAACAATGTCGATCGGTGGTACTATGAGTAGGATGAAATGGTTTGGGCGCAGTCTGCTGCACCTGATTCTGCTGCTTTTGGCAGTCAGTCTGGTATCGTTTCTGCTGGTGTCGATGTCTCCGGTCGATCCGCTGCAGACGAATGTCGGGCAGACGGCGCTCGGCTCGATGGCGCCGGAGCAGATCGAGAAGCTGCAGGCGTACTGGGGCGTTGGTGTGCCGGTCTGGAAGCGCTTCTTTAGCTGGATTTCGGGCATCTGTCATGGTGATTTTGGCATTTCCCTTCTGTACCGCAGACCGGTGCTGGAGGTGATCGCGGAAAAGGCGTCTGCGTCAGTGTGGCTCCTTCTGTCTGCGTGGCTGTTTTCGGGAATCGTGGGGATATTTTTAGGAATTGCAGCGGCGGCAAAACGGGGCAAGTGGGTGGATCGCCTGATTACGGGCTATTGCATCGTGATCGCGGGAACGCCGTCCTTCTGGCTGGCGCTGGTGCTGCTGCTTCTCTTTACAGTGCAGCTTCCCATCTTCCCAATCGGGTTCAGTGTCCCGGTGGGAATGGCGGCGGACGAGGTCAGCCTGGCGGATCGCCTGTATCACGCATTTCTGCCGGCGTGTACGCTGGGACTGACAGGGATTTCTTCGATTGCGATGCACACGCGCGAAAAAGTGATTGAGATTCTGGAAAGTGATTACGTACTCTATGCGCGGGCGCGGGGCGAGAGCGGCTGGCGGCTGATTTTCCGGCATGGACTCCGCAACCTGCTTCTCCCGGTAATTACGCTGCAATTTGGCTCGATCAGCGAGATTTTCGGCGGTTCGGTGCTGGTGGAACAGGTCTTTTCCTATCCGGGACTCGGACGGGCGGCGGTCACGGCGGGGCTGGGAAGCGATATCCCGCTTCTGCTGGGAATTACACTCATCAGTGCCGTGCTTGTATTTGCAGGAAATGCAGCGGCGGATGGGCTGTACCGGCTGGTCGATCCGAGACTTAGGAAAGGAGGTAGGGCATGAGAAAGAAAACACTCTGGCTGCTGGGAATTTCCCTCCTTTTCTTGATTCTGGTGACAGTGCTTGGAATCGTCTGGGAGGATGCCGCACAGCAGGTCGATTTTGCGAGAAAAAACCTGCCTCCGGGAACCGGCGGGCTGTTTGGAACCGACTGGATGGGGCGGGATATGCTGAAACGGACGGTTGCGGGGCTTTCTTTAAGCATCCGGCTGGGGCTTCTGACCGCGGCGATCAGCGCCGCGGTGGCATTGGCGCTTGCATTGCTGGCGTCGCTTGGCGGGGGCCTGATGGATTCATTGGTATGCGGGCTGATTAATCTGGTAATGGGAATCCCGCACATGCTTCTCCTGATCCTGATTTCCTACAGTCTGGGAAAGGGATTCCGGGGTGTAGCAGCCGGGATTGCCCTGACGCACTGGGCGTCCCTGGCGAGGCTTTTGCGGGCGGAAATCTTACAGATCCGGGACAGTCCGTATATGCGGATCTCCGAAAAACTGGGGAAAAAGCCCTGGTGGATTGCCTGGAACCACATAGTACCGCAGGTATCGCGGCAATTTGTAACCGGGTTAATTCTTCTCTTTCCCCATGCGATTCTTCATGAGGCGGGCGTGACCTTTCTGGGCTTCGGCCTTTCCTCCGAGCAACCGGCGATCGGTGTTATTTTATCCGAGAGTATGTCGTACCTGATTACCGGAAAATGGTGGCTGGCGCTCTTTCCGGGCGCGGCACTGGTGCTGGTAACGCTGGGATTTCAGGCGATCGGGCAGAGCCTGGGGCGGCTGATGGATCCGGGGAGCGCGCATGAGTAGAGGATGCTGGGAATGAGGCAGAAAAACATATATTTTGATAAAATGATGCGATTAAGACAAAAACAATCAAAAACGATGTGGCTATCAGATTTGGAACAGACAGACGTTATCAAAGAACGGAGATTGCGTGAAAATCGTGATTCCATGGAAAAGCCGATATTGAAAATTCAAAATCTAAACTTATATTTTACGCAGTACGCGCGTGGGCTTAGACGGCGCGAACTCCATCCGCTCCGCGACCTTTCCTGCAAACTTTTCAGTGGGGAGCTGACGGCGGTGGTCGGGGCGAGTGGTTCGGGAAAAAGCCTGCTGGCGCACGCGATTCTGGGAATCTTGCCGTACAACTGCCGGATGGAAGGAAAAATTTCCTATCAGGGAGAGGTTCTGGATGAGACGCGGCTTGCCGGGCTGCGGGGCAATGGGATTTCTCTGATTCCGCAGGGGGTTTCCTACCTCGATCCGTTGATGCGGGTCGGGGATCAGATCTGTGGCGGCAGAAAAGATGAAGCGACGCGGGCAAAATGCCGCCAGCTTTTGAAGCGGTACGGGCTGGATGAATCAGTGGAAAAATGTTATCCATTTGAGCTGTCGGGCGGCATGGCGCGGCGCGTCCTGATGGCAGCGGCACTGATGCAGGAGCCGAGGCTGATTGTGGCGGATGAACCGACACCGGGGCTGGAGGCGATGACCGCGCGCCATGTGATCCGTCATTTAAAAGAGATGGCACAGGACGGGGCAGCGGTGCTTTTGATTACTCATGATCTGGAACTGGCGATTGAGATGGCGGACCGGATTCTGGTGTTTTATGACGGGACGATTCTGGAGGAAGTAAAGCCGGAGAACTTCCGGGAGGGACGGAATCTGAAAGAGCCATACACGCAGGCGCTCTACCGGGCACTGCCGGAACATGAATTTTTTGGAGGAGAATGAGATGTCACTAAAGGCGGAAAACCTATCTTTTTCGTATGAAAATGGCGGGCGCCACGTGCTGACGCGTATTTCCCTGAAAATTGAGCCAGGAGAGCGCGTGGGTCTGGTGGCGCCGAGCGGATATGGAAAAACGACGCTGTGCCGCCTGCTGGCGGGATATGAGAGACCGGAGGCGGGAACGGTAGAGATTGACAGCATACCGATTGAGAATATCCGGGGCTGTATGCCGGTGCAGTTAATCTGGCAGCACCCGGAGCAGGCGCTCAACCCGCGCTGGCGGATGCGCCAGGTTCTCAGTGAGGGCGGTCAGGTGGATGAGGAGAGCCGGGGACGGCTTGGCATCCGGGAAGAATGGCTGGATCGGTTTCCATCGGAGCTTTCCGGCGGCGAACTGCAGCGGTTCTGTATTGCCAGAGCGCTGGCGGCAAATCCGCGGTATCTGCTGGCGGATGAGATCACCGCGATGTTTGACGCAGTGACCCAGAGCCAGATCTGGCAGGCGCTTTTGCATGAGGCAAAGGAGCGGGAGCTGGGAATGGTGATTGTGAGCCATTCGGAATCTCTTTTGAAGCGGATTTGCACGCGGCGGATTGATTTAAAGGCATTGCAGGAAAAGATGGCAGCAGTTTAGCCGGTTCACATATTGACAGAGAAAATCGGGATTGACCGAGCTCATAAGAGCGAGGGATGCTTCTTGTCCAAAGGACAAGAAGATGGGCGATAGTAAGAGATTAATAATTCGGGATTTGGTAAGGAGGAGGAAAAATGGATGTTCGGAAGCTGTTGGAAGAGGTAAAACGGGGGGATACGAGTATTGAGGAAGCGGAGAATGCGTTCAAGAATCTTCCTTACGAAGATTTAGGGTATGCGAAGCTGGATCTGCACCGGAAATTGCGTTCGGGATTCCCAGAGACGGTGTTCTGCCAAGGAAAGCCGGATGCCTATCTGGCGGATATTTTCGAGACGCTGTACCGGGAAAATGGGGAAGTACTTGGAACGCGGGCGACGCCGGAGCAGTGGAATCTAGTGCGGGCGCGCATCCCGGAGATAGAATACGATCCGGTTTCAAAAATTTTACAGGCGAGAAAATCATCGGAGACACCGCGGAAGCTGGAAGGGCTGGTGGCAGTCTGCACAGGCGGAACCGCGGATATCCCGGTTGCGGAGGAGGCTGCCAAAACGGCAGAATTTTTCGGCTGCCGCGTGGAGCGCTACTATGATATAGGGGTGGCGGGCATCCATCGCCTTTTATCCAAACGCGAGGCGATTGCGCGGGCAAACTGCGTGATTGCGGTGGCGGGAATGGAAGGCGCGCTTGGCACAGTTGTCGCCGGGCTGGTGGAAAATCCGGTCATTGCGGTTCCGACCTCGGTCGGCTATGGTGCAAGTTTTCATGGACTGTCGGCATTGATCACGATGATTAATTCCTGTGCGAACGGCATTTCGGTTGTAAATATAGATAACGGCTACGGCGCAGCATATCTGGCGGCGCAGATCAACCGCCTGGCGGTGCGGGAGCCGAAGAAGACGGCAGAGTGATAGAAAGTTTGTGTTATTGTGGAAATAAACAGGACAATAGATGCATGAGAGCGGAAAAGCGGGAATGTATCAAAAGAGAGAAGACTGGAAGGAGAAGTAAAAAATGGATGAGAAAATCTTATATCTGGATTGTGCGTCTGGAATCAGCGGAGATATGACGGTCGGCGCATTGTTAGATCTTGGAGCAAGCCGGGAAAAACTGGTACAGGCACTGGAAAGTTTGGGCGTGTCCGGGTATCATCTGCATTTTGGGCGGACGAAGAAATGTGGAATCGATGCGTATGATTTCGATGTACATTTAGAGGAAGAAGAGCATCATCACGACCACGAACATCATCACGATCACGAACATGGTCATGAGCACGAACATAGCCATGATGAGCACGACCATGAGCATCATCACAATCATGAACACACTCACGACCATGAGCACAGCCGTGATCACGCTCACACCCACGATCATATGCATCCCCACGTCCACCGCAACATCCATGACATTTTCGAGATCATCGATCGTCTGGATGCATCTGACCGTGTTAAAAACCTGGCGCGCCGGATGTTTGAGATTGTGGCGGAGGCAGAGTCCAAGGCACACGGAATCCCGGTCAGCGAGGTTCATTTCCATGAAGTCGGTGCAATTGACTCGATTGTGGATGTTATCAGTGCGGCATTCTGCCTGGAGGATCTGGGAATCCACCGCGTGGTGATATCGCCGCTTTCCGAAGGTCATGGATTCGCACGCTGCCAGCACGGTTTAATGCCGGTTCCGGTTCCGGCGACGGCAAATATCGCAGCAGCACAGGGCTTGGAACTGACGCTTCGGGATGTCGAAGGAGAGATGATAACGCCGACCGGCGCGGCGATCGCGGCGGCATTCCGGACAGAAGCGGCGCTTCCGAAGAAGTACCAGATCGAAAAGATCGGTATCGGCGCCGGAAATAAGGATTTCGCGCACGCGAATATCCTGCGGGCGATGCTTCTGACGGATAAAACGGTGGAAGTAGAAACCGGAAAAGACGGTCACGACGAGAGCTCCATGTGGGTCATGGAGGCAAACCTAGACGACTGCACCGGCGAGGCGCTGGGATATGCGATGGAGGTGCTTCTGGAAGCGGGCGCCAGAGATGTGTGGTACACACCGGCATATATGAAGAAAAACCGTCCGGCGTATGTGCTTCATGTACTGACAACGGCAGAAAAACGAGAAGAATTAGAACAGCTTGTATTCTCCTGTACGACCACGATTGGTGTGCGCCGTTATCCAGTAGAGAGGACGATACTGCCACGGGAAGTAAAGGAGATCCAGACCCGTTACGGGGCAGCAAAGGTAAAAATCTGCAAGCGCGGCGGCGTGGATACTTGCTATCCGGAGTATGAGAGCGTGCGCGCGATCTGCCGGGAGACAGGGAAGCGCTTCATGGAAGTATTCCACGGAGTAATGGAAGACGGAAGTATTAGTTTACAGTAGGCACTTTTGAGATTGAAAAACGGCACAGTGCATTCTCGTTAGATAATTAAGAGGAGAATCAAGAACCATGGAAAATAAACCAATGATATCAGAGACAGAAAAAAGAGAAGCTTTAAAACAGTTCATGGCAGAAAAAGCGAAAGCACCGGTCTGTGTCGCCTTTTCGGGCGGTGTGGACAGCAGCCTGATTCTCAAGCTGGCGTGTGATACGGCGAAGAAGACGGGAATGCCGGTTTATGCCGTGACATTTCACACCATGCTGCACCCAGCCTGTGATCTGGAGATCGCGGAGCGGGTGGCAAAGGAGCTGGGCGCGATCCATAAAATTATCCAGGTCAATGAGATGGAGCTGGAAGCCATCCGGACAAATCCGGTCAACCGCTGTTATATCTGCAAACACCACCTGTTCGCGACACTTCTGGATTTTGCAAAAGAAGAGGGGATTCCGTGCGTGATGGACGGAACCAATGAGAGCGACCTGCACGTGTACCGCCCGGGTATCCAGGCACTCCGGGAGCTGGGGGTCGTCAGTCCACTTGCACAGTGCGGACTGGAGAAAAAGGATGTCAAGGCATTTGCGGCTGACTTAGGAATTTCCGTTGCATCCCGTCCGTCCATGCCATGTATGGCGACCCGCCTTCCATATGGAACTTCCTTTGACATGGAAGTTTTGAAGCGGATTGAGAAAGGCGAAGATTATCTTCGAAGCGTGTTTGGCGGAAATGTGCGCCTGCGCCTGCATGGCGATATTGTCCGGATCGAGGTGGATGCGGATAAATTTGAAAAAGCGATTGCCGAGAGGGAGACGATCTGCAGGACATTAAAAGAAATGGGATTTCTGTACATTACACTCGATCTGGAAGGTTTCCGGTCGGGAAGTATGGATATAGTGGAGAAACTCAACGCGCTGGTCGGGAAATGAATGTAAAGGAGATGGAAATCCCATGCAAGAAGAATGTATTGTCTGTAAAGCACCTCTTATTTATCTGAAACAGGATGAATGGATGGAGTGTGAATTATGTCATAAAAAAGAATTGAGCAAGACCAGATGCCAGAACGGGCATTATGTTTGTAATGATTGTCATACGAAGGGACTGGACACCATTCTTTCCCTGTGTATAGACGAAACATCCAGAAATCCGATCGAGATTGTCCGGAAGATGATGGATGCACCGTTTTGCCATATGCATGGACCGGAGCATCATGTCATGGTGGGAGCGGCGCTGCTTACTGCATATAAAAATGCGGGAGGTGCTATTAATCTGCGGGAATCTGTGATGGAAATGCTGAACCGTGGGAAAGCCGTTCCAGGAGGAACCTGCGGATTCTGGGGTGCCTGCGGAGCGGGAATCAGCGCAGGTATGTTTGTATCTATCTTGTCTGGGGCGACGCCACTGACGGAGGAATCCTGGGGACTTTCGAATCAGATGACATCAAAAGCACTGGAAGCGATTTCGCACACCGGCGGTCCGAGGTGTTGTAAAAGAGATTCTTATCTGGCGATTCTGGCGGCGGTTGATTTTGTAAAAACGCATTTTGGAATCGAAATGGAATGCACAGAAGTCCATTGTACGCATTATGCTCAGAACAATCAGTGTATTGGCAAGCGCTGTCCATTTTGGCGATTTGATGATAGTATTTGACTATAAATGGATAAACGGAGATAATAAAGTTGCGATATAATTAGATTGTGCGGGATGAGATTGCAGTTTACATAATGTGTGAACTGTGATGAGAGAGCAATTTCTCGTGTAATAGGAAATTCCCTGGAATTCCCTATTACACAAAAAGGCACATCCTTTTTTACGTGGAAAAATCGGAATTGACCGAGCTCTTTGAGCGAGGGATACTTCTTGTCCGAAGGGCAAGAAGGTGGGCGTGAAAAGAATTAGAACAATCGTAATTTTATGAAGAGAAATGGATAATTATAAAATGAATGCAGATGATGAATTACTAAAGAATTTGGATAAATTGCATACAACAGAATTAGGCGTAGAACGCATTAAAAGAAATCTGCTTTTAGATACAGATGATGTAGTCGGCTGGTGTAAAGCTAAATTTGATTCTGTAAAGGCTGTAATCACAAGAAGCGGGAAGAACTGGTATGTGAATGTTGATAACTGTATCATAACTGTAAATGCTTATAGTTATACGATTATTACGGCACATAGGGAAAAGAAATGAAATATACAATTCGTGAATTAGAAGCATTTTCAGTTATCGGATAAGAAGTAGAACTTACAAATTATCAAAAACGAAATATTCAAATCAGCACACAATTTTGGAGAAAGTTTAACGCTGATTTGAAGAAATCCTATCTTTCGCAATTTGGGAATTGGATAAAATATGCCTTTATGATAAAGAGAAACGGAAAACTGTTTTATTTTTGTTCTATTCCAAAAAGGAACGTAATTCCAGACGGCTTTATCTATAAAGATATACAGTCGTATAAATATCTTGCTGTAGAGCATATTGGTTCTATGGATAACCTATATGAAACTTACAGAAAGATTTATCAGGAAATATTACTTAATACGGACTACACGCCTCTGCAAGAGGAGTTTTTGCACTTTGAAAGATACGATTATCGTTTTCGTTGGAATAGAGAAAATTCAATCATTGAAATATGGATACCAATTAAGGGTTAGTGAAATTCTAGTTTGTTGATGCAAAGCAGAGGCGGTAACTATTGATAAGTTCCCGTAAACCGATGAGGCACTGGACATGTTTCCACAAACCGATGAGGTAAAAAAGAGAGCAGTTCAGGCGTCTCAACGCATGTTGAGGCAGTTGTTCTTTTGTCCCAACAAAAACCAGATGACACGATAGAGATCGACTTAGACCTGGACGAGCTGGATGCCACCAGTGCCGAGTTGAAAGCAACCTATCAGGAAATCAAAGATTATGTGCTGAAAGAATTTGGCTTGAAGGTTTCAA
>ENA-OPSF01000172-OPSF01000172.1-human-gut-metagenome-genome-assembly--contig:-NODE-172-length-57673-cov-3.820577_pt1 | contig 57673 bp, 55 predicted proteins | sample MGYA00241452_ERZ501896 | MGnify/ENA primary metagenome ERZ501896 (study PRJEB25962, sample SAMEA2042111) | human gut metagenome | biome: human gut; feature: human-associated habitat; material: faeces... | reverse complement strand
ACAATCCGATGGTTGGAATGACTGTTGCTGTTGCAGTAGCGATTGAGGAATCAGCGAAAGAAGGTAAATTCTAAGAAAATTGGCTTAGAATAAGGGACTGTTCAATTTGTATAAGTTTGTTTAGATTACACAATACATTCTAAAAAACAAAAAATAATACCAGTTGTGTACATTTTGTGTACCTAAGATATAAGTGGTACACAAGTACACAGCTGGTATTTAATAAATTAGAAGCATCCATTTAAAATTTCTACATTATTTTTTCTCATTTCTTCCATTACATGACTATAAACATTCAAAGTCGTTTCGATATTTTTGTGTCCCAATCTATCTTGGACATATTTAATATCTGCACCTGCGGCTAACAAAATAGAAGCGTGTGTATGTCTTAAAGAATGAAAGTCCCAATCAGGAAGATCTAATTGATAATGAACAATTCTTCCGCAATGTTGCATAATTCTAGGCTGTATATATCTACCATCCTGGTATCTGTTTAATGGGTTGAACTCAATATAATTATCTGGATTCAATTCATCATATTCGTCAGTAATTTCTAAATCTTTTGTTAAATACAATCTTGTATACATATCTCCATAGTAATCCATATCTTTTAACATCTGCTTTTTCTTTCGTAATAGTAAATTAAATGTTTCGTCGTCCAAATCTATTGTACGTTTAGAATCATATTTAGGATTAGACAAATACCAAAAATTTTTAGTATCATTATGTTGTACTTGATGATTGATAAAAATTACTTTACTTTCTTCGTCAAAGTCTTTCATAATATCAAGAGCGAAAACTTCTCCTAGTCTTAATCCACATTTATATCCTAAAATAAGAGGAATGTGCTGTGAAGTTCCTTCTGGGAAACGACTTATAATTTTCTCAAATTGCTCCTTTGTTACAGGAACACGGACTTTTTTTCTAGTTGGAACTTTTGCTTTTGCTGTTGCCATGGGTAGCTCAACTTCTTTCATAGGGTTTGATTTTAGAAATTGATATTTTGATACCGCATGTTTAAGACTTTTATTTAAAATTCCTTTTATACTGCTCAAAGTATTTCTCGAAAATCCCTCATTAAATTTATCGTTTATAAAATCTTGAAGAATAATTGGTGTCAACGAAGTTATTCGATATTTCCCTAGTACTGGATCAATATAAAGTCTAATTTTTTTACGGTATCCATGTACTGTCTGTGGATTCAAATTCACATCACAATATTGCTCCAACCATATCTCAAGATAATCATGAAGAGATATATCATTTTCTTTTACGACAATTCCTGCGTTATCGTAATCCGCTTTCGCCTTTGTACCCGCTTCCAATGCAGCACCCTTTGTGTCAAAACCACTTTTAGATATTCTTTGTCTTTTGCCTCCTACTTTTGCAATTTCAAATATATACTGCCACTTTTTGCCACGTTTAATTGCTCGTACTTCAGCCATTTTGCACCTCCAAACATATATTCGTATACACATTATACACGAATTAGTGCCATTTGTAAAATGAAGGATACAAAAAGGTAAAAAAATGGGTAGAAGAGGAATTAACCTCAACTACCCATAAAATAATAGTTAGAAAAAACTAACCGTTATGTATAAAGATATCAACGCTTTCTTAAATTGACGTAGTTTCTTTTCTATTAATGACTGCCATCAATCTTGCGTACCATGGAGCGCTTGGACTCCACTTGTAACACGGCATGTCCTTACCATTGTTGTCCTTGTAAATCTGCTGGATGATTTTTAATTCGTCTGGATGACCCAATGTTATTACTTTATATCCATCGAAATAAAAAACTGCACCTTTTCCTTCAACTGTAAATAAACATCTCATCTCTTCATTTTCTCCTTCCTGTACAATTGTTTTTTGATTTTCACTCATCAACTCTTTAATTCGTTTGATAAAATACGCTTTCGTCGCTGCGGCACCACCATGAATCTCTACAGATCTATGCGGACAAGCGGTAGGAAAAACTTCTTGATGCAATCGGATTGTGTTTTCATTAGGTGTAATTCCATACTGTTTACACTTCTCAGCACACCACTGCAAAGCGCGCTCCTCGTTCTGTTTAAAGGTATTTAAATCTCCCATACTCTGACAAACTTCGATACTCAGGTAATTTATATTGCCGTCTGTATTTCCGCAATGCCAAGCACAGTTTGCGTCATCCTCTACCTGCCTAACACCATCGCTACCACAATATGCGTGAGCGAACCCTTCTTCTTTGTTATGACTACCATTTGCTAAAGAATTAGCCCAGTAAGCAGCATTCAAAGAACTTCCACCTGCATCATTGTGAATAAAAATACCGACAGGATTTTTACCTCTCCTGCCGGCAATACCTCCACATATACTCATTTTCTATCACCTTCCTTTAACACAACTGGAATTTGTCAATTTCTAGTCCAAAACATCCAGCATATCCATCTTGTCCATTTCCTGCTTCATCATCATACTGCCAAGAATAATATCCATCAGATACAATAGGACTTACTCGATATTGTGCTTTCTGATATCCATATTTCTTTGCATAATCTTCAGGAGTTTCATAGTAAATCTGAATTGCATCAATTGGAGTATTGTTACCCATTCCTGCATAACCATTGTTGTGGTCATTCCAGTTATACCCTGTAACACAATCCAACCATTTACCTCCTTTAACATGGACACGATATTTTACCGAACCAATATTCACCTTGATAGCAATGTCAGTAATTGCTACACCATCACCTTTCCCCGCCCAGTCATCAAGATTCGTTACTTCTGGTAATATTTCTCCATTAGCTCTAACGGAGTATGTAAATATCACTTCCTGTTTTTCAATAGATGGTTTTGATGGGGCAGTAGTAGGAATTGACTCCTGCGGATTCTGTTCTGGTGATATAGGGGCTGATTTACCATCAATTGATTTTACAATCATTTCAGCAATTCCATTAACACCAATTGCTTTATATAAATCTATATCATGCTTATTATCGCAGAAACATACTTCAACAATCATTGCCGGCATAGTAGATTCTCGTAAATCATGATATCCAGTATTGTATTTAATACCTCTATTACAATATCCTTTTTTCTGAAAATTTTTGCAAATATTATTTGCAATTAAATTCATTGTTGCATTGGATTTATCATACAGCCAACATTCGGTTCCATTACCAGAACCATTAAATGCATTCATGTGAATAGACATAAAGATGTCACATCCAGCAGAATTAGCTTTATTTGTTCCTTCTGTTAATTCAGAATATATATCTGATGCATTGGAATTACAATCAATAACTGTATGTCCTAATTTATGCAATAATGGAACCATGGCGTTGTAGATATTGTGAACTTCAACTTGCTCATCCAGAATTCCAAAAGCTCCTTTACAGTTAGGAGAGTGACCGCCGCGCAATCCAATCTTCATACTTATTCCTCCTCAGATTTTTCCTGATTCTGTCTTAAAATTTCTTCAAGTTCTTCAATACTAATTGTTTCGAATCCTGTTTTTTCTGACATAATTAATACCTCCTTCATATAAAAAAGAGAGTAGTGCGATTAAACACTATCCCCATTTTATAAATTAAATCTCTTAATGCATCTCAAATGAGAACGTATCTTTTATAAAATTTTTCTCATCATCATTTAGTTTTGGATAACTTGAAAGAATAGTGTCTATTTTTTCACCGTTTTCCATCCTTATTTCCACAGCTTTTGTTATAATTTTTAATTGTAATTCTGTCATATTGTTTAAGCACCACCTATAATATCCGCCATTGCTAAGATAATATCATTTTGAGATAATTCTAACTTGCTGAGACGTTCATTTCTATCCGTAATAACAGCTTGTTCTTTATCAAATGCAGCCATGCTATCCAACTCTTCTTGTGTGTATTCATGCCAAATTGAAACCTCTTCATAATCATCATCGTCCCATGCAAATTTTGTAATATCATCAATTGGAGATGCATCTTTTTTTATCTGCATTGTCTTAATCCAATATCCGTTTTCCATATTATTTCCACCTTCCTATAGCATGACAAGTTACTCTCGGATGTCCAAAAGTAATAGCGGAACCTCTCCAATATTTAAATTTTGGAGGGTAAGTTTTTAAAGTATTTTCTTCCGTATTTTGTATGACGTTATAAATCATCATATAATCACCATGAAAGCCAGGATCCATAACAACGGTGTTGATTGTAACATGTGGTATACTTGTAAAGCTGAATGGGAAACTTGGAAGTTGAATATAATTACTCACATACCCGTTCCAAGCGCCTTGATTAACATCTACATTGTCCAAAGTATACATTGTTGTTGTGAAACATTCTGCTGTTCCATCCGCCCTCTTTATATACGTCCATATGCCAGATGTTTTCCATGTGTCTACTTCATCTGCGTTCATGATTTTTCGCCATGCACTCCAAGATCCACTGTAATAAAATCTATAAAACATTGAATTATTTACATGATAAGGAATAGATATTTGCGCTCTATTTGAAGATGTTGATTTTGAATTATAAAACATAGTCATAATATATGCATAAGCACCAGTAGGCGTATTTTTGTTTGTTAATACCAATTCATCCAAAGTTGTATTTGGATCAATTTGCGTTCCTCCAGTGTAGTATCCAGCCAACCCATTATTTATCCTGTAACCAAACTTGTCATAAATAAAATCTTTAATATCAATACGTGAATCAAAATAGGATCTCATACCAACATCGAAGCCCTCTTTTGTCGATGGTTTACCAATTGATACGCCTTTCCCCCCTTCTTTTAAATCAAGTGCAATTGCAGTATTATATGATAAATCGTCCCATTTTGACGATCCATCTCCAACTTTGTAAGCATTACCTCTATCTGAGGTAATAGCCATACAACCATCTGGAATTACTGGATTAGAACTACGCCATTGGCTTTCTGTTTTTACAGCTTGTTTAAGCTGAACTTTGATTGTTGCCTCCATAGCATATCCTCCTCCGTAATTAAATCGATCCATCTAAAATTAAAACATCTCCAGAATTAAGTACTAATTTTGCTGCATTTAAAGATGTTACATTAATCGTTGCATTAGCACTTCCATTAAAAGACGCAGCAGTGGCTGTAACAGCTCCTCCTACATTAATATTTCTTGCTGTTGTCAATTTAGCAGCGGAAGCAACACTCTTGGTTGCGTCAGAAGTATTATCTACATTCCCAAGTCCAACATCTGCTTTTGTTAGTTGCGCCCATGCTGCAGAGCCGGCTGTTGCACCTGCCTTTAATACTTTCCCATTGTTTGTTGCTCCGGTAGCAGGAACATGCAAATTTCCATCTCCTGTTGGGTGTGTATATTTTGTATCGGCAGATGTTACAATAAGATTTCCTTCCGCGTCCGTTGTTACAGATGTAGAACCAGCACCTTTAATTGCAATGTCTGTATTTTTTGCATCACTACCTGTCAATCTGATTTTTGCAGTTCCATTTGCAGAACTATTCGCCGCAACTCCAAGGGAATATGTTGTATTGTTATCTGTTGTTTTATAACCCGCATCGTTTGCCAACTGAGATACTTTTGTTGGAACAGTGATATCTACAGAACGATCCTCATTAATCGGAACAGCAGAACCATTCTTTTTGATGGATGTAATTGTGTTTCTTTCTGAATTTACAGGAGCATGTGCTGATCCAGCATGTGTAGCAGCTCCATCCCATGCAGTTTTCTTTTCCTTTGTCACATGAATATCTGCATTTCCAGTGTGAGTTGTTAAATCTGTTTGATTCGCTTTTGTTCCAATTGCAGAATTTAATGCATCAACTACATTTTTATTTGCATCAAGTGCGTCTGATACTTCTTTTAATGTATTCATTGTTTCAGGTGCATCGTTTACGAGATCTGCAATTTTCTGATCTGCATACGCTTTTGCATCTGTAAGTGCCTTTGCAGAGCTTCCCGTAGGATCAGCTCCAACTTCTGTTGCTGTATACTTTGGCTTAGTAGGCGCTTTTGCCCAAGCGGATACGTCAGAAGCTGGCATGGAAGTTGGTTTGTTTTTGATAAATGCATCAGAACTTGAATCTGCAATATTCCAATCTGACTGTACATTTACCTCTGCTCCAGCAGCAATTGCATTCAATTTTTGTAATAAAGCAGTTGTAAAACTTGCTGTTGTAGCATCAAGAATGGCTTTATTAGAATGAGTATGAGATGATTGTGCAACAATAGAATTTACTTCTTCTGGTGTGAGATAAGCATAAGTAAGTTCATCATATTTCTTTACACCATCTCCAATTTTGCATTTTTTTGTATCCGATTCTACTAAGAACTCACCTTTAAGCCAGACAGTTTCCGTGTCTTTTGCCCACTCAGCCGCTGTTTTATTATTGAGTAAGATACGTGTTTTTAATGTTGTATTCGCCATATATTTATCCTTTCTATTTCAGCCATTAAAAAGGTTGCTACCAAGTAACAACCTCTCAAAAGCATCCATCTATAATTTTTATATTCATATAATCTCTTCCGATACAGTAATATTTCAATGACTTATCATCCCATCGATATGTAGCATTTTCTGTTGTATCGATATAAATTTGATTAGAAGATCCAATAGAGGGAAACTTTAAATATGAGTCTTCTGAAACTATTTTTTCTGCTGGTTGAGACGTTATTTGTATCCAATGTCCGTTTGCATATCTCCACAGTATAGAAGTTTCGATTACGAAATAAAAGGAATCAATAGGTGCGAGTAATCCAACACGTTGTTCTTCCTTTTCGATTGTTTGAATCTGTTCGTAAACTGTACGAATACCATGATTATCTAACACGATTTTCTTTTTATCGTAAACGAAAATAAGTTGCCCATCCTCAAGTGGGAGCGTGGGCAACTTAGATTCAACTGTAGAGAGTGCTTTTAAAATTGATCTTGTTTCTGTCATAAACAGCACCTCTACTTTCTATGCTATTTATGATTAAAATTCTGTAATAGTTAATTTATTATCTGTATAGCTCTTTGCTTGTTTCAGTGCTTCATCAATCTGTCCTGCGATATCTGCGCCACCTGATCCTACCGCACGTTTTACATAGTCAACAACAGTACTAGACTCACCTAAATCGCCAACTTTCGTATTCAAGGCTTCATTAGCAGCCTGTGCAGCTTCAGACAGAATTCCAGGTTTAGCCTCTTTAATCTTGGCATCAACAGTAACTGCATCTACTTTTGTATTGACATTATCTTCGATAACTTTCAGTTTTCCGTCAATGTCAGTCTTTGTGTATGCATCCTCAATACCGTATCCTGCAAGTGTTGTAGCTTTATCAGCCTTATCATTCACAGTTTCTTTCAATTTGTCTACTTTACTCTGTGCGTCAGTAGAAGCAACGGTAAGTAATTCTTCCTGAGTCTTTGTGTATGTATCAAGTTTATCCTTATTTGCATGTTCATGTGCTTTTGCGATTGCTTCATTCAGAGCAGAGATATTTACTTTGGAAGATTTGATAACCTTTCCGGTAGCACCGCTCATTACAACGATCTCGCCTTCAATAGCAGAAGGATCGGCACTCGTAACAGCACCGTCAATGTTAGACTGCAACACGATTCCATCAGCATTAGATGCAGATTCAACATTGTAATCTTTTACGATAAGAATCAAATCACCGATTTCGCATTTCTGTCCAAGGTATGTTCCAGCAAGAGCAACAACATATTTCTGACCAGCTTTATATGCTTCTGATGGGAATTGATGATCTTCGTCAATTACAATCGGAACTTCAGATTTTGCAGCATTAACGAGAGACTCTGCGTACTCTTTCGTTGCTAAATCTTTTCCTTCCAGTTTTACTGTTCCTGTAAAGTTAGCATTTGCAATGTTTGCTTTCAGGTTAATATCACTTTCTAATTCCGTAATACGTTTCTGGAAATCAGTGATAGATGTAGATACATCTTCAAATACCTTAACCCATTTAGCACCATCCCAAATATAACCAACATTTGTATCAATATAGATAACGCCCTGTTGCTGTCCGGATTCTGGTCTTGTTCCAACGATTACATACTGTTTCAGAGCAGACGGGTCTGCGCCAACAGCTTCAAGAGTACAGTTTCCGTTTTCTCCTTGTAGTACAAATGCTTTATATTTACCATTTACCTTTGCTGTGATAATTTGTCCGGCGTAAGCATTTGGTTGCTTTGCATACGTTTCAGCTTCTCCTTGAGAACCCCATAATGAACGTGAATCAAGTGGAAGTGGATTCGCAGGAGCAAAAGCCTTCACAGCAACGAGCAAATTTTTAGAATCAATAGCCATAATTACAATCCTCCTTTATTTAAATGGTTACTTTAAAAGTCATTCCAGCAGCAGCGGGCGTAGACATCCGGTAACTATATACTTTATATGATGTTTTTCCGTTTTCTCCACCTCTTGCATCAGCAACGTCAACGAGTGTTTTTGTAAAGCTAGAAGCCATTCCGGTATCATTTGTTTCAACGTACATTACCTGATTAACGTCTCTTAAAGTTGCAGGGTATGCAAAAATAATAAACTGCTGTCCTTGTGCAATATTAATGTTGAATGAAAGTCCATTGGAAGGATTTAACTGCTTGTTCGCCAAACCACGAACAGTTGCAGAATTTAATTCTGGCAAATCACCAACACCTGTTCCATAGAATAAATTTCGTTTTCCTGTAATTGAATATCCACTAGAAGTAACAGTGCCAGCAGTAATATGTCCGTTTGGAGATGGATTGCCAAGGTTATCGTTCTTGATAGCACCTTCTTTATAAGTAGCAGAAGCAGTAAATGTAACTGTCTCATCTCCTACAACGATAGCTTCTCCTGTGTAATCAAGAGGAGATGCTGTTCCATCTTTCACACTTTGAGCACCTTTTTTAATAGAAATAGCTGTCAAATCACCTGCATCATTCTTATTAAATGTGGCTCTCAATTTTGGAGTAATGCTTGTTCCTGCTTCAACGTTGCCTGCCGCAGAACCAGCATTATTTGTAAGAGTTACTGTAGGCTTTGTATAAGTTGCAGGAATAGATTTCTGTGTAATCAGATTGAGCAATCCATCCATATCGATTTCTTTTGGAATGGTCTGTCCTGCTTTAAGAGCGCCAAGGTCTGTTCCTTTCAATGTGTACTCTTTAGATGATTTTGACTTCAGAAACTTTGTTTCTCCGTTTTTGTTAATAAATGCAAGTTCATCGGTGTCACTTGTAACAACGAAATCATTTGCATCCAGCTTTCCGGATGTTTTTGCTTCCTCAATTTTCCCTTTTTCACCTGTTGCAAATTTTACTTTTAAATCTGCCATGAGTTGTACCTCCTTAATTTTTTATATATAAAAAGACGATAGATTTTCTATCGCCTAATTTTTAAAATTCAACAATGTCAAATGAGCCATCACAGCCTGTATCTCCTCCAGATCCTTCAGAAAAAACAGTAACCTCGTCTCCAATTGGGGTATGGTTTGACAGCAACTGCAATGTTTTTCCATTTTTAATTTGAATATTATCTGCCTTTGTTTTATCGTATATATCAGCAATTTTATCCAAAGCTGAAATCTTATTCTGTAAATCAGAAACAATCTGATCAACAAATTCAAGAGATTCATCTGGAACAAAAGAGTAGTAGTCTTTTAGAGGAGAAATTTTAATTACAAGTTCTCCGGTATGTACTACATACGTTTTTCTCACTTCCATATCATTCTTTTGCAATGTAATTCTAATTGCAATATCTCCTGCGTATTGAGTAAGATTGGTGTCTACAGGAAGTACATAACGAATATGTTCTTTATATAAATCTTTATCCTTTGGTAGAATTTCTGCATGTGGAACATTTGCTTGATCCACGTATTTTAATGTGGCAGTAAATTCACTCAAGTCCAATTCTCCATAATTCGGAGGGATTAAAATTTGAATTTTATCTGCCAATTTCTCTCTCTGATATAATGTTGTGACGACAGTGGCAGTGAGAGATTTGTCGTCATTCATAATAATTGTGTAAATTGTTATCACCTCGTTTCAAATAAAAAAATATAATTAAACTATACTGTATGCGAATGTAACATGTCGTTCCAACATACCGGTATTATCTGTAACAAAGCTAATCTTGCCATTACTTGATATTTGAATTCGTGTTGAAGCGCCATATGTAGAATTAGATGTGACATTTTGTGTGGTGGCAAAAACTGGCGTGGAAGGTCTGAACCCATCAGGAATTATTACTTCGGATATAGTTGCGCTTTTACTAGTGCCAGTAGCACCAGTCCAAAATATATTACATATACAAATTGATCCAAGTTTTGCCAATTTTACGTTCATATCATTTCCCCATGGTTTTCCATGTAAATCTCTTGTTTCAATTGTAAGAATTCCGTTAATCTGTTCTTTCAAAACTCGTCCTTGATTTGCACTTAAAGGAACCGTCGATGAGCTGGAAGTTAAATTATCAACAATATCAGACCGGTCTATCTTTCCATTAAGTTTTGACAATATTTGTGAATTGTTTTCTTCAATCGTGCTAAGCTTTGTGCTCATAGACTCCAAAGATTCTGCAACAAATACATCTTTGTTATTAGACTCTTTACGAAGCAGAATATCTCCTCCAACTTGCAATTTTGCCTGATCTGCTTGATTAAAATCTGGAATGCGATTTATAGCAACCGTACCATCTTCATATACAGACAATGGTGCAATACCTTGAGACAAAGATGGATTGATTACTACTTCAGAAAACCTGTCTTTAAACTTAAATTGGAAATCATAAGACTCCCCCTTTTCTAGTATTAAGAAATTAGAATCTGTTATGGTTTTTCGATAATCGTCACCATTAGTACCTCCGTTTTGAATATTTGTTATAGTAGTCCATGATGAAGGCATACTTGTTCCAGTTTTACAATATCTGTAATAGGCAGTAAAAGATGTGTTATATCCGCTTACCCTAGAGATATTGCAAACAACATTTAAACTAACTTCCTTTTCAAAATTTCCTAGTCTTTTCAGCTCAAATGTAGTAGCAAGTGGAACATGATAATCAATTACTTCAAAAGCGTTTTGCTTTACTACCGGCGAAGAAGATATCCCACGTGCATCTACAGCATAAACAGATATAGAGTATCTTCCATATTCAGTAATCGCTCCAAGATCGATCAATACATCTGATTGTGATTCCTGCGCTTCATATGTTCTGCTAAAACTATTGTTGTTGCCACCGGAAATAGTGCATACGTATTTACTAATTGTAGAAACAGAAGAGTATGCTTTATTTGATGTAGATATTTGAACTTGCATACCTTCTACATTAGCTAGTGTTTTATTCTGTCCAAGAATACCTGAAATTGTACTGTTTTTATTACTGTATGAATAATTGGAAAATGTTGGTGCCGTTCCAGATATATTAAGCTGCATTGTTGCAGAATACTGCTGATACGGAGTCTCAACTCCATTCAAATGCAAGTTCTGCACAACAACAATTGTGATCCAGTCTTTTTGACCAGCTTTCTGGTAAATTTTATTTTTCTGCTCCGTGGTTAAATTGATAGATACGCTTGAACTTGTTATATTTGTTCTCTCAGCAATATAATTACTGTCATCCTTAGAGTTCACATATAAGTACACAGAAGATGGTGGAGTAGTACCAGTAAAATATAAATTGATAGGAGAGTTGATATTGAAATTAAAATCACCTGTAATAGTAGGATATCCGACAGTATGGTCTATATAGCCACTGTTTGTCCATAAGTTTGTTCCAGTTTTTTTGACACGAATTTGAAATCTATAATTCCTGTTTGGTGTGACTGTATATGTGATTGATCCAGATTTTCCAGAAACAGAGAATTCTTTAAGCCTTGTGTCTCCGTCGTATAAGTGTAGTGCGTCAATATTATCAGATGTAGACCAATTAAACCCAACAGTCGTTCCATATGTACTTCCGTTCTTTTCAAATTGAGCAATCTTTACATTTCTGTTGTTAGGAGTACATGTAATAGTCTTCCTTGCTTCAAGCGTTCCTGGATTTACTCCAAAATAAATTTTTCCATATATATTGATTGAGAGAGAGCCATCTTCATTATGGGGCAACCTAAAATTATTCCTTCCTACTTCTCTCCATTGATTTTGCGGAAGTGGATTATTATATCCGTAATTTAAGTCCCATGAGACATCCCCAGTGTCTTGGTTTGAAAAATTTTCTGCATTTAATCTCCATCTTTCTTGATCGAGATAATTCCACCCAACGTAATAGTAATCAGTTCTCCTAAATCTTAATGCAATTGTTACATTGCTAGCATTTGCTGCTTCATCTCTCACTTGGCTTACGACTTGAAAATCTACTTCATAATTTGCCAAACTTTATCACTCTCCAATCTGTACAAAAGGATGTAATGCTGCACACGACATCCTAAATTTTTATTAACTTGAACCACCTGTTTTCACGAATGCGATTCCATTTCGTGTAATACTATTACTATCTTGTACTGTCAAAGGAATCATTTTTAGTGTAGGTAGCTCAACACCTCTGTCTGCATAAACACGTGATGTTTTTGTTGCATCTTCCTGCATCCAGAAAACTTTATTCCCGTTAAACCATCCTTCAAAACCTCGCGTGTTCATTTTAGTACTTCGCGAAGTTCCCGGATTCAGTACTTCAATTCCATCTCCGTTGATATTAACGTTTAACTGTTTTACAGATGTTCCATCTTCAAACATTCCATACTTTTTAAAAACACCTTGCCACCCAGAAGCAGATTGCTCAATAGCTGAAGAAATTTTTTCATCTGTTTCTTTATCTATGCCCTCAATAACACCGGAAATTTTTCCTAACTCTACGTTAAAAGACGTATTCAATGCGTCGATCGCATTATTTAATGACGACTTAGCGTTCTCTAAATCATTCTGAATTTTTTGAATGTTTACATTAAATCCATTGGCTGTTTCTTTGATTTCTGTCTTTAAATTATTTTCAACATTCTGAATTGTTGTATTTATTCCATCAATTGTCTGCTGAACAGAAGAGAAACTATCATTGATAATTGTATCGTTTATAAAATAAGTTTTTCCGCTAGGATCTTCTTTGTATCCTCCGCTTTGCTGATATTTCGAATCATATAAAGTGAACCAAATATTTTTGTCTGATGACACTTGCAGTTTATGGTTAAATATTTTACCGTTTTGTTCTTCTCCACTTGTTAGTGGATACTCGTGCCATACAGTAATTGAGTCTATATCATTTCTTACATTTCCAAGATCAAGTTCTAGATATTTTAAACCCTCAGATGCTTCAATATATCTCGTCGTATCTCCGTCAGTATACAATTCTGGATTGGATACAACCACATCTTCATGTTCTTCATTTTTACATACCGGTATTTTCCCGGAAGCAATATCTACATTATTAGACATTACATTTAATTCTGCCCATCTATTAGCCGTATCTAAATTGCTTCCGTTAAGCCAGTCTCTAATATATCTAATAGCTGTTACATGTGTTTTGCCGACAGAGTGAATAATATCCTGTTCCGTCTGTTCAATTTGAGTCGATAATCCATTTTCAACATCGTCTACTCTTTGTGAAATATTTTTTTCTGTCTGTTCAATTTGTGATGAAAGCCCACTATTTACATCTTCAACTCTCTGTGAAATCTTGTTTGCTTGTATTGACAATTGAGCAAGTTGTCCCTTTAGATTTCCCACCGTCAAATCAATACGTTCAGCAGTTTGTTTTATTTCTGATTTCAGACTGATGATATCTTCAATATTATCTTCTGGAGCAGGAGTCCAAGATGTATCCACACTTCCCCTTGCTAAATATGCTTCATAAAAATATGTTGTACTATTTTGTGGTGGAGTAATATCTATATATGAACTTGTTAAGTCATCCACCTTTTTAACTTTTACTACTTTAGTCCATTGTGAATTAGATTCCGATGTTACTGTTTCTCCAAAAACATCAAATGATATTGTGCATGGCGTATCTGTTCTATGCCATATTACAAACACATAGCTATCTTTTTCTTTAATAAGATCTGGCAGTCGATAGCTGTCTGCTTCAGAATCTAATGTTAATTTAAGCACGTCATCTTCAATTCCATAAGGATTATTCAGACGCACGGATTCAAAACTTGCTGCCAATTGACCGCCTCCTTTACCAAATTTTTATATTACCTAAATACATAGTAGTCACTTCTTGATCTCCCATATATATAGAAGAGATTAAATCGCTACCTATATACATATAAAACTTCTGCGCTCCAGGATCTAAACTCCCCGGTTTCCCATTAACGTTTAGTGTAATTGTTTTATCTCCAAGCCATGAATAATAAATCAGTAAATAATAACAATTACTAGGAACTGTATACGAAATGTCAGTATTTAATGTACCATTTACTGTATTATAAACAGTAACTCCACTTGCTGGATCCTGAATTGTGGAACACAGACGCATCCAATTTCCACCAGACTGATAAAGTTTATATGTTTCTCCTGGTACAACACTAAAAATACGAACACGACAAGAATCATTTTCTTCGATAGTTGTTCCATCTGATAATGCAAATGCGATATGAGCAGTTCTTAATGCTGTTAAATCCGCCATCGAAATCACCCCACAATCAGATACACAGTATTAGAATCTTTACTACCAAGAGAATCATAATTACTCTGTGTTATTTTCTGAAATGCAAAAGGGACATTTGTTTTTGATACATATGCATTAGAAGCTTGAGATGACGTGAGAAAGTTACTTTCTTTTGAAGCCGAAATATATCTTGAATCTGCTGATGTCTGTGTAATATATCCTTTTCCGTTTAACTCGCTGTCTGTTACATAAGCTGTCATTCCGGAAACAGTTTGATATGTACTTGTAGCATCAGATTTTTTAAGATATGTAGATTCAGCAGTGGAAGACTGGAGAAAGTTTTTATCTGTAACATTTGTCTTAATTGCCGCATTAAGCATTTCTGTGGTTACATCACCAGAACCTGTCCCGTTTTTGCCTTTTGGAATTTTAAAGTTAAAGATAGGACTGGCGCTTGTTCCTGTTTTAGTAACGGCAGCAGGTATGTTGTTTTCAACTGTTTCAACTGTACCAATAGAAATTACTGGACTTGTCCCGTCTTTTCCAGGATCGCCAGGATTCCCCTTTACATCCGTCAGACTAAACAAATCTTTCCAACTACTAAAGAATCCATCTTCCATTTTTGCTCGCCATTGTACTTTATCTCCAGTTTTTTGCAGCTCCACAGCTATAATAGTTCCGGATGTTCCACCTCCTAAATTAAGAGAGGAGATAGCAATTTGTCTAACTGCTTTTGCAACACCTCCCTTAATCAAAATTAAATTATCGGAATCATCCGCAGAGGACACCACATCAACGTCAGTTAATTTTTTATCTGCCATAATTTCCCTCCCTTAATATATGAGTCTATTTCCATTTTCATCTGTTAATCTATAACCGTCCTGATCGGTTGCGTAAATATTTTTCGGAGCATTAACAAATCCGTATGCGTCAAACAACATTGTTTTGGAATTACGGATTAAATTTCTGCAACCAATATCTACGGTTGCATCTGACACAACAGTAATTGTATGTCTATCTAATTCTTCCGTCTTGTTTAAATCTTTATAAAGTATGCACTGTATTTTCTGTACGCTTTTAGATTTTGGAGTATATACAACTTCATTTTCAAGAACTTGAGATGAATATTTTTCAATGAAAGAGCCATTTCCTTCAGCTTCTGATATCTTAAACACACCTTTAAATTTCTTTTGTGCAGATGCTCCTTCTCTACAAAATGCAGAGAATGTAATTTTTGCAGGATCAAAAGTAGTTTCAGTTAATTTCTTAATGATTGTGTCAGATGCTTGAAGAATATATACTATAGCATTTTCTGCATTAGAATCTTTTCGCTTAGACAGCACAAAACGTTTGGTACTGGTTTTGACTTGTTGCTTTTCATCAATAGTGACAGTATAATTTCCTGTAATATCCACATATCCAGTATCAGTTGTCATATTTGTAACTGTATACGTGAATGTGCCAGAATTCCATGTTCCTGTCACACCTTCTGACGGAGACTGTGTAAATGAACAATCTTTCGTTACATCTTCTGAACCAAATGTTGCTGCAACTGTGGTTTCGCACCCTGCATAATTTCCGTTATTTCCCTGAGAATCTGTTGGGATTGTATGGTCATCATTTGTGAGAGAAATAGTAAAGGAAGCATTCTTTTTTAATTCTTCGCTAAGTCCTTTTTTGGTAACATAGTCCTTTACAACTGTCTGTTGAAATCCTTCTGTCGATTGTTTGAATTCAGAAAATTCTTGACTTAATGTTTGTACTGTACTTCCATCAGCTTTCTTGTCAAGCGTGGATTGGACTTCGCTTACTTTTGTATTGATGCCATCTAATCCAATTTGGACATCATTTACTTTATCATTGATGCCTGTTATTATTTCTCCATTTTCTCCAACATACTGATTGAATTTTGTCTGGTCAACCTTCGCACTAATCTTTTTATTTAAGTTATCGACCTCTAATCCAATCTTTGTAATAATTGTTTCTTCCAATGAAGACATTCCATTACTAATATCTTCTGGGGCAGGCTTCCAGTCCGTAACAATTGTTCCTCGTTCAATTTGAAGATTTTTAAACATATAATATGTATTCGGTTTTGAATCCATATCAGTGAGATACAGTACTTGTTGCCTAGTATCAGGAATAGCTTTCTTTGTTCTCACCTGAAAAATACATTGTTTCCATTCATCTTTCACAATCTCATTTTTGATTGCAGTATATGTTTCTCCAAGATCATTGGTATTCTTAATACTGTTTTCATCGCATAAATACGCATTAATAGAAGTAGTAACGTTAGATTTCACATCAAAAGAAATCATATAATCTTCATTAGGCTTGTATTTTTCAGGCATGATTTTACTATACAAAATGTAAGACCATCCAGTTTGTGCCAAAGATCCCCTTGTTAATTTAGCGCAATTTATTTTTTGAAATGACTCAACAGAAGTAGTATAATCACCAGTTTCCATATTCCATTTCCAATTTTTGTCCCCACGATTTGTCTCTTCTACAAGATTTACACCTCCAGAGTTAGTATTACTTCCGTCATTTAAGACCGTAACCGTTTGAGAATCTAGCTTTCTTGTAATTCCGCCACTTGCACATAATGTTGCTCTAATTGCAACATCATCTTTTTTCAGTTGATATACGGTTTGTGTTTCATCACGAGAAGATGAGTAGACTACATCAAAAGAGGTTCCATTTGTACTTCTTTCGACAATAAATCGTCCAGAATATGAATGAACGGACACTGAATTTCCATCTTTATAAAATGATGAAAATGTAATTGAATCAGGAGAAAATTTGTCACCGACCATCTTTTTTACAATTAAGGTTGAAGGTTCTATAGAATAAATTCGTGCAGCAGAACCTGCGGCACCATCCTTTGTTTTCGTCCAAGAAAATTGCTTTGTTATTTTGTTCCCTTTTATTGTAAATGTTAAAGGAATTGTTCCATTTAATATTTCTGACCCGCCCAAATCCGAATTTTCTGAAATATTCAAGGTAACCAAACCATCTTTATCTGGCGTGGCGTCTTCTGATGTATGACTCATTCCAGGCGGCAATAAACCAACAGACACTTCACACGCCACTTTATCAAACCCCTCATATCCAGAAAACGGAATTTCCAACAGAAGTTGTTTACTTACGATGCCACTATTTGTACATGGGATAGATTGTGCTTCATTTGCAATAACAACATTTATAGCTGGCGTTCCGGGCAAACCTTGTTCACCATCGTTTACCACAGATAATGTGATTTGTCCAAATGCTTTCATATGTCACCATCCTTATATATAAATAGAAGAGCAGCATAACACCGCTCTTCTTATACTATTTATGAAATTTCAATTTCTGCTGAACAGTTAATTACAAGATTTTTATCAACCATTTCTCGATCAACAAAAATAACTTTTCCAGTAGTCCATTCTTTTCCAACATCAAGTTCTACACCATTTTGTCTTCTATAATATTTATACGTTCCTTTTGGAAGATCCTCGTCAGAGGCATCCTCCCATGTAGCTCCATTATATTTTTTTAATTTCACAGTTTTTGCTACCTTGTCAATATGATAATAGAAATCATTTTCTACTGCCGTTTTTGGGGCTGTAACAGAGAATGTTGTTGATTTGATAGGATCAATTTCCTTACCATTTAAGTACGCAATCGTATAAACAGCACCATATGTTGTTTCATTAGTGAGCTGATTACCGATGGAGCATAATACCTGTAAATCAATTGGGTCATTTTTATCGGTTACTGTCCAATATGCAATATATTGTTTTCCACCATAAGTAGCCTCACATTTAAAAGATGCGAGAGATTCCACCATAGAAGGAGTAACAGTAAGTTTATTTTTAGTTTCGCTATCTAAAACATCGTATCTTCCATCAGTAAATTTATACCATTTGTATGTAATACCAGATTCAATAATTGCGCTCCCGTCTGTAAGTTGTGTTGTAAGCTCAACACTATTTGCACCATTTACAATAACATCTCCTTGTGGGGCGTAAATCTGAAGCAACACAGCATTTGTTGCCTGTATGCTTTTTGTCCATCCAAATTTCTTCACTACAGATACACCTTCCACTGTAAAGGTAAGCGAAAACGTTCCTGACAAATCAGATGCTGAACCAAGTGCATTTCCGGCAGGAATACTAATAACTAACGACCCATCATTAGATGCAGTTCCAGCAGTGTTCGTTCTTACAGTAACACCAGATGGTAAGCTTCCTGGTGTACATTTTACGGCAACACGACTTAATCCCTTATAAGCATAAAAAGGTATATTAAGCTCTTTTGTAATCTTTACTGTTCCATCTGAGTTACATGGAATAATTTCTGCTTCATTTCCAAGAATAACAGAAATAGAATCTTTACCAGGTGCTCCGTCACCACCGTCTTGACCGTCAACTGTTACCATTACAGTTTGAGAATCTAATTTTGTAGTTGTACCACCAGATGCATATAATTCACATCGTATTGCTCTTACCGTAATATTGGATGGAGTATACACCTTACTTGATTCATCACTTGCAGACGTATATTTTGCAGTGCCAAAACTTAATCCATCTGTGGACTCAAAGATTTTAAATCTTCCATTATATACCGTTTGACTTACTGCAGCACCTACTTGCTTTGCAGCAGAAAACGTAACATTTGCTGGGAGAAAGGCATTATTTTTTCCAAGATTCATAGATAAAGTGGATGTCTCAAGAGAATAAATTACCGCATCAGAACCGTCAACTCCGGCACGTTGTTTAATAAGAGAAAATCTCTTTTTTAAAGTTGTAGATTTCAAAGTGCATGAAAATTCAACATGCCCAACATCGACATTATCATCCATTTTTGTAACAGTATATTTGTTGCCAATAAATGTTCCTTGAATACCTTCACTAGGAACGGCACTTATAGCCCATTTTGATGTCACATCAATTCCGCCTTCAAAAACACTTACATTCGTTTCGGCTCCTTTATATCCTGTATCTGGGTTTATATAACCACTTGAATTACACGGAAGAGTATGACTTTCATTACTTAATACTACTGCGACTGTACTATTACCAGCGGCTCCATCACGTATTTTTGTAATTGTATGAATGTCGTAGACGGAAGAGTCATTTGTAACCAACTTGATAACTGCTGTATCATTTGTAAATAATGCATTTTCAGCGGCTTTAATTACAATAGATGCCCCATTAATGGATGGGTTATGTGTTGTAGTCATTGCAACAAATTCACCTGTAGCACTTTTATACTGCCACTGAGAAATGCTTACATTTGTACAATTTGCTGTTAATGTGATTGTGTCTACACCGACAAGAGCTTGTGATGAATTGTACAAAAAAACAGACTCACCAGAAATTGAACAATACTTTGCTTCCGTAGCCTGTTTTGATAGAGAAAATGTCATTTGAGCCTGTGTCTCTATAGTAATATTCGTGTTTGTATCTGTATATTGCACATTTGCAATATATGTCAAAATTCCACTTTGAATTGTACTTAAAAAATTCTGAGATACGGTCAAGGTTCCATTTTTAACAGTTTCTCCTGCTTTCAATTCTTCAGCAGGATTTGACCCTTCTTGCCTTTTCCATGTCACAGATAAGCCTGTTTTTGGAAAAGTTAATTGTTCATCATTTAAATATACAACTGGGGTCAAAACCAAATTATTTTTGCTCCAATCTGGGGTATATACTGTTTCAACCCCATTTGGATTTTCAATAACAGTCTGTGGAAGACTGCTTGTTATATATAAATTTAAGCGACCTACATCTGTAGCGTCTGTAATAGTAATCGAACTATATGCTTTTGCTAAAGCCATAAAACTCCTCCTTAGAAAACTGCTCTTGCGAGTTCTTTATCTTCATTAAAAAAGGAACAAGTGAAACTTGCCCCGCCAAATACATCTTCGTTTGTAATATGCAAACCTTTTGTTCCGTTTGCATGTGCCATATTCCAATAATGATCACCATCAGAATCTGGAGATTGCCTCGTCCATATAAAATGCGTTTCATCGTACATATCTGTTACATTGCTCTGACCAAGATATAACGTTGGTGAGAGAGTGGTGTTTATCATACCTGGTCTAAAAACAACTCCGTTTGATGAATATATACTCATGGTATATGGTGTAGAAACTTTAATTCCGTCAATCTGCGTCTGCATATTTGAAAACTGTTTTTCGATAGTAGTAAATTGTGCATTGATTCCTTTACTATCAACAATTACTTTACCGTTTGAAACAATATTGCCACTTTCATCTGTTTCTAGTATTTCAAATCCCATTTTTTCTTTTCCGAGAGTTCCATCAGCGACCATTTCATTTTTAATTAACCCATCACTAATTGCCGACTCTTTGATTCCATTGGAGTCGATTAGTATTCCTTTTCCAGTCTCATCGTACAAACAGAATGTAAAGTTATCATTTGTATCACGTCCAATCTGGATTCGTACTACATTATTTTTATCCTTAAATTGCATGGTATTTCCAGAAATAGACATTCCACCATCATCTGATTCAATTTTGAATTTATCAGCAGATATAGTACCTGCTTTTAGCATTGATACTGTAATCTGTGCTGCAATCAAGTCCTTAATAACAGCTTCATCGATTGTCACGTTTTGTGCTGTTAAATTGATAATATGCCCAAGTTCAGCAGAAACATTTCCTGAGATCAAATTATCAATATTTGCAACATAAGCAGCCAACTTTTTAAAATCACCTGACTGAGCGACAATCTGTCCTGCTGAAATAAGCTCCGCTTGCAAATACTGGAAGAAACCATTTTCTGCATGAATGTTAATACACTTAATCATTTCTGCTTCTAGTGTTCCTGGCGTAATATAATTTCCTCCAGTTCCACCAATAATACTTCCGCCAGACCCATTCACAATATTCTGTACTTTATTGGTAAAAGCAGAAGATTGTAATAATTTTTGTAATATATCATAGATGTTATCATCTGTGATTTGCAGATTTCCTACATAATTATTTCTGGCTCCGCCACCTCCAAGATTTGATCCTGTCCCAAGAATTGAGATAAAATCATTTCTTTTAGACCTTGATTTGATCATATTTGAAAATGTAATAGTAAAATTGTTGTCAAATAGAAATGGGTTATAAGAAATATTCATCACACGTAATTTTACAAAATAATCATCTCTGATTCCGAGCCAAATAAAATTCCCAAAATCTAATGTTCTTGCATGCAACTCTGTTCCAGATGCAGAAACTAGATTATCTGTATCAGTTGAATATATTACCTGTGGTACAGAAGAAGCTTCTAGTTCCTCTAACGCAATACGACATAATTCCTGTTGTACAGTTACAATATCCGTAAGAGAATCCTGTGTGCTTATAAAAATGTTTTCATTTGTGTATGTCGTAGGATTAGTGATGTGATAAAGTTCTGCCAGTTCCTCTTTGGAAAAACCACCTAATTCATTGTCATCCCATGTTTCTAATGCCATGTCTTGACCAAGAGCAGTACGCTTCTTACCAAGTTCTTTCTGTTTTTCTTCCTCTACCTTTGCCTCTTCTCTACGTTTCTTTAATGCTGCAGCACAAGAATCTATATTTTTCTCATCAAGTTGATATGCGTTCTTTTCATAAATTTCATGTTTTCCTTTAAACCCATCTTCTGTTAAAGGTGGATATTTTTCTGGATCTTCTTTTGAAAGTTCTTGATATCTTTCCCACGTTAAGTCATGGTGACTTTTCTGCAACAACTTAACCTGATCCTGATATGCAGTTAATTTTACTTCCAGTTCATTGATTCCATAATATTCCCATGTTGTTTCATAATCTTCGATAAAATCCATTTCACCTTCAGACGTTGGTAATTTTCGATTATCGAATTCAATTTGAATATTAGGGAGAATTGTATCCACGATTTGATGATAGATATTTGCGTCTGGAGATGCATTAAGAGCATCGATATCAAATTTTCCGTCCTCATCTACATATATTTTTTCGTAACCAAGTTTCTGTGCTTCGTATTCTTTTTTCAGAGCAGTTAGTGCTTCATCTGATAATTTATGCCAGTTACTTGGATCACAGTCTCCGGTAGGGATTCGGATATAAATCTCTGTGATTTTATCCTGTAGTTCATTCCACTCTTTAGACATCTTTGCATAATCAATTCTTGCCTGTATACAGAAATCAGACCATGCTTTATATTTTTTAATTGTAGAATCGGAAAGGTATTTATTGTTTAACCAGAAACGGTCAAGATAAAATAAATTATTGTTTCCACCATTTACCTGTTCAATTCCTAAATCATCTGCACCAGATACACGGTATTTTGTATAGATATGTTCATCGTCTACTGACACATCGGCAGAGTTCTGCACGTTACGATATCCGATGGTAATGTTTGTTTCTTTTCCAAAATTTTCTACACGATAAAAGTTCACAACAAGATTCTTAAAGTCAAATTCTACAATACAGTTAAAAAACTTTTCAAAATCTTGTGTTAAAAATGTATACGTATCATTATAGTCAACATCAAAAGTTCCGATTTCATCTTTTAGATAAACCAGCTTCTTTTTAATTTCTCCATTTTCAATTGTTTCGTATTCTTTTGGGATATTGTCGATATGACCGATTTTCCATCCAGGAACTTTTTCAATTAAGATGTTTACAAGACTAAGCTGAGGTGTTTTCTCATTATAAAATTTAATCTGTTCTTTTGCAAATTCTACACCATCAATTTCTTCTACATTGCCTTCTACTAACATTTCAAGAGAGTCTGTAGTTCCGCAATTTACTTTCCATCCATCAAGAGGAATCTGCCCGTATTCTCCTTGTGCAGAATTTGCAGTTACAGTTTTATATTCCCTTGTACCTATACCATGCGTTTCTGGGCTGTCCATAATGAACCATCCAAGAGTAGAAATATAAATCTTCATATATTTAGATAACCAGTTATAAGCAGAAGATTCTATCATTCGTCCATCATCTGTTTCTATATACTGATTCACATCAAATGTAATAGAAGATACATCATTGCACACCCCTTCGAAATTAACTGTTGAAATATCTATCCCATTAATTGCACAAAGAAAAATCCTGCTTGGAGTTGCAAGGTATGCGACTGGCTGCTCATGTCTTCCATATAAATCATAATTCAGTTGCAATTAGATCAGTGCTCCTTTCCTTGGCTCCAAGTAAGAAATATTTAAAGTTACATTTCCAAACACTCTAAAAGTGTTATGTCCATGAATCAACCGCACCCAGTAAATATTGTCTTCCGCTTGAATACCAACACGTTCAAATACTACTGGTCTATCAAGTTCATCATAGAATGCTAAATTTTTACAATCCAATTTCAATTCCAAGTCACGCTGAGTCTGGCAGTAGAAGAATCCGCCTTGGAAGATATAATATTGTCCGTTTTCGATAAAATATGCTCCATACTTATTCCTTACTCCATATGAATCTTCAAGATAGAATAGGATAGCAGTATTATTACAAATAGATACAATATGACTTTCTTTATCGTAGACATATTCCAATGTGTATCCGTTCATTTTTGCATAATTCTCGATTTTATCCATTAATAATTGCAATGTCAATTTGTTTGTAGACTGTAAAGAGATTGTGCCGGATTCTAGTGTCTTACTATCAGATAGATTATGGATGTATATTTGCTCTGTTGCGTTTGGGTAAATATCGATAATAGGATATACATATCCATATTTTTCGCTACTTGAATTTTCTAACATAAAGTTTTTGCTACGAGTAACTACTTGCTGCTCTTTTTTTTCGACATAAGAAAACGGAGAATTGCAAGTGAATGTGCAACGCAGACCATAACAGATACCCCAATTTTCATATGGAGTGATAGAAGAGAAGTAGCCTTTTACTTTTACCTCTTCATTCTGTTGTGTTGTTATTTTTAACCATTTATGTTCTTGAGGTGAACTGAGCCAAGAAACAGTTTTCTCATATTCTTCTGAACTAAACTCTAAATCTTCCTGATCAGGATAGACTTCATAATCTTTTGTGATGTGGATTTCAAAAGACAAAGTTTCCGTATAAGATGTTCCAAATCCAATCACCTCTGGACGGTATTTGTTCATCGTACTTGATTCCATATCTCTCACAATAGAAGACGGAAGAGAAGTGTCGTCATCAAAATTTACAGAAGCAAGTTCTTGTTGTTTTAATGTTTGTCCATCAAATTCAAAATCATTACATACTAGAATCAAATAAATTCACCTCAACTTTCTTAAATTTTTATATCAAAAAAGAGCTGAGAAAATTCTCAACTCTTCGTATATTCGTTATTTATGATGTATAAGAATATTCGTTTGACAGAATATTCCAAATTATTTATAATGTAGGTTAGAGAACAGAACCAAACATTTTTATTCCAGGCTAGATAGAGATGGTAGGCGGTTAATGAGTCACGTCTGGATGGTGACATCTAGTTTATCGTATAGATACCCTTGCTAAGAAAGGAGGGTGATACAACGTGATAATTTGTGAACTTCTTGTAGACATTGTGATTGGAGTCATATCCTCTTACATAGTCAAGTTAATCGATAAGAAGCGCAAAAATAACCGCCATGAGTAGAGCGGCTATTTCTGCGTTGATAATTAAATTTTTATTAGCCTTTGATTTCCCAATATAGGCTCAACCGTCTATAGGATTCTGTTCTCTTTTATTTTGCACATATCATTCTGCATTCATTCAATCTATAGATAAACCGTATTAACGGCTTCTTATTTTCTTTAATACTCACTTATTATAGCTTATTTTGCTTCAAAAGTAAATACAAAATAGATATAATTTGAATCCCAGCCTTTTATTAGCCGCATACTGGGTAGCGGAAATAATTTAACCCCGTACCTTCTTTTTGACTGCTGATATATACGGTCACAGCAAATAATTTATTCTACTTCTTGAAATGCTTAATTTCTATCTTTTTAAAATCCTTTGTATTTAGCATGATTTCTTCTGAATTGCCCTCCGTTTTATCGATTAGGATATTATTCTCTTTGTCAAACAATCCATATCGTGATAAAACTACCAATGGTTCTCTTTGATTTTATTCGCAGAATTTCAAATGCCTTGCATAAAAAGATCCATCTTCTTGATAAATTTTTAATGCGGTTCCATCTTGATACACATCGTCCCATATGTTTTTATTTGTTGTACGGCTGATATTCAACCGTCGCAACAATTTATTATATGTACGTGATGACACAATAACACTCAATAGAGCAGAAGAGATAATTGAGAGCACAATACAGATTCCTACAAAAATAGATTCATCAGTTATTTCTATATGTAATTCTCTTATTGATATCTTGATAAGAATACGAATTACATATGATATGACAATACTTTTTAGAACAATATTTTTAAGCGTGTCTCCATCTTTAAATCTAACCCATTGATATATTGTCAGAAATATATATCCTGGAACAATATACGATAATATCTGTGGTAGTTGATTTATAATTTCGCTAATCCAGTTAATCCAAATCACTCCTCTTGATTTTTTAGAATAGAAGAGCCACTGATGATGACCCTTCTATTCATTTAAGGATACTATATTTTTAAAGTGTCCTACGTATTCCAGCACGTCCAGCTTCCTGTGATAATTTTTTAGTTGTATATTCATACGCCTTTTCACACATTGCTTTCACGCCTGGAAATACATCTTTATCTATATCCCCTTGCACAACCAGTCGTCCATCATAATTGATAGTAGTAGGTTGTTGATATGAATCTGCTCGATTCAGCATCTGGAATATATCATTCTTTCGACCTGCGATATCGAAAATGTTATTAGTAAGATTTGAAGGAAGAACAGCATCTCCATATTCAAGAGTAACAGGAGTACCAGTTAGTCCACCTCTCCTCAATACAAGTTCCTGTTTATTCCCCTCGTTTATCTTTGCGATTTCTGAACCATTCGCAATCTTCCTCGTTCCTGCAGCATAACCTTTCAACTGGTCAAGACTTACCCAACCAAGGTCACGCTCACCAAAACGTGCAGTTCTACTAATATGATATTTCTTCTGCGCCCAAGATGCATTATTAACACTTGTAATATATACTTCTTGACCAAGCAATTCATTGCCAGCAGGAGATTTGCCATCAGAAGAGTAGAAGTACTTACCACTGGCAAATATTACTTTATCTCCAACATTAGGAACTCCATCTCCTCCACCATTATTGCTCGGTGGCGTTGGGGTTGGTTTTGGCGGTTCTGGTTTTGGTGTAACAGTTACTGCACAACTATTGGTTGAAGTAGCACCGCCACCATCTGTTGCAATTGCACTAATAGTAGTGCTACCTGCTTTGATAGCATGAACAGTTCCATTTGCAACTGTAGCAACATCTGGATTTGATGACACCCACTGCAAGCTCTTATTCTTTGCATCATTTGGTCTGATAGTTGCTGAAATATTCGCCGTAGAACCTTCCTGTATAGAAAGTGTCCCCGGACTTAATGTAATTTCTGCAACAGGTCTGTTAGATAAGTCCGGATTCTTGCTGATATCTCCTTGAATCTGGTCATTCTTATTTTGAGTTGTTCCGTTCTGAATCTGACCTGTATTTACATTTGTAAAATTATCAGGTCTATAGTTAGGAGCAGTAGTAATTCCATTGTTGAACTGATTCTGCGCTCCACTACTTGTACCGAGACTACCAATGTTATTGGATAGACTTCCATTCGGTACAAATCCTGTGCTGTTGATAATCTGCTGAATCTTGTCATAAGCCTGTTGGTAGTTATTTACTACGTTATTCAGCATATTGGATATTACTTCTTCCTGTTTTTCAGAATTGTAAGTAATATCATTAAGAGTATCTTCTAACTCTTTGTTTAAGTCATCAGAAAGACCTTCGTATCCGTTTTTACGCACATCATACTCATGATCTCTCCGTGTATCTTCAAGCTGAGATTCCGCATCCGCTAACTGTGCTTCCAGTCTCTTTTTCTCAGCTTTTGCTGCTTCGTTATTTCAATTATCTTCACATAGTTCGCTACACTATGCAGTTCTCTTATGAACTTCTCTGAGTTGTCCCCAGAAGTTGAGACTATACCTTCTATTTGAATAATTTTGAATTTATTTCTTTGAAATGATTTTGGACATAAAGAAAGAGCAGTAACTATCAGCTACTACTCTTTTTGTAGAACAAAAATAAATCTCATAATTCGGGATTATGCCATCCCAGTACAAACATATCACAGACCCACGAACAAATGTTTATAAAGTATAACCGTAAAGCCGATTGCCTATAGTACAACCATTAAACATAAGATGGGTAAAATAAAAAATATTTTGTTCACATTTATGATATCATAATCTATTAAACTTGTAAAGTTTTTTTAATCCTTTTTCGTATTTCATTCATGTCATCACTGTCTATTTTACATATATATTTTCCAATTCTTGATTTTGATATACATCTAATATCTTCACATTGAATAGATGAATCAAAATTTAGTTCTTTATATTTTGTTTTTTTTAATATATAATGCCATTCATACTTTAACTCAGAAGTGGAATTTTCCTTATATCGTATTGTTTTTGACAATGGAACGATTATAACATTTGAACCATTGTAATTGATTCTATTATTAGAAATGATGACACATGGTCTTGCTTCTAGTCTACTTTTTTCGTGTCCAATATTTTCTCCTAAATAGCAAGCATATATTGCCCCTCTTGGATACTTCACTTTACGTTGATTATTTTTATTAAATTTATCTTGAATTTTTAATTTATGAGATGTCCACCTTAAAAGATTTTCAAATTTATTATAAGACATGATATTTCCATCCTTTATCATTAGTATTATTTCTATTATATACCAACAATAGGAAAAGGAATAGTCCAAACATACGTTTTCATTTATTCAAATAGTCTATATTTTTCGAGTTACCAATCGCTTGTAACCCTATGCCTACATATTATAATATATAGGACTTACCAGTCGTTGAGCGTCTTCCATATCATAAACCATATATGACTTAGGAAGTTCGTTGCGTCTGGGTGACTTGCACACCCGGTTATCCCTGACCTATCTGTTTTTTATGGTTTCTATCCGAAGACTGTTGAGTTATAAACTCGTACCGCATTCACGTTTACCGTTTCCAGTTCCGTTGTAGCAAGATAGGGTTGTGGGGACTTCCCCGCAGTTAAATAGATACCGGCAAATATTTACCGAATCTAAAGCAGCAATTTGTGCTTTTAATACATTGATATCTTTTGTCTGTTTCCTAAGATTCTTAGAATACTCAGCATTTTTCTTCTTAATATCCAGTAATTCAGAGTATTTATCAATGGATTTTTGAGCCATATCATTTTCGGCTTCCAGTTGCTTCTTATAAAGATCAACAATAGAATCTTTGTAGTCTTCTACAATATTGACGGAACTTGAAATCTGATCGAGAAAATCTTTCTGCTGCTCTTCAAATTCCTCCGTAGATATATTTCCGTTCTTTAAATCTTCGTCAAGTTTCTTTAATGCTTCGTTGTAATTCTTAATCTGTTGTTTGGCAGCAATCATACCTTGATTGATTAACGCTATATTTGCAATACCATCAAGTGTTAATCCACCATTCTTACCAACAAAAGCATCACTATTTAAAAGTCCTCTTAAATCGTCTGTCTGTTTAATTAGATTGTCTAATGCTTCCTGTCCATCAAAGAACGGTTCCCATCTAACTTCCCAGATTTTATTTTTGAGGTCTTCAATATTCTTCATTGCATCATAAATAGAATCATCAAGTTTTTCTATCTCTTCTGCAATTTCATTATATTTTTCAGAGCCAACATCATATTTCGCCTGATCTCGTAATAGCTCTTGTCTCTTATTATAATTCGCTTGAATCTGTGCATTGGCATTATCAAGTTGCGCCTGTAAATCTTTTTCAGATATTTGTTCGCCTTTTGACTCTGTAAGGTCTGTGTTGTTCTCAAGACGTTTTGCAGTTCTATCCAATTCATCGATTGCCTGTTGCAATTTCAATAAATCAAGTTCTCTTAGTTGGTCTTGCAATTCGATCAATGTTGTTTCAGCTTCTGCTGCTTCTTTTTTAAATCCGTTTAATGCAGCTTGTGCCTCATACCATTCTGTAGACCATTTTGCCATAGACCCATTTTCCATGAGTTTGTTGATTTCATCTTGATATAACCGCACTTGTGATTGTAGTTTACCAGCAACGTCCTGTTGATTTTTAATCGATTCCTGTAGAGAACCGTACATCTTATCTGAATAAGCAGATTCCCCTTTTGCAGCAGCTAACTCACGTAATGCTTCTTGGTAGTCAACAGCGGAAGACTCAATTCCAGTCATCATGTCAATGTAGTCTTCGATATTCTCAAGTGCTTTCTTTGTAAGTTCGCTCTGTTTGTTTAAAAGGTCATCATATTGTTTGTTACAGTCTACGAGCTTATCATCATTTACCTTTTCACTTATTCGCTACATAAGTGAGAGAGTAGTAAACTCTCCTCATACTTTCATATGAGATGAGACTATATCTTTTACTTGAATAAATTGTGTTGTGTTGGATATAAATAAAGAGCAGGAGATTAGCTCTCTTGCTCTTGGTTAGTTAATTCGTTATATATTTTCACAATATCTGTCATTCCAAATTTTTTACCCTGAAAGTTATACCGTATTTTCTTTCTGGCTTTGCCATTTAATTCAGCCATTAAACTTCTTGGAATAGTAATTGGATTATTTGTATTGACATCTCTATATATATTTCCTATGTATTCTTTTGTAACCGGGAATAAATTTTGTGGTAAAAATGCTCTTCTTTGTCCTAATACATATCCAAAACTAATATTGTCGCATAAACCGTATTTGCTTATGGAACGTTGATATTGGTTTTGATATTTTTGTATTTTTGATGATACAGGAATCATCCAATATAAACCATCTTCTTTGTACTTAAACATATAACAACATGGTCTGCCATGTAAAGTCCCATTTACCATTTCTTTGTTTTCTAAAAGACCACAATACTTAAACTTGTCATAAAAAGCATCTTTTATAAAATACAGTTTACCAGTATCCATTTTTTCTCCTTTGTAATCAAAAAGCACCCATATATAAATGGATGCTTCATAATTTGAATCCCAGCCATTTATTAGCCGCATTGCTGGGTAGCGGAAATAATTTGATTCCGTACCTTCTTTTTATGACTACTGATTTATACGGTCACAGTAAATAATTTGAAAACATATCTGTTTTCTTGTTATTATTATATGACAAATCAAGAGAAAAAACTACCCAAATTGTAAACAAAGAGATGTATTTATATTTATCACTTTTACACAAAACATATGTTTTTATTTAATTTATTCAAGTAATCTATTTTTTCAAACCGCCAATCGCTTGCGGCTTTACTCCCTTATGGGATAGTCGTTGAACGTTCTCCTATTCGGAGCTTCGCTGCTGATTGTCCAATTCTTATAATTTTCAAACATTCACGCTTGGACTTATTTCATTCCTACGTTGTAGTTTATAAGACTTTAGGAGTTTCCAGCAATTAAATAGAATTTTACATGTTCATCACTGAACACGGTGGCGTGATAATTCACCACGATTGTGCTTCACTAATTATTTTCTGAGTATCCTGGTCATATTTTGAGATATCCATAGACCCGTTCTGAATCTGATGGACAATAAGAGGGTTTATTCCGCTCTGTTGTACAATAGAATCAAAGTGACTTTGGTAAGTCCCAATAGCTTGCTGAGTCTTACTCATTAGTTCACTATTCTTAGACATTGCCTCATATAACTTTTCTTGTTTATGCGGAAGATGAGCAATACGTTCCATTTGGCTCATCAATAAATCATACTGTGATTCTAGTCGTTTGAATAACACATCAACCCAGTCTGTATATCCTGATACCGCTTCTGATAATTTCTCTGCTGCTTTGGATGTATCTGATGCAGCTTTGGAAAGATTATTGGATGCGGAGTTGAGATTGTTGGAAGCGGAAGAGTTAGAACCATCCATTCCATATGAAAGTTTACTTGGTCGTCCAATTCCTCCACTTCCACTTGAATATGCTGTTCCTGATGCGTAAGCTCCGCCCATAAATACTTTTGCACGAGAATTGACATATCCTTTGGACAAAAGCTCTTTTGTTTGAAGATGGTTAAAGATTATATCTCCCTTTTTAATATCAACAAATTCTGCTCCATTATCTCCAATAGTCGTGAATTTTCCTCCTCTGACAAGCAACTCTTGACCGAGTTCGCCAACTAGAGATGTTTCATTTCTTTTTGCAGACCAGTCTCCTTGAACAAAAGCATGCCCGCTTTTTGGATTTGCAGTTCCATTTACATGAGCAGTACCGTTAAATGAGTTCCCGTCTTTGCTTCCGTTTGTCTTATAATTTGTTTTATATGTCGTGCTTATTGTTACAGATTTGTCTTGTACACTATCAATTGCAGATGCAAGACTACGTACGAGACCAATTCCAGCAGTAGAAGCAGAAACAGTTACGGATTTATCTTTCACATTATCGATAGATCCCTTTAGAGCGTCAACTAACTCTTTCCCGGCTGTTTTTGCAGATACCGTTATATCTTCTGGTTTAATTGCACTAATTGCCCCTTCTATAGTGGCAATAGACGACGGGTTTAATGCAACATTAACATCATGCGGTTTTGAGAGTTCTGCAAGAGCACCTTGAATTTCATCTGTATTAATTCCAAGGGTTGCAGTTGTTTTTGAATCAAGACCTTGAATTTCTGCAGCAAGTTCTTGCACTTTCTGTTGCGCTGCTGATGTATCGATGTCTACACCTGCGCCTTTTAGCTGTTCCGCAACCTTGTAATTACTTAATGCATTTTGAAATTCTTGAACTTTTGCGATTGCATTTGCCAAATCACCTTCAATTTGAGATACATCTACCTTCATTATTTCTGGTGTAGACAATTGCTCTTTTTGGCTCAATAATCCCTGTAAGACAATTACAGCTTCGTTTGCCCCTTCTGCATTAATGTTTAGTGTTCCATCTTCATTTTTGAACTGGTCTAATAACTGAATAGCCTGTGTGATTTGATTGTCTATTTCATTTACATCTGCATTAAAATCAAATGTAATTTCTGTAGCACCAAGCTCTTTCAGTTTTTGATTTGCATTTTCAAGCCTTTGAACAACTTCTTCTGAATTTAAATCAAAAGAAATTTCTGTCGTTTCTGTTAATTCCGCCTTTTTATTCACAAGGTAATCAAGAATTTGATTTGCCGCCTCAAGTTTATCACCTTTTACATCTAACGGGATATTAGGATCGTTCTTAATCTGCTCAATATAACTTTCTGTGTCTTTAATTTTCTGATTTGCATCATCCAAAGAGGTAGTATTCAAATCCATTCCATCAAATGTGGAATCTCCCATATCGTGTAATGTTTGTTTAGCAGTTTGGGCTGTATTCTGTAATTCTTCTATAGAAGCAATAGGTTGATCAAGATTAATTTCAAATCCAGCTTCTGACGCCGCTCTTAATATGCTTTGTACGGCTTCAACATCCATACCAAACATATCAGCGATTACTTTATCTTTTCCTTTTCCAAAATCAAAAATGTATTTTCCATCTTCTAATTTGGCATATTCATCGCCTAATGTTTTATTCACTGTATCAAAGAAATTATAAATACCATCGGTCGTTTCATTTCCATTATCATCAACGGTAAAGAAGTCAAGAATAGAATATCCAGTATCACCAATTGTATTCCCAAGTCTATTAAATGCAGCAATTACATCTTCTACAGGAGCCGTGCTTAAATCAGCACTTGACAGTAAATCAATATATGTACGAACACCGTCATCTACCCATCCTCGTTCAATCATTTCTTTGGTTTCTTTGTATCCTTTTTGAATATTAGAATACATATCACGTTCATTACCAGAAGATTGAGCATCTATCCATTTTTGATATGCAGATGTAGCGGCTTCGTACTGCATTTGTAAATCTTCAAGATTGCTGATCTGATCGAGAATTTCCTGTCTTGTATTTTCAAGTCCAGTTGTGTCTTCGCCCATATAATTAGCTTTGGCTAATTTTTCTGTATTTTCACGTAAAGCATCGTATTGATCATTTAACGCAGAAAGGAATTTGGATTTCTGCATGGATTCTTGTTGTGATTCTAATTCAGCTAATGCTTTCCTATTTAAATGATATCCATTTGCTGTTTTTTCAAGAGCCTTTTCTGCATCATCTCCAAACATTGCACGGAACGATTTTACGCTATCAGAAGATATTCCAGAACCTGACGTAGACTCTGCAAGTATTCCTTTAAGCGTTTCTAAATCTTCTGTTGCAGACTCAACACTTGATTTAAAATTATTGAATGAATCAGAAGCAGTAGCCAAGTTTCCAGCAGCATTCCCACTTACAAGTCCCATTTCAGAAAGAACATTTACAAAATTCTGCAATTCTTCAGTAGAAGATTCTGCGTCAAGACCAAACGTTTTTGCAAGTGACCAAAGTTCACTTTCCCCTGCCTGTTTCCCTTCTGTAACTAACGCACCAAAAGCGTCAACAGCATCAAGTTTTAAGGATTTCAAACTTTCTGATGTCTTTTTGATATCCTCTGATGATTTTTTAAATTGATTTGACGATCCAACCTTTTCTCCACTCAAAACCTCTTTGAAATCAGCTATTTTGATAGAAGCAGTATCAAGCTGTTTTTCTAAATCACCAAATAAATCTGTAAATTTACTATTATCTCCTTGTGATAATATGTCATTTACCTCATCTCCAAGTGCTGCAAAATCTGCTCTTGCTGCACGGATTTTATCTGTGTCTCCACTAAGCAATGCGTCATTATATTTGTTAATTGCTTCCGCATACTTATTGTAAGTAGAATACACAGAACCAGCCCCGTTTCCTTGAGCAATCATCTCTTCTTTGATGATGTTTTTGTAGGTATCTTGATAGTTATCAAGGATTTCTTGATTTGATTTTAGTGCGTCAGCTGCTGAATCAACATATCCTTTAATTGCATTTTGAGAATTTTCATCCGTATATTTTGATTCAAGGTTGGATACGCGATTCATGAATTCAGTAATTGTTTCTTCAGCTTGCGAAGCATCTCCATTAAATTGGATCGTATATAATCCTTCACCGTTTCCGTTGTCATTTATGGAGAATCCAGCGTCTTCAAATTCTTTGGCGATATCGTATATTTCTTTTCCGATACCTTTGTCATTTTTATTTAACCCAGATCCGCTGACAGTATCACCGATATAATACTTCCGGCTTTTCTCCATCTCTTTCTTGGTGTCATTATATGCTTCTGCGTTTTTATTCAAATCTGTCTTTGCGTTTTCAGCGGCGATTTGTTGCAGAATATTTAATTGTGTCTGTAGATTTCCATTTACCAAATCCACTCCAGACGCTTGATCACCATACTGAGCTGTAATTTGTGTTTGAATTCCAAGAATCTGCTGTTTAACACTATACTCTTCGGATGATGTCAATCCTCCAGAATCAAGTTGTGCCTTTAGCTCTTTATATTTAGATATCTGCTCGGTAAGCTGGTCATTGGACTCCTTAAAAGCAGCAGACGATGCTGTGGCAGTTTCCATCATATTTTTCTTATAGTTCTTGTATACACTATAAGCGGCGACTCCGACAGCAGTAATTGCTGTTATCCCCGTTATGATAGGATGTGCTGCAATAATTGAACCAATACCTTTAAATCCATTTTTGATATCTTTCAGTTTTTCTCCGATTATATCAGTAGAAGAGTCCAGGATATCTGATAAGTCATCGGCAGTGTCTATAGCATCAGTTATTGCATTTGTTTTTTTAAGACCTTTCGTTGCTTTTTCTAAATTTGTAATCTGTTCTGCACCCTCAATAGATGACTTTGCAACTTTATCTAAGGATTTTGAGAAGGAGGTATATTTTAGAGCTTCCTCTGCCAAATCTTTAGAAACACCTGAATTTTTAAATATTTTATTTACAATATCTAAATCATCAACACCATCCAATAAACTAGCAATAGATTGTGCTTTTGATGTAAAATCAAGATTTTTATCAATTCCTCGTATACCAGTAATAAAGTCTGATAATTCTCCTATATCTTTGAGTGACAATGTATGATATATTATCTATATACGTTTCTATCGTAAATGATAATAAAAATTGGAGGAACTGTTATGTCATTAATTAAATGTCCTGAGTGTGGGAGACAAATAAGTGATCAAAGTGAAAGCTGTATTCACTGTGGCTTCCCTATAAAGCAAAAGGATAATAAGTATTGTTTAGTAAATGGAAAATCATATGATTTAGATTTTGTTTTAAAAGTTGTTTTAAATAGTAATACAACTGATCAGGAAAGAAAAGAGTGTTTTTTACAAATTCAAAATATGACAAGGTTATTAAGACCAGAAAAATTATATTGTAAAATTATGTGTGATAAAACTATTCCAGAAATATACAATGATGATGATTTAATCCCCTCACCAACACCTGTTCAGCCCAATCAACCACACTGTCCATACTGTAATTCAACCAACCTTACTAAAGTGTCCGGTACGAGCCGTTTCGCCAGTACATTGATGTTTGGTATTGGAAGTAAGAAAATCGGCAAACAGTGGAAGTGTAATAATTGTAAAAGTTATTTTTAGTGGAGTGGAGAGTAGGAGCGTATCAGTCAGAAACAGAGATATTTCTATAACATTTCTGTTTCTAACTCACGTATCCTACTCCTTAAATCATCACAAGATTTTTGCTGCCTTTCTAACCGGCATTCACATGGATAATCTGTTTTGTGAAGACCAAAATTATTTTCGATTTTTTCATTAAAATCTTTATGCATTTGGTTCAATACCTTTCGATTGTTTTTGTTTAATGAATATAAGAATATAATCATTCTACATTTTGTAAAATGTAAGAGTGTACGAATTCTGTAATATAATAATTGTAAAAAATTCAATTTTAGATTCACCGCCTTTGGAGGATAAATAATGATCACTGAAGAAATAGAACTTGAAACCAGGTTGCGCTGGATGGAGTATTGTAAAGAAGTTTTAAATATACCAAAAGTAAAAGAAATAAAACTTCTTAATGAAAACGATTCGTCATACGCAAGATTTAATTCAAGAGATTTATATTATAAGAGATATGTATTATATGTTCAAAAGGATATATACGAACACACAGATACTTCAACAAAATCTATATTATTTCATGAATTTACTCATCTTGCCGATTCGATAAAATATAGAAAGAAAAAATACGAAAGATATCTTGATATAATGTCTTCTTATTCAGAATACCATGCAGCATATATTGAGATGCTTCAAATTATAAAATATTGTAATGATCAATCAATAAATAAGGAATCAGAAATTATTTATAGAAATTGTTATCTTACTATAGAATCACTTATGAATCAATCATACAGAGATTCAATAAGAATTTTTGAGAATGTTGATGACTCATTTGATGGAGTACATAATTTTTATTATTATTTAGGATATAGAAAAGCATTGCAAAAATATAATTTGGATTTTACATTTAATTTCTTAGATTTCAATCCATTGTATATGATCTATATAAAAAATATTTTTGACTTTATCGAATCAAATGAAATTACAAAATTAGCAGACGAGCATGCAAGATTATTGCATTCTATTGATACAGAAATAAAATCTAATAAGATTTTGAATCATTTTAATATTTAAAAAGGTTATTCACTTCTCACTGGATTCCTTGGTTCTGGCAAGCCTATGAATGTATGCCAGAGCTGCGGACATAAGTGGAAGATATGAGAAGGTGGCAGTGGAGAGCAGAAGTTTATTTGTCGATTACTCTCTTCAATAATTTCTCATGCTCTCTACAAATAGTATCAAGATCAAATTCTGGCGAAACATCATCTGGAAGTTTTTCTACTGTTTTGTCAGAATTAACTTGATATACATCACCGTTCCAGACAAACTGATTTTCGGAAATGTACAGCCAATCAGATTCAACGGAGTGTTTTGGATACGACAGAATAGTCATCGACTCGTCTAATTTTTGTTGCATTTTTATGTCATCAATTTTTAATTTGATTTTATATAAATCTATAACTAATTGTTTTTCGTCATCTGTTAACTTAATAATTTTAACTCACCACCTTTGGAGGAAATTTTATGAAAGTATTAGATATTGTTCCATTATACTTAAAATATCAAAAAGAATACCCAAGAAATGATTATCCTGAACTATCAGTAGATAACCTTGTGTATGTTCATGATGTTGATTTTTTCTTTCAATTTAATTCATCTAAATTATATGATAATCAATATGAATTAAAAATTAACATGGAAGCGTTTGCATTAAATGATACATATTTGAAAAGCATATTGTATCACGAATTCACGCATATATATGATTCTCTTATGTTCAAAAACAAAACAATAGATGAGTATAAAAATATTTTGTCATATTACTCGGAAATACATTCATCGTACATCGAAATGAAAAGTAGGATAAAAGAAATATCGAATTCTATATATGTACAGGATGAAAAGATCGCAATACCAATGGATATGCACATACAGCAAAAATATTTAAATATTAAAAAAGAATGGTCAAATTATATTGAGTATAATCCAGAAACCATCACAGATAAAATAAAACGGCTCTGTTATTTTGTTGGACATTATAAATATCTGAAAGATAATTACGATATACCTGAATTTGAAATTGTATCACCATATTCCGAAGAAATATACAACATTATAAATGATTATTCTAATGAAGTGTATGATTTACAAGAACATTTTGATAAAATCGTTCAAAAGTCAAAACGTCATAAAGACAGCCAAAATTTTGAGAAACTGCAATCAATTTTGGACGAAGATGCAATAAATCAAAATGCATTATTAAAGTTATTCATAAATAAGGAATAATTGTTAAATGCGGATCAACGTCAATCACAGCAGGACAGAAAGGATATTCGTTCTGGACTGGATTCTTAGGAAGTAATAAAACTGTTAATAGATGCAGTAATTGTGGTCATACTTGGAAACCGTGATGGGGTAGAGTAGTAGTAAATTAAAAATATACATGATAAAAGACTAGGTATGATAACCCAGTCTTTTTTGTTAATATTAATATACATTTTTAAAAGTAAGAAGGTCTTTACGTTTATTCGTAAAGACCTCTCCATGTAGTTATATTTAATAGCATTTGCTAAAAATATCTCTTTTGATGCTTATATCTTATCATAGAAATTATAATTTGTCAACATATTTTTATTATTTTCAATCTCTTCTTTTAAATTTTTTATTATACAATCTAATTCTGTTATTTTTGCATCTTTTTCTTCGATAATATTTTCATAATCTGATATCTTTATATTCAAATTTGTTATTTCTTCGGAGAATTTTTTTGAAAGTGGATCTAACAGTATATTAAATACTTCACTATCAATATCACATAGAAATTTTGATCCAGATATATTTCCAATCCTTTTTGTAATTCTATTCTTTGAAATTGATTTTAACTGATATATCAGAACATATGAGTCTGATTCTATAAATGAAAAATCATTTTTCCGTATTACAAATGTAGATTCCTGCTCATCTAGTGGCTTCTTCTCTAGTCTGCCATCTTTGGCTGTAGTAATAGGTATAACAATTAAGAAATCAGTAAATTCATGTAAAACAAGTGCAGTATGAGTAAACGAAAATTCATTCCCGATATTGGATGTTCCAAAGTCTATACTTACAATATCTCCATGTTGGTATTCTTGAGAATAATAATCTATTTTATTTTGTCCAAATAAACGGTGTTGTCTTCTGTTACTACCAAAAATTCCATATTTATTTAATAAGCCTTGCCACAAAATATATTTAATTGCATCTTCCCTAGATTGTCTATATAGAATAATCTTCGTATCATCTAAAACATTTTTAATCTCATCTTTTAATTCTGGACAAGATTGAGACTTTTTATTCTTTTCTTCGTCTGTAAACCGCTTCAGCATCGAAATAACAGAACTGGCTTTAAATTTCGGCATTATATTACTCCTATTCATCTTTAGTAATTCCATTATATACCAACAGAGAATAGAAGAGTAGTCTGAACATATGTTTCTATAAAATCAAAACATTAGCCAATATAATAAAAGAGTAGGATTACTTCCTACTCTTTTATATCATCTAATTTCAGCACATACAATTCACATTTTTCGTTATAAGAATCACCAACTGCTTTTTGTATTTCATTGTTGGCTCTTTTAAATCCTAGTGAATTATAAAATTGTATTCCTTGACCATTTTCCGATTCTACAAATACAATGATGCCATATATTGCAATAATTTTACTTACTTCTTTTATTTTAGGTATTATATAATCATAAAATAATATTTTACCTAAACCATTCCCTTGAAAGTCAAAATCTACAGCAATTCTTGCTATTTCCACAACAGGCAACGCCATATATTCATTTGTATCTGTATTAAATGTATGAATTGCATTAGCCTTAATTGTGTAAAACGCTAGTATACAAGTGTATTCGCTGTCCATTAAAATGTATGTGTGTCCTTGCTTTTCTTCTGCATAATCAAATGCATCATCTGATAAGAAAGTATTTAATGGATTGTCTGCGCCACAGCAAAAATCACCTACTAACATAAAATGTTTTAATGACTCTTTGCTTAGTAACTCTTCTTTATATTGAAAGTTTTCTGTGTTATCCATTACGTTTACCTTTGAGTATCTCAGCTACTTTAGCATTAGTCTTCTTACGTTGATCGTCTGTAAATGGTTTTAATTTGCTGCTTTTAAAATCATCTACGATTTTAGTAGCCGCTTCCCCTTTTAATAACGGTACAACTGCCATTGAGACTGCCATATGTCTTACCTCCTCTTTTGTATGTATGGATCCTTTTTTACCTAACTTCATATAATCACCCCTTGGTATTTGAAGTAATTATACACCAAAAAAATTAAACAAAATGTCGAAATATAACGTGAGAAATAAATTAGACTATTTTTTGTGTATCTTATTATACATTTTTTATTAAATTTGTTCAACCACTAGATATAGTACGGGAAAATGAAAAACATACTAATTATATAAATTTACCCTATATATAGTTGTTTTATCTATATTTAAAGTATTTCTTGTGTTTTTTGAAAAGAAAAAATTATTCTATTTATTTGTTTCCACAACATAACAAAAGGACAGGATATAATTCCCTGTCCTTACATCGTGGTGTTTCGAGCTGTATTTTTTTAACTCATGCATTATTATACACTCTTTTTGTATTAAGTCAAGTAGAATGTAAACAATTTGTGTCTTTTTTATCTCTATTAGAAAACGACGAGAGATGCGCCGAGTGGAATACCACTATTAATATTTACCTTGGAGCACGCATTTAAGATATATAAAATTTATGGCACTTATATACCCTAGAGGAAGGGTGCTCTCTCTACACTTCCCTAATATTAACAAACTTATCCCGCCACTGCCAGTTAAGACAGCTTCTCCGACCTATAGGAAGTCCTAGCGGATTCATCTGTGACTATACGTAATTAGGGTTGGCTCATCGTTGCTTCGGACAATATATATGTCACCATATATATCTTTTCGTTGTTCCGTTTCACTATATTATATAGAATAGAAGTTTCGATGAATTGATCCTCTCTGTTCTTTAAAACCTGAATCTCACCGCCTTGAATTATATGCCATTATATATAATTCTTGAATACATATTACTATGTATCGCTGCGATAATAGACTCACTCTAGTAAATAGAAGTTGTAGCCAGGATTTTGGCTAATCTAGGTTTTTAATAAATGCTCCGATACCCATCCCACCTAAAATTGTAGGTAAAAGACCTATCGTATCTACGAGCTGTGTCACCACATCTAATGCTGCAGTACCACCATCAACGATTCCTTTAAATAAATCGGAATCAATCATAGTTGTTGAAAATTCTTGGAATTGTGCCTTGAAGTGTGAAATTGATGCTTCGATACCTTTGTTCCAGCTATCAAGCTCTCTTTGAGCAGAACCTTCTGATCCAAATTCAGCAGTTTGAACAGACTGTCTTGCAATATCAAAATTCTTCATTAATGCTGAAATGGTATTTCCCTGACGTTTCCCAGCTATAAGTTCTGTAACACTAGCCTGCTGAATATCTGTTAAATCTTTCCACTTATTTGACAACTCGTCCAAAATCTTATATGTACTCTTAAATGTAGTATCATTTTCCATGATATCAACACCACTAAGAGCCATAAGTTCTTCTCTCAGCGAAGCAGTAGATTCTGCCATTCCATCTGTTTCGAGTCCAGCTTCTTCTAATTCAGTCTTAGCTCCGCGAATTCTCATGCTTATGGTCTTAAATGCTGTCAAGTTTGTTACTTCGATTCGACCATTAAATCTACTAACCATATTATCATAGTAATATGGCGATAAGGCATTTCTGCCTTATTCCCACGTTTCATTTTAAGGTTATATCGTGGCGATTGTGTGTTTCAACACAAAAGTTCCTTACGGAAGTTCAGACTGGATCTTCATCCTATAAAATAGGAGAGTAGCGAAACTTCATATGTTACCATATAAAGTATTACAGTCGTTACGGATTCTTAGTAGGTAAAAGATGCAACCAAATGGTTAGGCATTAACTGAATGCCTACTAAGTCTTTCCTCGGTCTTAACTACCTCTAGCTTTTAACCGATATAGCTACTTTTAATGTCGGCAAGCTATTTACCGACAGATGCTGGATCTTGAACAACACTATTTGCAGCAGTAATCAGCCCGATTGTTTCAGATAATGTATTATTTGCTGCACTCATTGATGATGCTGATCTTTTAAGGGCTTCAAATATTCCCGACGTATCTATGGGTTGAGTATTGGCAATTTCATTAACTTTGTCTACAACAGACATTGCTTCATCTGCTTGGAGATTAAAACCTTTTAAAGTGGAAATAAGACCTTCAGACGAAGATTCCTGTGTCATGTTATCTCCAATTTTCTCCAATAAAGTTGTAGTCTCAGATAATTGTTTTGCGTCTTTAAGACCATATCCGAGCCGTGACCAATCCGCAGTACTTTGTATTACATCGCTAATAGTAGCCCCATATTTTTTGGCACTATCAGCAGCTTCATCAAAATAATTTGACAAATCGGTAGGCGATGCATTGCTTACTTTTGTAAGTTCAATCATTGCTTTGTCCACATCCATTACTGATTGAACCATCATTCGACTTCCGTCCATTACAACATTCTGTAATACGCCATAAATTCCGGCAAACTCTCCGATTTGAGTAACCGCACGTTTCAATTCTGCGATCTTACTCATTCCGGTTAAGCCTTCAGCACTTGCAGCAGACTGGATAGCTCTTACCTGTGATGTATATTCTTTTAAATCTCCAGATGTTAATGCGTTCCGTTGCTTATTTGCTAATTCCTCTAATTGATCACCATATTTATCCGCCGCTTTTGTGTTTGCTTGTAGCCAAGATAAAGTCTTATTCGCAGCAGAATGTGCTTCTGATACAGAAATTGTCTTTGATAATTCTGAATTAACAGCAGACATTGCATTTTTAAATCTTTCACTAGATTTAGTCAAATTAGAAAATGTATTCTGAACATTTACATCATTAAAGTCTAACTTTCCTTTAGAGGACAGTTCTTTTATTGATTTAATAGAATCATCATATATTTTTTTTGCAGCACGAGCTTCTTCAAGCATTTTATTTCCGCTCTGTTTTGCATACTTATTAAGTTGGCTTTCCATTTTTGCCGAAACGGAATCGTATTTGAAATTACCCAAACCTTTTTTCAACTTCTCTAATTCTTTATCTATTCCTGAGAACTTATTTGAACCAGATTTGTTTTGTGTATTTTCAAATCCTTTATTAAAATTTTGTCCAGCAATTTTTCCTGCAGAACCAAATGATTTCTCAATATTCTTAAATACACCATTGATTTTATTCAGATTCTTCATTCCCTGAATATCAAAATCAACTTTAATCTGTTTATCGTTCTTTACTAAATTGTCTAATTTTTTCTGGGCGGCATCTAGTTCGCTTGTATCAACATTCGTACTAACCCGTACTTCATATTCGCTCATTTTTTAAAAATCACTCCTCTCAAATTTGGACATTAAAAAAGCCCTCACGAAAGGAGAGCAGTAATAAAAATTATTTATAATTTATCAATATTCTGTTATAATGTAATCGGATGCATATCGATTGGATCTACCACAACTAATCCGTTGCCACGGGTATGTATCTGGCAGAAGCGTCTGTGGAAGTATACACCTTGTATACGAAATGAAAACAGTACATATGGCAGAAAGGAAATTATAATTTGAAATATTACTTACAAAATGTATGTATCCCTTTTCGTATTATTGTACAGAAAGGGGTAGGAAATGACGACAATTATAATTTTAAGTCTAATTGCAATAATATTAGCTCTTATAATTATTCTCATTTTTGTTTCTAATTCATTTCATCGAAATGTAAAAGAAATAAAATATAAGGTTCAGTTTGCTAAAAATGTAAAATTTGAAATCTTTGCGTCATTTAGAAACAGCATCAACAATTAATTATAATTTTCAATTTGTGAAATTTGTACTAAATTTAATCATCTATTTTTTTAAAGCCCAGGATGAGCTACAATCCTGGGTGTTATTATTGTATCATTTCAGATACTTCGACATATTCCTATCCACAATTTCAGGAACAGCCTTTCTTGTTGCTTCAAAATATCTGTGATTTCCCAACGTATTTCCAAACGCTCCAGTTTCCGTTGCTTCAATAACATCCGATCCAGAAAAATTTCCAGTATGATAAGAAATATTGTCTTCCATTTCTGCTTTAAATTCAAAATGATTTCCTCCACCAGAAACAGGAGTAGTATTTGGGGACTCTAATAATGTTCCCGTTCTTTCATATTTAATTGGGTTTCCAAAATCATAATATCCAAGGACATTATCTTCTAATTTTATTTCAACTTCATCCCTTGCAGCATTCATACCAGAGCGTACATTTTTTTCAATTAAGTTCTTTACTTCTAAAAAACTTGACACGACTTTTTTAGCCATAATTGTTCCTACTTGCTTTTATTGCGACGCTCAATCTCTTTATATTTTGCAAGAAATTCTTCTGCTTGTGTCAGCTTATGTTCAGCGGAAATAGCTGGTTCTTCTGAAGATTCATCAGAGTCCTTTACAATAGAACTTGATTCATTTTTATTCTCTTTTAATTCTTCCATACGTTTCTCGTATTCGTCTTTCATAAACTGTTTTGCAAAATCTTCAAGAGATGAATCTGGATTGTTATATTTTTCAATAAACTTATTTGCTTCTGACACATTTAATTCATTAGCTTTCTCAGACAGTACATTGATCAATTCTACAATTGCTTCGCCAACCATATCTTTTCTACATAATGGAGCATGAATAGATTTCTGTTTTATGTATTCAACTTTTTCTACAACATGAGACATAACAAACTTCATAACCTCCTGCGGATATGTAAGTTTTGGATTCTTTGCAGTTGTAGGTTTTAAGAAGAACTGATTTACAACATCATTTACTTCTTTATCTGCAACTGCGACATCATAAATAGATTCACCATTTTCAAATTCAATTCCTTCTACAAAATAATTGAGAATTGCACAAACCTGTGCTGGTTCAATATAGTAAGGAGAGTAATCAATAATTTCTCCCTCTTCATCGAAATCAAATAAACTGTTACAAATATATTCAATAGCGTTTGCTTTATCTTCGAATGTAATATTTTCTTTTACTTTAAAATTATTTTTTTTCATATAATATATCTCCTTTAAACAAATGTTCTGGATGTTTTTATTTTTATAAGTAGTATAATATCCATATGTAGGAAGCCGTGTGCGTAACCACGGCTGTTTCGCTCCTATATATGTAACATGTCAATAATCACCATGACTATATAATCCGTCAGAAAGATAGGTGATTGGTATATCTATTATTCTCTTTCCATTTTCAAATGAAAACGAAATTTAATTTATTGCATCAAAAAAGAGCCGAAGTAAATCGACTCAATTTATTGGCATTTTTTGGTTTATATTTAATGGTATTTTATTCTGAAACAGTTTCGTCTTTCGGAGTGGATGTTAATAACTCTTTGATTTCATCCACAGTGTATTCAGACTTTTCAATAAGTTCTGCAAGTTCATGAATACGTTCCTGTTTTTCCTGTTCCGCTTTCATTTCATCATAGATGACTTTTTCTTTTTCTAACTTTTTGATTTCATATCTTTTTTCTTTGAGTTGTATTTTTAAATCCTCAATTTGTTTTTGAATGGAATCAACTTCGTCATTTGCTTGCTGGAGTAAAAGATCGAAATCTTTTTCTACAACAGTTTTACGTCTACGTCTTCTTTTAGCTTCCATGACATGTACCTCCTTTTGTTTTATAGTACAAGCATATCACTAAATAGAAGAGTAGTAAAGATATTTTATTAAGCAGATTCCGACAAAAGTTTTTTCTGCTTTTTACGTTCAGCACGTCTTTTTTTTACATATTCATAATCGCACCATCCTAATCTGCGTATCCCCAAATATAACCACCAGAACTTTTATATTTTCCTGTGCAACATGAGATAATAGAACTGTAATTAATATTTAAATCTTTGGATGCTTCTTTGGCACAATCCCAATAACGAATAAATTTTTTACTTAGATCATATTGTTTGATTTTTCTTGCTCTCGGATTATTTCTGCCATTAAAGTCTGCATGATTTTCTTTCATACTTTTAGACATTTTCTCTTTTGTTTCTTGCGAATGTCGTTGACTTGAAGCCTTTTCAGATAATTTCTTTTTCACTGTATCAGAGTGAGTTTTACCATAAAAAGGATTATTTTCACCAGTTTTCATTTTACTTAATTTTTCTTTTGTTGTTTCTGACAAGTGTTTTCCATACCAAGGAGAATTTTTCCCACTACCAAATCCACCATCACCACCTGATGTGATATTATAAAAATCTTCCGATTCTGTGGCATTATAGTATTTAATCCAATATTTTTCACGACTATCTAAATCTTCTTTGCTTTTACAATTTTCAATAATTTCTCTTGTAAAATTCTCTTTACCATATTTGTTTATAGCATTTTTTAATGCAACTCCACTTCCTATATAAACCTCATGATTTCCATAATATTTTTTCTGACCTATATATTTCTTACCATTAACATTATTTGTCGTTATGTATATAAACCCATAATAATCATTTTGAACGTTTTTCTTCTCGTTTGAGTCGTTTGTATTCTTCATAATCTATCCATCCTCCAAACTTTTTCACCCATGTTACCCATTTATAATCAACATCTGGGAATTTATACCAAAATAGTTTTCTTTTTAATAATGCGACTGAATCTGGACATCCTTTCGTGTCAATAACTTCTTCATGTCCGTCTTTATAAACAATAAAAAAGTCAGCTACATATTTAATTGACTGGACTGATTTTTCATCATGACGGAACTTTGGTTGTAGTTCATATGGTTTTTGTAATTCATAACTAACCACATCACCACTCTCCACTGCCGGGCAAAGAACGTCACGATAGTATTTCATTTCTAATACAGAATCAAATACGATTCCATTATGTGTTCGTTTACTTTTATCTTTATCTACATTAAATTTTGATCTATTTATTTTTGCCACCTCTTTAAATAAGAAGAGAAGTCACGCAAAAGCAACTTCTCAACTTATTATTTTCCTGTATTATCTTCTTCATAGATTGGATTAATTTCAATTGGAAGAACTGGCAAATGTTCCTTTACATATTTATATTTTTGTGTTCTTCCATGATTCCCGTTCAATTCATTATGATAAGCATTCCACAGCCCGTCAAACTCTGCGACTTCATTTTCTGGAATGCCTTTCATTGCAATATACTTACTGAATCTTTGATCAATTTTATCACCAAGTAATTCCATTGTTCCACACATAAGAGCTTTAATCTGCTCTTTTCTTTCTACGGCTCCTTCGGCTAATTTATCAATAGATTCATTAAGTTCCTGTCTTATTTCGCGAGATTTCTCACGATCCTTTACTCTGTTTTCAGTATATGTATTCATTTGCTGTTTTTGCTCAATTAAAGCCTCTTTTAATTCCGTTGTAATAGTTGCAATTTCCTTACGAATCTCTTCATCGTGTTTATCAGACCTTGCTCTATCCACATCCTGCTTTTCTTGTAATTTAGCAAGATTTTCAACTGTTTTTACCAATAGCTCATGTTCTTCACGCCTCTGCCTAATATGAGTAAGTTCAATTCCGAATATCTTCATAACTTTAATAACTAATTCATACATAAACACAAGTGCTAAACCAGAAATGGTCAAACCAATAACCAGAGAAACAAAATCCAATTCGAAAAAATTTTCAATATATTCCATATTTCTGCTTATCCTTTATTGTCGTCTTTAAATTTTTGAATAACGTCTTCGATCTGATCAATTAAAATTTCGCCATTCTTAATCATATCTGTTAATGCTTGTGCTTCCTGTGAGGCTTTGGTAAAGTTTCTGTTTTTCCATGTATTCCATGCCGCCGTTACAATTAAGAAAATTACAGAAACAATGTTACTGATGTCATCGTTCTGAATTGGCAAAACGTTCATTCCAAACATTTGTAAAACAGCATTAATAAGGGCAAGAACAAGTAATGCAATACCAGTTACCGCTTCAGCAGTAACTCCTTTTAAGTTTAATTTTTTCATTTAACCATCCCTTTTCTAAATAAATAGGGTAGTGGCAGTCCTGTAATACTATTGCCGATGTACTGTGTGACACTGCGCTCAAAAATATGACACCCACTTTTGCGTTCATCATCTTGAACAACCTATTTCATTTTTGACCAAAACTTAGACAATGCAAGTCCAAGTTCTTTTGTCTTTTTATATTTCCATACCGAAACACCGTTTTCTATCTTCACAAATTCATACCTAATTCCGCATTCAGATAGATAGCAAACTTCGTGAGATGATTCTGTGCGGTATTCGTTATCTATACGTTTAATATGGATTCCTCCCAACAAATAAATATTAGGGGTAAAAAAAATGGGGCAAATATCAGTTAATAGATATCTACCCCTTTCTTTACACTCAATATCTATCACTCAAATTTAGGAATTTGCCATAATTCCAGATGCTTTCAGAGAATCAAGTAAAGCCTTGAACTCTGCCTTTGTTACCTGCTCTGCTGCGGCTTCTGGAACAAGTGCAGCCTGTTTTACGCCGCCAAGCGTTGTTTTATTAGCAGGCGGAAGCACATATTTGTTTGCCTGTTCTGCAACACCATCAAGCTTCGATTTGTCTTCTTTAGACATTAATCCATCTTTTGATCCCGCAACAGCTTTTACTAATTTACCTTCCAGTTGTGCAATTTTCGTATCATTTGTATGCACTCCTGTTTCTATATTGTTCAAAGATTCCTTTGTAATAACTTCGGAGTCTACCCAAGTTTTCTTGTTATAAGCCATATTGCCACCTCACTATGCGGATTTTCCTACTTTTGCCTTACCGACTTTCCCCCTGCCTACCAAGGCGAGGTCTTCAGGGGGTTCTATTCCCCCAAATTCTCCTCATCTTCCATCAGGATTAAGTCAAGCATATTTCCGTCATCATCAACCATCATGTCACAAGTCAGTGTTACAGAACCTGGATCACCAGAGCTTGCAAATGACAGAGACATGTTAGCCTGTGGAACAACTTTATGTGCTACGAAAATATACGGAAGTACATCATCGTCCGTTGTTTTCATGAATGTTTCTCCATAAACAGTAAATGCTTTCGGGAAGTCTGTAGCTTTAATGCTGATGCTATATACATCCTGTCTAGTTGTTACATAGAAAATAATAACCTCTTTTCCAGATTCAGCACTTTCAAGAGTAATTTCTTGTCCAGAAACAGCATTAACTTTAATTGGTGTATCAAGGTTTCTGTCTTCTGCATCGTAAACCCATACCTTTTCTTTCTCCAAAGTAACTTTCTTATCAGAAATAGAAACTTTATTCTCTCCTGCTACAGTTGCTTTTTCTTTTCTCATGAAAGTTGCTGTTTTAGAACTCTTACCACCTGTCATCAGTTCCCACAGTTTCGGTGTCTGAATCTGTGTTTCGATTGTAAGAGTACCTGCACGTTCTCCAGAGAATGTGATTTTCTTCGGATGCCCCTGTCCGCCATATGCGAAACTGTTTTCTCCAGTTAATTCCTGGCTAGATGTATTTGCATAATCGCAGTCAAGGAAAATTTTCTTTGTCTTATAATCAACAAAAATCAGGTTGCAGACTTCTCTATTTGCCATCTGCTTGCTAAATGTATTTGTTGGCATATGTATTACCTCCTGTGTAATTTTTTGAAATAAAAAAGACACCAGAATTAACCAGCGTCATTTCCTGTGTTATATATATTTGAATTCCAAGCACCAAACTTGAATTTCTTTTCTTTGTCACCCCACACAGAAACCTGTGTAGAAGCGATGTCATATTGATCGATAATCTGTAATCGTTCAAATGCATCGAATAATTGATAAATAGTTATATCCCATATATTTGTCCAGTTTAAGGATCCACTTTTTGCAGCAACAGAAGATATTATATTGGGAAGAGTTAAGTCAGAACTTGCACCAGATGCAGCGCGTAACTTTTTGCGACCTTGATGAATCTTTTGATAAATTCTTCTTGCGTTCTTCCCCTTAATATTTCTAATATCACTTACATCATTTTTGTCTGGAGTGATATGTACTCGTTGCAAAATGATATCCAAAACATCATCATAATTTTTACTATTGATAATTCCAGTTGCTATTAGTTCAATTTGTTCATCCTCTTTTCCTACTTTCTTCGTAGATAAAAAGGATTCGTATTCTTCATACCATTCAAATTCTTCAACAAAAAAGAAATTAAGTGCTTTGTTAATGATATTTCTAAATTCTGGATCGTACAGGATTAAATCAAACTTTGTATAAAGTTCTAAATCTTCTTTTTTAAATGTATCAATATAGTCATCTGCTTTCATTCTCATACGCGACACATATTGTGCGTAGACGTAATAAGATAAATCTGCAACCTCAATTAACTTTGGAGATTTAATTCTACCAACACCAACAATATCAAGTGGGAGAGGAGATATTAGATCGAAATAATCTAACTTCATTTATCCGCCTCCTTAAACTTAAAATCAGAAGTGGTAAATATAAGTTGTCTTCCATAATATTTATTATTAGGAAAGTAGTAGTTGACTGATTCTAATGTCAGTTCTCCAATTCCATATTTATTTGGTTCTTGTAATTGACGTTCTACCATATCTGACAAAATATCTACACGAGTACCTAAGTATCCGTCTTTATGATATTCCATACAATCTTTATGACAATATGCATAGACTGTTACCTTCATTGTCTTCATTGTACGAGACTGTTTTATATAATTTACCTCTACGCATAAATACGGAAGAACTTCTGTCTGTGTTTCATCAATATACAAATAAGGAAAAATTTGAGAATATACCAAATTATCTACATCATCAGAAGTGTAATTTTCTCCTAATAAAAGTTCACAGATGTCAGGAGAATCCAAGAATGATAGAAGAAGATTTGTTTTAAAGATTCCTATATCTTTTAAAACCGTTCTGTTCATTAGTCCTCCTAAAATAAATTAGAAATTTTTATTTTCTTTTCAGAAATGATTGTATCGTTAATTACAATTTGCAGTTTGAATATCTGTCCAACTTCATTGTTATCCGTTACTTTTACATCAATTGATGATTCAGAAATTGAAGTTTCCACTTTTACATCTGGTTCAATCTTCCATGTAAAATCAGAGTATTCAAACTCATCTGTCTTATTTTTATCTCTGTAGAATTTTACCTGATAAGTCTTTGTCCTATTTAATTTAATAGAATCACTTCCAATAATATCTGCAAAAATAAAAAATTCCGGTCTATCAGATTGTTCTGGCGGTACCGGTTTGCTTACATCTATATAATCACAAATTTTTAACTCTCTGTTGTCTGTCAACAGATTTAATTCTGTCTTATCCGCAATAAAACTCAAAATGCTTCCGTGATCTTCATCACCGTAATCATACAAGATGTCATCTGTTCTTGTAAGTTTAAATACCTTATCTGGATTCACTTTCTTACGATCAAGAAATACACGTTTCCTGTCTAATAGAATACATTCATTATCATATGGAAGTTTGATAGTATATGAGTTAGATGTTAAGTTGATGGTAAAGTTACCGTTTTCACCAACATCATATTTTGAAGCAGAAACCGCATTACACCAACGTTCAATAATCTCACCAGAAGCATTCTGCCATCTCATCAAGTATTGACACAATACCATTGTTGATTTTTCATAGATCTTGTTGTTTCCAGGATATCCATCGATTAGCCAATATCTATTTTCAAAAAACACATACATGCCAGCTTTTACAGTTCCAATCTCAAACAGAACTGTTCTTTCAAGAGATTTTAAATGTGTGTCTGCAGTATTTCCTTGTACGATACATCTAATATGTTTTGGATGACTTAAATCACTATTATAAAGAATAACAGAAGTAGCAATGTCTGTTTGTAATGCTTCTGCAAAAGCATCATCTTTATTTTCTAGGAATGATTCGTTTTCATATCCGCCTGTTACATTTGGTCGGGTGCTTTGATTTAGTAAATACCAATCTTGTATAATACACACCCCCTAAAGAAAAGCAGTTACTTTCTGGTTATTAACCATTGTATTTGTTTTTTCTGACACATAATCAAGTTCTGCTTTTGTTGCAGTTTTAGAACCATTTGAACCATCGATTCCTATATCTTTCCCAGTTATACTGATCCGTTTATTCACTTTAGAATACTGTCGTTCCTGATATGACTGCTTCATAAATTCTGCTAATGTATCAATTGTATATCTGGCAAGTTCAGAATCAAAACGATTCAATTCTTCATCAAAGTTTAAATCACTTAATTCCGCAGAATATCTTCCAATAGCTTTCTTCAGCCATTCCATTTCCAGTGATACAGGCAATACAGTTTTGTCTACAAAAGAAGACTCGAATGATTGTATCACTTCATTAGCTGTTGTATTACCCATTTCGATCACCTCTAAATGTTGTATCCAACATAATTTTCAACAACTCTAATTTTTTCAAAGTCATTGAATTTTTCTTTTTTAATGATTTCAAGAATTGCAATTTTCTCAGCTCTTGTAACTACCAATTCCTGCAATTTTGTTTCAAAAGTTTTCATTGTTTTATAGTCAAATAATTTTTTGACCGCATCTGTTGTAAGTACCGCCTGTGTAACAGTACCGTCTTCGCTATCAAAATCAACCTCAACTCTTGTTGGTTTATCATCTACATAAAGTGTTGCGTGAGAACCCCTGTCATCAATTCCAGTCAACAGTCTATTACCATTCTGAATCTGTGTAATAATTTCACTTCTCTGTAAACGAATTGTTCCGTTAGGCGGAATAGTTACATCCCCATTTGTCTCAATTCTTTTAAAACCTGTTGTCCAATTTGCAATACTTTTAACAGTTACTTTCTGCTCAAGATTTAATTCTTCTACTGTATTTTTTTCTTCAGCCATTCCTGTTTCCTCCATAACAATTATTATATTTTTATCGACTAATTATTTAAACGGCATGAATAATTGCCTTATACAAAGCAATTACTTTATCAAGTCTCTCTGATTTTTCAAATGTATGATATGGCATACCATTTCTTTTATTCATAGATTTCGAAACATACGGAATGTCAAAAGCCATAATGAAATGAGATAACTTTTTTGAATAACAATAAAAATAATTGCTCATGTTTTCTCCTTTAAACTAAAATAAGAGACAGAATGATCTGCCTCTTATCATTTAAATAATTTATTTTCCAAGATTAGGTGCAAGATTTGTATCTACAAGCATTCCTACTTCGTACTCTCTTCCCTCGACTAAAAGCATTCCAAACTCCAAGTCAAACCGGGAAAGTTGCATACCTGTTGTAACATCATTTCCAGAGAATGTTGTCAGTCCACCTCTTGTTACCATATGGATCGGAGACTGTCCACCCTGCGGCATTACAAAAGCAAGTCCTGCTGGTAACATTGTTTCAAAGTTTGTACCATCTTTGTTCAGTGTTGTTAAGTCATATGGGTTTGGAATTTCTGCAAGAGTAGCACCATTATATACACCCATCAGTCCTGTATTATGAATTTCGTCCATAATTGTACGAGAAATTCCGTTTACAGTCGGTGTTGTTCCCTCATATCCAGCGAATCCATTGAACTGTGCGATCATAGCGTAATCACCAGAGATTGTTGGTTTACCAAAACGTCTAACATTTGCGATAACACCATCAACACCTGTCTTTGTAAGACCAGCTCCTTCGAAGAAATATTTTACACCTTTAGCATTCTTAATTGCTTTGTATGTTTCATCTACTACATATTTAGCGGCTTTGTTTCTAATATCTACACGAACCTGTTCCTGAAGCTCGTTCTCATCGGTCATGTCTCCAAGTGCTGCTTTTCTGTAGTCAACTGCATAACCACCAGAAATAGTAGTTGTTGCAATCGGAACACGTCTTTTTCTGATTGTTGGGAATTTTACATCCTGTCCAGCAGCCTGAATTTCAGCACCAGTATTTACATACTCTGTAATTTGTACTTCACAAGACTCGTTGTATCCGATCGGTTTGTAATTTCCGTAAATTCCAAGCAGCTTGATTTCCTGCATCAAAACTGGTTGCATTTTGAAACGTCTTAATTCGTTAATCTCAGAAATAGCAACTAGGTCATTTGTTGCAGCTCTACTATTTAATTCTTTAATATATTTAGCTGCGGCATCTCCCTTTTTACCAAACTTTGCTAATTCTTTACCATCTGTCATAGCAGAGAATACTTCTACAACTGGAGAATTAGCATTAATTTTCCCACTTACAAAAGAAGCATCTCTACGTTCATTATTTAATTCAAATGTATAACTCATATGTATTTTTTCTCCCTTCAATTAGTCTTGTTTTGTAACAACTTTGGCAACAAGACCAATTTTGTTTCCAATAATCTCAGTTACTTCAAAATAAGGAGCCACACTCGCACCTGTAACTAATTTTCCTGTTGCATCGGATTTCAACTTATTACCTTTTGCAAAAGTCGCCGGTAACTGAGCACCGTATACTTCGATTTCCTGTCCCTCAAGTTTTTCAAAATCTACAACTCTTACATGAGATCCTGCAGGGATTTTGTATTCCGGCATATCCATATCATCGCCAACTTCAACCTGCATAATTGCCTGTTTAGCATCTGCCTTTGGCGCAAATTTTCCTGTTGTGACTGCACCAAAATCTCCATTCAGTGCATCTTTATCAATAACTGCATCCATAAATGGGTATAATTTCTCGATCTGAGAAATTCTTCTGAATTTAATCATCTAATTCATCCTCCTCTTAAAAAATGTTTACTTCTTCGTCATCATCGACATATTTCTCGCTGCATACTTCTGAGAAAATATCTTCAATTTTTACTTCTTCTGAATTCTGCTCAGAAATACGAGCTTCAGATTCTGCCTGTTTCTGTTTTGCAACAATTTCCATGCAGATTTTAGATTTAATAGAATTGATTTCAGATGTTACATTATTTAACTCTGATTTCTTTTTACATGCATTAATTTCATCTTTTAATTTTTTAATGTCCTCTTTAGCAACTTCTTTTTCTTCATCACTAAAGTCTTTCAGAGCAGCCTCGACCTCAGAAAGTTTTTCAGATGCTTTTGCTTTTGTTACCTCTTTTTCGAGATCCTCTTTTTCATCATCTTTCTTCTTCATGTCTTTTTCCATCTGCTCAACTTTTGCATTCAGTTCTGCAATCTGTGTGTCTCTAGCAGCAATATCAGCATCTTTTGCTTCAATCTGTGAATTCAGTTCTGTAATTTTGTTATTCAATTCAGAAACTTCATCATCATGTGATTTCTTTTCACTATTAATTTCTGCAAGAGTAGATTTGAGAACTTCCTCAAATTCTTTCTTATCGAATTCCATGTTTTTCTTTTCCTCCTTGTTTGTAGTTTTTCTCTGCGAAATCTCAAGTACCACAGCCGCATCGTCACTTGGAGAAATACTTAAGAGAGCACACCCCGAGAATGAATAAATCATGGGCGACCTCATATTTTCGTTATATCCATTTTCATATATGATTTTGTTATCATTTTCTTTTAGTCCCATAATTTCAATAGAAGTGCACACTTCACCTACTGCAAATCCCTTTCGCACCCAATCAACCAATTTTGGATATCTCTGATAATATAAATACCCGTACCCACACAAAGCCTCTATTTCATCTCCATTGATATCTTTAATTGTTTCGATTTCTGCCTTCTCAAAAGTTCCTACCACTTCAGAGTTTTCAAATACTGGTTCATGAACTCCATTTGAATCCACAACTTCACCTGTCAATCCATGACCGAGTGGGCATGATTTATCTTCAGATGCAAATTCACAACACAATGGCATTCCTTTAACAGAATCAATTGCGTTTAACACATATTCTTTTTTCCAATGAATACCATTTTTGTTTGTTTCTTTTGGATCATCGTGAATTTTAAGAAGTGCAATTTTGATTGGGACACGACCATTTTTGTTAGATCGCTGAGAAATTTCGAGGATATTATTTAACATAAGATTTATCCTCCTTTTAAAGTTTTTATCAATAAAAAAGAAACCCTAAATTGGTCTCTTCATATTACTTATTGTCACTTGGACTAGGGATATTATTTCCACCATTATCCCTACTTTTTATTGTATTTTCTGTTGGTGTTTCCGTTTTGGGTCTTCCGGCGACATCATCATTTTTAGAAATTGTATTACTATTAAGATGTGGCAAATATTTTTCGTATATTTTATTATCTATTTCTTCATCCAAAACAGAGAAATAAGCATCTGGATCAACTCCTGTACTTGCAATGAGAAAACTGAGGGATCCTCCAACATCGTACAACCCCTTCATCATATCAAAAAAGCTTTTTCGATTTACGAATGAAGTAGGGAAGTAGTAAACTTCGACCCGGTTCTTCTCATTTTGAATAATGTTTTTATTGATTACATAATTCAATTCATTTTGCCATTCATTTACCCATACATATAGTTGTGCCGTTATCATCTCTAGGTTGCTTTGTGATGCTCCATAGTTTCCTGTAGTCATAGCACCAATAAGAGCAGATGAAATACCCAAGTCAAGAGAAATCTGATCATTTAAATCAGATTCATTTTTGCTATCGAAAATATCCGTAGATACATCTATAGAATCAAGTTTCGTACCGGCGGCAACACTGAAGAATGAAATTCCACCACGAGAATTTTTGTTCATAACTGCTTGACGAACAGTGGCATGTTGCTGCTCCTGTTGTTTTCCAGTAAGAGAACTTGAACCTTTATCTTTCCCCTCAGGAAATGTCTGGTAGATAATTTTATTGTTAATTTCATCTAACACGTTTCTTTTTGTGTCTGTGAAATAGTCTTTGTATAATACATCTGCAAGTGCAGCAATAATTAAACTTCGACCCCAAGGTTCAGAATCTTTGCATTTGATTTTTCGACACATTGTATGATCGTTGTCAAGAATAACCCAGTCTCCTCCGGTAGTCCGAGTATTACGACTATTGTATGCTTTTACAATTTCTTCAGGATATTTTCTTAATTTTCTTTCCAGCTTGTCTCCGGTATAGTCGTCAAAATATCTTAGATTAAATGCAAGTACATATCGACCATTCTTCTTTCCAACAATTTTAGTATATTTCCACGGTAAGGAAATAATGGAAGCATTAATTCCGACCTCATTGATTTCCACAATATTTTCTACATCATAATCAGTCATAAATTTGGTCTTATCGTAGTTCTTCTTTTTCGTTTCAAAATAGAAAAAAGCGATTCCATCTAACATATCTGTAAACAATGCATTTCTGATAAATTGTCTGTCATCAATTTTTTCTAGGACAGATTTCATTAATGCTTTATTTGCCTGAACTGTCTTTGTATTTCGTTTATTTTTACTTATTAAAATACGATCAAGACATGGTAGAGCAGTCATATAATCGACTGAGTTGGATACGATACCGTTTTTGGTATATACAAAATTTGATA
>ENA-OPSF01000159-OPSF01000159.1-human-gut-metagenome-genome-assembly--contig:-NODE-159-length-58872-cov-6.633830_pt1 | contig 58872 bp, 50 predicted proteins | sample MGYA00241452_ERZ501896 | MGnify/ENA primary metagenome ERZ501896 (study PRJEB25962, sample SAMEA2042111) | human gut metagenome | biome: human gut; feature: human-associated habitat; material: faeces... | reverse complement strand
GCGGTTGGGAGGAAACGACCAGCCAAGAGTTGATTCCTTTTATCAAAGGATATTACGACAAGGGGATTACCAAGGTGATCTGCACGGATATCGCACGGGATGGCATGCTTCAAGGCCCGGCTATCGATTTATATAAAGAGATACGGGACGAGATCCCCTTCCTTTATATCATAGCGAGTGGTGGCGTAAGCTCGATCGAGGATATTGAGAAATTATCTGAGGCTGGGATTCCCGCTGTCATTTTCGGTAAGGCCATTTATGAGGGGAAGATCCAGTTGAAAGATTTACTTCGTTTTACTTGAAATAATAAAATAGATATATGCTAGCCAAGAGAATTGTTCCCTGTCTGGATATAAAGGATGGAAAGACCGTAAAAGGCATCAACTTCGTGAACTTTCGCGACGCTGGAGACCCCGTGGAGTTGGGCGCCCAGTACAGCCGTGAAGGGGCCGACGAATTAGTGTACTTGGATATTACCGCCTCACACGAGGGGCGAAAGACTTTCACCGAGTTGGTAAAACAAGTGGCGGCCCATATCAGCATCCCTTTTACCGTGGGTGGAGGTATCAACGAATTGAAGGACGTGGATCGTTTGCTTAGCGCTGGCGCCGATAAGGTCTCGATCAACTCGGCGGCTTTACGTAACCCGACATTAATCGAGGAGATCGCCAAGAACTTTGGTAGTCAGGTATGCGTAGTCGCTATCGACGCTAATTTTGAGAACAATGACTGGCTATGCTATCTAAACGGAGGGCGTGTCCCGACGGATAAGTATTTGTTTCAATGGGCCTCGGAAGCGGAAAGCCGTGGCGCCGGCGAGATACTTTTCACCAGTATGACGCACGATGGCGTAAAAGACGGATACGCGAACGACGCTCTGGCTACCTTGGCCGATACGTTGCATATCCCGGTTATCGCCTCCGGTGGAGCGGGAAAGATGGAACATTTCCGGGATACGTTTTCCAACGGGAAAGCGGACGCGGCTTTAGCGGCCAGCGTTTTCCATTTCGGCGAGATACGGATAGGCGACTTGAAGCAATACCTCAAGGACGAGGGGATCAATGTAAGGATATAACACATTATATATAAAGATGAAATTAGATTTCGAGAAAATGGGCGGATTAATACCCGCTATCGTACAAGACAACAACACTAGTAAGGTATTAATGTTGGGCTTCATGAATCAAGAAGCTTATGATGAGACAGTAAGTACGGGTAAGGTTACATTCTTTAGCCGCACGAAAAACCGTTTGTGGATGAAGGGAGAGAGTAGCGGAAATACGTTGCAGGTGGTTAGCATCACGGCGGATTGCGACAACGATACATTATTGATCAAGGCGATTCCAGCCGGACCGGTTTGTCATACGGGAGCGGATACTTGTTTCGGCGAGAAGAACGTAGAGGATATCATGTTCTTGAAATACTTGCAGAACTTCATCGAGCGTCGCCGTCAAGAAATGCCGGAAGGTTCCTATACGACTACCTTATTCCAGAAAGGCGTGAATCGCATGGCCCAGAAAGTCGGCGAAGAAGCGGTAGAGACCGTTATCGAGGCGACCAACGGAACCGAAGACGGCTTCATCTATGAGGCATCCGACTTGGTTTACCACTTAATCGTATTATTGACAAGCAAGGGACTTCGTCTGGAAGACCTCGCCCGTGAATTAAAGAAAAGACATAAAGGTTGATAAATTCTATGGAAGAAGATATTCTACTCAAATTAGAGAACGTGGAGATATGCCGTGAGGAAAACAGGGTATTACACGACGCATGCCTCACGCTTCGTAACGGAGAGTTCGTATATGTGATCGGGAAGGTAGGCTCCGGTAAAAGCAGCCTGCTCAAGTCCTTGTATTGCGAGATACCGATCTTGCGAGGCGAGGCACGTATCATGGATTACAACCTCACCAAGATGAAGCGGAAGGATATCCCTTATTTGCGTAGGAAACTAGGTATCGTCTTCCAAGATTTCCAATTGTTGACCGACCGTTCCGTCTCCAAGAATCTGGAATTCGTGCTGAAAGCCACCGGATGGAAAAAGAAAAGCGAGATCAAGGAACGGATAGACAATGTGCTCCGTCAGGTAGGCATGCAAGACAAAGGCTATAAAATGCCGCATGAGCTATCCGGCGGGGAACAACAACGTATCGTTATTGCCCGTGCCCTTCTGAACAACCCCAAGTTGATACTGGCGGATGAGCCGACCGGCAACTTGGACCCGGAGACGAGCGGACAAATCGTACAACTCTTACACGACATCTGCCAGCAGGGAACGGCGGTGATTATGACCACTCATAACTATACGATCGTGCATAATTATCCTGCCCGCATAGTAAAATGCGAGAATGCCTGTCTAAGTGATGTCAGAGAATAATTTTTTTGTAACTTTGCGGTCGCATTCGATTGAAAAAGAAAACAATTTAATATAGAACAAAAGAAGATGAAAGTTTTAAAGTTTGGCGGTACTTCTGTGGGATCTGCACAGAGAATGAAAGATGTAGCGAAACTGATCACGGGAGACCGTAAGATCGTTGTATTGTCAGCCATGTCGGGTACAACCAACTCGTTAGTCGAGATTTCCGACTACCTGTACAAAAAGAACCCAGACGGAGCGAATGAGATCATCAACAAGCTTGCCATGAAATATATGGGCCATGTTGAGGAACTATACAGCACCGAGGAATATAAACAGAAGGCCAAAGAACTGATAAAATCTCATTTCGAATATATCCGTACGTTCACGAAGGATCTGTTTACCTTGTTCGAGGAAAAGGTTGTCTTGGCACAAGGAGAGTTGATCTCTACGGGTATGATGAATCTTTATTTGAACGAATGCGGCGTGAAATCCGTATTGATCCCGGCTTTGGATTATATGCGTACGGATAAGAACGCAGAACCGGACCCTGTCTATATCAAAGAGAAATTGGTGAAATTACTTGCTGATAATAAGGATGCTGATCTATACATCACACAAGGTTATATCTGCCGCAACGCTTACGGCGAGATCGATAACCTACAACGGGGTGGTAGCGACTATAGCGCATCCTTAATCGGCGCGGCTATCGGTGCGGAAGAGATCCAGATCTGGACAGACATCGACGGTATGCACAATAACGACCCTCGTATCGTACAGGGAACGTCTCCAGTCCGTCAATTGCATTTCGAGGAAGCTGCCGAATTAGCTTATTTCGGAGCCAAGATACTTCACCCGACTTGTATATTGCCGGCTAAATTGAACAACATCCCGGTTCGTTTGTTAAATACGATGCAGCCGGACGCTCCGGGTACATTGATCTCTAACGCAATCGAGAAAGGTAAGATCAAAGCGGTCGCCGCCAAAGACAATATTACCTCTATCAAGATCAAGAGCGGACGTATGTTGCTAGCTACAGGTTTCTTGCGTAAGGTATTCGAGACTTTCGAGAACTACCAGACTCCGATCGACATGGTTACGACTTCCGAAGTGGGTGTCTCCGTTACGATCGATAACCGCAAGCATCTGGAAGAGATCGTTGACGATTTGAAGAAGTACGGAACCGTGACCGTAGACGAGGATATGGTTATCGTTTGCGTGGTTGGCGACCTAGAATGGGATAACATCGGCTTCGAGGCTCGTATCGTACAAGCTATGAAGGATGTCCCGGTCCGTATGATCTCCTACGGAGGAAGCAACTACAACGTCTCCTTGCTGATCAAGGCCTCGGACAAGCAGAGAGCGCTGCAAGCTCTAAGCGATCATTTATTTAACAACAAATAAAAACAAACGAGGGCGGCCTTTTACAGACTGCCCTTATTTATCTTTATATAATTTCGTATAATATGCTCAAAGGAACATTTCCTGTAGAAAAGTTCAAGCAGCTTTCTACGCCTTTTTATTATTATGATGTCAAGCTATTGCAAGACACATTAGACGTAGTAAAAACCGAATCCGGGAAATATGGTTACCACGTGCATTATGCCGTGAAAGCGAATGCCAATCCCCGTATCCTTTCCATCATAGCGGCAAACGGCCTTGGCGCAGACTGCGTAAGTGGCGGCGAGGTACAGGCAGCTTTAGATGCCGGTTTTCCTGCCGATAAGATTGTCTTTGCCGGTGTTGGCAAAGCGGATTGGGAGATCAACCTAGGACTGGACAATGATATTTTCTGCTTTAACGTGGAATCTGCCGTTGAGCTGGAAATCATCAATGAGCTGGCGGCCACCAAGAATAAAGTAGCCTCTATCGCCCTTCGTATCAACCCGGAAGTGGATGCCCATACACATGCCAAGATCACGACGGGTATGAAGGAAAATAAATTCGGTATCAACCTTAGCCAATTAGGAGGCGTACTGGATAAATTAAAGGAGATGAAGAATGTGAAGTTGATCGGTATCCATAGCCATATCGGTTCACAGATCACGGATATGTCTAGCTTCCGCAATTTGGTAATTCGTTTCAACGAGATACAGGAAGAACTGGAAGCTCACGGGGTTACGGTGGAGAACCTGAACTTCGGAGGTGGATTAGGTATCGATTACTATCACCCGAATCATTTATCGATCCCGGCTTTCGATAACTATTTCGCGGCCATTCATAAACTGCTTCAAGTACGTCCGGGTCAACAGGTACATTTTGAGCCGGGACGTTCGATCGTCGCTCAATGCGGAACATTAATCTCTAAGGTATTATATGTCAAGGAAGGAGAGACGAAGAAATTCGCTATCCTTGACGCAGGTTTCACGGAATTGATCCGCCCGGCGATGTACGACGCTTATCACCGTATCGAGAACATCAGCAGCGATGAGGCAGTAGAGACTTACGATGTAGTGGGCCCGATCTGTGAGTCATCGGATGTATTCGGTAAGGATGTAGAGTTGAATAAGGCTCATCGTGGCGACTTGATCGCCCTTCGTTCCGCCGGCGCTTATGGCGAGGTCATGGCCTCCCAATACAACTGCCGTCATTTACCGAAAGCCTATTATTCCGATACGATATAATAAAGAGGTAATAGCGCTTCGCTACTATACCAATATACCCATGCGAATACGTTTTAGGTATCGCATTGGTATATTGTCGTTTTAGCACATTGACATTTAATACATTGGTACATTATTATGTTTCTACTCAATACTACAGAGCTTTTCCTTTTGGGGATCTCTTTGATAGGGTTCGTTATCTTATCTCTTTATTATCTGATCGCTTATGCCCGCCCTTTACGTGCGTCAAAACGAACGGATGATACCTTAGAGGAAGGTAATAAACTCCCCGTATCCATCATCATATACGCTAAAAATGATTCTGAGAACCTCAAGAAACACCTTCCTGCGTTACTTACACAAGATTACCCTGAATATCAGGTAGTCGTTATCAACGATGGCTCGAGCGACGATACCGACGATACGCTAAAGTTCTTTCAAAATGAGTATAAACATTTGTATCATACTTACGTCCCCTCGGACGCTCGCTACCTAAGCCGCCGTAAACTGGCGTTTACCTTAGGTGTGAAAGCGGCCAAATACGATATTCTTCTATTCACGGAGGCGAATTGCCAACCGCTCAACGATCAATGGTTATCCGCCATGGTTGGTGGATACACACCCGAGACCAGTATTGTCTTGGGCTACTGCAAATACAGCAACTACAAGGGATTCTTTCATAAGTTGATCGCCTATGATAACTTGTTGACGGGTTTACGTTATCTATCTTCCGCCCTCTCCCATCACCCATATACCGGAAACGGACGAAATTTATCTTATCGGAAAGAGTTATTCTTCAAGCATAAAGGTTACTACCAATCCTTGAACTTGCATGCGGGAGACGATGACTTATTCATCAACGAAGCCTCGACCAAGGAGAATACGAAAGTAATTTATACCCCGGACAGCCTAACGGAAATGGATCAAATCGAACGTTTTGGAATCTGGAAAGAGATGAAGGTTTCCCGTGCTGCCACTCAACGGTATTACAAAGGAAGCGCCTTGACATTCTATCATCTCGAATCCACTTGTTTCTACCTTTTCCAAGCATCGGTTATCGCTACGGTAGTCATCGGATTACAGGGCAATTGGCTAATCTCCTTGATCGCCGTATTATTATATTTGATACGTTTTATAATCAAGGCAATCGTTTTCGGCAAATCGGCTCGAATGCTCCAACAAAACCCCACTACCGGTTGGTTATTCCTGTTGGAGTTTATTCAACCCCTGTTCAATGGATATGTTCGTATTTACCGGCTTTTCAGAAGCAAAAAGGATTATACGTTCCGGTTGGAGAATTAGAAAGAGAAACTATTGAGACAATACAGTAAACAACTAATAATAAATAGTTTTAGTTCCAAGACACCTTGATGAACAAAAAGACAAGGTTTATCGAAAATACGGGAACAAATACCCTCATTTTATAGAAGAAGCCACAACAGACTAATCAATACACCTATAATTTTTTTTACCCTGCATTTGTCATATTGGAGGATGTATTGTCAGCACCACCCAAAAGCCTTTGCAATATAGAAAATTTCCGTAACTTTGCCGTGACTCGCACATTCCGAAAGAGTGGCAACAAAAAAACTTGTACGAAAACAGATTCTTTCCTGCCGGAATTGTCAAAGAAAGGAAGCAAGGATAATATTTTGGTGAACAGAATCGTGTACGAAAGTATATAATATAATGTAAGAATGAACACAAAGATTGACATAGCATACGCTCGCCAACAAACCGATATGGCAGATTTTTTATATTACCTTACTTCCGTATATGGTGAACAGCTCTATACGGAAAAAATAAGATTGAAGAACTTGATAGCCGAGCTCTACGGAGGAGAAGAGAAAATAAAGCGACTCTATTCCCGTGCCATCATGGAAGATGGGTTATCCCAACGAATCTATGCCCTATTGCAGAAAAGCATGAACGAAAGACAGCCTCTATTGGATGCCATCGCCTGCCGCTTTGCCGAGAACAACTTCTTGTCTGAGAAGATAGAGAAGAAAGTGACAAATGCATTTGCGGAAGGGATTACGTTGTTTGGAGTGCTTTCCACACAAGTTGGAGAATCTGATGGGGAATGGGTGGATAAGTATGGGGTAAAGTATAGTGCGGATAGAAGGAAATTAATATGGTGCACTAATTGGGATTTAGAAGATTATTCAATATTAAATGGGGTACAGGTCATTTGTGATAGTGCCTTTTACGATTGTTCATCCTTACAAAGTATTCATATTCCAAACAGCGTGAAAAGCATTGGAAATAATGTCTTTGAAGCGTGTTCTTCCTTGCGAAGTATCCATATTCCAAATAGTGTAAAAAGCATTGGAGATAATGCTTTTTGGGGTTGTTCCTCCTTACAAAGTATCCATATTTCGGACAACGTGGCAAACATTGGGGATAACGCCTTTTGCTGGTGCTCATCCTTACAGGATGTCCATATTCCGGACAGCGTGAAAAGCATTGGAGATTCTACCTTTTCCAAGTGTTCCTCTTTGCAAAACATCTATATTTCGAACAGTGTAATTAGCATTGAAAGAAAGGCTTTTGAGGATTGTTCTTCCTTGCAAAGTATCCATATTCCGGACAGTGTGACAAGCATTGGAGAATATGCCTTTAAAGGCTGTTCCTCCTTACAACACATTCATATATCAAACAGTGTGACAGATATTTGGAGAAATACCTTTGAACATTGTTCTTCCCTGCAAAATATCCAGATTCCGAACAGCGTGACAAGCATTAAAGAATATGCTTTTTTAGGTTGTTTCTCCTTACAACGCATTCATATCCCAAACAGTGTGACAATTATTTGGAGAGATGCCTTTTTAGGTTGTTCTGCATCATTTGATGTAGATGTAAACAATCCTCATTATACATCTATAGATAGAGCTCTTTACTCAAAAGATAGGAAGAAGCTTATCAAAGGAAATACGAAAAAAGATTTTATTATACCTTATGGCGTAACAAGCATTGGAGATTGCGCTTTTTACGGATACTCATCCTTACAAAGTATTCATATCCCGGACAGCGTAACATGTATTGAAGATTACGCCTTTTCCAAGTGTTCCTCCTTACAAAGTATCCATATTCCTAACAGTGTGACAAGCATTGGAGCTCATGTCTTCTCGGAGTGCTCATCTTTGAAAAACATCCATATTCCAGATAGCGTAACAAGTATTGGGAGATCCACCTTGCAAAATATCTCTCTGAACTGGATGATAGTAAGGCTAGTCGGTCGTGCCTTTTATGGTTGTTCCTCTCTACAAAGTATCCGTATTCCAAACAGCGTGGAAAGCATTGTAGATTCCACTTTTTCCAAATGTTCGTCCTTACAAAGCATCCATATTCCTAACAATGTGACAAGCATTGGAAATTACGCCTTTTCAGAGTGCTCATCCTTGCAAAACATCCATATTCCGAACAGCGTAACAAGCATTGGTAGATGCGCATTTTATGGATGTACTTAGAAGGGTGTAACCAACTGCACACAATGAGAAACACTTGCAAATAAGTTGTTGATTATCAGCATTATTTGAATTTTAACACTTCGCAGTCAGTTTTTGGTGCTTCGACATTTTCCGCATAATTTTGTGACGTATTTCTATCGCGGTGAATGTACGGGGCTTTATTTTTGCCACAAAATTCAAGTCCGGCGACAAAGGTTGACAACGGTTCACAGACAGAGACAAAAGGCTGGGCGAAATGCGAAAGTCGTCACAAAAGTTAGGCAGGTTGATAACAGGTGACAATAGTTGACTTCCGTTCACTTCCCGAAGGAATACACCAGAAAAGAGTGTAAAACATTAAAATCAGGGAAGAATGAAGAAGACAAGAAGATGCGCATTTTGCGGCAGGGAGTTCACCGCCAACAGCGGAATACAGAAGTATTGCTCCGTCAGTTGTGCCGACGAAGCCAAGAAAGAGAGAAAGAAAAGGAATGAAGATTTCCTCAAGGCAGTAGAACCAGTTATAGGACTGAGGCAGCAGGAGTACCTCACCTTCTCCAAGGCGGCTGTCATAATGGGATGCTCGCGCCAGTACGTTTATAAGCTCGTGTCACAGGGCAAGCTGAAAGCCTCACGCATCAGCAACCGCATGGCTATCATCCGCCGTGCTGACATCGAGTCCATGCTGGAGAGCAACCCTTATAATAAGGTAGTGTTCGGCAGCCGACCGAAACCATCAATTCTTAAGCAGCGTCAGAAAAAACCGGAAACCGTGCCCGTTTCTAGCGAGCCTTTGACTTACCTCTCCGGCGAGGAGGTGATGTCCATTTACAAGGTAAAGCAGATGTGGCTTTACACCACCGCCAAGCGAAATCAGATACCCATGTGCCGCATTGCCGGAAAGAACTATTACAGCAAAAGCCATGTGGAGGAATGTCTCGGTCTGACCGTTGACACCTCTGCTATTACCGAATGGCTCACCACAGAACAGGTGTTCGAGGAATTCGGCATGAAAGCTACCGCCATTCGTGCCTACGCATACCGCCATAGCATTCCCACGAAGAAGGAATACGGTATCACCTATTATTCAAAGACACACCTTACGGAACTGCGACAAATTGATTTAGTGGAAGACGAGCGTTATTGCACCGTTGATGAGGTGTCAGAGAAATACGGACTGTCTAAAGCCAACATCCACCATATCACCAAAGTTCATGGCATAGAGAAGAAGAAGGTGGGTGTGAGGAACCTGCTGCTTCGTGCCGATGTAGAGCGTGCGATGGCAGAAAGAGTCGCAAAAGGACTGTAAATTCGTTCCTTTTCCATTGATAATACGTTTATCTGTCAATTATCATCATTAACTGCTATCAACGGCATATCATTCAGTTCCTTTGCAAAAGCGAAAACAGGCTGCACCTCGGCATAATTCAAATAAATTTGATTCTGCTCTCAGTTTGCACTGTCTTTGCAGCGTGGAGATAGTCTCCACCAAGTAACATTCATAAATAACAAAGAAAGACTATGAGTAATATCTGTAAGACCGTGAACCTGTACACACGGAAAATCAAGGGCGGCAAAATGCTGTCCTTCTTCCTCGACTATTATCCCGGCTACCGTGACGAGACCACCAACAAGGTGCTGCGCCACGAATCACTCGGTATCTACATTTACGCACATCCGAAGACACAGCGTGAGAAAGACTACAACGCACGTTTGTCGGAGAAAGCCGAGGCACTGCGCTGTCGTAGATACGAGGAGATTGTAAATGAGCGTTACGAGTTCTTCGACCGCAATAAACTCAACGGCAGTTTCATTGACTACTTCAAGAAATACGCCGGGAAGAAAAACTCACGCTATGAGCAGGCGTTCCTGCACTTCAACCGTTTTACAGGTGGCAAATGTACCTTTGCCGAAATCACTGTGGAGCTGTGCAACAAGTTTCTGGAGTATCTGCGCACCACGCATCAGGTAATCAATACCAAGCGCAAGTTGCACACTAATACCATAGCCAGTTATTGGTCTGCGTTCCTTGGCACGCTCCATGCCGCCCACCGTGACAGAAAGATAAAGGAAAATCCATGTCCATATCTGGAACGTGCCGAAACAATCCCGACCGATAAGGTGGGACTGTCAGCGGAGGAACTCATACGGTTGGCAGAAACTCCGTGCGAGGTTCCTATACTAAAGACCGCCTTCCTTTTCTCCTGCCTTACAGGACTTCGAAAGAGCGATGTCAAGGCATTCTCATGGGAAATGATACAGCCCGAAGCGGACGGAACGCTCTATATCACCACCCGTATGCAGAAGACAAAACAGATTGTCCACAATCCCATCGGGGACGAGGCACTGGCTTTGATAGACAGCGACACAAGAGAGGGGCTTGTATTCCCCGGTTTCAAGGATAACATGACACAGACACCACTCAAGCAATGGCTGAAGACGGCAGGCATCACCAAAAATATCACCTACCATTCAAGCAGGCATACATATTGTACCCTGCAACTGGAAGCCGGAACGGACTCCCGAACCGTACAGGAACTTGTCGGTCATAAGAACCTCACCACCACGCAGCAGTATCTTGACAGCGTTGACAGCAGGAAAAAGGAGGCGGCAAACCGCATCACATTAAAACGTAAGACAGAATAGCGTCAGTTTGTTGTTTTTGCTGTTTTACAAGCGATTGGAGTATGATTCTGAGTATGAAATCATACTCCTATATTAATTTGTCATAAATTGCTGCGTTTATCTGCGACTATTTTCGCATATACCCAACCCGCCATAGTAACTTTGCTGTAAATAACCGTCAACAAGACATAATATCGAACAATAAAATTATAGAACATGAGAAATTTGACTACGATTATCAGCAAAGAGACATGCCTTTTCTATGGTCTTCCCGGTACAGCTATCCTTGCCGTGTCGCTCATCCTGTCCTGCAAAGTCGGTAACGACTTCGAAGGAAGCACGTTTGTAAACACAGTTTCCTTCTTTGGCTGCAATGTCCTGTTATGGCTGTTGTATCTGGTATTGTTCCAGTACCTGCCTGTTGATTTGATGAGGATTTTGCTGTCGAGGAAGAATCATGTCGGCATTAAAGCAACAAAAAACAATGCGGATATAGGAACCGTTGCCACTCCTGTCAGCACCGTTCATCCTATGACCGCCGAAGAATACAAAGCCCATTGTACCGAGTTTGAGCGCAAAAAGCAGGAGGAACACCAAAAACTCGTCAACCCTATCATTGATTATGTAGGCAGGGTAATGGCACCTTTTATGGAGGAAAACGAACTTGACCTGCTCCGCAATGAGATTCGGGCATGGTGTGATAATCCGAACCATGAGCCCAAATCTGTCAAGTTAAAAACGATTCATGACTACAAGGACAAGTTGAAAACAGTCTCTTTCAAGCATTTCATCTGGAACATAGCCGCAAGGCTTGGCTTTGAAAACGGATATTCAGGGAAAATACAGGCCGATTTCGTCAAATCTCTGTTCCCCAACGAACTGAAGGACGTAGAATCTAAATCGTTGGAGAGAAGTCTGACAAGCTCGCCTGATGATGGGCACATTAAACTTGACAGGCCAAAGCATACAGACAATTATATTTTCCACTTTTAACTATAACCGTCTTATTCTAATAATTACAACTATAATGCAGGGAGGCTCTTACGGGCTTCCCTTTTTGTTATATGTCATAGTGTCCTGTGTTGCTTATTAGTTGCAATACAGCACCTGCTTTTATTTCCTTATTCCCTACTTTTTCCCCTCCTTTTTACGCCCTGTTCCTTGATAGTACAGTTATCTTAGGATTATCCACCGATTATCATCAACAATCTGTATCACAGGTATATCATTCAGTTCCTTTGCCGCAACGTAATTTTCAAAAGTATGACAAACGAACTTACATTCAACGACCTCCCGCAGGTCGTGGCCGAGCTTCGGGATGAGGTAATCGGCATGAGGCAGATGCTCACTAGTCTGCAAAAGGAGAAAGGACAGCGCAAGGATAACACCCACCGCCCTATGTCGGTGGAGGAAGCGGCGGAATATCTGAAGATACCGCTGCGCACCCTTTATATGAAACTTGGTAACGGCACAATTCCTGCCACCAAGCCCGGCAAGCGGTATGTCCTCTATCAAGATGAGCTTGACAAGTGGCTGGAGTGTAACCGTAAGAATCCTGTTCCGCTGACAGATGAGGAACAGAACGCAGCCATTCTTGCTGCAAACAGACGTAAACCCAACAAGGCGGATTGGAGGTGAGTATGGAAAACTGTTACAATTTCTCGTTCTTCCGTGCCCCGATACAGAACACGGGTCCTAATGTAGCCTTCAGCATACTTGATGCCTACCGCTACATTTCGGAACCGATAGCCAAAGAACGGACGGAACAGTTGCGTGCCATGGTCTCACAGGATGAAGCCAGATTGTTCAAGGCACGGCACTTTGACTACTGCACTTTTTCAGGACTGTTCAAATCCCGTTCCTCATCACAACTCATCCAACATTCCGGGTTGGTTTGTGTGGACTTTGACCATGTGGAAGATGTCCCTGCGCTAAAACACCAGTTGCTGGAGCATGAGTATTTCGATACAATTCTGATGTTCACCTCTCCTTCGGGTAACGGAGTGAAATGGATTGTTGAGGTTGACCTGCAAGGTTGGGAGCACTCCCGTTTCTTCAAGTCCATGATAAACTGCCTGAAAGCGACAGAGCTTCCTCCTGTTGATATTTCGGGCAGCGATGTAGCCAGAGCCTGTTTCCTCCCATACGACCCGGACGTATTTATCCATCCAAAATTTCAAGACTATGCCAAAGAAACATTTTATACCCCAGCAGTGGGAAGAATGCTCGGATGAATGTCGTTTGCCTATATGTAATAAGGTATATTTTGGCGATTGCGGCAACGATAGAGACAATGATGTGGAACGGGTTGTTTCCTTGATTGAACAACAGGGTGCAGACATCGCACCATCCTATGAGGAATGGGTGAAGCTCGGATTTGCTTTAGTGGATGGCTATGGAGAGAAAGGGCGTGACTACTTCATGCGCCTAAGCTCCCTTCATGCAGGGTGTACCCAGGAAGCGGCAGAATCCCAATATGACAAATGCCTCCGCTCCGGTAATTCGGGGATCACCATATCCACTTTCTTCCATTTGGCAAAACAGGCCGGAATATCCATTTCCATGCCGAATGGTAAAATGGCAATTTGGCAAAATGGTAATTTGAGAGACCATGCGGATAAACACAACGGTGCAGAAATATCCAAAAGTCCAAATTGCCAAGCTGGTAATATGGAAATATCGGAGAAAAAAGAGGCAGTAAATATCCAAAATGCCAAATATCCATATTGCCAGAACGGTAAAACGGACATTTCGGATAAATGGATATTTGAGGAAGAAGAGCTGCCGCTTTTCCCGGAAGAAGTATATTCCCATCTCCCTCCTTTTCTTGACAGCGTGATGAGAAGTGCCATATCACCGTCGGACAGAGACATGTTGTTGATTGGGGCAATTACAGTTCTCTCATCCACGCTGGGTAAGGTGAGCGGAGTCTATGACGAGCGCATTGTCTATCCCAACCTTTACCTGTTTGTTTCCGCAGATGCAGGCATGGGCAAAGGAACGTTGACCCTGTGCCGTGAGTTGGTTGCACCAATCAATGCCGAATTGCGTGCCGCTGCCAGACTGCAATTGGCAGACTCGGACAACAGCAAAGAGAAGGACACGCCCATGCTTGCCCTTATCATTCCGGCCAACAGCAGTGCCAGCGCGTTCATCAAGACATTGGCGGACAACAATGGTACCGGGCTGATGTTCGAGACGGAAGGTGATACGCTCAGCCAGACATTGAAGTCCGACTATGGGAACTATTCCGACACGTTGCGCAAGGCTTTCCACCATGAGCCAGTGTCACTGTGCCGCCGTAAGGACAGGGAATTCCTTGAACTAAACTGTCCCAAACTGAGTGTCGTGCTTGCCGGGACACCCGGACAGGTTCGTAACCTCATACAGGATTCCGAGAACGGACTTTTCAGCCGTTTCATGTTCTTCAATATAAAGTTCGAGAGGAACATACGAAACGTGTTTGTTGTGACAGATACCAGACATTCCAAGACGGAGGTGTTTCGTCAGTTGGGTGAGCAATACAAGGAACTGTTAGGAAAGATTCAGCGGGAGGCATCGGCATACGAAGTGAGCATCCCACCATTCCTACATGCTCATTTCATGGACCACTACAATCAGCTGAACAACGAATGCTGCGAAGCCATCGGCAACAGGATGCAGGGTGTGGTGAGAAGAAACGGACTGATGGCATTCCGCATCATGATGGTGCTGACAATTGTCCGGCATCTGACGGATGAATGCTACCATCCGATGCCGGAGGGACAATCTCTGAGACTGGAATGTACTGATGAGGATTACCACACATCACTCACTATTGCCGAGACAATGCTGTGTCATTCCGCATATATGTTCCGTCAGTTGGAGAAGCCTTCCTCCCCGGCATTGGCATCCAACAGGAATGACAGAAGAGAAATCCTGTACAACATGTTGCCCGAAAGTTTTACCAAACAGGAGTATCTGACTGTTGTCAGACGGTTGGAGTACTGCGAGAGTACCTGCAATAAATGGATTGACCGGTATATAGAGGAAAACCGCCTCCGGCATTGCGGACACTCCAAGTATGAGAAGGTGCAGAGTGCTCCATCTGATACTCCTTCTTCAACAGCTCCGCCATAACAGTATCGTCCATTCCGTGAGCTTGCTCTTATACAGACTTTGCAAAAGTCCTAAACTCAATAAGGACTTTTTGCCAGAGAGCAAGAAAGTCCCATGAGGCAGGGAGCGATAATGTCCGCACATTACCCCTGCACCCCGATAGCGAGCAAGCTCTTTTCATCCCCTTTTATAGAAATGTTGAAACTCAAAAATACAGAAAAAGATTATGGTACAAGAACAGAAACAAGCCCTGCATATAGAGAATGGTAAATCATTCAGCCGAAGTGAGGCTAACGAGAATGAAAGACGTTGGGATGACCGTAAGATGGACCAACTCAACAGAGACCCAGCCAACAATTACGACAGGACACGGATGCACTTGAATTTCGAGATTGGCAGTGACGGAAAAATCCATCCGTTAGGCTATATGGACAAGCGGTTGGATGAGCGAATACAGGAACGGCTGGACGAACTGGAATATCACCCGTTCAAGGCAGACAGCAAGATTCAGCCGAACATCTGTGCCAGGCTCATTATCGGAGGAAACCATGAGCGGACGCTTGAAATAGCGTTCGGGAACCAGACCGTGAATCTGAACAAGGGAGCGGACAACAGCCACCTGCGCCGTTGCCGTGAGGTGGAGGACTGGGCGATGGATTCATACAGGTGGTGTTGCGAACGGTTCGGCAAGGAAAATGTCATCGGCTTTCAGGTGCATCTGGACGAGAAATCGCCCCATTGCCATGCGCTTGTCATCCCCGTGGGAAGAAAAGGTAAGGAGAAGAAGGAACGGGTGATGTGGTCTGCAAAGTTTGGGAAGAACGGCGGAGAGTATAAAGCTATCCTTCATGCCATGCACACCTCACTATATGAGACCGTAGGTAAGAAATACGGGCTTGAGCGTGGCGACAGTGTTGAAAACCGCAATGTACGCCATTTAGACAAGCATGAGTTTTACAGAGAACAACAGAAGTTGGAGAAAGCCATCAAGGGGCTGACAACGATGAAGGAGAATCTTGAAAGTTCCATTTCCCGACTCCAGGATGAGATACAGACAGTCCGTTGCCGTCTTTCTGACCGCAAGATAACGCTGCATGAGGCTGACAGCAAGGTGCATAGACTGGAAAAAGAAATATCAGCCTTGCAGGAGAAACTATCGGACAAGGCTGGCAAGTTGCAGGAAAAGCAACAGGAGCTAAACCGCTTGATGAAAGATGTCAGCAATGTACATCAGATTATCACCCCGTTCAGAAATCACCGCATAGGCTTCACCGCTCCACAAATCACGGAAGTACCGCCCACGTTCGGACGTGAGAAGTGGATGGAGAAACAGAACAAGCGGATAGAGACCGAATTCAACAAGGCTGTTGCTGAGGTTGAAAGACTGTATATGGCAGAAGCGGAAAAGCAGGTGAAAGCAGCCGGTCAGAACCGACTGGTGGATTACAAGGAACTTCACCGATATAGAAATGAAAACGGACAGCTCCGTCAATATATCCGGGATATAACCGAAGAGAACAGCAACCTCAATGAAACACTCTGTGGACTATTGGATGTTTTAGCCATTCCTGATTTTCGGGAGAAGTTCTTCGCCATTGCTGATGCGCTGATGGGCGGTCGTCCTGTTCCGACATCATCTGGTGGCGGTGGTGAAACATCCGACCTTCGTTGGGACGGGCGCAATCCCGATGAGGACGAGGAAACTTATAGACGCAGGTGTATGATAGCAGCAGCCGGGATAGTAATCAGTAGGAATAAAGCAAAAGGATTTAGAAGATAATTATGGCATCAATAAAGATAAAGTTCAGACCCTCCACAGTAGAGGGTAAGGAAGGAGGACTCTATTTTCAGATTATACAGAACAGGGTAATCCGTCAAATGACCACGGACTATAAAATCTATGCACATGAATGGGATGCGGAGATGGAAACTGTTGTGGTGAATGGTGCACGTGCCGATATACTATGCAGCATTAAGGAGCGTATGGAATGGGACTTATCCAGATTTGAAAGGATTGTACGTCAGTTAGAGCAGGAAAGACGCAAATATACGGCGGATGATGTAATTGCACTATTCCATAAGGTGACTAAAGAGACATCCTTGTTCTCCTTTATGCACAGTGTAATAATTCAACTGCGACAATTGGGAAAGATACGCACTTCCGAGACTTATACGGCAACCCTTAAAAGTTTTATGGAGTTTCGTAAAGAACAGGACGTTCCGCTTGACGGTGTTAACTCTGACCTTATGCTTTTATACGAAGCTCATCTGAAAGCGAAAGGAGTGCGCATGAATACCATATCATTCTATATGCGCATTCTTCGGGCAGTATATAACCGGGCAGTGGAAAAAGAACTTACGCCACAAAAGTATCCGTTCCGTCATGTCTATACCGGAGTGGACAAGACTGTTAAGCGGGCTGTTCCTGTTAAGGTCATCAAGGCTTTGAAGGAGTTGGATTTGTCCATGAAATCCTCATTGAATTTTGCGCGTGATATGTTCATGTTCAGTTTTTACACAAGAGGAATGTCCTTTGTTGATATGGCATACCTTAAAAAGACGGATTTACAGAACAGAATCCTGACCTATTGCAGACGAAAGACCGGACAGCAGCTTACCGTCAAATGGGAGAAATGTATGGAGGAAATCATCAAGAAATATCCATCAAACAGTTCTGCCTATTTATTGCCGATTATTAAAGAACAAGGGAATGAGCGGAAGCAGTATGACAATGCCCTGCATCTGGTCAATTACCGGTTGAAGGATCTTTCAAGAATGCTGAAACTTCAGCGGTCTTTGACAATGTATGTGGCGCGCCATTCATGGGCGAGTGCAGCCAAGGTAAGAAACGTTCCGTTGTCAGTCATTAGTGAGGGTATGGGGCATGATTCCGAAAAGACAACACAGATTTACCTTGCTTCTCTCGAAGCATCGGTGGTTGACAAGGCAAACAAGATGATTCTGGAATTGCTATAAGCAAGAAGTTGTTTAGCAAAAATCTCAATCTCTTCGTAAGAGACGGATATTTGATGCAAAGATACTCATTTTCAACCAAAATTCAGCTTATTTAAGAGAAAAACTGCTATTTGTGCCATCAAATTTTTATGTTGTTTTACAAAATCTATTCATTTTAGACAGAATGGGCGGAATATCAAGACTTTCCTATTTTTCTTCGTCTCTTACGAAGAGACGAATGGATATTTACTCGACAAAGACCACCGCCAACAGGCAAAAGAAATAATGGAACTCCCTCGTAGTGTGAAAAGGGCTTGGTCGCCCGTCGAGACACTATGCTGAGAGTTCTTGTGTTAAATATGGAATTACCGAAGCAATTCGACAATATCACCCAGAGAGTCATTGATAACCTAAAGACCACGCTGCAACGAGGTTCAAAGGTATCAATGGCAGCCGCCTCTTTCTCCATCTATGCTTTTGAGGCTCTGCAAAAGGAACTGGAGAAGATTGACGAATTGCGTTTCATCTTCACCTCGCCCACATTCAACAAGGAGCGTTCTAAGAAACAGAAGCGTGAGTTCTATATTCCTAAACTGAACCGTGAGCGAACGCTGTATGGCTCGGACTTTGAAATCAAGCTCCGCAACAACCTGACCCAACGTGCCATAGCAAAAGAATGTGCCGACTGGATTAGACAAAAAGTCCGCTTCAAAACCAATGTGTCGCAGATGAATATGCAGGGATTCCTGAATGTGAAGAACGAGGAAGGGCTTTTTACCTATATGCCCTTCAACGAGTTCACCACAACTGAGCTTGGTTGCGAGCGCGGCAATAACATCTTCCAGCTCATCCAGCGTATGCCGTCGCCCATCAGCGATGCCTATCTCAAGAATTTCAATGACTTCTGGCAAGACAAAGAGAATTTTGCCGATGTTACGGATGCCATAATCGAGAACATAGAGAATGTTTATCGTGAGAATGCCCCTGACTTCATCTACTTCGTCACGCTCTACAATATCTTCAACGAGTTTCTTTCCGACATCAGCGAGGACGTGCTGCCCAATGAGGCAACAGGCTTCAAGTCATCGCAGGTGTGGAACAAGCTCTATAATTTCCAGAAAGATGCCGCCCTTGCCATCATCAATAAACTGGAAACTTACAATGGCTGCATCCTTGCCGACAGTGTCGGTTTGGGAAAGACCTTTACGGCTTTGTCCGTTATCAAGTATTACGAGAATCGCAACAAGTCGGTATTAGTGCTTTGCCCAAAGAAACTCTATGACAACTGGAACACTTACAAGAGCAACTACCGCAACAATCCATTAGAGAAAGACCGTTTGCGTTATGATGTGTTGTTTCATACCGACCTCTCGCGCGACCATGGCACAAGCAACGGCATTGACCTTGTCTTGCTCAACTGGGGGAACTACGACCTCATTGTGATAGATGAGAGTCACAACTTCCGCAATGGCGGCAAGGTCACTACTGACGAGGAAGACGAAAATCCGCGTGAGAACCGTTATCTCCGTCTGATGAACCGCGTGATTCGTGCCGGAGTGAAGACCAAGGTGTTGATGCTTTCAGCTACTCCTGTCAATAACCGTTTCAATGATTTGAAGAACCAGTTGCAGTTGGCATACGAGGGCGAGCAGTCGCTCATCAACGACAAGTTGGATATTGACCGCCCCATTGAGGATATCTTCCGTTCGGCTCAGGCGCAATACAACATTTGGGCGCATCTTGAAGACCCAAAAGAGCGCACGGCAGAGCGACTATTGGATATGCTTTCATTTGACTTCTTCCAAGTATTGGATGCCGTCACTATTGCCCGAAGTCGTAAGCATATAGAAAAATACTACGACACGGCAGATATTGGCAAGTTCCCGACACGCTTGCGCCCCATATCCAAGCGTCCGCGTCTCACGGACCTTGACGAAGCCATAACCTATAAGGATATTGCATCCCAGCTCGATGAGCTTAACTTGAGTGTTTATGCGCCGTCAGATTATATTCTGCCTTCCATGCGCAGTAAGTATGAGATAGACAAGGATGACAGCGGAGGGCATCTTGGAATGTCTGGCCGCGAAAAGGGTTTGAAGAAACTTATGGCAATCAATCTGCTCAAACGTCTGGAGTCTTCGGTAAACTCGTTCCGTTTGACGTTGGAGCGTATGAAGTCGCAGGTTGACGAAACATTGAAAGCTATCGACACTTTTATGGAGACACGGCAGGATACACGCCTCTCCCTTCAGACATTGGAGAGTATGTTTGATGGCGATGACAGCGAGAATGACTTTCTTGTTGGAGGAAAGAAAACGCGCGTATCGCTTGCTGATATGGATTGCCGTTCATGGAAACGTGACTTGACGGCAGACCAATACATCATAGACCTGCTGCTGGTCATGCTCCGCGACATTACACCTGAGCATGACAGCAAACTGCAGATGCTTATAGAGAACTTGCGTGAGAAGTTTGCCCATCCGATAAACGGTGACAACAAGAAAGTTCTTATCTTCACAGCTTTCAGTGATACGGCAGAGTATCTTTATGACAATCTTGCTCCTGCCATTAAGGAAAAAGCAGGCTTGCATACAGGAATGGTTACAGGCAATGGCGTGGCTTCAACCATCAAGGGACTTCGTGCGGACTTCAATAGCATTCTTACGCTATTCTCACCCATATCAAAAGAGGCAGACAAGCTGCTGCCTAACACAAAAGAGCGGATAGATGTGCTTATTGCCACTGACTGTATCAGCGAGGGGCAGAACCTTCAGGATTGTGACTACTTGATTAATTATGACATACACTGGAATCCGGTCCGCATTATTCAACGTTTCGGACGTGTAGATCGCATCGGCTCACGCAATGATGTGATTCAGTTGGTAAACTATTGGCCGGACATAGAACTGGACGACTACCTCCGTCTGAAAGGTCGTGTGGAGGCACGCATGACTGGTGTAAACATCACGGGTGCAGGCAATAGCAACGTTCTTCTTTCCGATGAGGAGCAGGCAGACCTCGACTATCGTAAGAGCCAACTGCAACGCTTACAGGAAGAGGTGGTTGACCTTGAAGATATGGACACGGGCATTAACATCATGGATTTGGGACTTAACGAGTTCCGCATGGACTTGTTGGCGTATATGCACGAGCATCCCGACATTGAGCACACACCCTTTGGCATGAGTGCAGTGGTGCCAGCTTCGGAGCAGGTCAAGCCCGGTGTCATCTTCATCTTGAAGAACAGAAATAACGCCGTGAACATTGGCAAACAGAACCTGTTACATCCGTTCTATATGGTTTACCTGTCTGATGAGGGTGAACCAATCATCAATCATCTTTCGCCGAAACGGTTGCTCGACATCATGCGCCTTTCGTGCAAGGGACGGACTGAACCCATCAAGGAACTGTGCCATGCTTTCAACAAAGAGACTGCCGACGGACGGAAGATGCAGCATTACAGTGAACTGCTGCAAAAGGCAGTGGGCACTATTGTGGAGCAGAAAGAGGGAAGTGACCTTGAAAGTCTTTTTTCTTTTGGTGAGACAACCGCTCTTGTGGATGACATAAAGGGACTTGATGATTTTGAGCTGATTTGTTTCCTTGTGATAAAGGAAGGAGGTGCCCGTGGATAATATTTTGAAATATCCGCAAAGCACCATCGTCAATCGTGTAGTGCCCAAGACGATGTTTTATAAGTTCATGGAAGTGAACCCTCGCATGAAGACACGCTTTGTGAACGATGTGGTCAACATCACATGGCTCTATAAGTTGGCGGCATCCACGTTGAATGTTACCGATACGGAACAGATGAAAGAGATAGAGGTGTTTGTGGTGAACCTCAAGCAGCCAGACTGTTCGACAGACCTGTTCTCGTTTATTGACACCAATATGCCGCATCATATAGTCTTTATCCTTGTACATGACAATCATGCCATGTTACTTATCAATTATAAGGACTGGGCGGATGACACACATACCAAATTCAAAATCACGCAGACCTTTACTTCATCATGGGTAGCATCAGACGACTTGCATCTGCAAATAGACGGCCAGTCTTTGCCACGAATATATGACAACTTTGTGGCACAAGTCAGTGGCATTGGTGAGCACAAGGCTGGTTGCATGGCTGACATCGTTGCATTGAAGAAACAAATAGCGGCAGTCGAAGCGGAACTGAGAAGTTTGGAGAAACGTATGCGCAAAGAACCGCAGTTGGATAGGCAGATGCAAATGAATAAGCAGGTGAAGGCAAAGCGCAAGGAACTTGAATATTTGAAAACGAAATTAGATAATCTGAAATAAAAGCGAACAATATGGAACAGCCGAAACATATAAAAATGCAGACGCCTGATGGCACAGAATTGAATCTTGATGCGCTCTATCAGATTGCCCCTTTATGCTTCACGGAAGCAAGGGGCGATGATGGAGAAGTACGTCACGTTGTAGATTTTAACAAACTTCGTTTACTCCTCGGTGATAATGCTGTGGAGGATGCTCCCGAAGTGTATGATTTCACTTGGGTGGGTAAGCGTGCTGCCATGCAAGAGGCGGCAGCACCTATCAGAAAGACTCTGCGTCCTTGTCCCGAAGAGAGTGTGGACTGGGACACTACGCAGAACCTCTATATCGAAGGCGATAACCTTGAAGTGTTAAAGCTGCTCCAAAATTCGTATATGGGTAAGGTCAAGATGATTTATATTGACCCGCCTTATAACACGGGGAATGATTTTGTGTATCATGATGACTTTCGTCGCACACAGAAAGAGGAAGATGAAGTGGCTGGCACCATTAACGAGGAGGGGCAGCGTATGGTACGAAATACAAATACTAATGGAAGATTTCATTCAGATTGGTGCTCAATGATATATGCACGACTTCTTGTTGCACGTTCCTTACTTAAAGAAAATGGTGTTATATTTATCAATATAGATGATAAAGAGTCTGATAATTTAAGAAAAATTTGTGACGAAGTATTTGGTGAAAGTAATTTTGTCGCTAACATAATATGGCAATCGAGAACATCTATTTCCAATGATGATGAAGTCTCCACTAACCATAATCACACTTTTGTCTATTCAAAAGTTAGAGAATTACTTACTTTTGGAGGTGATGATATTGATGCAAGTGAATATATTAATCCAGATAAAGACCCTCGTGGCCCTTGGAAATTAGTTCCTATCGATGCAAATCATGTTGGCGGCGATACAAATTATCCTATCAGAAATCCAAAGACTGGAATTGACTATTATCCACCAATAGGACGCATATGGTGTTATAATAAAATTACGATGCAAGAATTGATAAGAGATGGAAGAATTAAATTTGGTCTTTCGGACGATTCTTCGCCTAAGCGTAAACTTTTCTATAATGAAAGAAAAGAAAAAGGAGACGTTAAAACACCAAGTTCAATCTTGTTAGATGCAGGGACTACAAAGTCTGGGACTACAGAAATTATGAACCTTTTTGACGGGAAAAAGATTTTTGATTATCCCAAGCCTACTTCTCTTGTTGCACGTTTAATGAAATACGGACTCATCTGTGATAATGATATTGTATTGGATTTCTTTTCTGGATCTGCAACTACTGCACATGCCACTTTTCTATATCAACAGAAAGAAAAGTATAATTGTAAGTTTATTTTAGTTCAATATCCTGAAAATCTTGACGAGTCACTTGTCAATGCTAATAATGATGCTAAGAAAAGTATAAAGGTTGCTATAGATTTTCTTAGTTCAATGAATCGGTCACACAATATTTGCGAAATAGGCAAAGAACGTATCCGCCGTGCTGGAAAGAAAATCAAGGAAGAGAATCCATTGACTACCCAAGACCTTGATATTGGCTTCCGTGTATTCAAATGTGATAGCAGTAACTATAAAGATGTGGCTTTTGCTCCCAAGGATTATGACCAACGAATGTTGGAAGGATTGCTTGACAATATAAAGGAAGACCGCACCGACCTTGACTTGCTGTTTGACTGTATGCTCCGCTGGGGCGTGGAACTGTCCTTACCTTTGAGTACAACAAAAGTGGATGGCTGCACGATACACAATGTGAACGATGGCGACCTTGTGGCTTGTTTCGACGGTAACGTGACGGAAGCGGTGATTGATGCCATTGCCGACTTGTCACCTTTGCGTGTAGTATTCCGTGATAGCAGTTTCAACGAGGCGGCACAGAAGATGAACCTCTTTGAACTCTTCAAACAGAAGTGCGACTGGACGGATGAGGAGGTAAAGAACAATGTACGTGTCATCTAAAACACTATGTGGACTATGGCAAAGAAACTGACACTGAAATTCAAGAACCAACAGTTCCAGACGGATGCGGCACGGGCTGTGACCGATGTGTTCCGTGGGCAGCGTAACCAGTCGATGGTGGAGTTTACCCATGACATGGGACGTGCGTCAGACGGTTCACAAGACCTATTTGATGTAGTAGGCTTCCGTAACCAACCTCTTATAGTTTCCGAAGGACAGATATTGGAAAGCATCAGGCAGATACAGATGGCGGCACAACTGCGCCCCTCAGAAACAATAAATGCCACAGACCTGCGCCTGACTATTGAGATGGAGACAGGCACGGGCAAAACCTATACTTACATCAAGACCATGTATGAGTTGAACAAGCTCTATGGTTGGAGCAAGTTCATCATTGTGGTGCCAAGTATTGCCATTCGTGAAGGTGTATGCCGCTCCTTTGAGATAATGAGCGAACACTTTGCAGCAGAGTACGGCAAGCGCATACAGTCGTTCATATATGACTCGAAACAACTGACTAAGATTGACCAGTTTGCCAGCGACTCGAATATGCACGTGATGATAATCAACACACAGGCGTTTGCTGCTCGCGGAGAAGATGCCCGTCGCATCTACATGAAACTGGATGCCTTCCGCTCACGCAAACCTATTGATGTGATAGCCGCCACAAGACCTGTCCTTATCATTGACGAGCCACAATCGGTATTGGGAGCAGACAAGAAGAATGCCACACGCGAAAAGCTGAAAGAGTTCAAGCCGCTCTTCACCTTATTATATAGTGCCACGCACAGAGCCGAAGACATAGTAAATATGGTTTATCGTCTGGATGCTATGGATGCCTACAACAAGAAATTAGTGAAGAAAATCTCGGTGAAGGGTATCAATCAGCATGGCTCTACTGCCACCAACGGTTATCTCTATCTGGAGAGCATCGAACTGTCGAAAGGAAATCCGCGTGTCCGTATAGGTTTCGACAAGAAAGGAGTAAGCGGAATAAAACAGGTGACGCAGTTGGTGAGTGACGGATTTGACATCTATCAGCAGTCGGGTGGACTGGAGGAATACGCCAACGGTTATCGTATAGAAAGCATAGACGGATATAACCGTTGCATCCGCCTGTTGAACAATACTGTCCTATATGAGGGTGACATGATTGGACGTGTGAACGACATTTATGTGCGCCGCCACCAGATACGTGAGACCATCCTATCACATATCAACAAGGAACGTCAGCTGTTCAAGATGGGCATCAAGTGTCTCTCGCTCTTCTTCATAGACCATGTGGATAATTACCGTATCTACAACCAGGGAGGCGGCACAAGCAAAGGGCAGTTTGCGGAAATCTTTGAAGAGGAATACAATAACATTGTGGGGGCACTGCAACTGCAAACTGATGATTCTCCAGAATACATAGAATATCTGAAACGATGGAAAGCGGAAGAGGTACACAACGGCTATTTCTCCCGTGACAAGAAAGGTCACTTTGTGCAGCCTTCGAAAACAGAGCTGAAGAACGAGAGCAGCAATGACACCTCTGCGTATGACCTTATCATGAAGGACAAGGAAAAGTTGCTGTCGTTTGATGAGCCCACACGATTCATCTTCTCACACTCTGCATTGAAAGAAGGTTGGGACAATCCGAATGTGTTCCAGATATGTACGCTGAAGGACAGTGACAACCAGACAAAGAAACGTCAGGAAGTGGGGCGTGGTATGCGCTTGTGCGTAAACAGTCAAGGTGAACGACAGGATGAGACCGTGCTGCATGGACGAGTGTTTGAAGTGAACGAACTGACTGTCATTGCCAGCGAAAGCTATGATGATTTTGCCAAGAAGTTGCAAACAGAAATCGCCGATGCTGTTGGCGACCGTCCTATTAAGGTACAATCGTCTATGTTCACCGGTATGCTTGTAACTAATGCGCGTGGCGAACAAAAAACGTTGGATGATGACGATGCGCAGGATGTTGTCTTTACACTTCGTATGAAGGGCTATATCACCAAGCAGGGACAACTCACACAACAATTCCATGACCACAAGCAGCAGGGAACGCTTGACTTCGGAGAGGATTACAACGAATATAAGGCAGACATCGTGAAACGGTTGGATGCCGTGTTCAATCCCGATGCTGTCAAGCCAGACAATGCCCGACAGACACGTGAGGCAAAATTCAACTCGCAGAAGTTTGGTAGTAGGGAATTCCAGGGACTCTGGAAAAAGATTAACCATCAGACTTACTACACCGTTGATTTCAAGACAGAAGACCTTATCCATCGTGCTGTCAATGAGCTGGACAACCATCAGAGAGTATCGGAAATAAACATTCAGGTAACGACAGGAACGCTCAACGAAATAAAGAGCAAACAGGAACTTACCGAAGGTACGGCCATGAAGGTGACAGGCACGGATACACACGCCGTCAAGGAACTGGTGAACGAGAACGTGAAGTATGACCTCATCGGCAAATTAGTGGAAGCGACAGGACTGACACGCCGTGTCATCGTGACTATCTTGCAAAAGATAAGTCCCAACACTTTCTATATGTTCAAGACAAATCCTGAAGAGTTCATCATCAAGGCTGGCAACATCATCAACCAATGCAAGGCCATTGCCGTAATCGAACATGTGGCGTATCACAAACTAAACAAGACCTTTGCCTCTGACATCTTCAGTGCATCAGCCTTAAAGGGCAAGCTGGGCGTCAACGCCATGGAGTCGCGAAAATCCCTCTACGACCTCGTAGTGGTAGATTCGCAAGGTGTAGAAATGAACTTTGCCCAAGCACTGGAGCATCAAAATGAAGTCATAGTCTATACAAAACTGCCTGGCGGCTTCTATATCAACACCCCTGCCGGACATTATAATCCCGACTGGGCAATAGTGTTCAAGGATGGCACCGACATCAAGCACGTCTATTTCGTTGCCGAAACCAAAGGCTACTGCGACGACGAAGTTTTGGACTACCGCAGTGCTGAAAGCGTGAAGATAGAATGTGCCCGTCGCCACTTCGCCACCATCTCCAACTCCACTGTTACATACGACGTGGTGAAGAGCTATGCGGATTTGAGGAATGTGATAACGAAGTAGGAAAGACTACCTTCTATATAATCGGACGGGATTTTGTAACTTATAAACTTCCGCCCGATTGTGATTTCGTTTTTGCCCACACTTGTTTTACACAATCTTAGGTACTACCTCTACAAATTTCTTACCATTATATACACAAATATGGAAAGTTTGTGATCCAACTATAATCATCAATAATAATGGTACAACAAGTAATGCTGTATGATAATTGTTCTTAATAGAATTATAATCAACAGCAGATGGCTTTGGTTTGTCCTCTGGATGTGTATGCCATTCACCAATATAAAAACGGGTATGCTCTGACCGTTCGTAATCGGCTTCAATAAATTTATTCGCTATTGTTGCATCACGTTCACACCCACAACGAGTGTGTGCTTTAACACATGGTGGCGAAATTTTACAAATTCTGTAACAATTCTTACCAACTTGCGTACCTGTTAACACTCCACACATTTCGTTGCCTTCATGTTGGACATAACTCTTAAGGGTCTCTATTACTTCTTCTTTTATCTCGAAGTGACAATCGGCAATATTTATACAGGAAGTTCTTGCAAATCGTTTTTTAAGAATTCTGATGTTGGATGCAGGTTGATGTTTTTCTTTGTTGCTATTCCTATATTTCCTACCCATCGGTAACATTTTGACTCTGAAGGTTGTTCTAATAATTGGTCTATAATGGGGAACATTGTAGAAAGAAACATAGTTACATCATTGGCAGAATACTGTGCATAACTACCATTGCATCCTGCATCGCGTTTCGTAAGTTTCTCTTCATTTGTATATTCTTCCCTCTTTATCAAGCAAAAATCTATGAAACTATCATTTGCTTTATCTCTTAGCCGTTTAACAGACTCCATATCTTCTGGATTTACATATATCATGATGCCAGATATGCCATAAGGTTCCAACCAAAGTATAAAAGCCGGTTTTCTTACAAATCCTTCTAACATTTGGTTAATCAGCCATTTCTCAGACATAACATCACCTGTACAAATAAACATCGCACTAGCTTCGTTAATTGCTTCTTTTTTAAGTTGTTGTAAGTTTATTTGTAAGGTTTGTATTTTTCTATCTGGTCTGTATTGCTGTAGGTAGTGTGCTATGGCATATGACTTATATTGGTTGATGTATTCAAAACCAAGTAGATGCCGCCCGATATTATCTACCGTTAGCCAATCCCTATCTGTTAAGACAAACGCAGCATTGTTGTAACCGTTAAGATAGTAACATAAGTTACTACCTACACTACCAAGTCCAGCTATTAAAAAACGCCTATCCTTCATTATCTCACCTGCAGTTCGTTCTGCAATTCGCTGGTCTGAATATATTGAGACATGGAGTCTATCAAGTTTTTTATTCTTATTTTCAAAAGATGTAAAAACTTTGAACGAAGTCAGTGCTCCCTTCCGATAGCCATTCCTATTCACTTTCAGGTCGTGTATATATATGCCACCTACAGCATAATTCAATCCTATAGAAAAGAATACATTCACATTCCCGAAATGGTTAAGGTATTTCTTGAACGTCTTCCTGTCTTCATTGTCACTTATCCTATCTATCACCTCTTGCCCCGTCATGCTAAATGGTGGCTCATTGGGGATTTTTAAAGAAGCAATATAGAGAACAGTAATCCCTCTTGTCTTATGCCTGAGTTTGATACTTGCTAATGCCTTGTCGTTCTCATCAGATGCAACAACATTCATCACATGCATACTACCATCTTTAAGGTTTTTACCAACATATGCAACACCTGGCATTTCACAAGTTTCTGTCGGTATATTACCTAACAAAATCCAATGGTCATCTACACTATTCTCTCCGTCATATTGTTCATTCCAATAATTTCTGATTTCTTTAGCATATTCATTGGAGTTGTCTCGACCGTAATAATTCTCAATCCACCTTCTTGTTCTGTCGATATTGTCACGTATTAGTCCTTCAATATTTTTCGCGTCATAAACCTCGCCATCCTCATATAAACACAACTTGCGTGTTTTTACAGATATATGGGGCAGGTATCTGAACCTATCATCTGGTATAATCACACATGGCATTGAGTAGGGAAAGTCTTTTGGAAATAGAATGTAAACTTCTACATCTTCGGCTTTATCCAATACCAATGCAGGTATCTGAACTTTCCAAATGTGAGTTCGTATTTTTTTCTCAAATCGCGGAATGCTATCAACCTCTTCTATATCGTATTCTTTTGAAAGTTCAATAAAACAGGTCTCCAATACGGTTTCAACATCAGGCATACTGGCTGTTTTTATTTATTGTACCTGAGAATCTCTGCTGTGAGGCATCTTCGTCAACATCTTTGGCCGTAGAACAACTGAACCTATCACCGAAATGTTTTTGCCATCTAACACATCCGTCATGTTGATTCTTGCTGGCTATAGCCTTCTCTGCGTCCTCTTTAAATGATTTCAATTCTTTTAAGAAGGCATCTTTCTTGCTTTTTGTATAATTGTCAAACAAGTCTTCATAAGGAGCTACAGGTCTCCAGCAATGGAAGTTTCCTTCAATACTAAGTTCGTCATACATATTCTTCAGTATATCTCGCATAGCAACATCGTAACGATTTTCATCATTCCACTGATAATGTTTAGATACAAGCATTGACATGATGCAACCACTCGGCATCTTTGTACCTTCATTGCGCTTGTTTTCACACCATGCCTTCATGAAACGAACGAGTTCTCGTAATTTTGTTTTATCGTTACATTCTTTGCTAAACCAATCTATCATTTCATCAGGATTGGATTCATGCCACGGTTCAGCTCTGTGTGCAAGCATAGTCTTGTCATTAGCAGTGTCTAAAAAATAGATAGCTAAATCTATATGATGACCATCCGCATATTGTACCCTAACACAAGGATTTATGTCATCTGCCCCGTTGGTTGTATGGTCCTTAACGGCCTCATATACTTCCCTATGATACCAGTTGATAGATTTACGGTCATTGATGTTGTCACTTTCGAAATATATTCCATCATCAAGGTCGTAAGCTCCTAAACCATTTTCATCTTTAATGGGATTTAGTAATGTGTGCATAGCGTAAGACCCCTGCCAATAAAAAGTAGGTTGGATATAATCGCTATGATTATCTTTAAAGTACTTTCTTATTTTAGCTCTCAATGCATCTCGATTCGTCTTGAGAGTCTTACGGCGCGTTGAAGTAGCTTTTATAACATCGTGAAACGCCTTAAATTGTTCATGATTATTTGCCATATTAATATTCTTTTGGATTTAAAGTCTTTTTTGTTTGAAAAAAATGAGCTATCTCTGGACGCATTTTTTCGTTCATAGCCGTGTTGTCCGCAATCTTTATAAGAAGTCTCAGAGAATCCTCACTTGCATTGTCCATGTCAATTATTTTATCCTGTTCTGGAGATAAAGGCATGTTTTCAATTCTGTGAAAGTCGAAGGGAAATGACAAATACCCCTTCAAGTTTGACATCAAAAACATTGCCGATTTTGATTGGCTAATAGAATAAGCATCAAAGAGCGTATCCTTCCAACTGACAAAAGCCCTATTCAGCTTATGATGTTTCTCTCCTTTTGTTTTCTGACAACTACTTATCGAAAGGATTTCAAGACCACAAAAACGTTGGTCTTGTGCGAACTTATATAAAAACTCTGTCAAAGCTACAAGAATTGGATTATTTGCCCACAAACCTCCGTCAACAAATTGATCATCTTCTATTTCCATAACGGGTAAATATGTAGGAGCTGCAGAAGTAGCCAATGCAACATCTACATAGGTCTTCCGATCATCCTCTGTGAATTTGTCAAAATCCTTTTTAAAGACTCTCGGATTAGAGGTTAATGTATTATAGGCAGGAATGCAAAGAAAATTATTACTTTCTGCAATTGTTCGATTTCCAAAGACACTTTCAAGAGCAGAACGCAATTTTTTTGCAGAATATTTCCCGCCAAATGCCACTTGTTTCGCACCTAGATAAATACGACCACCTGGCATACATTTAACTCTCTCGTTGAAAATAGACGGTCCCTTCTCTCTATAGAATTTTACAACACTGCTCATAGGAATTTTGAGCGATGCTGCAAGGGCTATAATACCTCCCGTAGAAGTACCACAAAGCATATCAAAACAGTCAGAAACAACACATCCGAAAACTTCTTCGAATTTTGCTAAAAGTTCAGCTGAATAGATGCCCTTTATGCCACCACCATCAATACATAGGATTTTAAAATGTCTAGCTTCCATGCAATTAACTTTTTATGGATATTAGTAATGTTTTATGTCGATTTTTCTAATTAGTTTTATTCATCACACTCTCAGCCAACAGGTACACTCGTGTCCCGATTGTTTGTGGCCAGCGGTCTGCAGGATTCTTGTTTAACGCTTTTGCTCGTGCTATTGCATCCTCAACATAGGCTATCAACATTTGCGCATCGTAGGCAGACTCGTGATAGGAACCCATCTCTTGACGCAACTGTACCTTCAGATATGGGTCAGCATTCTTTGACTTTCTACGGTTATCCATCCATTGTTGTTGCTCTTCCGGCGTCAGCAAAGTTGCATCTACCAAATGCAACAATAACCAAAGTTCGAAGCAAGGATTACTTAGAGCCACGTGCAGATAATCATCTTGTGCACATTCTTTAGCCACATGCGACAACATCGCATCGGTCCAACGGTCTCTGTCTATAACCAACCAAAGTTCGTCATCAGATTCCAGGTCATATTGTCCTTTGTAATCGTTCAGCTGTTTTAATACATGCTCGGGACTTGAGTTATTCTGCTCGTTCTCGTGCCTTTCTAATATATGTACGTGCACACGTGGATTGGTATATTCTTTGGCTAATGCCTTGAAATATATCCGCTCCGTATCTTTGCCCTCAGAGGCTATGACTATCAGGCGAGCATCGCGAAATGCCTCACGGCGCTCACGTATCAAACTATTCCTGTTTCGCATCCCAATGAATATTATCTAATTCTCCAAAGAAAGGAATTGCACCATAGCGGCCGTTTAGATAACCTTTCTGAACATTCTCTCTTGGTTTGTATTCACAGAGTGAGGATAAATGACTTTCCCCTTTTTTGTCTTTCTCCACAAACCATATCTCGTCTTGACGGACGGGTGCAGTGGAAAGTAGGTTTGATTCATGGGTGGTGCATATCAACTGCATTTGCGAATCACTCCTGAGCAGACTGTTATACATCTCAAGCAATTTCAATGTCAGCATGGGGTGCAAACTTCTATCGACTTCGTCAATCACATAAACCGCATCGTTGGCGCGCATATCAATAAGCATAGGTATGAAGTCAAACAGGCGCGATGTTCCATCAGACTCTTCGAACATCTCGAAGATATAATCTGAATTGGACCCTTCCTTTTTGTGGATGGTTTTCAACTCATACCACTTCAAATTCTTAGACTCGTCTTTTTCGGCAAAGATAAAACGACTCTCATTGTGGATTACCACACCCGTCTTCTCATCTTTTCCTTCAAGGTTTTCTTCGATTTTTTGTCTGATTTCATCTGGAATGTTCAGCTCTTCGGGCTTCGATTCCACACGACAAAGATCTGAAATACCTGTACCAAAATATCCCAGCAGCTCACGCATCACAGTCCTGAACTGATTGTCGCTCACTACCCGGAACGGAAAGTCCGTTCGATGGGTTTCCGGGAAGATGATATTTAGATTCTCGAACCACTTTCTCGCTAACTTGATAACATCGATACCTTTTCCGTTACGTTCAATATACTCACTCAGGAAAGTGCCCTTTGTAGGTGTACCGTCAATCAAGTATTTAAGGAATTGACCGTTCTCATCCTTTAGGAACTGAGGTGCAATCACATTCTCCCAATCATTACCGGAACGTTTGCGCTCAAAAATCATAGTATCATTCCGACTACCGGTCTTGTATAACCATTCCTCCAGTAAACCACCCTTCGAGAACGCCACGCCGTAAGCAAGAAATTGGTCATTCACTTTAAACTCCAATTCAATGCTTGAACGCTCCTGCGGATTGTCCGTCATCTTGAAATAATTGTACTTACGGTTGCTCCAGCCATTCAGGGCAAATACCTTGATGATAGCCAAACATTTTATAATGTTGGACTTTCCTGAAGCATTGGCTCCATATATAAGTCCCACGCGAAGCACTGAGATGTCATCACGTTTCTCTGCGCGTGACACATGCAGTGGCAACAAATCGCTCTTGCTGGCCGTAAACAAGATGCGTGTTTCCTCGTTAAACGAGTAAATGTTTTCAAATTTTGCAGATAATAACATCGGATTATATCAAGTCTTTCGTTAATATTTGTTGCAAAGATAATAAGAATAGCTCAAATATCGTCATTTTTTGTTGTCAAACTTGTGTAAATGCGACATTTTTAACATTAACAAAACAGTTTGTGTCATATTTGTGCGACAAATTGACATATATCCGACATTGGCACAGTATTCGCAAAGATTTTAATGTGCTATGGCATACACGTCAAAACTGAGCGCAGAAAGGAGGTGTAATATATGGGCAAGAACCAACATGTAGTTCCGGTAGACGGAAGATGGGGTATTAGGGGTGAAGGTAATTCGCGGCTGACTTCTACATTTGACAGACAGTCTGACGCAATTGCTGCAGCTCGTCAAATATCCAGGAATCAGCATTCAGAACTGTTCATCCACGGTCGTAATGGTCAGATTCGAGAAAGAGATTCCCATGGAAACGACCCATTCCCTCCAAGAGGGTAAGCCCTCAGCATTCTCTCCGCTTAGTGAAGAGTCCTAATACTACAGGGGCAGGTTGTAGTAGAGTAAATAACTTTCAAATACGATTATATGAGTCTATATAGAATTCATAATCTAAGAGAAGGTAGCAGAAATGGCAATTGGTTGGCATACTGGGAAAACGCAACAGGAATGAAAGCCAATTGGTGTCACAAGCTTGGCTGTCTCCAACTTGCAACAGATGGTGCACATGTACAACTTGACGACTCAAATGACAAATGTTGGTATGTCGTGCCTCTTTGCCATAAATGCAATTGTCAATTTGGTGAGCATTTTCTCGTAGAAGGACCGTTGGTATCTGTGACAGACCCAAGCGTAATCCTTTGGTAAAACATGGATGTGCCATAGCGGGTAATCTCGCTATGGCTTTTTTCTTATTTCTCACAGTTTTACGGACAATCATCCATCTTATTGTATCATTTCCCTCATTTCGCAACCTCAAACTCGCATTTTCCTGTAAAATCAAGTTAAATACGTTAAATCTTGGTTTTCTTTCATATGCAAGTAAAAAGCACATCCATTTTTCTACCGTATTAACTACAAATAACTGATAACCAATAATATCCACATACTACCATTGTTCTATGTTAAATATAGACGTAGATGTGAACAATTCTAATTACATATCAATAGAAGGGGGGATTTATTCCAAAAATAAAAAGATACTTATCAGAGGGAATGCAAAAGAAGACTTTGTTATTCCTTTTGGCGTGACACACATCGAAGAATATGCCTTTTCTGGATGCTCAACATTACAAAGTATCCATATCCCAAATAGCGTGACAAGTATTGGAAATAATGCCTTTTCCGGATGCTCATCCTTGCAAAGCATCAATATCCCGAACAGCGTGGAAAGCATTGGAGATCATGCTTTCTCGGAGTGCTCAACATTACAAAGCATCAATATCCCAAATAGCGTGACAAGCATTGGGGGCAACGCCTTTTCCGGGTGTTCATTCTTACAAAACATCAATATTCTAAACAATATGATGGACATTGGAATTGATGCCTTTCACAAGTGTACTTCCTTGCAAAGTATCCATATCCCCCAAAACAGTTTATCCAAATTTAAAAAGCTAATTCCTTACTATTTACATACTTTATTAAAGGAGAACGATTAGTCTACATTTAAATCTATTATTCGCTTTAACAGTAAATAGGAAGCTGGTATTCCTCTCTTCAAAGTAAGGCATGGAAAGGAAGATCAATAGCGTCATCTTGAAGAAATTATTGGGATAATAACAAACTCTGAAGTTTACCAGTCCAGTATCCTATTCAATGGATATATCCGTATTTACTAACTTAACGTTCTCCCTAAGCTAACCGAACATCAACTCGCTGAGTAAAACAGCATCAATTCCCTAAGCAGAGAGACAGCCTGCTTATCGATATGATTTTTCTTTACGTACCTCTATCCCCTCACTTTCCTTTTGACAAATCGTAAGCTCAACTACCGGAGAATCATTTTTTCGGGCTAAGGCAAATACACGTTAAAATATATTTAATCAACTAACCTTTAGAATTATACAAAAAACACCTCTTTTTATTCCTGCGAGAAAAACACTTCGTAAACATGATTATCCCACTAATTCGAGCTATTCCTAATGGTTACGATCGGGAAATAATAAGGTTACGATGCCCATTCCAATGACTTTACGACCCTATTCTAATAGGTTTACAATGCCTATCGGCATAGATTCAAGCCACCGAAGAGTGGGTTTCATGTACCAAAACGGTCATTTTCGAACGAAAAAGACCGTTCATCACCTCGTTACACATGCTATCTCGCAATTTATCTAAGAAGGAAGCGTTACGATATCGGCCTAAAACAAAGCAAAATGTCAACGAATCTATGGGGTAGGCTTTCTAGCTAAGCCGTACACAAAAGCAAAGAATAAAGTAGTACTGCCTCAACATTCCTCCCCTTTCCGTTGTTTCTTCTAAAAGAATGGATTACCTTTGACTCATTCCCGTAAGTATGAACTAAAAGAACAGGAGCGATTATGGAAAATGTAAAAGAAGTCCCTTATGGTATTGCTAATTTCGTGGAAGTGGTAGAGCAGAACATGTATTATGTGGATAAGACCATGTACTTGCCCTTGCTGGAAAAACAACCTCGAAATCTTTTCTTTATCCGTCCTCGCCGCTTCGGAAAGAGCATTTTCTTAAGCATGCTACGGGCTTACTATGACATTACGCAAAAAGAAAAGTTCGATAAACGCTTCGGCAATTTGTGGATAGGCAACCATCCCACACCATTGCAAGGAAAGTTTCAGGTAGTTTATCTCGACTTCTCGCGTGCCAGTGGTGGTAGTGGTTCACTAGCTGAGAATTTCGACCGTTATTGTAGTATGGTGATGGACATATTCGGAAAAGCTTATGAACCATATTACTATCCGGGTTATGCTGAGGAGATGAAAGCGCAACCAGACTTTGTTAGTAAACTGAATTATCTGGACTTGCATTCGGCTGAATATGCCGCCAAGCTCTATCTCATCATCGATGAATATGATAACTTCACCAACGTTGTCCTCAACGAGCAAGGCAACGAGGTATATCATGCCTTGACTCATGCCAGCGGATTCTATCGCGAGATATTCAAGAAATTCAAGGGCATGTTCGAACGCATTTTTATGACCGGCGTAAGTCCAGTCACATTGGACGATCTGACCAGCGGATTCAATATCGGCTGGAATATCAGTACCGACCACAGATTCAACATGATGCTGGGATTCAGCGAGACGGACGTGCGCATCATGTTCCAATATTATAAAGAAACCGGGCAACTCCCGGCAGATGCAGACATAGATGCGATGATCCAAGAGATGAAACCGTGGTACGACAATTATTGTTTCACGGAAGAGAGTTTAGACCATGATCCAAAGATATTCAACTGCGACATGGTGCTTTACTATCTACGCAATTACATGACGCTGGGCAAATCACCCAAAGAGATGATCGACCCCAATACCCGCACGGACTATAATAAGATGAAAAGACTCATCCAACTGGACAAGCTAGACGGGAATCGCAAGGGTGTATTGCGTAAGATCACGGAGGAAGGGCAGATTGTCACAAACTTGATAACCACCTTCCCCGCGACCCAGATCGCTAACCCGGAAATCTTCCCCAGCCTGCTTTTTTATTACGGTATGCTGACCATCACAGCTAAACGAGGGAATTATCTGGTGCTAAGCATCCCTAACAATAACGTGCGCAAGCAGTACTACGAATTTTTGCTAGAGGAATATCAAGATAAGCGTCATATCAACTTGAACGACCTAGGCTTGATGTTCTATGATATGGCTTACGATGGCCATTGGCGCGAAAGCCTCGAATTTATAGCCAATGCTTATAAGGAGAACTCGTCCGTACGCAGCGCTATCGAGGGCGAGCGAAACATACAAGGCTTCTTCACCGCCTACCTAAGCGTGAACGCCTATTACCTAACCGCACCGGAAGTAGAGTTGAACCACGGTTATTGTGATCTGTTCCTTATGCCAGACCTGCTCCGGTATGAGGTGAAGCATAGCTATATCCTTGAATTGAAATATCTTTCTTCCAAGGACACGGAAGAGAAAGCTGAGACTCAATGGAAAGAGGCCGTGGAACAGATAAAGAAATATGCCGCAGCCCCCAAAGTACGGCAGTTGATACACGACACGAAGTTGCACTGCATCGTGATGCAAATCCGCGGATCCGAGCTGAAACGAATGGAGGAAGTTCAATAGGGTTCTTCCTCTTCCGCCACTTTGGGGAGTTCTTCTTCCGCTAAAAGAGAGTAGGCCGGGGTAAACTTTGCTTGGTAAGTAGATTCCAAATACGTCTTTTCCAATAAACGGACGACATTTTCTAAAGTAGCTTGCCGTTCTTTGGGTTTAAGCTGGCATTCCCAAATCACCATCGTATTCCAGCCCATCGCTCGTAATTCCTCACGTACACGGGCATCCCGGGCTTTATTCCGGTTTAGTTTCTCGGTCCACCACTCTACCCGGGTACGGGGAGGACGAAATTCCGGGCAACCCTCGTGCCCATGCCAGAAACAGCCGTTCACGAAGATAGCGGTCTTATATTTACGCAATACGATATCAGGGGTACCGGGAAGGCGCTTTACATTCACACGAAAGCGAAAGCCACAATGGAACAGGTATTTACGGACTATAATCTCGGGCTTTGTATTCTTACCCTTAATCATAGACATGATATAGCTACGCTTTTCTTTAGAGATAAGATCTGTCATATCAATCCGGCAAAACTAGAACGTATGCCAAAGATACGGCTTTTATTCAAAACGGATACTCTTGGCCGGATCAATCTTCGTAATCAAATAGGAAGGTCCTAACATCATCAACATGGAGGCGGCCAATGTCCCTATATTCAAAAGGAACAGTGAAAATAGACTCAGATCGATAGGCACGGCATCCAAATAATAAATAGAAGGATCTAATTGGATAATGTGGAAATGAGATTGAAGCAAACAAAGAGAGATACCGATGATATTCCCCCACAACATTCCTTTGCCGATCAAGAAGAAAGAGACATACAAGAAGATCTTGCGAATACTGTTATTATTTTGTCCCAAGGCTTTTAGGATTCCGATCATATTGGTACGTTCTAAGATTATGATCAATAATCCGGAGATCATGGTAAACCCTGCGACGGAAAGCATCAGCGCCAAGATAACCACCACATTGATGTCCAGCACATCCAGCCAATTAAAGATCATCGGGTTCAACTCCTTGATCGAGCGGGCGTAGAACGTATTGCCATTTCGGTCTTGCCGTTCCATCAGATCGAAATAAACATCCTCGGCCACTTGGTCCAAACGATCATAGTCATCCACTTGCAACTCCAGTCCGCTTACTTGATCTTTATCCCAACCGTTCAAGCGGCGTATCTGCTTAATATCAGCAATTACGAACATCTTGTCATAATCAAGGAAACCCGTCTCATAAATCCCCGTGATCGTGAACTTACGGGCACGCACGTCATCTTGCACAAAATAAGTCAGGAAAGAATCCCCGACCTTTAGTCCTAGCAGATCTGACAAATACTTGGAAATAATAACATCCGTAGAGTTCTTATCCGGCTGGATCGTAAAAATCTCGCCCTCTTTTAAATTTTCCTTGAAGAAAGTCCAGTCATAATCCGTATCCACCCCTTTCAAGACAATACCTTGAAAATCTTGGTCAGTCTTCAAGATGCCTAGCTTCGTCGCAAATTTCTCGACATGGCGAATACCGGGGAATGCATCGAGCGCATTCAATAAAGTATCGCTAACCGCTATCGGCTGCGACTCATAGGAAGAATTACTATCGAAATTCGTGATCTGGATATGCGAGCCGAAACCGATCACCTTGTTCCGGACCTCTTTCTTAAAGCCTATCACGATCGCCACCGAAAGGATCATCACCGCCAATCCCAAAGCGATCCCGATCATGGCAATACGAACAGCGGGAGGAGTAACCTCACGATCCCCCTCCTTGCTGAAATGTATCTTTTTGGCGATAAATAGCTCTAAATTCATTTATAACATTCTTCCCGGATAAGCTTCCAACGCCTTTGATAACACCGTCAAAGCTTTCGCAAGATCTTCCTTTTTCAAAACATAGGCCATACGAACCTCATTCTTACCAAGTCCCGGTGTTGTGTAAAAACCCGACGCCGGTGCCATCATGACCGTCTGACCCTCGTATTCAAACTCTTCCAGACACCAAGCGCAGAACTTATCGGCATCATCCACCGGAAGTTTAGCCACCGTATAGAAAGCGCCCATCGGTATGGGAGAATAAACGCCGGGAATACGGTTCAAGCCATCGATCAAGCATTTACGCCGTTCCACATACTCGTCATAAGTCTCACGGGCATACTCCTCGGAAGCATCCAAAGAAGCCTCGGCCGCGATCTGTCCGATCAAAGGCGGGCTTAAACGAGCTTGGCAGAACTTCATGACGGCACTACGCACTTCGGCATTTTTCGTAATCAACGCACCGATACGGATACCGCATTCCGAATAGCGTTTTGAGACAGAATCGATCAATACCACGTTCTGCTCGATACCTTCCAGATGACAAGCCGAGATATACGGGGAACCGGTATAGATAAACTCCCGGTATACCTCATCCGAGAAAAGATAAAGATCATATTTCTTTACGATATCCCGGATTTGATTCATCTCACGACGCGTATACAAATAACCCGTAGGATTGTTCGGGTTACAGATCAGGATCGCTTTGGTACGCTCATTGATCAACTCCTCGAATTTTTCCACTTTCGGAAGAGAAAATCCTTCCTCTATCGTAGTCGTCACTGTCCGGATCACGGCTCCTGCCGAGATAGCGAATGCCATATAATTGGCATAAGCAGGTTCCGGTACGATAATCTCATCACCCGGATTCAAGCAACTCAAGAAGGCAAACAAAACAGCCTCCGAACCACCGGTAGTGATGATAATATCGTCAGCCGTAAGATTAATATCATACTTTTTATAATATCCAACCAACTTCTCGCGATAACTGCGATATCCCTGACTAGGGCTATATTCCAACACCGTACGATCGACATTACGGATCGCGTCGAGTGCCGCTCGCGGAGTGGGAAGGTCGGGCTGACCGATATTCAGGTGATACACATGAACTCCTCTCTGTTTGGCAGCATCGGCCAATGGAGCCAGCTTCCGGATCGGGGAAGCGGGCATTTCGACTCCTCTTTGTGAGATGTTGGGCATTACTATCTTATATTTATTCGTTTTGAGGGGCAAAGATAGTAAAATTATTAATCAAATACCCGGTCTTGGCGAATCTTTGCTAGCGTGCATCGTAGATACAAAAGCATTCGGATCGATCTCTTTTACCTCATCTTTCAAGCGGGGCATGTCCTTACGCTCGGCAATCGTAAAGATAATCTCGGTCTCATGTCCCTCGTACATGCCTTTACCATGGATAAATGTTCCTCTCATACCCATTTTATCGACAATCAAATCACGCATTTCCTTTGTCTTTCGGGAAACGATAAAGACAGCACGGTTCGGGTTCTCCGTCTGGAACATCTCCACGATCTTTCCATATACGAAAATAGTAAACCAAGAATACAAAGGTACCGCCCAATCCTTAAACACGATCAAGCCCAACAATACGACCGCAGAATCCAATACGATGATCATATTGCTGACCTTCAAGTTGGAGTCATTAGCGATCACACGTGCCAATACATCCGTACCGGCACTCGTACTTTGCGCCCGGAAAATACAGGTAACGCCCAAGCCTAAAATAGCTCCACCGTAAAAGGCGGCGATAAAGGCATCGTTCTCCACCAATGGATCGGTAAGGAAATAAGATAATGAGTCGGTAAATATAGAGATCAGCAAGAAAGTAACGATCGTCTTCGGGCCGGAAGACAATCCGATCTTTTTCATCGCCAAAATCATCAACGGGATATTGAAGCAAAGCGCCGTCGCACCCATCGGCAAACCATCCGGGAAGAACGGGAACAAATCTTTCGTCACATAGTGGATTACGATAGAGATACCATACACACCTCCCGGTACGATTTTGTAAGGCGCTAGGAAAAGCACGTAACTAAGTGCCTGCAAAAATGAACCTACCACGATTAAGGAGTAGTCCATTACATTTCTCTTCAAAGTAGCATTAGAAGGGACTAATAGTTGTTGTGTTGTCATGACTCGAATTAAGCGTTATTTGTAAAACGCCGCAAACTTACACAATCTTCTTCGATTTATACGCAAGCCTTAAAAAAAAGTATCCCCACTATTTACCTTCTGACAGGAAATAGTGGGGGACACACTCTTATATAGTATAAATTACTTACTTGCGTTATCCGCTAAGTACACTTCCGGGAACGTATTAACACCCAGTGTACGGTTGTTATTATTCGTGATGTTCAATAAAGTAACATACTTACGATATTGATCCGGGCTCAAAGCCTTCTTCATCAACTTCAAGTTACCGTAAACCGCCTGATACATCTTCTTGTCCTGCAATTTAGCGCTAGCTTTTACACTTGCGTTCTGCATCTCGATGAAATATTCGTTGATGTTAGCTACCTCGTCCAACTGACTCGGAGTCAATTGCAAATAGTTCGCTAACTTCTCTGTACTTACCACAAACGGTTCTCTACTCAAACTCGGTTTCTGAGCGAAGCTCATTGTCGCACACATCAATAAGGCTGCGACTGCCATTCCAAAACGTTTCATAATACCTAAAAACCTTAAATTGTTAAACCTAAACAAAAACCTTAAAAACACATAGCCCAATCACATTGGCTTAATTACTTCTCAGCCAAATAGCTGTCCAAAAGCGGATTAGAAACCTTATCTTCCTGATTAGCGCGAGTCACATTAATCAACGCTACATATTTACGATATTGATCTTTAGTCAATGCACGTTTCATCAGTTTCAAATTACACAACAATGCGTTGCGAGTTTCTTCCGGTCTTGCGTTATTGCAAAGCGCTTCCGCAGACAGGGGTTGACCTAATTGATTCTCGAAGTAAGTATTAATCTCTGACACCTCAGCGATCTGGTTTGCGTCAAGCTGCAAATATCTGCTTAGCTTATCGAAACTCATACTCTTTGAATCACTAACCTTTTGAGCGAAGCTCATTGTCGCTACCATCATTAAAGCGACTACCATCATACCTAAACGTCTCATAATACCTAAAATTTAAACCTAAACTAAGACCTTAACTAATAAATGCGGCGTTTCCGCATCTTCTATCTTTCTCTTTTTGTTACTGCAAATATAACAGTATGTTTTATAACATTGTTCTTCAATACGGTTAATTTTTGCAAACAACTGACGTTATTGATATATATCAAGGCATATAGCAATCATTTTGTAACATATATTACGATAAACACTATCTATTTCATCATAGACACCGTTTATAAACAAGCAAAAGCCTAGATATATTCTTATACAAGCCTAGCTGTATTCTTATACGATACCATATCTATTCTATAATCTCCGTCGTGGATTATACAAACCACAGCGTGGTCTATAAAAACCACGACATGATCTATACAGACCACGACGTGGTTTATAGAATAGATACAGTCACAAGATACTTTTTATGCAATAGCTTGATACTTTACATCTATCCTTTACTTATTTATCGGCTAGATAAACATCGGGGAAGGAAAGCCCGCTCGTCATCCGGTTATTATTGTTCGTTACGTTGATCAAAGCCACGTATTTCCGATATTGATCGGTGCTTAACGCCTTTTTCATCAACTTTAAGTTGCCAAATACGGCTTGCCGCATCCGTTTATCCCGCATTTTATGACTTCCCCTCAAGCCCTCGCTTTGCTTTTCCCTAAAATAATCGTTGATCATCGCTACCTCATTAATCTGGCTGGGACGTAATTCCAGATAGCTTACCAATTGGCCCACATTGACTACAAACGGTTCTTTATGTAAGCTCGATTCCTGCGCGAAACTCATTGTCACACTTACCAACAAGGCTGACATAGCCATTACTAAACGTTTCATACTACCTATTCCTTTCATTTGTTAAACCTTAAAAACCTATTTCTCTGTGATCTTTGATACAAATATAGGGTGAGGTTTCCCGCTAGAAAAGGAAGAATCGACGAAGTACGCCGTAGGTTTAGACGAAACCGGGAATCAAGCGGATCAAGAAATCAGCTTATTCCTCTCGTACGAGGCTTTTACCAAGCGGATATAGACGAATAAGGAAAGAAGGCAACAAACCGCCCCGACTCCGTAGGCGGTAGCCAGATTGGCACGGGTAGCGATAAAGCCGGCGGATAACATCCCGATCCCCATCCCGAAATCGAAAGAGGTCAAGTAGGTAGAAGTGGCCGTACCGCGCATATGGTGCGGAGCGACATTCACGAAAAGACATTGAAAAGCCGGTACGCTCACGCCAAAACCGATACCGATCGCCAAGGCGCAAGCGAAAAAGATAAACGATGTATGTACGGTAGCGAACACGGAAAACGAGATCGCTAAAGAGACCAAGGATACGATGGACACGACATGGATCTTGCCATGGTCCACCAACCGTCCGGAAATCAAACGGGCCGTCCCTACACCGATCGCCATAAATATAAAGAAGTAGCCGGGGTCCGGCACCTCGATCTCTTTACCATATAATACCACGAACGAGAGCAACATCCCATAAGGTATAGCGACCAGCAAATAGGCCAAGGCCGCAGGAAGCGCTTTCACCAAGATAAAACGATCCAACGAGAAGGCCGGACGAGGCACTTTCTCCCGTTTCGGATAACGGATCAGCCCGACGGAGCCGATCCCGATCAATGCGATCACCAAAGCGACCCCTATGATCCAGAAGAAACCATGCCGATCGTACAGCCCGACCGCCACCAAAGGAGCCAAAGACATGGCGAGATTGATCGTCAATCCGTAAAAGCCCATGCCTTCTCCCCTTCGCTTGGAAGGGATTACGTCTATCGTAATCGTATTGCCGGAAACAGAGGTCAGTCCCATGAACCCGCCTTGGATGAAACGAACCGCCATGATCGTATAGACCGTCATCGCAAACCAATAACCGGCGAACAGACAGGCGAATATCGTGAAGGCGAATACATATAACGGTTTGCGGGAGAAACAATCTACCAGATATCCCGAGAACGGGCGCACGCACAGCAAGCCGATCGTATAGCTAGACAAGACCATCCCCACCTCAGACGTGCTGATGCCCAATTCCTCTACCAGATAGACCGGCATAGTAGGCATCAACATATAAAAGGCGAAATTCATCAAGAAGTAAGAGATACAACATTGGACGAAATTCCGGTTCCAAAGTACAGGTTTAGTCTCGCTCATTCCTCTTTATTACTTATGCCAGCTCGCTCAACTCCAGCCAGCGCATCGTTTTCTCATCGATCTCTTCCATGACTTGGGTGATCCGTTGAGATTTAGCCATGAGCTCGTCCGTAGACAAAGTACCACTGCTCATAGCGGTCTCCAACTCCGCTTTCTCTGCCTCCAAAGCCGGTATCTCCTCCTCTAGGGCCTCGAACTCTTTCCGCTCCTTGAAAGTGAGTTTTTTCTTTTGCTCATTGACAGGACGAGACGGTTTCTCCGGAGCCGGGTTTTGTCTCGCTTGCAAAGCAGCCTCCGCCTCTTTTTCCAGTTGGTCTTGCACGTCTTTCCAATCCCGGTACTGCGTATAGTTGCCGGGGAAATCCTTGATATCGGCGTTACCCCGGAAAACCAGCAGGTGATCTACCACCTTATCCATAAAGTAACGGTCGTGGGAAACAACGATAGCACACCCCTTGAAGTTACGAAGGTATTCTTCCAATACATTCAAGGTTACGATATCCAGATCATTGGTCGGCTCATCGAGCACCAAGAAGTTCGGGCTACGCATCAATACCGTACATAAATACAGGCGACGTTTCTCCCCACCGCTCAATTTATAAACGTAACTATGCTGTTTCTCCGGCGTGAACAGGAAATAGTTCAGGAACTGGGAAACACCCATCTTCTGTCCGTTACCCAAATCCACGTATTCGGCGATCGCCTGCACCACGTCGATCACTTTCATTTGCTCATCGAACTTCAAGCCATCTTGACTGTAATAACCGAAACGAACGGTCTCGCCGACATCGAAATGGCCGCTATCGGGAGCCACCTCCCCCATCAGCATCTTGATAAAGGTAGATTTGCCCGTACCGTTATTCCCGACAATACCCATCTTCTCGTAACGGGCAAAAATATAGTTGAAATCCTCCGTAATCTTCAAATCACCGAAACGTTTGCTTACATTCACCGCCTCGAAAATCTTCGAACCAATGTAAGAAGCCTTCACGTCCAAGTTCACCTTTCCGGTATCCCGTTGTTGCTTCGCTTTCTTTTCCAGCTCATAAAAGGCATCGATACGGTACTTCGCTTTCGTGCCCCGTGCCTGCGGCTGGCGGCGCATCCAATCCAGTTCCGTACGGAGAAGATTCTTCGCACGCTCCACGTCGGCGTTCATCGCCTCGACACGTTCTTGGCGTTTCTCCAGATAATAGCTATAATTACCTTTATACGAATAGATTTGCTTATTATCGATCTCTATGATCTCGCTACATACACGATCCAAGAAGTAACGGTCGTGCGTCACCATCAAGATACTGATATTGGCCCGGCTCAGATAATCTTCCAGCCATTCGGTCATCTCCAGATCCAAATGGTTCGTCGGCTCATCCAAGATAATCAATTCAGGGTCCGTGATCAAGACATTCGCCAAGGCTACCCGTTTCAACTGTCCTCCGGACAATTCCCCGATCTTCTGATTGAAGTTATGAATCTTCAACTGCCCGAGGATTTGTTTCGCCTTTTGCTCATAATCCCACGCCTTGAAGCTATCCATACGGGTAAGGATGTCCTCCAGATTCGAATGATCCTCTTTCGCCATCGCCTCCTCGTACTCAGCGATCAACCGGACAGTCTCGTTCTTCGAGTGGAAGCAAGCCTGTAGCACGGTCAGTTCTTCCGGGTAGGAAGGTGATTGCTCCAAATACCCGACTCGCAAGTCTTTCCGGAAAACCACCTCACCCGAGTCGTAATCCTCCTTACCACCGATAATATTCAATAAGGTAGTCTTACCCGTCCCGTTTTTAGCGATCAACCCGATCTTCTGTCCTTGTGCGACTCCGAACGTTATATCCTCGAAAAGAACCAAATCACCGAAGCTCTTGGTCAGCTTATCTATCTGAAGGTAACTTATCATGTTTTCTTATTTAAATTCAAATCGGAAGGCAAACTTACACAAAATCCTCGAATTTTAAGCTTTTCTCCGTACCTTTGGTGGAAGAATAAGAAAAACACCATGAATGTTAGAATAGATGAAAGTTGGAGAAAACGTCTGCAAGAAGAATTTGACAAGCCTTATTTCGAGCAATTGGTGACATTTGTCAAAAACGAATATAAGCAAGCGCACGTACTTCCTCCCGGGCCCCAGATATTCCATATATTTAACGCATGCCCGTTTGAGAAGGTAAAAGTCGTTATCTTGGGACAAGACCCCTATCCAAATCCGGGGCAATACTACGGGGTCTGCTTCTCGGTACCCGATGGCGTGGCGATTCCCGGCTCCTTGATGAATATATTCAAAGAGATCTACGATGATCTTGGGAAACCGATCCCTTCCTCCGGGAATTTGGATCGTTGGGTAAGCCAAGGCGTATTTCCGATGAATTCCGTCCTCACGGTCCGTGCCCACCAAACAGGTTCGCACCGGAACAGGGGATGGGAAACATTCACGGACGCCGTTATCAAGAAATTAAGCGACGAACGGGAAAATCTAGTATTCATGTTATGGGGTAGTTACGCAAAAGCCAAGATTTCCCTTATCGATACGAGCCAGCATTTGGTCCTAACGACCGTACATCCATCTCCCCGCTCCGCCGAATATGGTTTCTTCGGTTGTAAGCATTTCAGTAAGGCTAATGATTTCCTACGGGGTAAAGGCATCCCGGAAATCGATTGGTAAGAATAAATCAACCTAAATCAATCGCATATGGATATTCAAACTTTCATCAACAATTATTACGAAGCATTTTCTCTAAAGGCGGAATTGCCGATCGCTTTCTGGTATTCCGATTCTCTACTTGGAGAATTAAAGCAGACACAAGGCTGTTTATTCAAGGCCCTTCCCGCTATTAGGCAAGGCGAGATTATCAGTATGAACGGAGATAGCGTTGGCTGCGGAGGTGGAAAGTTTTATACAGGATTCACCCCTATGCCAGAGCATGTCCCCAATTTTGTCTCTTTAAAAGAGAGATATAAGCAAACTCCGGAAATGGTAGTCGAGGGTATAAAAGGCATGAACGTACAAAGGTCCTCCCTCCCATACCTCCATTTCGCAAGGATCGATCGATTAACCTCGTTTGAAAAGGTAGAGGGGCTTTTGTTCCTCGCAACTCCGGATATCTTGTCAGGGTTAATTACTTGGACCTTTTTCGACAACAATAATCCGGATGCCGTCTCCACACCATTTGGTTCCGGTTGCAGCTCCACCATCACGCTCACTGTCAACGAAAATAGACAAGGAGGTCACCGCACGTTCCTTGGTTTCTTCGATCCCTCGGTCCGACCATATGTGGAAAGCAACTTATTAAGTCTCACGATCCCGATGTCACGTTTCAAGACGATGTATCAGACAATGCGTAACTCCTCCCTATACGATACACACGCATGGGCGAAAATAAAAACCAGAATCAATGAAGGCTGATTTTTATACGGAAGTTTATAACATCGTCAGAGAGATACCAGAAGGATGTGTGGTTACCTACGGGCAGCTAGCCAAGCTCGCCCGAAGGCCACAATGTTCCCGTATGGTAGGGCAGGCAATGTTCAACGTCCCGAAAGAACTGAACCTGCCTTGCCACCGGGTGGTAAACAGCCAAGGCAGATTAGCTCCCAACTGGGCGGAACAACGGGGATTATTGGAGAAAGAAGGCATTACCTTCAAGAAGAATGGCTGCGTTGACTTGAAGAAACATATTTGGGAGGATATATTACCGATTATCTAATCCGATAACAAAATGTAAAATCAGCAAGTTCTTAAAAGAACCATTCCCAATGCTATTTGCCAAGATCATTCTTTTCCAACCATTCGCCCAGCAGATCCGCTAGTTGGCCATTATTCAAATCCTGCATCAAGAAATGGGTATTACCATAAATACCGATCTTGGGCAACTCAACTAAGGTTGCGTTTCCCCCATGCCTATTTATGGCCTCCACGAATTTACGTCCCATTTGCAGACGTACACGCCAATTCTCGCCACCAAGATTCTCTGATGGAGTCTCCGGAATATAATCACCGAAATACATTACGATTGGAATCCGGGTAAGTCGCAAGAACTGTTCCATAGGAATAGCTACTCCAGTCGCCCCACCGGTAAGTCCGGCGATCGGATCGGGCACCTCCCCCTCGGGAAACACATAGCCACCCGGCTCATATGAAACGACAGCCTTGACATTCGGATTTTGTATAGCGGCCATCCATCCCGGGAAACCTCCCGCCGAATGTGTTACAAGGATATTGTCCCCTATTTTTTCCGTCAAGGCATTGATTGCCGGTACATCTTGTTTGTGATCACTGATATCGGGCGTCATCTCCCGGAAAAACTGCGATAGATAGGCTGAATCAGACGGAAACTGCACACCTTTGTTATATTCCGGCCAAATCCCGATACGCCAGATGTCAAACCAGAACATCTCATCGGCCAGCGGCTTGACCGTAGTCGTAGCAGATGTCCTTCCGGCACGGCCACGACCGGGAAGATCCATCACGTAACTGCTATATCCCCGGCGTAACATGAGAGTAGCGAAACCATCCCGCCCATCGGGTGTCATTTGCCAACATACCCCAGAGCCACCATAACCATGAACATAAACCAAAGGCAATTTTTTCGCATGGGCCGGAACTTGGAAATCCACGAAAGCATGATCCGCACGATAGCTCTGCCCGGTCTCGACTTGGGTAGCCCAACCGACAAACTTACTGTTGTCATACGTACCCGGACGCTGTATGGTTTGTCCTCCTACTGAGAAATGCCCTTGTTTAGCGATCACTAAATCCTGGGCATCTGCCATTCCAAACACGGGTATTAATAATGCTAATAATAAAATCTTCTTCATATTCTTCTGATTCATTTTTTATCCGTTAATTGTCCGAGCACATCACGTAATGGATCTGAACTCTTTTTCCCTAGGTTTATCTCTACGATATTTAGCAAAGCCGTAAGTTGCTCTGGCGTAATACCCAGATGCAAGCAAATTGACATATGGCCGTAAGCCATAGGTTCAACACCGCCAACGCCTGCCAATACAGACACGGTCGCCAATTCACGCTCCCTATATGTCAATAAGTCGCGCTCAAAAAGGTCCGCGAACAGATGTTCCTTGAGGAAACGTTCGATCGTCGGGGCAAATACCGCATATCCGGCTTTAGGGACAGAAGCAGACGTACCCGATATTTCCGCCAGAATATCCCGTCCCCGCTCATATCGACTCCCACCGTCCTCGATAGCAGAGGCTTCACGACCCTCTACATCTTTAATTCCCATGCTTTTTCTCTCTTCAATGACTTGCATAAATGTCTGTATGGCTCTTAAGCTGCGAGGAAATCCACAATAAGCATAGGCATGTATTAATACTTCGTTTACTTCATTAACGGTCATACCGGATTCAAGTCCCTTCACAAGCGCCTGTCTCAGATGCGCCAAGTCTCCCTTGCCCGTGTACGCCGCGATAGAGACAATGGCTTGTTCCCTGGCTTCCAATACCCGGTTTGCTTCGGCATACACATTCTCCGCTTGGCTTGTCGCTTCTTGATATTCCTTCTCTCCCACCGGACTGAGCCACACCGCCTCATTCGTTTGAGGATTGCAACTTACGGCAACGTGAGCAAACCAGCTATCCGGAGCCGCCCCATGCCAGTGAATCACGTCAGGCGCAATTTCCACGATATCCCCCGGATACAATCTTCTGGCCGGTTTCCCCTTTTCCTGATAGTAGCCTATGCCTGCTGACGCGACAAGTATCTGCCCCCCTTTATGATAATGCCAGTTATTCCGGCAACGAGGCTCAAAAGTGACATTAGACATTGGGACATTCAGCTCCCTATTAACCGTAATCGGAGCGATATACGCCTGACCAATGAAGTTCTTCGCGGACGCTTCCGGCAACTTAGTACCCAAGGGGTACGGTTGTCTGAAATTATCCGTATTTTGCGCCATGGTGAAAACCGGGAACAAACATAGGCAGAAAAGCCGGATTAGAAAGTTCTGTCTCATATTCATATGTATTTATCATTATTCTCCTACCGTACGAGTAAATGCTAAGGTAGCAAGTTTCCATTGTCCGTCTTCCTTCACGTACGTCTCAGTCACGATGAAAGGGAACCTGACCTCCCTACCACCAACTACCGAATTAAGATGAATACGGCTATATACGATTCCGGCGCAACCGGCGAATTTAACATCTACATCATGTATCTCCGCATGCTTGTAATGTATGTTTCCCGTACGGATCACATCAAGCTCCGGCTGCTTACCCCACGAACCACCCATATGTACAAACATAGAGTTCTCGTGGAAGAGGGCGTCGAGCTTATCCACATCTTTTTCTGACATCCATTTCCATTTCGCATTAGACAAATCTATCATCTCCTGCTGCTTCGGAGTAAATGTCTTTTTTGTTTCCTGCGCATAGGCACCCATTCCCATCGATACCAACAACAATGTCGCGATAAATAATGATCTCATAATTTTTTGCATGGCTTTATTAATTTGATTATACATTATATATAAATAGTTTTCCATCATCTATTTATACCTATTCTTCGTTGCGAAGTTACGACCAAAGGAGTTTTGAGACAATACAAAAAAGTCGGTGTCAACTACAAATTTTACCGAAAAGGAAAGGAGTGAAGCTAGCTTACAAGGTCACTCCCTATAATCTGAGGACTTTATACCTAAATTATGCTGCACATAACGGCTGAAATAAGAGGGAGAAGAGAAACCAAACAAATCGGAAATATAAACGAAAGATAATGACTTATCACGCAAAAGCCGTGATATATCCAATATCGTATAACGGTTAATCCAATAATTTGCCGCATAGCCACTCACCTTTTTCGTCACTTCCGATAAATACTTCGGCGTCACGCATAATTCCGAGGCATAGTATGTAACGTCTCTATGCTGGCGATAAACCCCATCTTCCAGCATTTGCAGGAACTTACTCATAATGGAGGCATATTGGGCCGAGATCTTCTCCTCCCCATAAATATGTGAGTGAAAATCGAAGAAATCCAGAATCATTGTCTGGATCACATTAATCATTATGTCACGATAAAAATTATGGTTTTCATTGTTAAACCTATACTCTATATTCTCGAAATCTTTCTTACAGATATCCTGTTGCTTGCGATCCAGACGCATCACAGGATTCAGGAACAAAGATAACTGGCCTTTCATTCCATAATTATTCTGGGGAGTACAAAGCTCAATGAATTGGGGAGTGACATAAATGACTTTAACCTTAAAATCCGCAGATGGGGTGATCTTCTCAACCAGTTTTCCTTTACGCACAATCATACAATCCCCTTCACGTAACTCGAATGGATTTCCATTGAACTCGAATTTACATGCTCCACCCAAACACAAGGCATGAGACAGATACTCTTTATAAATATCTGTCCCAAGCCCATTCAGACTATCAGAGATAATAACACTATCTTTGCCATATTTCATGATACCCCCATTTTAGATCGTACAAATTTAATCAAATTACAATTTCATCCCGAAGAAATCTTTCATTTTATTTACCGCTAGATTCACATATTCCGGGACAAAATAAGTTTTGATATGCTCCGCTCCTGGAATAAGATACATCTCTTTATCTTTTGTTCCGGTAGCCTTTTCAAAAGCTTCGTCAGACATATATTTTGTATCGGCATCACTTCCGGCGATCAATAGCAAAGGCTGGTCGATCAAGTCGATATGATCCGTAGCATCCCAAGTCATAAGATCCAATAAACTGCTCATGGTATAGCGAAATGTCGAATTCGGATGAGCATGGGTTTTAAAGTAATACTCATAACCATCACGATATAGGGCAAACGGTAGTTTCGCCGCCTCCTCATCGGAGATATTCATCTCACCCGTGTATAGAACTTTGCCTTTGGCCTCTTCATTTCTAGCCTCAGCCGCTTGGGTTAAACGTTGTTGTATGGTATTTATCTGGGAATCCTGAAAACCATTACGACGTACACGCCCCGAATTAAACATGCTGAGTGTAGCGACCGCCTTTATCCGTTTATCACCCTGTGCAGCCCCAAGCGTGTAACCTCCACCGCCACAAATACCAAGCGCACCTATACGACTGGCATCTACACCCGGATATTGAGATATGAAATCCACCATACCATGAATATCTTCTATCCGGTTGGCCGGACGATCTGTATTCCGAGGCTCACCACCACTTGCTCCTTGATAACGCGCATCGGCAGCGATAGTTATATATCCAAGCTCTGCCAGCCGTTGCGCATAGAGACCCGCAACTTGTTCTTTCACGCCCCCATTAGGATGAGCAACAACAATAGCTACATACTCTTTTGAGGAATCATAATTCGCAGGAGTATAGACATTCGCCACTACCCCTATACCTCCAACCTCATACGAGACAGGATGTATAGTTACTTTTCCAACCACATTTTCACTTATCGCATCGCGATATACCAATCCATACTGATTCTGATTTTGTGCGGAAGCACTTATTACCATGTTCATAATTAATAAAACTACAATAATTTTACTCTTCATATTCTGTTATTTTTTGACCGCTAAGATACATTTACCCAATCATACAGAATGAATACAGATTACGGATTGTATCACCATTTTTACAGAAAACCGAAATAATTGTATTTATATCCGCAATTGTTGTTACACCGGTGGAGATACTTCTTCCCAACTTTGCGCTCAGATAAAATATAAATAAATATGGAATACAGAGTTTTGGGATTAAGCGGACTTAGGGTCTCAGCTATAGGATTGGGTTGCATGGGTATGAGCCATGCTTATGGCGCACCTGCCGACAGAAAAGAGATGACGGAATTATTTGCCCTCGCCGTTGATATGGGATATACCTTCTTCGATACGGCCGAAGTATATGGTACAAACACGAATCCTCATGACAATGAGGAGCTTTTAGGCGATGCCTTAAAGCCATTTCGTGATAAAATCGTGATCGCTACTAAGTTTGGACTCACTTTTGATAAGTCTAGCGAATGTGGCCCTTATCCCCTTATCCCGAATTCTAAACCGAAGTCGATTCGTTTAGCCGTGGAAGGTTCTTTAGCCAGACTTAAGACAGACCATCTTGACCTTTACTATCAGCATCGCATAGATCCCCAAGTAGAACCGGAAGAGGTAGCTGACACGATGGCCTACTTGATCAAGGAAGGCAAAGTATTGCATTGGGGTATATCAGAGGCGGGCGAGGACTATATTCGCCGTGCGCATAAGGTCTGTCCTATAACCGCCATACAAAATCGTTATTCCATGATGGCACGTTGGCATGAAAACCTTTTCCCCTCTCTAGAGGAATTAGGCATTGGCTTCGTTGCTTTCTCGCCATTGGCAAACGGTTTACTTTCCGCTTGCTATGATGTCAAAAGCGTATTCAACCCTCAAAATGATTACCGGGCAACTATGCCGCAATTCAAAAAAGAAAGTTTCGAGAAGAACAAGCCTCTTCTAGATCTCATAAACCATCTGGCCGATGAGCATCATGCTACTCCCGCACAAATATCCCTAGCTTGGATGCTACAAAAAAAGCCGTGGATCGTTCCTATTCCCGGAACTCGTCATCTCTGCCGGCTAAAAGAGAATGCGGGAGCTGTGGATATAAAGATAAATCCCGCCGAGATCAATCAGATAGACACGGCTCTTGACCATATGGATATGAGCGAGGTATTCGGTGGGACAAAAATCAAATAATAGCCAAGCATATAATCCTCCGCATGAAGGCATACGACTTTTAGTTGAAACCATTTTCTTAATATTTTGGTTATATAATAATATATATATAAGATGAAACATGTAATTTTGACTATCGTTTTGCTATTGGCAAGCGGTTTAGTAATCGCACAAACAAAAATGAGTGATCAACTATCTAAAACAACTAAAATGAATGCACAAAGTAAAATCTTTTTTGCCGGAGGATGTTTCTGGGGAACAGAACATTTCATGAAACAAATCAATGGTGTTACTAGTACCCAAGTGGGTTATGCCAACGGTAAAACAAGCATCAAAAATCCAACCTACGAACAGGTATGTAACGACAATACCGGATTTGCCGAGACAGTAGAAGTAAGCTACGATCCTCAACAAGCCGATTTAAAACTATTGTTAGAACTATACTTCAAGACCATAGACCCTACAAGTCTCAATCGGCAAGGTAATGACAGAGGATCGCAATACCGTACCGGCATTTATTACACCAACGCCGCCGATCTGCCTATCATCAAAGAGGCTATAGAGACATTGGCTAAAAAGTACTCCAAGCCCATCGTTGTCGAGGTGGAGCCATTAGTTAATTTCTATCCGGCAGAAGAATATCATCAAGATTACTTAGGCAAACATCCGGACGGTTATTGCCATATAAGTCCGGAACTATTCGATTTCGCACGTAAAGCAAATAAGGAGAAAACGACCGGCAAGCCCCTTTCTGAAAAGAAATTCCAGAAACAGGATGATACGACACTACGCTCCAAACTGACGGCCGAGCAATATGCGGTAACACAAGAAAATGCCACGGAAAGAGCATTTAAAAATGAATATTGGAACGAAAAGCGTGAAGGTATTTACGTAGATATCACCACAGGAGAGCCTTTGTTCATATCGACTGATAAGTTCGACTCCGGTTGTGGGTGGCCTAGCTTCTCAAAACCGATAGATAAAGACCTTGTTATGGAAAATACCGATAATTCTCATGACATGAAACGGATAGAGGTGCGCAGTAAAACAGGAGACGCACATCTGGGACACGTATTTAATGATGGTCCGACAGATAAGGGCGGATTACGATACTGCATCAACAGCGCATCCCTGAGATTTATTCCCAAAGCAAAAATGAAAGAAGAAGGTTATGGCGATTATATGTATCTTTTGGAAAAGAAATAAAACAAATCATAGGATCTACTATTTGAATAAAATCGTATGTATCGAGAATTTACCCCATGCGCCCTTTTAGCACCCTTCATCGATAAGTTTTGGGTGTTTAAAGGTTATGCGGAAATAGGAACACGCTTTAAGATTTTAGCGGACGGCTGCACGGATTTCATCTTTTCCATCGGGAATATGACAATTCCCGCGGATGAGCATCAAATGATCATGCAGCCTTATCGTTCCTTTTTTGTCGGTCCCATGAGGTCTTATTCCAATCTTACCGCTACGACAGATTCCCTACATATGCTAGGAGTTCGTTTCCAACCCTGTGGGCTGGCAGTTTTCACGAATGAGCCTTTGGGACAGTTTGCCGATCTTCGCATCCAGTCTTCAGATATTAACCTTTTATTCGATAATTCCTTTGCCGAGATGCTTTGCGAACAACCGGACGATTCCGTCCGTATCCGCATTATCGAAGGCTATCTTATACGCCTTCTCACCCAATCCATTCAAGTAGACAGACAAATTATATACGCCACCTCATTTATAAAACAGTCCTACGGACAGCTACCCGTACAAAACTTGATCGACAAGATTTGCATCTGCCAGCGACATTTCCAACGTAAGTTCAAGGATGCCACCGGATATACCCCCAAAGAATTCAGCCGGATCATAAAATTCCAATATGCCATAGAAGTACTGAGGAACGCCCCACACACGGACTTAAGCAGCATCGCCTTAGATTGCGGCTACTATGACCATTCCCACTTTATCAAAGAATTCAAGCGTTTAGCGGGAGACGTTCCCTCCTACTTCCTTACTTTACCAAATCCTGCGGATGAACCGCTTACTTATATTTGATTAAAAATAAAATCGCAAGAATCTATCACATAAAAAGTCGTTTTTTTACAACCAGAAAGAATAGTCATTCCGTATGTTTGCACTATTGAACTTTTACAAATAAGAATCTTATGAATTACACTTTTGAACTAAAAGAATTACAAGCTACACACATCGTGTATCTTCATCATCAAGGAGATATGAGCATGATCCCAAGCTCTATCAGAAAGCTTATGCAATGGGCCAGGCCAAAAGGACTTATAAACGGTCCAGCAAATAAACTTATATCAGTTTACCAACACGAAGGAAAGGAGTTAAGTGTGGATATCGGTTTAACAGTGCCTCAAGAGGTAGAGGGAGAAAATGAGATCTCAAAAGGATTATTATCCGGAGGACTTTATGCGATCGGGCATTTTGAGATAGGAACGGATGAAATACCCGCCGCATGGAGCTTGATGTACACGCTTACATCCAAACACCAATGCAAACCTTGTGCGGGCAAATCATTCGAGATCTATCAAAGCATCCCCCTCGATCAACATCCACAAGATAAATGTATGATCGATTTATGTATACCCGTCCAGATGATAGACCTCAAGCTAATCGAGGAAAAAGCAATTTCCATATTAACGGAATGTGATACCGCTATGCTCGCATCTGTTACGGAAGAGGGTTATCCCCGTCCGGTTCCTATGGGAAAAATAAAAGCGGATGGTATTTCCCAAATATGGTTCTCTACAGGCACGTTCTCTGATAAGACGATACAATTCCAACTCAACCCGAAAGCCGGAGTTTGCTTTATGAAAGGAGGAGACAGTATCGTGTTAACAGGTAAGGTCGAGATCGTTTCCGATATGGAAATCAAGAAAGCCCTTTGGTCTGACTGGATGTTCGCCCATTTCCCTGGAGGAGTAATAGATCCGAGCTATTGTATATTGAAATTCACTTCCGAAGAAGCGACTTATTGGATCGATAATGAATTTGTAAAAGCAAGTATATAAGTTATCACATCATACAATCGCATCTAAAATATTAAAAATCTTGATTGCCGCAAATTAGAGAAGACGGCAATCAAGATTAATTCATTTATTCACTTCAGAAACCTCTCTAGCTCTTATTATTCTATCGCCACATAAATCTGGGTCAATAAATCCTCCGGCTTCGTATTACGAGGATCATTCAAGTAGATCTCGCCGCTAGGCACTTCCCGTAAGGAAAGACCCATCTCGGGGAGATATTTGCCGTAAAGCGTATCATACACAGCCCCTAATTGCTGATAAGTTCCCTTATAAAGAGCGACCATAAAACGCCCTTCCAATACCTTTTTCGTACCAATCTCCCCTTTAGGACAAACTGAAGGAGCGACTTCCATACAAATATCGGTATGCAGCTTATCCGGCGAGGTTACTTTCGGATCATCATGGTACAAGCAGATCGGTGAAAAACTCAATGGCTGGATGTTTTGCTCCTTAGCAAATTGGAGCAAGCGCATCCAAGTTCCCGGATAATCGATTTCTTTATACCCTCCGTTTAAACGAATGTAGGCTACTTGTTTACCGGGTAAATCTTTTACCTCGACCTTCAATTCCATATCGGGCATTATTCTATTCGGTTCCATAATTACATAATCTTTATTGTTTCTATATTCATTTGGAGAAATACCATAGAACTGGCGAAAAACCTTAGACAAAGAAGAGGGTACGTCATATCCTACTTTATAAGCGATCTCCTTGACAGGTATTTCCGTGTAACGCAAAAGCCGAGCGGCCGTCTCAACCCGCATCCTAACGATAAACGTACCGACCGGTTCCCCTAAGAACTCCGCAAAGATCCGATGAAAATGCCAACGAGAGAATCCGGATATCTCCGCCAGCTTATTTAGATCGACATCCTCGCCTAAGTGATTATTTATGTATTCAACCAATACATTGATACGTTGTTGATACTCTGTCTTTGTCGTTGTCTTTATTCGCATGATTCTTAGGATTTCAAGGCAAAAGTAGAAGAATTATCCCGAACACACTTTTCCGATATTGCTAAAATGAACTATAAAGTAAAGATATCGTTTATTTAGCCCAAATCCGTTATCTTTACCATCTAAATCCTAAAATCCGCAACTATCATCCAATACACGATTAAGGGTAGATTTATGAGTCG
>ENA-OPSF01000140-OPSF01000140.1-human-gut-metagenome-genome-assembly--contig:-NODE-140-length-62243-cov-13.791101_pt1 | contig 62243 bp, 51 predicted proteins | sample MGYA00241452_ERZ501896 | MGnify/ENA primary metagenome ERZ501896 (study PRJEB25962, sample SAMEA2042111) | human gut metagenome | biome: human gut; feature: human-associated habitat; material: faeces... | reverse complement strand
CTGCGTTTGCGTCTTCTCATGTAACGGATTGCGACAGGCTGGAAGAGCGGGTTGATGCGCTTTGCGTGGCGATTGCCGGGGCGATTGATGAGTATTTCAAGGAGGGATCTGTATGATTGTTGATACCGTTAAAGGTTGTGCGTATGTACTGACGTGTACGGCGGCCTGTACCGTTCATGCTGTTCTTGATGGGGCTTCTCCCCTGCTTGTTTTGAATGCGAGCAAAGAGGGGCAATACGGTTTTGTAGCTCCTACGGATGCTGTGGAGGTGTCCGATGAGCATGCACTGGTTACTCAGACTTTTAAGGGAGCCGTCCCGGGATTGTCTGCCCGGGACGGCATTCAGCCGGGGGATGATGCCACGTTGAAGAGTTTGCTGGCGGAGTCCGGGACTTTTACAGGGACCGTCAACGCCAACGGAGGGGTGAATATTCCGCTGGCCGTGGGAGCGCCGACGGATACGGCAGCGGTCAACCGCCTGCATGCCGCAGGCTTGGCCGGAGTGACGGGCATCCTGACCTCTAATGCTTTCCTCAATACGGATGCCATTACCGCGTCAGGATCTTCGACAGTCACCAAAACAGTTCCCTACCATTTGGCTGGTATTAAGGTTCCCAAGGGTACTCATTCGACCATTCAGGCGAGATTTGAGGTGAGCAACCCTCAATGGAATTATTCCAGTTTCGCCGGGTTCTCTTTCCTTTGGCGCGCTACCAATGCCGCAAAGTTGTCCTTTGGTATCGGCCGCGGCGGGAAGACGATTCGTCCCGACCTTTCCATAGATTCTTACAGTATTATCCCGGCAAACGGTTTGGCTTACAATCACGGCGAAATTCTGGATATTACTTTTGATAACGTGAGAAATAAGGACCGCAACGGTTATATAATAAAGGTGCGTGAGATTTTTGCGCTTAACAATACGGACAGCTGGCAGGTTAAGACTACAACCAGCTTTGTTCCGGCCACTCAGAACGAGCCTGTTCCGTGGACGATTGCCAAGGTTATTTACCAGCAGAAATCTGCAGCCAATATTGCCAAGTATGAGGATACGGGCGCGCTCTGGCTCATGCTCACGGGGGGACAGGGGAATAATCTGTATCAAATTGCAACGTGCCGGGGGGTCAGCAATTTTGAAACCAATGTTGGTATTTCCCAATGGGTGACTGATGTGGTGAATAATACGGCTGGCGATGTTTCCGTTTATGCGGGAACCGGAGAGTACACCTATTACCAGCCCGGAAATGTTAATCCGGTTTTCTATGGTCTGGATGCGATATCCCGCAACTGTATTGAAACCGAAGAAACGGCTGATTTTGTGGACATTAACATACCTCTCTAATGATGAACGACGCAGAAATACAAATTCAGTTCCCGCAGCCCGGCAACTGGCAGGAATTCACCATGACAGCCATTTATCAGGACAAGGGCGGTTATAGACCTCCGGCGCGCTATACGCAGGACGAGATACCAGCGGAACAGACCCCGGCCATGGCCGCCGTCGTTGCCGCTCTGGTGGAACTGGGCGAGGACTGGCAAGCCGTCCAGGTATGGGCAAGGCTGGGAAAAGATGTCCTGACCCTTGCGGAGGATGGTGCCTATACAATGATTGATGCGGTGTCTTTGACCGTTGAGGCCGTCCATGCGGAGACCAAAGGCCGCAGGATTTTTACAGCCTCGGACTACCCGGCTTTTATCCTGACCGACCCCGCCGCCGTGGAGTTTTTCAGGTTTTTTACCAAGGATGAGCGGGTATGAGTGGGCGGTGAGGTATGCGGGCGGCCATGAGCGTTTGTGGGAGGAGTGCAGACGGGTACTGGATGCGGGAGGTGTGGCGGCGATGAGCGGGGAGGTTGTGTTGCTGGGGTGGCTGGTGGACGGGGGGCGCGTGTTTTATGTGCATTTGGCGTGGGGGAGTGTTCATGAGTTGGTGGAGCTGGCACGGGGTTGTCTGGGCGAGCAGGCGCAGGGGGTGGAACGGGTGAGGTTTGAGCGTGGCGGGCGGGAGCGAGACAGGGGGATGCGTGAGGTGGCGTTGGTGGATTTATTAAGTATTAAAGACTAGAGATTAATTATTATGTTTATTGGTAAATTGGTTGCGAATGGTTTTTTGCGCGAGGAGGCTGGTGACGGGGGCGCAAATGGCGGCGGTGGCCCGGTAAGCCTGATGGCTGGTGCCGGAGATAATGCTGGTGGAGATGGGGCCGGAAACGGTGACGGGGATGGAGGAGAAGGAGACGGCGGCAACAGTAGTGGAGATGGCGGAAGCGGTGCGCCCGGAGCGGGCGCCGTGCTGCGGTATGATTTGGGGGATGAGGCGGCGATGACGGCATGGAGGGAGGCTCTTGGGATGAATAAGGAGTTTGCGGGCGATGAGTTTTTGCCCGCTGCCCCGGAGGGGCTGCCGGAGGGGGTGTGGGATGCGGAGGCGGTGGAGGTGCTGGGCCGCAAGGCTTGGGAGCTGGGGGTGCCGAAGGAGGCGTTTGAGGGGATTGTGCATGAGTTTGCCACCCGGAGCGCAGAGGCTCAGAGGGCGGCGGATGCCGCCGAGGCTGAGCGCGTGGCCGCTGTGAAGGCTGAGCTGGAGGGGTTGTGGGGAGATGGCTATGGGGCGCATGTGAGGAGTGCGGTGAGTGCGCTGGAGATGCTGGCCAAGATGACCGGGGTGAGTGGTGAGGAGGTGCGTGCCGTGGTGGATGATCCGGTGATTGGCACGAATCCGGTGATGATCCGGTTGCTGGCGCAGATGGGGGCGATGATGCAGGATGAGCCTGCCAAGGGGCTTAACATGCCCGGGGGCGCGGCTGCCGGGGGGAAGGCGGAGGCGGAGAGGATGATGAATGATCCGAGCCACCCTTTACATGAGGCGTTTATGAATCCGAACCATGCCAATCACAGGTATGCCGACGAGCAGTATAACCGCCTGATGGGGTTTTAGGGTCATGGAGAGCGAGTAAGGACAAGAGTTATTAACAGTTAGTTATTATATTATTATGGCAGTTACAATTAGCGATAATTATCAGGTCAAGTACACGAATAAGTGGGGGGTGTTGTTGCAGCAGAAGGTGAGCGCATTGGAGAAGCTGGTGACGGTGGACAGGGATTGCAAGGGGGAGGTGAAGTTTATTGACCAGTACGGGGTGCTTGATTTTAAGGAGAAGACGACGCGCATGGGGAGCACCACGCTTGATGAGGCTCCTACGTTGAGGCGTTCCATGCGTCCGCGCATTTTCACCAAGGCGGTAGGGTTTGACGAGTTTGACGCGACGAAGCTTGGCGATTTGGATTTACCGGTGAGCAAGACGCTGGAGGGGTTGAGGATGGCGGCGAACCGGAAGATGGATGATGTGATGATTGCCGCGTTTCTAGGGCAGAATTTTGTGGGTAAGGACGGGACGACGGCTGTGGCTTTTCCTGCTGACCAAGTTGTTGCCAAGGATTATGTGGAGTCCGGCACGAAGGCCGCAAGCGGCCTGACGCTGGCTAAGCTGCGCCGGACGTTGCAGATGTTTCAGGAGGCGGATGCGTGGACGGAGGATAGTTCCGCCGCCGGGGATCAGCTTGTGTTTGCGTGTTCTTCCGCGCAGATTCTTAATTTGCTGAGCACGACGGAGGTGACTTCTTATGATTATAATAGCGTGAAGGCTCTGGTGGATGGGAAGGTTGATACGTTTATGGGGTTCAAGTTTGTCCGCACGGAGCGTCTGCCCAAGTCCGAGGGGGTGAGGGAGTGCCTTGCATGGGTGAAGAGCCGCGCCCAGTTCGGGCTGTGGAATGATTTTAAGGTGAAGATTTCCGTGCGGGATGATTTGGATGAGGCGTTGCAGATCCGCGCGAAGTTTGCCTGCGGGGCGACGCGTCTGGAGGAGAAGGGGTTTGTTAAGGTGCTGTGCGCACAGTAAGGAGTTGTTTCCGGGCAATGTTTGTTGCCGTGGAGCGGCGGGGGGCGGTCTGCGGGCCGCCCTCCGTTTTCAGCTTAGTTTTTTGATGATGTTATGAAGCAGTTGGATGTGGTTAATTTTGCCCTTGCCAAGCTGGGGAAGGCTCCTGTGACGGGGCTGGATGATGAGGAGGTGGGGGCTGTGTTGCGAGCCATGTGGCCGAGCGCCGTGGAGTATGTTGTGCAGGAGGTGAAGCCTGTGTGGGCGAAGAGGGTGGCGCAGTTGGAGGGTGAAGAGGATTTGCGGCTGCCCGGTTTTGTGCGGAGCGAGGCGTTGCCGGAGGGTTGTGTGGATGTGGTGGATGTGGATGGGGCCGGGTGGTGCGTGTTTGACGGGAGGTTGTTTTGGACAGGGGAAGGGAGGGAGGTGCGCGTGGTGTATTTAGTGAGGCCGGATGATGCCGCCCATGAGTGGTGTTGTGCGGATGGAGAGCTGCTGGCCGCCAAGCTGGCGTGCCTGTGCGCGTTGACCGTTACCGGGCGCGGGGATTTGGAGGGACGGCTGCAAGCGGATGTGAGGCGGCTGGAGATGAGGGCGCAGTACCGGGCGCGGTTGCAGGATATGGGACGGGGAGGGAGAGATGAAACGGTGTCTCCGTGGGGGAGGAGGGGGATTGTATGAGCGGGATGAGGGTGGCGTTTACCGGAGGTGAGTGGAACCGCATGGGGGCGATAAGGTATGATGTGGATGGGTATGGCCGGAGCGCGCAGACGATTGTGAATTTTCTGGTGCATACGTTCGGCGGGCTGATGCGGCGGCCCGGCGCGGAGAGGATGTGTGCGGTGGATGGAGGGGCCGCTTGCGGGCGGGTGCGGCTGATGGGGATGGATGTGAGTGATGAGCGGCGGTATATGGTGGTGTTTGGAGCGGGGTTTGTGGAGGTGTTCCGGCTGGATGGGAGTTTGGCCGCCCGGCTGGAGAGTCCGTGGACGGAGCAGGATTTGCCGGAGCTGCGGTGGGTGCAGTGCAATGACGTGGTGTGGGTGGTGTGCGGGAGGGTGGCTCCGCAGAGGCTGGAGAGGCATGGCGATGATGATTGGAGGCTGGCGGTGATGGAGTTTGACCGGAGTCCGAGGGAGTTTGCGATTTCCAAGGATGGGGAGGCATGGGTTGAGCGTGATGCGGGTGGGTTGACGTTTGGTGCTGACCGCCATGTGTTCCGCTCAGAGGAGTTTGGCACGAGTGTTCTTTATACTCAGCATATGGCGGAGCGAGTGGTGGTGGCGCAGACTTACGCGGAGTTGACCGGTACGAGTAATCCGCCCGAGGCCGTTCCTGATTTGTCCGCTGCGGGTACGATTGTTTTGGCGGGGCAGGAGTTGTGGACGGTGAGCGGCGATGTGCGTGTTACATGGACATGTTATAAGCAGTATTACGGGAGGACGGATTATAAGGGGAGCAAGAGTTTGGCTGATTATCCAGAGTTTTTCTTTCCCGGATGGGTGGTGAGCCGGTTCGGGAGCGGGTTTAACAGCGTGCAGGAGTGGTGGGCTTCCAGCGATGGGCCGCAGAGGGCGTTCGTGTGCCATGAGGGGGCGTGGACGCTGAAGAGTTACGGGAATGAGGATCAGCGGTGGCAGGGCGAGTTTCAGTTGATGGGTGCGGATGCGGAGGATGAGAGTTTGAGCCCTCATAAGTTTGAGGTGCTGCACAGGTTTTGGTCATGGGACGGGGATTGGCGGAATTTTGAGTTCAGCGGCACGTGTGAACGTCCTACACGTTTGCAGTTGCGGGTGATGAAGTATAAGCCCGCGGCGACTAACTGGGGCAGGCATGAGTTGAGGCTGAATGCGTGGGATTATGAGGCGGAGGGGCTGGTTGCCGGGGTTGGCGATTCCGGGGAGGAGGTGTGGGGGACGGTGCTGGAGCTGGATGGGGGGAGGCTGCTGCTGGCAGGGAAGGCCCATGCCTGTTGTTATGTGTTTGACCGGGTGGACGGCGGGGGCCGCAAGGTGGGCGCGGAACGGGATGATGGCTGCGGATGGGTGGGGGGATGTGTGTTGAAGGATGGCCGGGCGTTTTTGACCAGCGGAGGGGCAAGGTGTTGTGTGCTGGATGTGGATCGTGGGGAGGAGAGTGAGGTGCTTTTGGAAGGGGTTGGGGATGGTTTTTTTGGCGAGGCGGTGTTGCTGGATGATGGGCGGGTGCTGCTGACTCCGTATATGGCGACGGCTTTTTATGTGTATGATCCTGCGGATGGAAGTTTGGAGAAGGTGGCGCATTCCGGGCTGGCAGTTACAAGCGGGAGTTACCGGAGGGCCGCTGTGGTGGATGGCGGGAGGGTGTTGCTTTGCCCCTGCAAGAATGGCGTTGCATGCGCGGTGTATGATCCTGTGGCGCAGAGTTTGACTGCCTGCACGGTGACCGGGAGCAAGAAGGCTGTCTGGCATGTGATGCCGTTGCGGGATGGCCGGGCTGTGTTGTTGTGCGGAGAGAGTGCTGGGGATGTGGCGGATGGGGAGGCTGCCATGGGGAGTGTGTGTTTGTATGAGGATGGGAAGGTGGTTGAGAAGATGGGTTCCTTTTTGGGGCTGGCCGGGTGTGTGGAGAGGGAGGATGGGCGTGTGGTGTTGTTGTATTTTGGTCTTGGCGGTTGGGGCGAGTCTGTATGGGATTTGGAGGATGGCAAGACGATCGAGAGCAAGGTGACGGTGAATGGGTTTTGGCCGAGGAAGTGGAAGTGGTGCGGGTGGCGCAGCGGGGGGATGGATATGGTGAATTTTTTGTCCGGTGCCGTGGGGAGAGGCGTTGATCAGGTTTGGACGGCGGCAGAGATGGGTGGGATGAAGTGGAGGGTGCTGAGGTTGAGTTATAAGACGTATGGGGGGGCCGGATTGCCGTATGAGAGGGCGGTGACGGATGTGTGGAGCAGGGGGATGTTTGGGGGAGGGTGCGGGTGGCCGAGTGCTGTGGCGATGCACCAAGGGAGGTTGTGGCTGGCCGGGACGGCGGCGAATCCACAGACGGTGTGGGGGAGCGTGGTGGATGATTTTGCCAATTTCCAGATTGGGGACAGCGATGAGGATGCGATTCAGGTGACGCTGGCGGCCAAGGATTGCCACCGGATTGTGTGGATGGAGAGCGTGAATGATTTGTTGATTGGTTCCACGGCCCAGGTTTGGCGGCTGAGCGGAGGCGAGGGCGGCGTGGTGACTCCTGATTTTTGCCGCGCTGCCGTGCAGTTGAGGGTGGGGTGCAGCCGGGTGGATGCGGAGGCGACGGATGGAGGATGCGTGTTTGTCCAGAGAGGGGGGATGAGGGTGAAGGAGCTGGGGTACAGTTTTGAGGCGGACGGGTACAGGGCCGCCGATACGACGACGTTTGCCGAGCATGCAGGCGGGCCGGGAGGGTTTGTGGGGCTGGCCGTGCAGCGCGTGCCGGAGGTGAGGATTTGGGGGGTGAGGGCTGATGGCGGGCTGGCTGTTCTGACGTATAATGCCGAGCAGCGGGTGTGCGCGTGGACGAGGCATGTGCTGGGAGGGGGCGGCAGGGCGTTGAGCGTGGCCGTGATGGATGGGCAGGATGCCGATGAGGTGTGGCTGGCTGTGGAGCGTGATGGCCGGGTTAGTCTGGAGCGGCTGGTGGAGGGGTGCGGCGTGTTCCGGGACGGATGGAGCCGTGGGGGAGATGCCGGGGTGCCGTATGAGTCCGTACTGGTTACAAATGGGCTTGCGTTTGAGCAGGGTGCGGGGGTAAAGTCAGGGAGTGTGAGCGTGCGTGCGCGGTTTGTCGCGAGCGCGGCGGATGGGGTGCGTGCAGGGTTTTGCGGGCGGTTGACGGAGTTGAGCAGGAGCCGGGGCGATGTGCTGGACGGCTGGCAGGATTTGACGGTGCCGGGGGTGTGGAGTGATGAGCTGGTGTTTGAGTTGCGGTGCGCCGGGGATGGCGATGTGCGTTTGCTGGGGTTTGATGTGCAGTTTTCAAAGTAGTTTATTGATAGATATTATATTATGGAATGGTTTCAGTTAGGTATGGCCGGTCTTCAGGGGCTGGCCGGCGCGTTCCGGGGACGCGCCGAGAGGGAAGCCGGGCGGCAGGCGCGGCAGACGGCTTATTATAATGCGTCCGCGCTGGACAGGGAGGCGGATGCGCTGGATGCGGAGAGCGCGGAGAATCAGATGAGGATGCGGGCAATGCAGGGGGTGGCCACAGGGCAGGCCGCCGCACAGACGGCGGCGAGCGGCGTGGAGCGGAGCGGGAGCGCGCTGGGGAGGGAGATGAAGGTTGCGACGCGGTTTGAGCAGGAGGTGAATGATTTGGCGGCGCGCAGTTTGCAGCGGTCTTCCGCCATGAGGGAGCAGGCCCAGATGGAGAGGTGGAAGGGGAGGCAGGCGGAGCGGGCCGGCAAGGTGTCCGGGTTCGGTAGTTTGCTGAGCGGCGTGGTGCAGGGCGGCGCAACGGCTTTTAATGCTTTCAAGTAGATATGGATAAGTTTTCTTTGTTGAGCGGGTATCATGAGCCTGTGCTGGCTGATACGGGGGCCGCAACGGCTCCGGCGCGCGCGGCGGCGGAGGTGGCCGGGGAGATGGGGGCCGGGGCGAGGTTGCTGGCGCGGGAGGATGAGGAGAGGGCGCGGTTGCAGGAGAAGGCGGACAGGATGGCCGATGCGGGGAGTTTTGAGGATGTGAAGAGGTTGATGGAGGAGGAGAGAGGGTTATGGGATAATGCCGAGCTGGCGGCGGGGAATAAGCCGGGGAGGGAGGCCCGCTGGAATGCGCTGGTGAGCAAGAGGCTGGGGCCTATGTTCCGCAAGGTTAAGTTTAAGACGCCGGAGGTGAAGGAGCGGGCGCGGCTGTGGTATGATGCGTTTACGTCAACGGGCCGTATTGATGCCGGGCGCAGGGAGTTGCTGGCGAGTAAGGAGAGGGCTGCCAAGTCTTTCAAGGCGAGGTATGATTTTTGCCTGAGGGGTGGGGATTATTATGGCGCGAGGGAAGCGGTGCAGACGGCTGGCGCGGAGGGGGTGATGGAGCCGGATGAGCAGCAGTTGATGTTTCAGGATGTGAGTTTCAAGGAGACGGAGAGCAGGGTGCAGACGGCGATTCAGAGAGATCCTTTTCATGGGTTGGATGCGCTGGAGAAGTCGGGAGGGCTGGATGCGGTGAAGGGTAGGCCGGATGTGATTGAGGGGTTCCGGAAACAGGCGGAGGCGGCAAGGCGCAAGGCTCAGGCCGGAGTGGCTCAGGGGTATGTGATGGATGCGTTTGAGGGCCGGGAGTTCCGGGGAAATGATTTGGAGAAGGATGTGAAGGAGGGGCGCGTGGCCGTGGATGACGCGATGAGTTTGCGGGCGGCGGAAGAGCGGCGGAGGAAGGCTGTGGAGAAGATGGGGAAGGAGGAGGCGGAGTTGTACACGAGTCCGGAGGATTTTATGCGGGTGGATGGTTTGTTGCGGGGGTATGAGCCTGATTTGGATGTTGACGGGACGATGTATGCGGAGGTGGAGAGGGAGATTGCCACGTCCATGCTTTCCAAGACGACGAAGGAGAGGATGATGGCGGAGCTGAAGGATCTGGCCGTGGGGAATGTGCCCGCACGGTTCCGGGGGGCGGCTAGGGAAGCGGCGAGTGTAGTTGAGGGGATGGTGGATGGAGAGGTGTTCGGGAAGTGGAAAGAGACGCAGAAAGAGGGAGATTTTGCCGGGTATGAGAGGTCTATGGCGGCGGCTTATCAGGTGAGACAGGGGCTGGAGCGGTGGGTACGAGAGAATCCGGGGGCAAGCCGAGAGGAGATTAGGGCACAGGCTGAGAGGCTGGCGGCGGATGGTACAGGGGTGAAGTTGTCAGGCCGTCAGAATGTTCCGGGTGTGGCGGCTCCTGAGCCTGAAGTGAAGCTGAAGAGTGTTGACGCGAGTGAGGTGCTGGATGAGTTGGGGGTGGATATGAATGAGCAAGGTAATGCTGCTCTGCTGCCTCCGCTGAATGGGGATTGGGGTGCTCCGGCTCAGAACCGGGAGGGATGGAGAAAGGTTCTGGAGGGTGTGAGTATGAAAGGGAAGGATTTGAGGCAGTGCCATGCTGCCGTATTCAAGGTTTTAGATGTGAAGTCCGCCAAGGATGTAGCGGCATTGAAGCGGGTGGTGGAGGAGAAGTGGGCGTGGGAGAATGGGGAGAAGTGATGTTTCTGGTTAATGTTTAATAGTTAAAAGTTTTTATGTTTGGTAATGATATTTCACAGGTAGCGGCTCAGGCGAGGGAATTTGAACGTAGCGGGAAGAGGGATAAGTTTTTGGAAGAGAGCGCGAATGCTGTTTATGATGACGGAGAGGGCAGGCAGTTGTTCCCTGTGGAGATTGATCCGGCAATGGATCGGTATTTGCGGCAGAAGGGGGAGGGTTGGCAGGCTGACGCTTATCGGAGCTGGCAACGCGGGAAGATGTTGGCCGCCGATTTGAGGAAGGGCGGGGATGATCCGATGAAAGCGGAGAAGGAGCGCGTGCTGGGCGAAGAGAGAGCCAAGGTGCAGGAGTATGTTAATGAGAGGACAAGGCGCGGCATGCCTTTGTTTCCTGATGCATTGGCGTTTAAGAGTGCTCAGGAGGATGAGGCGGAGTATGCGAGGAGAAAGGATAAGGTGGATTGGCACCGGAGCGTGTTTAACGGGGATTTGAAGAAGGTTCCGGAGAGTGTGAAGAAGGAGTTTGAGGCGCAGTTTTTCCCGGATAATGAGCTGGGGGATGAGTTGCGAGCGCGGTCGCTGGTGCTGGGATGGGCGTTGGATGAGGGAGGATATACCGAGAATCAGGTTTCGGCGCGAAACGGGGTTCCGCTACTGGAACAAATGGCTATACGGCTGAAGGAGCAGGGGGAGCAGATTGATTTTAATAAGCCGGGGCTGACGGTGTACAGGTTTCTCAGCAGGCGGGCGCAGGAGGATGCTCATGCTGACGAGTTGCTGAAGGGGGCTGCCGAGAGCGTGAGACAGGCTGTGCTGACGGGCGGGGACGGAAGACAGGCGTTGTGGGAGCAGAGGGGACAAATGGGAGAGGAGATGTATAAGAAGGTGGGGAATACATTGCGATGGGTGAAGGCGGATGCGGAGAGGACAAGACGAGGGCTGGAGCCGGTATTGCCGCGCGTGATGGAGGGGCTGGAGTGGGCCGTGAAGTATGCTGACGGGACGGCGAACCGGATTTTTCAGCCGGAGGGGATGGCTTCAATCCACCAAGCTCTGAAGGCGATGGATGGCCTTACGGATGCCCAGATGGATGCGCTGGCGGAGATTGTGCAGCGCAAGGGCGGGAATGAGAGGAGTTATATGGCGAATGTATGGAAGGCCGGGAACCGTGGCTGGGAGGATTTAGGTAATGGAATCAGGTCTTTGTTGCGCGGCGGGATTGCCGCACAGTTGGATGTGGCGGGGGGAGTGAAGGAGTTGTTTGGCGGGGACGGGTCTGCCCTGAAGGCTGACGCGAAGGCGGCGGATGAGTATGGCCGGAGGCTGGATGCTTTTCTGGCGATGGCGCAGGGGACGTACAGGCCGATTAACAAGCCGGAGTATGGGTGGTTTGGGAATGGGGTGCTGAGCGCGGTGCGGTCTGTGCCGATTACGGCGTTGAGTTTTTCCGGCGTGGGGGCCGGAGTGGCGGCGATGTCTTATGCCGGGGATAGTTACAGTAAGGCCGTGCAGGAGCGGCCAGATGGCGGCAGGATGGCGAGGCTGGGAGGCGCGGCGGCGAGCGGCGCGGTTCAAGGGGCGTTGGAGAGGGCAGGCGCAATGGTGTCTAAGGGGATGCTGGGGTTGAGGTCCGGGAGCGCGTTTGTAGATAAGTGGATGAATACTCTGAATTTGAGCCGTCAGGCGATGAGGCTGAAGAGTTCCGCCCTGCGGGCGGGGGCGCGTTCCGGCGGTTCTTTCGTGGTGACGATGGTGGAGGAGGGCACGACAGAGAAGTTGCAGGATTTGGCCGATCCGATGATGCAGAGTTTGGCTTCCGTACTGGCGGGGGAGGCTCCCGGTATTGATTGGGAGCGGTTTTGGAAGGATTTTAAGGATTTGGATCAGAATATGGAGTTGTTTGGTTCCGTGCTGGCGTTTGCGCTGGTGGGGGCCGGGGCGCGGTTTACGGCTGAGGCCGGGATGCAGCGGCAGTTGAGCCGGGAGTATGGGAAGCTGAAGAGGACGTTTGGTTTCAGCGATTCCCTGCTTGCCCGGATGCGGGCGGCGGAGAGTGACGTGGCGCGGTACGCGATGATGCAGGATGGGATTCAGGATTTTATGCGCCGGAATTACGGGAAAGAAGTGGACGGAGTGAAGGTGGGGCTGGGGGACAGGGACGGGATGAGGAAGCTGGCCGCACGCGGCGGTGTGAGGACGATGGATGTGGTGGCCGCCGCTGAAGCGCATGCGGCGGAGACGGCGAGAGGGGGGGATGAGGTGCGCGTGGACGGAGCAGAGGTGCAGGATGGGAAGGGTGCTGTGGTGGATGTGAAGGGGCCGGAGAGCGGAGGCGTGAGCGAGGTGGGGAGCGGGCCTGTGTTGAGTTTTGAGCATGGGCCTGTACCGGAGCGCAAGGGGCGGAGGCAAGCAGATGAGAAGGAGGATCAGCGGATGGCGGTAGAGGCGGCGATGGAGGTGCTAAAAGAGTTTGGAGTGAGTCCGATCCGCGAGGAAAAAAATGAGTTTACGGAGGAGATGCAGTATGTGGTGGAGCTTGGAGACAGACCGGAGATTTTTGATGAGTATGAGGATGCGTTTAAGGCCGTGCTGGGGCATTTGGAGGAGCGGGAGGATGAGGTGGTGGATGGGATGAAGCTGAGGATGCAGAAATATAAGGATGCGGATAGTGATGGTTATGTAGGGAAGGTGCAGGATGAGGCGAATGAGGAGATGATGCAGTATTTGGACGATGTGGGGCAGGATGAGCAGATGAGGTTTGACCGGAGCAAAATGAATGTGGCGATGACGCTGGCGATGATGAAGAACCGGAGCGAGTCCATGCGTAAGTCTGCCGAGAGCCGGGAGAGGATTTTTGCGGCACAGATGGGTGAGATGGTGGGCGTGGGAGGTGATGATTTACGCGTGTTGGGGGAGAATACGATGAGGGAGCTGGCAAATGGGAGGTATGAGGTGGTGAGCAGGTTGTACCGGGGGGCTAATCCTCTGGATGTTTATGAAGAGTGGACAGAGGGGATGACGAAGGTGCTGATACGGAATAGCGAGTGGACGGTTGCGGAGTTTGAGGATGAGCTGATGCGGCTGGAGAAGGCGACGGGCGAGAGGTTTTTGGCGACCGGGGAAGGGGTGGACAGGTTGCAGGCGGTGTGCGAAGGGGTGAGCAAGGCTGCCCGTGCTCATTTGCTGGGGCATATTTCCGACGAACGTCTGCCGGATAAGTTGCGGCGGTGGTTCAAGATGTTTGTTTTGTTGTTTGAACGGTATGTGACGTATGTGGGTGAGTTGACGACGGCTCGGAAGATGTTGAGTGCGGACGTGCAAGGTCAAATGAGCGGGAAGTTCCGCCGCCTGTTGAATGATTTTGCCGGGTTTGACGAGGCGGCGATTGCGGAACGCGCGAGGAGAGCGGAGCAGGCGCAGATTGAGGCGGAGGCGATGGGGGATGTGCCGGAGATTGGAGAGTGGGTGGCCGGGAGGCTGCCGCACCCGAAGACGGCGGCTGAGGCCGGTTCCGATTTAACCGGGGAGCTGCAACGGATTTATGATGCGCTGACGACGACGCGGACGGCCAAGGGCAGACGCAGGAAGGATGGTACGCTGGGGAAGGGGTTTGAGCAGCGGGTGGTGGCGCGTGCAGAGCTGTTTTTCAGCCGGGAAGGACGTGTGTCCGATGTGCTGGAGGCCGCGAATGAGGCCGGGTTTGATTTTGCCGATTCCGGGGAGTTGTTGAGCGCGGTGTATGATAGCGTGGTGTACGGGTATAAGCGGTATGCGGCGCGAGGGGAAGGGCAGGAGGTGAGTTTCAGCATGGGGGACAGGGTAAGGCGCGTGCCGATGGAGGAGGCCCGGCGTGTGGCTGATGCGTTCCACCGGGTGGAGGGGATGGAGCCTGTTGCTGTGGATGTGCCGGCAGCGTATGCTTCTGATTTGAAGGATGCGCTGGGATCGGTTCGGGAGCAGTTCAGATTTCTTCAGGAGCAGACTCAGGAGCAGGGGTATGCGCTGGTGATGGGGGACGGGAAGCGGGTAAAGGTTGGAGGGAAAGGATGGAGGGAAGTAAAGCAGCATGCAGCCGATAGGCGAGTGCTGGCTGCATTGGCCGTATTGCCGGAGTTGGCAGGAAAGGCAGAGTTTATTCACTCAGCAGTGAATGTAGAACCTGAGAAGAAACGTAATATTGAGAGGTTCCATTATTATCTGACGAAAGCGGATTTCAAGGGGGCTTCCGCAGATGGAAATACGGGGTTGGCGTATGTAAATATAGTGCTGGCGGAGGATTTCAGAGGAAATTTGTTTTATGATCTGGATGCTTCTTCCGTGGAAGAGGTGGATGAAAATAGGGAGGTTTCCGATATTTTGCATCGATCCCGCGTCCCAAACACGGGCGAGGCAAAACATGGAACCTCCCATAAAGGGAGAGTACATTTATTGAAGGAGTTTGTCAATTATGTTGACAGAGATTTAACTGGACGAGGAATAGAAGGGCATGAGGTGAGTGTGCAGGAGGTGGAGGCGCAGGGTGGGGTTGATGAGCATGGAGTGATGGAGTCTTTGGTTGATGATGATCCTGTGGTGTCGTTTTCCGTGAGGCGTAGTGGGAGTGTGAAGAGTGTGTGGAGCTATTTAGCAGAAGTTCAGGGGCAGGCTTTTGAGCAAGAAGCAAGGTTGTATGAAGCAATGCAGAAACGGCTGGAGAGCGCGTTGCAGGCGAACGGGTTTACAAGGGATGGAGTGTATAAGGATGAGCAGGGAAGAGATGATGAGGCTGTGAGGGAGCGGATGCTGGCCGTGATGGCCGTATGTGATGCCGTGGTGACGGAGCTGCCGAGGGATGTGCGCGGGGGGATCAGGCCGGAGGTTGTTGCTTCCTACCGGGAGGAGGTGATGGAGAAGAAGACGTGGAGGGGGAGGATGAATGCGCTGATGCGTATGGTGAAGTATGTGGATTGGCATATTGTGAATGAAGGGAAGAAGAGCCGATTTAAGGAGTTTGAACGGTTTAGAAAATGGGCGGCGGCAAGTGTGGGCGAGAACCGGGTACGGCGTGGGAAGATGAATGCGGAGATTCAGAAGCGGCTGGATATGGTGGAGAGGGCGTTAGAGTTGGATGCGGATGAGCTGGAAACGGCGAAGAATACGGCTGAGAAGGTGGTGGAGGAGAAGGCATTGATTGGCGGGGCTGAGTATGATGAGGCGGTGGAGTGGGTACGTGCGCTGGATGCGTTTGGCGGGTTGTATGAGAGGAATATGCACGGGAGGCTGACGGCTGATTTGGAAAGAGTGCAGGCCGCGCTGGATGCCCTGAAGGAGATGTATGCTGCCGGGAGACTGGCAAATGAGGCGTTTTGGGAGGATCGGCGTGAGCGTATTGCGGATTTGCTGGATGAGGCCGGGAAGGGGCTGGGGCGTGAGCAGCCGGTGAGCGTGAATGAGCGCACCGGAGCGGCGAAGCATGATGTGGGTGTGGGTAAGGGGATGCGGAATTTGGTGCGGGGGTTTGTGAGTTTTGAGAATTTGATGGAGGATTTGTTTGGAGAGGGGAAGGTGACGGAGTATTTTGCAGAGGGCATCAGGAAGGCGCGGCTGGAGTTTAATGATGTGCGACAGAGGCGAGTGTTGCGGTATTACGGTGCCTTGTACCGGATTGCGAGGCCGGAGGAGTTTTTGAAGAGGGCTGACAGAAAGGTGGATGGTCAGGTGAAGCTGGGCGTGAGGCGTGTGGTGGATGGTATGTTGAAGGATTTAAGCGAGAATCGGACTTGGGGGATTGAGGTGAAGATGCCAGGCGAGTTCAGGAGTGAGCGGGTGCGGATTGAAGAGGCGCGGGCGGTTGCGGAGGGTAAGATGGAAGCAGAGCAGATGCCGAAGTGGGCGAAGAAACAGAAGGCGATGGATGCCCTGAAGATGGCGTTGAGCGAGATTCCGGCGAAGAGCAGGAAGGAGTTTGTGAAGTTTTCATGGCTGGAGCAGGGCGCGGAGCTGGTGGAGATGGAGATGAGCGATTTGGAGGCGGCGTATTTGCTCCAGATGTCCGCGATGCCGGAGTATGAGGATAATCTGGAGGCGTTGGGTTTTGACGAGGCTGCGATTGGGAAGGTGAGGGATCATATTGATGTGCGGGCGTTGCGGGTGGCGGAGTATTTAGGGGAGGAGTATGAGCGGGGATATAAGGAGTATAATGAGGTGTACAGGAGGTTGTTTGGGTGTGATATGCCTAAAGTGCAGAATTATGCTCCGGGGTTTTTCGTGACGGATAATGCCGCTGAAGCCGTTGATCCGATGGAGTCCAGAGGGAGCGGATGGCTGAGTGTGGGGAGCATCAAGATGCGCCGGAAGCATTATGCGCTGCCGCGTGTGGTGAGTTGTGTGAATGCGTATTGGGCGCACAGTATGCAGATGGATCACTGGGCGAGTTTTGCGGAGATTATGAGGGATATGAAGGCGGTGTTGTTGAATGGAGAGCTGGGGAACAAGATTGATGCGGTGCATGGGGCGCAGGCAAGGACACATTTGACCAAGTGGGTGAAGGATTTAGAATTTGACGGTTCGCAGGATTCGGACGGAGCCGGACAAGCTCAGCAAGTAGTGAGCCGGGTGTTGGGGGCGATGGCTCAGGGTGCGCTTTCATATAACCTGAAGACGTGTCTGAAGCAGCTCCCGGCCATGTTTTCCAGCATGGCGGATATGTCCCCCTCAGATGCCATGAAAGGGTTTATTGGGGCATTGGCGAATCCGGGACAGTTGGCGGAGGTTTGGCAGAGTCCGACGATCCAACAAAGGCTGATGCAGGGCATGAGTCCTGAAATGAGGCAGGCTTTGACGGCGAACAGGATGAAGGTGAGCATGCTGGGGGATGCCGTGGAAGCCGGGATGTTGCCGATTGGATTGACTGATGCGGCATTTACAACGTTTTCCGGGGGTATTGCGTATATGGCGGCCAAGAAGAAAGCCATGAAAGAGGGATTGAGTGATGAGGTTGTGGAGCAGAGGGCGTTGGCCGCGCTGGACAAGGCGGTGCGGAGGACAGCTCAACCTATTGAGACAGAGCAGAAGAGCCCTTGGGAGATTCATGCGAACGCGCTGGGGCGTATGTTTATGATGTTCCGCTCTGATCCGCGCAAGCAGATAGCGTTGAGTTATATGGCGATTGCGAAGTGGAAGAGAGGAGAGATTGGTATGGGAGAGGCTGCGTGGCGGTTTGGTCAGGCGTGGGTGGTGTACGGAATCATGAATCAGGTGATTGTGGAGTTTCTTAAGTGGGTGATGGGGCAAGGTGACGATGAGGAAGAGTTGGATTTGTGGGATAGGTGGAAAGGGTTTGCGGTGAGTGGAGCGATGGGGGCGTTTTCCGGTATTTTTGGATTGGCTGAGGTAATAGAGTTCATCTATTCAAAACTGGCTGGCGAAAAGTACATGAAGTTTAGTAATACGATGGTCGATCATGCTGAAGCGTTATGGAGAGGAGGAGAAGGTGTAGTGAGGATGTATAACGGTGAGGAAGAGGAGTATGGGAAGGTAATGAATCAGTTGGGAAGAGGGTTGAATGGTATGGGATTGTTTGCGGCGGCAGGAAGGCCGGAGATTGGAGCCGCGGTGCAGGTGATGGGGCGTATTGTGAAAGAGACGAAGAGTATAGCCGGAACATGGGGGCATTTGTGGGATAATGAGATGGCTAAAGCCAGAGAGCAGCAGAGATTAATCCAAGCGACCAAAAAAGAAGAGAAGGAAGAACGGAAAGCAAAAATGGAAGAGAGGAAGGAGTTGATGGCGCGAGTGAAAGGTTTGGATTATTCAAGCCGGATGAAAGTGTATCAGGATGTCGGACTGGATAAAGAAGAGAGGAAGTTGATGGAAAACCGGGTGAAGATGGATGGAGCTTCCGAGGTTGTGAAGGCTGTGAGCCGGGTAAAGAAAGATAAGAGGAAAGAGCTGGTAGAGAAGTTGAAGGGGACGATGAGTGACGTAGAGTATGAGGAGTTTGTGACTGAGATGAAGGAGAAGGGAGTGAAGTGGAAGTGATATGGCAGGTAATGCTATTTATAATGCTATTATTTCATAATATACTTATTATTAAATAGAAATATAGTTCTCCGTGTACCATTAATAAACCCTGCAAGTTTAAAGGCTTGCGGGGTTTTCTTTTAAGAAGGCATTATCATCATGCTGTATTCCGGTTTCCGTTCCCGTTTTGAGTGTATCTCCCTCCCTTTTTCAATTTGCCCGAAGTGTTGTTTAACTCCCCCGGATTTTTTAGTGAAAAACGGCTGCCGCACCTTTCGGCGGGGCAGCCCGTAAATGGAAGCGGTTCCTGTATAAGAAACGAATTTAGGCTCCGAAATCAAGGGTTTTAGGTTCTCGGCTCCAGACGCGGTGCTGTTTCATGGCCGTGATGAAGGGGGGCATCAGGGACTTGGTGTCCTTCGGCATGAGCAGCCCGGCGTCATCCATATCCTGGGGCAGGGAGGCTGCCTCAAGCATGGCTTTGGCGTTGCCGGGCAGTCCGATGGCCTTCAAGTGCCTGTAGGCCTGGCGCAAATGGTACTTGGCATCTCCGTCTTTCAGGAGCGTTGTGAGGCTTTGTTCCCCTTCCGGGACGATGACGGAGTCAAACAGGACGGACGGAGTGCCGGACAGGGTTCCGTCAACAAACAGCTCTTCCCCTTCTTCCGTTGTTATGCTTCCCATGTGTGGGGCAATGATTTGGGGGTGGATGCCTTCTTCATGCAGGGCATCGCAGATTTCTTTCACGGATTTCAGGCTGACGCCGTCCGCTGCCAGTAAAGAGACGCGAAGGCCTTTGAGGTTGCCGTCCGTATGGGCATACAGGCTCAATGACGGATCTTGTTCCAGGCCGCAGACGGGCCTGGGAAGTTCCCTGCTGAGTTGCTCCCCGGTGAGTTGAATTCCCAGGTTGCGGGCCACTCCGCTTGCCAGGTCCGGATCAATGCGTGTCAGAAGGTCCACCACGCGTTCCCGGATATAGGGGCGCGTCACCTTACCCAGCTCAAAGCTGAAAGCGTTGATAATGTGCTCCTGTTCCACCGGAGTTTGACTCATCCAGAACAGCCGGGGGTGGGAATAGTATTCCGCGAAGGAGGGGCTTCGCAAACGTTCCTTGACACCGCTTACCGTCTGGGGGCTGGTAGTGAAGCCGCCTTTCTCCGGAGGCGTTTCTCTCGGCCAGTTGTTCCCGATGGAATTGGGATCATAGTTGGCCGGTGAGGCGTCTATCTGCATGCGGTGGAAGCCGTCCCTCTGATTGTTGTGGAAGGGGCAAATGGGGCGGTTGATGGGAATTTCCGTGAAGTTGGCTCCTCCCAGCCGGTGCCGCTGGGTATCGCTGTAAGAGAAAATACGGCCCTGGAGCAGCGGATCATCGGAAAAATCAATGCCCGGCACGATATTGGCGGGGCAGAAGGCTGCCTGTTCCGTTTCCGCAAAAAAGTTGTCCGGGTTGCGGTTCAGCACCATTTTCCCGACGATTTCCACGGGAACCAGTGCTTCCGGAATGAGCTTGGTAGCGTCCAGAATATCGAAGTCGAATTGGTCTGCGTCTTCTTCCGGGATGAGTTGCAGCCCCAGCTCGTATTCCGGATAATCTCCGGCTTCAATGGATTGCCAAAGATCCTTGCGGTGGAAATCAGGATCGCGTCCTGTCAATACCTGGGCTTCATCCCACACCAGGGATTTTTTCCCGTACAGCGGTTTCCAGTGGAAACGGACGAAAGTGCTTTTTCCATCTTCATTGACCAGTTTGTACGTATGAATGCCAAACCCTTCCATCGTACGGAAGCTTCTGGGGATGCCGCGGTCCGACATGGCCCACATGACGTTGTGCAGAGTTTCCGGCTGCAGGGAGACGAAGTCCCAGAAGGAGTCATGGGCCGTCTGCCCTTGAGGCATTTCATTGTGGGGTTCCGGTTTGACGGCATGGACGAAATCCGGAAATTTGATGGCATCCTGAATGAAGAAGACGGGCGTGTTATTGCCTACCAGATCATAGTTGCCTTCCTTGGTATAGAATTTGGTAGCCCAACCGCGGATATCCCTTACTGTATCCGGAGATCCTCTGAAGCCCTGCACGGTGGAAAAACGCACAAAGACCGGGGTTTTTTCTCCCGGATCCTGCAAAAAAGCCGCTTTGGTGTACTTGGAAAGGGATTTGTACACCTGAAAATAACCATGTGCCCCGGAACCTCTTGCGTGAACCACGCGTTCCGGTATCCGCTCCTGGTCAAAATGAGCCATTTTCTCCAGAAAGTGGAAGTCTTCAAGCAGAGAGGGGCCTCTGCTTCCTGCTTTAAGTGTGTTTTGATCATCGGATATTTTAACTCCCAGGTTGCTTGTGAGGGCCTGTCCCATGCCGTTGGAGCGCATGGCATCCAGCTCCCTGATTTTTTCCGTAGCGTTATCCGGCATCTTCATGGAACCGGGCGCGGAAGGTTCCGCATTGGGCGGCGTAGGTTTTGGAGTGGGTTTGATCAATTCCGGATCAATTGTATCCGTATAATGGGGAGCAGCTTCTTTTCCGTTGGGAAAAGGGGCGGCGCTGTCTTCCATGGGTGGTTTCTTTTTTTTCATTGGCTTATTCATGAGGGACCGGATTTTTCTATGTGGGTAATAGTTCGACTTCCCTTTTCCCGGGGATGTTCCGTCCTGTTTTGTCATCAGTGTTTCTCCGGAGCGGATGAAAAATTTTTATAAAAACTGGTGATTAATATTTTATGTAATAAAGAACGGGCTGTGAGGAAATGCCTGTTTGATTGGCATGGCTGCGATGCCTGCAGCCTGTGTTTCATTTGCGGCAGGAAGAAGCGGAGATAACCGGGGTACAGCCGCGGGCAGGCGGAAAACAGTGGCCTCCTTGTTAAGCGGTGTTTCCTGCATCTGGTTCCGAAGGAGGAACGGAACCGTGTTGCCGGAACGGCAGGGCAGGGACGGCATTGCGTACATGATATGGAACGGAGTTTCCACAAATTTTCATAGACGAGGGGAATAAATAGGTTATGATTTTTATGTCAATCGGGTATTGGAGAAAAGGCTCGCACCGTCCGGCGCGAGGCGGTTTTTCCGGTATGGAACCCTTTTCCTATTAATTTAAAGTAATGACGGTGCAAGAAATAGCTGAACAGAGTTTGAAGAGCCTTCTGGCTTCGCTGGGGTTTTCCGCGGATATCGAAGTAACGGAAACGGACGGCATCGTGTGCCTGAACATTTCCTCCCCGGATTCACAGTACATCATTGGAGGGGACGGGGACAGGCTGGATGACCTTCAGTATCTGGTCAACCGCATGATCCAGCGCAAGATGGAGGATGCTCCCCGCGTGAAGGTGGATTGCGACCATTACCGGGAGCGCAACGAAGCCCGTCTGCTGGAAAAGGCCCGTTCCCTGGCCGAACGCGTCCAGGAGAGCGGAAAACCGATGAAGATGCCTCCGTTGAATGCCTACCACCGCCGCCTGGTGCATAATGCCCTTCAGTCCATGGAAGGAATTGTGACGGAGTCCGAAGAAGGGGACAGCCGTTACAAGCGCATTACCATCAGAAAGGGCTGATGGATGGCAGTTTATTCATGAGGACTTTAGCGGTCATTGCATTTTTGGCTCTGGCGTTTCCGGGACGTGCGGAAATGGATGCCCTTTCCGTCTCCTGTTCTGCGGCTCCCTCCCTTCCATCCCCTGTTCTGGTTGTGTACGGTTCAGAGGAACCCGGTTCAGCGGAAGCCCGTTGGTTGAAAGTGCTCCAGCCGGGCACGGAAGAACGCCGCGCTCTGGATGAATATGTGCGTGACGTGCAGTTTGTCACGGTTCCCAGACATCCCTCCGTGAAGGATTGGGAAGAAAACGGCAGCCTGTCCCGTGCGGCGATGCATGGTGTGCGCATGCTGCCTTCCGTGGTTTTTCTTGACTCCAAAGGACGTGTGTTCGACCTGGTGGAAGGAGGGGCCTCTGCAGCTTCTCTGCGGGAAAAAGTGTCCCTGCTTGCGGAAAAAGCGCAGCGCGTGCGGCCGGTGACGCGGGTGAATGATATTCCGAAGGGCGGGGACCCTGCGGCAGAAGCCTCCGCCATCTGCCGGGAACTGGAACAGGTGCCTCCGGAGGCCTGGTTTCGGGATTATCCTGGTACCATGAAGCGTCTGGAAAAATTGAACTGTACGGTTCCGGCTTTTCTTAACGCCCGGGAGGCGGCCTTTCGTCTGGAGAAAAACAGGAAAACGGCCGAATTGCTTGGCGAGTCTTTCCGGGCTTGCAAAGCTTCTTCCATACGAACATGTCTGGAAGCGTGGCGTGCCTGCGCGGATGATCCCTCGTTATCCGTGGAGGAGCGCCAGTTAATTCTGCTCTCCATGGTGCATCCCCTCTGGGTGCGGCTGGAAGAGGTTCTGTACCGGGAAGCCCACACTCCGGAAAGCGAGGATGCCTTCAACCAGGCGGTTGCGGTTTTGGAAGAGGTCCGGGACATGAACCGTTCCAGCGTTTGCGGCAGACGGGCGCACCAGCTCAGGGAAGAGCTGAGAAGAGCCCGTCTGGCGGCTGCGCGGTATGATTAATGTGTCCTTTCCTGAGTTGCCGGAAATGGACAGGAAGGCCCCCCTGCTTCCGTCACGGAATCAAGGGATGCGTTTTCCTCCGTGATTCCTCTTTCCACAGGAAGGACCGGGCAAATTGGCTTGATTTTGCCCCTGCCCGGGGCTAGTCTTCGAACCGTTATGACAGATTCATCCATCCCGGACATGATGGCGGAGGCTCGCCGAGGCCAATGGACTGACCAGCAACTGGCCGCCAAGGCTGTGGAACTGGCGGAGTCCATTTTAAAGCAGTCGAATGCCGGGATGAGAGGGAAAGAGAAGAGGCAGGCGCAGCAAATGGAGCGCATGATGAATGATCCGGCGGGCAAAGCGTTTACGCTGGCACTGGCGGATCGTGTGTTCCGTCCTTCTTCTCCGGCGCGGGGTGCTGAGTTGTTCCACTATCTTTTGGACGGATATGGCGTTCCCCGTTATTTGTCTGCGGCGGACCGTTTCGCCATGAAAATGGGGGGGAGATTTTCCGCTCAATTTCCGGGTGTAGTCATGCCCATGATTACCAGCCAGTTGAGAAAGGAGAGCTCCAATGTAATTCTTCCTGCCGAGGATGGAAAACTGCGCCCCCACCTGCGCCGCAGGCGCAAGGGCGGCATCCGGATGAATATCAACCAGCTGGGAGAGGCCATTCTGGGTGAAAGCGAGGCGCACCACCGTCTTCAGCAGGTCGTGGACCGGCTGACAGACAAGGACTGTGACTATATTTCCGTCAAGATTTCAGCCATTTTCAGCCAGATTCATCTGGTAGCCTTTGAAGAAACCGTCAAATTGATTCAGGAGCGCCTGCGCATCCTGTACCGGGCGGCCATTACCAATGCGGTAACGTTGCCGGACGGTTCCAGAAAGCCCAAGTTCGTGAATCTGGATATGGAGGAATACCGTGATCTTCATCTGACGGCGGAAGCGTTCAAACGTACGTTGATGGAGGATGAATTCATGCAGCTGGAGGCGGGGATTGTGCTCCAGGCCTATTTGCCGGATTCCTGGGAGGAGCAGATGAAGCTGTGCGCCTGGGCGAAGGAACGTGTGGAGCAGGGGGGGGCGCGCATCAAAATACGCCTGGTGAAAGGCGCCAACCTGGCGATGGAGAAGGTGGAGGCCTCCATGCATGGCTGGGCGCAGGCCCCGTATGGCACGAAAGCCCAGGTGGATGCCAATTACAAGAGAATGCTCCATTACGGCTGCATGCCGGATAATGCCAGATATGTGCAGTTCGGCGTAGCTTCCCACAACCTGTTTGATTTGTGTTATGCCATGCTGCTGCGTGAGCGGGAAGGCGTGCGTGACCAGGTGGAATTCGAAATGCTGGAAGGGATGGCGAACCATCAGGCGCGGGTCATCCGCCAGGCGGCGGACGGTCTGCTCCTTTATGCCCCTGTGGTTTTGAAGGAAGATTTTCACAGCGCTATTGCCTACCTGGTCCGGAGACTGGATGAAAATACCAGTGAGGAGAACTTCCTGCATGATCTCTTCGGCATGACACCGGGGTCCCGGAGCTGGGAGGTCCAGAAAAAGAGGTTTTTGAAGGCCTGTCAGGAAAAGGATGAGGTGAAGTACGGCCCCAACCGCACGCAGAACCGCGCTGCGGATCCCATCCAGCCCTCGCATTACCGGGACGCCTTTGCCAACGAGCGGGATACGGACTGGTCCCTGCGGCAGAATGCAGAATGGATCAACGGGCTGATTGCCGCGGAGAAGGAAAAATCCGGCGAGGAAATCCCTCTGGTTATAGATGGTGAGGAAATTACGACTAATCTATGGGGCGTGGGGCGCGATCCGTCCCGCCATAATGAAGTTTCCTATAAATTCGCTTATGCGGATTTTGACCAGGTTGAACATGCCTTGGTCACGGCGGACAGGGCCCGCTCCTCCTGGGCGTCCAAAAGCATTGGCGAACGCGCTGAAATCCTGCACCGGGCGGCGCAGGAGCTGTCCAGAATCAGGGGGGAAGCCATTGCTGCCATGGTGAGGGATGCCGGGAAAGCTCCCACGGAGGCTGATGTGGAGGTGAGCGAGGCCATAGACTTCTGCCGCTATTACGCGGAAGGCCTGAACCGCGACGGAATGAACGACGGCGTGGAAATGTCCCCGCTGGGTACCATTTGCGTGATGTCTCCCTGGAATTTCCCCTTCGCCATTCCGACGGGCGGTGTAGCTGCCGCCCTGATGGCGGGAAATGCCGTGGTGTTCAAACCGTCCGAACTGGCCGTTTATACGGCTTGGCAGATTGTCCAGGCGTTCTGGCGTGCCGGTGTGCCTAAAAACGTCCTTCAATTCGTGCCGATGCCGCGCAATGAAATTTCCCGCAAGTTTTTGATGGATCCCCGATTGAACGGCGTGATCATGACGGGATCCTACCGCACCGGAAAAATGCTGCGCGAACTGCGGCCTGACCTGCATGTTCTGGCTGAGACCAGCGGAAAGGATGCCATGATCATTACTGCTACGGCTGATCCGGACCAGGCTGTAAAGGATTTGGTGAAAAGCGCTTTCGGTCATTCCGGACAGAAGTGTTCCGCCGCCAGCGTGGCTATTGTGGAGGCTTCCGTTTATGACAATCCCGCCTTTTTGCGTCAGTTGAAGGATGCCGCCGCCAGCCTGAAGGTAGGCGGATCCTGGGAAGTCAACTCCGTGGTGACGCCGCTCATCAGGGAGCCGGAAGGGAATCTGCTCCGTGCGCTGACGCAGCTGGAACCCGGGGAGGAATGGCTGCTCAAGCCGGAACCTTCGGAAGACAACCCGTGCCTCTGGTCTCCCGGCATCCGGCTGGGGGTGAAACCGGGAAGCTGGTTCCATCAGACGGAATGCTTCGGTCCGGTATTGGGAATCATCCGTGCGGAAAACCTGGAGGAAGCCATTGACATTCAAAACGACTCCGAATTTGGCCTTACCGGCGGCCTTCAGTCCCTGGATGAACGGGAAATTGCCTTGTGGAAAACTAAAGTGCAGGTGGGCAACGCGTACATCAACCGTGTCATCACCGGCGCCATTGTCCGCCGCCAGCCGTTCGGCGGGTGGAATCATTCCTCCATGGGGCCTGGAGCCAAGGCCGGAGGTCCCAACTACCTTACCATGCTGGGAAGTTGGGAGGAAAAGGCGCTGCCCCAAAAGCTGCGCACGCCGGGTGAACGTATTTCCGGACTAGTGGAAAAACTGTGTTCCGAGCTGCCGGACTGCGCCAAGCGCATCCGTTCCGCGGCCGGTTCCCAGGCCAAGTGGTGGATGGAGGAATTCGGCGTGGATCATGATCCCTCCCGTGTTTACGGAGAAAATAATACCTTCCGCTATACCCCGGTGAAGGGAATTCTGGCTCGTGTGGAAAACATGTCCGACGATGACGTCGCCATTCTGCTGCTGGGGGCGAAACTGTGCGGGGTGCTCCTGCACCTGAGCATAGGGACGAGCCGCCCCTGGATTCAGAAAATGCATGGTTACTATGCTTCCTTGACGGTGGAAACGGAAGCGGAATTGATCGGCCGGATGCCGGAAGCCCTTCAAGGCGTACGGTTCCTGCGTGGAACAGATATTTCCGAGGCTCTGGCCAATGCCGCCCATGCCCGGGATGTGGAAGTACTGGACCGTCCCGTGCTTGCCAATGGTCGGTTGGAACTGCTGGGGTATTTCCGGGAACAGGCTGTTTCCGAAACCGTTCACCGCTACGGCAATCTTATCCCGCCGCCGGGCAGTTTTAAAACAGACGGCGTGTGAAGGGTAGGGAAGGCCTGAATCCCGGCTTCCGGGTATCTTAGCCATAAAAATGAAGGGAAATCCTCCTGCCGGTCCAAAAGGAAAACATGGGTGTTGGGGGGTGTTCCCCTTCCGTTTCGGAATAGCTCTTCACTGAAAGGAGGGGAAAAATTTTTCTTTGCAAGGAGGGAAGAGGAGTATCCTGTTGAATGAAATATGAACTTCGCCGAATGAGAAAACTTTCACCAGGCCTCACGGTGAACAATTCCGGTGGTGCGGGAAAAGGTTCCGTGATTCTTATGGGGGAAGAGGCGTGGAAGCCTGCAGGAAGCGCAGGCTTTCTCGAAGAGCTTTCCCCTGTTGCCGGGAGGGAGGGATTGGGTGCTTTTTGTTTCTTTTCTCCATTTGATGATAGAACGTTTCCGGGAAACGGGTATATTACCAGGAACGTTTGCGATGACGCGGCGCTGTTTTTCCTACGTAACCATGAACACCAACCAATCATTGAACTCTCGCGGCAGCCACATCGCCTGGGTGGATTTTCTGCGTATCCTGGCCTGCTTCCTCGTTGTCCTGGCCCATTGCTGTGATCCGTTCGTTGGAAGTTTTGACGGTTCCTTCAACTTTAAATCCGCTGTCTTCTGGGGAAGTCTGGTACGGCCGTGCGTGCCTTTGTTTGCCATGATCTCCGGAGTGTTGCTCTTTCCCGTCACCTTGGAAATGGGCGCTTTTTACTCCAGGCGCCTCAAGAGGGTGCTGGTTCCGCTCATTGTCTGGTCACTGGCGCTTCCCTTGCTCTACTTCGGATACTTTGCCGCAGGCGTTCAAACGGCCAGCCCCAACATTGTGATGGACACTTATACCTGGAGCGCCACCGTCGGCAAGCTGTATACCTTCTTCTTCAACTTCAACTATGATACCACGCCCCTGTGGTATGTATACATGCTGGTGGGCCTGTACCTCTTCATGCCCATCATGAGCGCATGGCTGACGCAAGCCAGGAGGAAAGATGTGAAAATCTTCCTGGGCATCTGGATATTCAGCATGACTCTCCCCTACATCCAGATGCTTGCCCCGGCACTGGGTTATGAGGGCAATTACGGCAACATGGGTATTCTGGGTGTTTGCGATTGGAATCCGTACGGTATGTTTTATAACTTTTCCGGATTCCTGGGATACATGGTGCTGGCGCATTACCTGACCAAATACCCGCTGGCCTGGAGCTGGAAAAAAACGCTGTCCATTACTATTCCCCTCTTTTTGATTGGTTTTGCCGTTACGTTCTTCGGCTTTCTGGAAACGCAGAAGCACTTCCCCGGCCAGTATTCCAAGCTGGAAGTGCTCTGGTATTTCTCCGGAATCAATGTATTCCTGATGACCTTTGCCATCTTTGCCGTCGTCAGCCGGATCAGAATCAAGGCTGGTCCAGTGTTGAGCAAGGTGGCGGCGCTTACTTTCGGCGTATATCTGTGCCACTTCTTCTTTGTCCAGTGCTCCTATGACTTCGTGAACTTCATCGGGCTGGGAGGGCTGTCCTCCGCCGTGAAAATTCCGTTAATGGCCTGTCTGGCCTCCGCTGTCTCCGCGGCGTTGGTATGGCTGTTGAGCCTGAACAGGTGGACGCGCAAAAGCATCATGTAAATCACAGGTATTTTCCGCAGGGCGCTTCGGGACCACGGCTATCCCGGGGTGCCTCTTCTTTTGTGGAAAACAGAATAAAACGGTTTCCGGGGAGAGTCCTACAAAATTCTGGACGGGAAAGAGGGAACAGGTTAGGATGTTTCCGCATCGTGCACAGGTTCTGGTTGCCGGAGATGCGGGCTTTTTAACGCATGAAAAGCTCCTCTCCCGGTCTTCCTTCCGCCGACCCCAAGCTCACAGGAAATTTCTGGAATACCGGCGATTTTCGTAATCCGTTGGGGTTCCGATCTTGACAACTATCATCTCTTTTTACGACCTGGAATCTTTGTACCTCCCATGGGAGGTTGGCGCAAAACGCCCGTTGCACTGTTGATAATCAGTGCCATAGACGCCCATGGGTCGCACTCTCATGAGTGCGTGGATTTAGATGGAACCTGGTGCAGGGAGACCGGGTAATTGCCATGCGTCGCACTCTCATGAGTGCGTGGATTGAAACTGTTTTCATGATATGGTATAATCGATAAAATTGAGGTCGCACTCCGCAAGGAGTGCGTGGACTGAAACATGACGAGTGCAAGCTTCGAGAAGATGCCTCCCGCCGTACTCTCCAGGGAGTACGTAACTTATCTGGAAAAGAAAAAGCTCTCCGAGCTTGTTTGGTCTAGAGAGCTTTTTTGTTTCATCATCTTGTTAAGTTGTCAGGAAGAGGGGTGATTATTGAGATTGAGTTCTGCCGGGGGGAGGGACTGGAGCAGATCCAGGATGGGGTCCTGTGGTGCAGCGCCCATTTCCCGCTGGCGTTTGAATTCCTCCTCTTCCTGCTGCAGGGCTGCCAGTTTGGTGTCTTCCACCAGCGCTTTGAATTTGTCCGCCTGAGAGTATTCTCCGTCCTCGTCCCGGAAAACGCGGGCCAACCAGCGGCGTTTTTCTTCCGTACTGAGCAGGGGATTTTTCATGTGCCGGGGAATGTATTTTTGTCCAGCAGGTTTCCGGCAAGCTGTTCTCCATCCGCAGTGGGCCGGTAAACATAAGGGCGACCGTCTCCAATACGGTTGACATATCCCTGCGCAATGAGATCCTGCAGGATATTGGTGACGGTATTAGGGTGCAGCCGTGTGGCTTCCGTAATGGTGCTGTGGCGCCTGTACCCGGCAATGACGGCCATGATGACCTGGGCACTGCTGAGGCGGAAGTCCAGCCTGCGGACGTTGGAGGCAAATATCTGTATGAAATCCAGTGCTTTCATGAGCATGTATTCACAACTTATTATTATGTTATTTTATTATTATTCTCATATTATTCACATTCTTCCGGGTAAGAGGGCGATTTGATTTTTCTCAGCAAATCCAGCAGCGGGTGGGAATCATTGGAAAAGCACTGCACCGCATTGACGGTAGCCGCCTGCGGAAGAATGATTTTATGGAATTCCTGGTTAAGATTCTGGCGCAGGCTTTGGTTGCCCGTCAGGGGCATGGCCAGTTTTTCTGCCAGCCGGGTGGCCAGTGCGTCCATGAAGAGGGGATCGAATTGGTCAGCGTTTTCAATATCGGCAATGTAGCTTAGGGGCAGCGGGGCGCAGGAAGCATGAATGCGGCGTCCCTGCATTTTCCATTCCGAGCATTCCACATCCAGCACGCGCAGGCAGTCTGCGGGCAGCGTGAATTGATAGGGGGTCAGGGAATTGGGCGCCTGTGCGGAAACGGAGTCCAGAGTGGTTTGCGTAGCGGCGAAGGTCCAGCGCGCCATGCAAAGGGTTTCCCTGCGAGCCGGATGGTAATGAAGAACGCAAAGGCGGGATGCCGTGGATTCATTGGCAATCAGCGCGTCCAGAGGTGCCTCCCCTATTTTGGAGAGGGCCGCGTTGCAGATGTCCAGCGCGGATGGCGTATCCGGCTGAAGTAAGGATTCATTGATCATAGCGCCCTATGTTTTGGAGGAAACGGATGCGGAATGCATCACGTTTGGAGGCGACCTCTTTGATGCCACCAATGGCATGTATGCGTCCGGTTTTTCCTCAGGTGCATTTTTTGCCGATTTGTTTATTTGATAAATGCAAGCACTTGCCCGGATTGTTCGGGCAGGTGGGGAGAGTTCCCTTTCCTTCCATGGGAAAAGGACGCCCCCGCCGCATGGATTGTCTGTGAGGCGGGCGTCCGGCATCCTCTGGAGCCTTATATCCGGCAGAAGGGAAGGGGAATCAGTATCAACCATGAATAGAAAGCAAAAGAAATTATGGGATTTATGAAACCGTCCACACCTTCCGCTTCTGCTCCAGAGCAGACCATCCCGGTCAAGGCGGAGAGCGTGGAACAAGAAGTAGGGGAAGATTATCAGGCCCGGGAACGGCAGAGGCAGGGAATGATTTCCACCATTCTGGCGCGCCGTCATTCTTCCGCCGGGCAGGAGGAGGTTAATCCGCGGACTCTGCTTAGGAAAACTCTGGGATAGGCGTTGCCATGGAAGAAAGAGTTGCGGAATTGAATTCCGTGTACAAGTCCTTGGCCGCCCAGCGCGCGCCATGGGAAACGTGGTGGGACCGTCTGAGGGATTACGTGCTGCCTCGCCGCCTGAATCGGGAAGGGGAGGTTTCCCTACCCAACAGGGACGCTATGGACCGCATGACGGATACTACGGCTGTGGAGGCATGCCAGAAGCTGGCCAGCGGCCATATGTCCTATATTACGCCCAGCCATGACGTATGGTTCAAGTGGTCGGCTCCGGATGACCGGGGAGGCGACGAGGCGGAGGCCTGGTATAACCAGTGTTCGGAAATTGCCCTGAAAGAATTGTCCGTTTCCAATTTTTATACGGAGATTCATGAGTGTTTTCTGGACCGGGTGGCTTTGGGGACCGGAAGTCTGTTTACGGGCACATCCTCGGACGGAAGGCTGTTGTTTACCAATATTCCGTGCGGACAGTTCGCCTGTGCGGAGAATGCGGAAGGCCGGGTGGATACCTACGTCAGGGAGTTTACCTACACGGCTCATCAGGCACGCTCCATGTTCGGGGTGAAAGCTCTGGGGCCCAAGGCTCGGGAAGTTCTGGAGCGCGGAGGCAATCCGTATGCCACAACTCTGAGGTTTCTGCATGTGGTGCGCCCGCGCACCCGGCGCAGCCGCCGCAGGGAGCAGGCCTCCCACATGCCGTTTGAAAGCGTTTACCTGTCTCTGGACGACCAGGTGATTGTGGAGGAAGGGGGATACATGGAGTTCCCTTATCTGGTAACCCGCTTTTTGAAGTGGGGCAGCGGCCCGTACGGTCTGGCTCCCGGCAGGCTGGTGTTTCCCGCCATCCAGCAGGTGCAGTTCCTGAACCGTATTCTGGACACTCTTGGCGAGGTGGCCGCCTTTCCCCGTATTCTGGAGCTCGCCAACCAGATTGGGGAGGTGGATTTGCGGGCCGGCGGCAGGACCGTCATTACCCCGGAGGCCGCTTCCCTTCACCTTCCCCGGGAATGGGCTACGCAGGGCAGGTATGATGTTGGGATGGACCGTCTGGCACAGAAGCAGGATGCGATACGCCGTGCCTATTATCTGCCCATGCTGGAGCTTTGGAGCGGGCACCGCGGCAATATGACTGCCACGGAGGTCATGGCGCGGGAGAATGAGCGCGTCTTGATGTTTTCTCCTTCCTTCACGCTGTTTGTGAGTGATCTGTATTCCACAATGACACGCATTTTTTCCCTGCTGTTCCGGATGGGCAAGTTTCCCAGGCCACCCCGTGCGGTATTGAGGGTAGGGAGGGACGGCTCCGTTGCCGTCGGAGAACCCAGGGTTGTCTATCAGTCAAAGATTGCCCTGGTGCTCAGGCGCTTGCAGAGTGAAGGGATGGACCGCAGCCTTCAGCGGCTGAATATGATGATGCAGGCTGCCCCGGATTTGGCGGATCATGTGGACTGGGACCACTGTTTCCGCCTGTCCGCCCGTGTGGACGGCGCCCCGGAGAGCATGCTGAGGCCCTGGGCCGATGTCCGTGCCATGCGGAAGGAACGGGCGGACCTCCAGCAGGGAGCCTCCCTGGCTCCGGCGGAAGAGGATCCTTATGCTTCCCTCAATCCCTTGCTTGACCAGTTAACCGCGATTCAGAAATGAACCAGGATACGACATTGCAGCAGGAGGCCTCCGTCCGGGAGGCCCGTTTCAAAAGGCGCCAGCTTCTCCGGGTGTTTGACACCCCGGACGGGCGTGAGACTCTTTCCTTTCTGGAAGCCCGTTTCCAGACTGATTTGCCCGTTTTTCAAGGAAGTCCGGGGAATTACGATCCTCTGGACGCCATGAGGAGGGATGCCTACAGGGAGATCTTTCTGTACATCCGCCGCCAGCTTCAATTAGCCATTAAAGAAACCACAGAAGAAGAGAAAAATGATTGATTCCATTGATAACAGCATGGCCGCTCCTTTCAGGGATGCGGAGGGTTCCGGGGCCGTTTCCCCGGAGACGGACGCGCTGTCCGAAACCGCAGTTCAAACTGAACCTTTTCCTCCCCTTCTGGGTGAGGACGGAGGTTTTGCTCCGGATTGGTACGCCCGGTTTGATGAGTTGAAAGGGATGGAGAAATCTCTTTCCAAGTTTAAGACGCCGGAGGCTCTGGCGAAGAGTTACGCGGAGCTGGAACGCCTGCGACGTTATCCCGGTGTGGAGAATGAAGAACAGATGGCGCGGTTCCGCCGGCTGGCCGGATTGCCGGAGTCGGAGGAAGAATACCGTCTGGAACGTCCTGAATCCACGCCGGAAAGCGAATGGAATGCCGGGCTGGCAGAGCGTATGGCCCGCACGGCCTATCGTTACGGAGTACCGCCGGAGGCAATGAATGCTCTTCAGGAGACAATGGCCCAGGCATATGACGAGGCCCGTGAGCACATGGAAGATGCCCGGATGGAGATGGAAATGCAGGCGGAACAATCCCTTCAGCAGGAATGGGGCGCCAATTATGAACGCAACATGGGCAGGGCTGCCGCCGTTCTTCGGCGGCTTGCCTCTGAAACAGGGGTGGATGCGGACGCTTTACTGGATAATCCGGGACTCGGTTCCAATCCGGATGCAATCCGCCTGTTGTACCAGGCATCACGCCTGCTTGATGAAGCTCCTCTCCATCATACAGGAAATGCGGCGCCTTCCCCTGCGGAGGAAGCCATGCGGATGGAATCGGATCCATCCCATCCTCTTTATGAGGCGTATATGAATGTGAACCATCCCAATCATAAATATGCCAATGAGTTATATGATCGTTTGACTACCCGTTAATTTCCCGGACGTTTTAACCGGCGGAGTCTTATAAAAAGCAAGCCCGGCGGAATGCTTTCCGCCGGGCTTTTAATAGTCATTGTTTCATCAGGGAAGGAGGGGGTAAGGGCTGGGGCCTTAAGCTGCCCTCCTACCATTAGCGTCCCGGGAAGGGGCTTGTGTTCAAAAAAAGTTGGAAAAACATTTTTCCCTGTATGGGAGACTAATGAGGTTAAATGCTCATCATATCTTTCACTGTAAGTGAGTAAAGAGGGAGATATCCGGTATTTTTTCTTATCAACGCAAACTTCTGCATTAACCGTCTCTTTATGCCGGCATTTTTCAATTGAGCCTGTTACGGGGGAAGGCTGATGCTATGTCTATTGACTGGAGGGAGGCAATGAAAAACCCCGTCCGGAAAGGAACGGGGTTTTAAGAAAAATGGTACGCGGTAGAATTATATTATTGTTGATTACAAATTATTTTATGATTTATTTACATAATTTTTTACACAAATAATATTATAGTCTGCCTAGTAAACGGTGCATATTTTGATGGCGGATTTTGTTGCGGTGTTGGTAGCTGACTTTCCATTCCGGGCCATAGGCTGATGCCAGCGGAAGCAGGTCAGAAAGGTATCCTATGGCATGCTCTACCCAGAGTGTTCGATCGCCTATTTCCCATGCGAAAAAAACAAGGTTTGGTGTCCATATACAGAGGCCCTTAGTGTTAACAGATTTTTGTATATCATCGTGGAGAAGTTTTTCTGGAGCGATGGAAAGACCCGCTATTTGACAGTATTCAGTGTAGTAGATGAAGGTTTCTGTTCTGGCGTCGTAGTCATTCATTTTATTTGTTTTTATTGACTTTAGAAAGAATTTTAGTTTTTTGAAGATATGAGCAATGATGAGTTGACGTTTGAGTATAGGGATGAGTTTAAGAGGAGAGTAATTGCTGAAAAAATAATTAATTTATTGATGGATGATGAGTTTTCTCCAATGGTGCTTGATGGGGATTGGGGAGTTGGGAAAACGGAGTTTTGTCATAAACTGATTAATTTGATCAGAGCAGATCAGAGTAAAGAAGGTGGGACGAATAAGAACATTCCAAGGTGTCAATGTCTATACATTGATGCGTTTGCGGAAGATCATGGGGATGATCCGTTATTGATGTTGCTCGGCAATATTGCACGTTTTATAAAGGATAAAGAGGGAAACGGGGATAGTTCTGAGCGTTATCAGAAGTGGAAAAATGCCAGTATAGCTGTAGCAAAGAGTTGCTTCAAAATCGGAGCAAAGGCAGCTATTGGTTTGCTTTTGAAGCAGAACGCAGATAGCATCGGAGACGAGATTTCGGATGCTATTAAGAAGTCTGCGGAAGAGGGGGTGGATGCTATAGTGAATGATTTTTTACAGCAGTATGAAGAATCTAATAGTAATATTGAAACGTTGAAGAGTATTCTTGCTGAAATTGCTAGGGATGAGAGGATGATTATTGTTGTTGACGAGTTGGATCGTTGCCGTCCGGATTTTTCCATTACCCTATTGGAAAAAATTAAACATGTGTTTGATGTTCCCAATGTGAGTTTTTTATTAGTCGCAAATATGAGGCAATTAGGAGCAGTCATTTCTCATGTTTATGGGAATGGATCAGATATATCGAGATATATAGATAAATTTATAAAAATTGTTGTATCGTTACCTTGTTATTATGATAAAATGTCTGTGTCCCGTCTCTATTTGTTTGAATTGATGAAGCAAGGAAAGATGTCCAATATATTTGGAAATCTTGCTTCTGATTTTATTGAGTATATCTTAACAAATAATTCACATTCTTTAAGAGATGTAGAACATTTTGCCCGATATGCAAAGGTTTTAGAAAGTATTTCATTGCATGATTGGCAATATTCAGAATGTGAAGTTGACCAAATTTTATCCGTTGTTGCGATATATTTGTATTGTTTTAATAGGGATGTTATTAAAAAAATCATTAGTAATAATATTGATGTGGGTTTAATTTTTAATTCATTAAATATATTGAATGGTTTAAATGAAGAGGGAAAATTACATAGAGTTTTTTATATTTTGGAGTCTTTAGACCCTACAGTTAATCAAAAAGAAGGTGTTGGGGATAGAGGATTTATTATAGATAAAGAGTATATATTTGATAATACTTACGCTCGTAGTTTTAAAGATATACAGAGAATTTTTATTGATTATATTATGAATTTAAGTCTTGTTAAAATTTAAAATTTTGTTATTCCGATCTTTCCTGTTTCCTGCTTCTTTCTTGTACCATTCAAGCTACTGTATCATATATTCGGTATTTATGTCAGCAATTTTTTGTTGGTTACTATGTTCCTTACTTCCAGTCAGTTGGGGGGGAGAGTAGATTTCATGAAGACGAGGAAAATAGTCTTTCCGCGGCGGTGCCCGAACAAAGGCTCCTGGCTGGCCAGTTTCAGCACTTCTGAGGTTGAAACCTGATCCTCGCACCACTTGAACACAAGAACGCCGCCCGGTTCCAATACTCGGAAACATTCGCGGAAACCGTCTTTCAAATCCTCCTTCCAGGTCTCCCCGTTCAGCTTGCCGTACTTCTTGGCCAGCCACGACGATTCCCCGGCGTGAATCAAGTGCGGAGGATCGAACACGACAAGACGAAATGCCCCATCACTGAAAGGCATCTTCCGGAAATCTCCGACCACATCCGGCTTAATTTCCAAGGCGCGCCCATCGCAAAGAGTATGAGATTCCTCCCGGCGGTCCATGAACACCACGTCAGGATGGCGGCGGTTAAACCAGAACATGCGGGAGCCGCAGCAGGCGTCAAGCACAGGCTTCACTCTCCCTCCTTTCCTTCTTGGAATCTGCCAAGCAAAACCCGGAATGCAGTTGCCGCCACTGCAGGAACTTGCCCGTTGCCAAGGGCTTTAAGGCGGTCCACTCTAGCGGCCACCCCATGAGCCACTCGACCCACGTCGGGTTCAGCTGACCACCACTCCCCGCAGTCATTTGCCTGCGTTCCTCGCTGCTGATGATGCCTTGAGTTTCCAGGGCTTTCATTTTCTGAAAAGCCCCACTTCCTCCGCACATCCCCTTGGTGCGGGGCGTTGGAAACTGTGAAACCACAGTTATCAATTTCTTCCCTGTTGCCCGGTTGCTTTCCTTGCCGCCGCAACTGGCGGTTGGAGTAGGAAACATCCGGACAAATTCGGGTAATCCCTGCTGACTGCTTTTCGGGCCACGTCTCTTGTAATCCGAGGCAAGGGGGCTTGGGAATTTCACGGCCAGCCCCAGCGGCGGAGTTGAGACTTTTCCGGCTGCATATCGGGCCAGCCATGACTCCGGGTTTTCCCCGCTGGACTTCCCCGCACGGTGCGTTGGCCACATTCCACGGCTCCGGGCGGCATGCCGGGAATTCGACCCTCCGTCGAGATCTTTCGTTGTCGCGGGCGGCCACATCATCCCCGGCATCCAGCCTGTTGTCGCTACATCCATCAAGCTCTTGGGGCCCCGTGAATGGCTCCCCTTGTTGGGGGCGTTGCAAGCCGTTGGCGTGGGGATCATGTGCAAGTATCCAGATGCGCTTTCTGACGTGCGGGGCTCCCACATCGTCCGCTCCCAGCACAAGCCATTCCGCATCGTACCCGATTTCGGCAAGATCACCGAGGACTCTGGCAAGTCCTCTTCCCACAAGCAAAGGTGAGTTTTCCAGGAATGCGAATTTCGGTCGTACCTCATTGATAATTCGGTGCATTTCCCGCCAGAGCCCGGAGCGGGCGCCGTCAATGCCGGCGCCTTTTCCTGCGGCTGAAATGTCCTGGCACGGAAAGCCTCCCGATACCACGTCAACAAGGCCGCGCCACGGTCGTCCGTCAAAGGTGCGTACGTCATCCCAAACCGGGAAAGGCGGGAGTAAGCCGTCATTCTGTCGGGCGAGCAGTACGCTTGCGGGATAGGGTTCAAGTTCGACAGCGCAAACGGTGCGGAATCCGAGCAGCTCGCTTCCAAGTATGCCTCCACCAGCGCCCGCGAAAAGATGTAGCTCATTCACTCTCCCTCCTTTCTCGGCTCCCAGTAAACAGGCCATCCTTCATGGACGCAGGCTGCGCAGAACTTGTACTGCATTAGCTCATGTTTACAGTTCGAGCATCTCCTTCGCATAGGATGCACCCACACCCGGCATGCGGCCCGCTTCCGGCGGACGTCGCCGATAGCGTAGTACAGTTGAAATTCGTCCCTCAGGCCTCCGCGGAACCGGAGCGAAAGTTCCCGGTATTCCTTCTTGAACAACATTCGGGCGGTAAAACGGATGCGCTCAATCCTGTATTTAAGGGTCGCAATCGCTTTTCCATACTCAATAAAAGCTTTCTGTTCAGGCGTCAGTTTCATTTTTCTTTTATTTTGAATATAATATATTGGATGATATAAATAATCGAAAGTATGATTAAAACTGAAAATATTAAAATATCGAATAAATCAACAATTATCATCTTCGTTCTCTTTCTGTTTATGTTCCATTATTTTATCTAAAAAAAAATTAAAGGCCTTACGCATGAATATACCTTTGACTAAACATTTCCGCGGAATCCACCAGACCCTCCCCCGGTAACTGTACCCGACGGCGTTTTTGAACCCACTGTTCTGGCGTATGACCCGCCGTCTGGCCCTTTTCAGTTGGTAAAAAGTTTTCTGTTCAGGCGTCAGTTTCATGCGAGCCTCCTTTCTAAGATGTCTGCTTGCTCGTCAGTAAGGTACTTCCAAGACTGCGGCGGACGGGTCAGCCCAATGTCAGACAGCGGCACTGCGGTCGGCATCCTCACGGGGTCCTGGACGCCCCAGACATAGCAAGGCAGGTAATTCCGCAGGTGCTCTTCCGTCACGCAAGCATTCTTAATGGCCAAATCTAAAAGCCCCTTTGGAGGATATAGAAAAAGAGAAGCAGTGACAACTAAACGGCACTTGCCGATGATGGCCCGTTTTCCGTCTTTCCCGGACTCGTAGAGCCACAGTGTGACGTGTTCTCCGCGGGGGATGCGGGGTGCGTTTTTACGCAGTTCCCATTTCTTTTCCCCGTCTATGATAAAACCGGAGAAAGGCCGCCTGACGGATAAGAGGATGTTAATCATTGCTTCCTCCCTTCTGATCAAGTTCCCACGGCCATTGATCCACGTCATCCGGCGTGGCTATCTCTGTATTTCCATTGCAATCCTCAAGATAGATTCTACAGCGTTTGGTATTTTTGCCAATGACGATTAAAATATCGTCGTTAAAATCTAGTTTGAGATTGTCTCCCTGATGTACCCTCAGGAAAGGCGGGAATTTGGAAACGAATTCTTCGGCGGCTTTCCAAGCTTGATGCGACGACGCTAAAAAAGTTACCCATTCGCAGGATGAGCATCCAACACGGCCCAGCTCTCCCAATTTAAGTTCATAGAAAAATTGCAAGAGTGTTCCGCACAGCGGGCATTTAATATTTTTCATTTAATATCTCCGTTAATCGTTAAAACCTTGAACTTAATAACCCATACCCACGGATTCAAATGGGCAGATCCGGCTCCCTTTAATTTGTCCCACAGGGAAAAGTAAGACATCCGGGCAAAAATGTGCCCATTGGATTTCCCTGAATAATCCTTCCATAAGTGGGCATCAGTTATTTCGTCGTGCCAGACGCTTTCAATGCCCTCCATTTGGGCATCCTGCGGTGTAATGTCTAACAGCCGCTCAATTCTTACTTCTATAATTTCCAATAAAATTCGGGCGGCCCAACGCGGCATGTGAATCGACGGAATGGAACACTTGAGGGCAACCTTTGACTTCCATCTTTTGGGAGATTTCATTGGTAAAAAAATGGTTTCCCTCACCCACAATCGATCACCCGCTTTTCCATAGGGGCATCTTACCCACGGATTAAAATCATCCGGGAAATCTCCTTCATCGTCTTTAGAGACGGCAAGCCATAAACCGGGTTCTGTCTCAATGAATTCCTGAATCTCCCAGCCTCTTTCTTTCAGGTGCTCCGGGAAATTATTAAACCGGTTCAGGCCACGCGTGCGGCGCGTCTGGTTCTTGTACTGGCCGGGCATACTGTATTCCTGTAGTAACGCCCTGATCATGTCCTCGCTGAACAGAATGGGCCGTTCTTTCACATTGTTATTCATAGTTAGAAAGTTGTGGTTTTGTTTTATAATTCATAAGATTTATTGTCATTTTTTCTCCTTTAGCGGTTAAAGAGTATTTATTTTGGTAAGGCCAAGTTGAAAGGAGTTCGCAGGTAATGAGTTTTTCAAGAATAAGTTGTTTCGCTATTTTTTTCACTCGTTCTTGGTCGATGTAGATGGCATCAGATATTTTCTTTGGGGTTGTATAGCCTAATGCGATGGCCGCCAGTATGGCGGTTTTCCTGTAGGCGTTTTTCTGGTGTGGCAGATAATGACTAATATTTTTTGTGATGGTTAAGTAGGCTTGAAAAATGTTCATTGCACACGGCATTAAATGTTGAAAATGAATGATAAAAATTGTATCGCCGTGAGGACGTAAACACTACAGCACAATATCCAGAGCCAGAGCGGCCAGTAACCTCCCTGAAACAGGGCTTTTTCCATAGAATTTAATTCCTGTCTGGCTTCTCCGGGGGACATGGTGACGGAGGTTCCTTTGACAGCATGCCGTTTTCGGATGCCAAATTTGACAGCGACGCGACAACAGCTTCTAACGCCGTCGTCAAAAATCCACAGGCGGCTCAAGCGAAGTTTACAGGGGTGTATGTAGTATCTCATTTTTCCAGTTGTTTAGTGCGGGTTTATTTCGTCAAAAAATTGTTTAAGTTCTTCGGGGGTAACGGGAACGTCCGTTTCCTGAGGGGGAGGGATGGCAAGGTTGCGTTGTGGCGGCGGCTCGTTGGCCGGGGAATTTTTTGGTTTCCAGCGCGTGTCTTTCGCCCATAATTCCGCCTTGGTAAGCACATCAATGATGTCTTCGTAGAATTTTAGACGGGAGGCAGGACAGTAGTATTTGTTGTTGTGGCTGTCTCTTGTCTGGCCGCGTTTGTAGTAGCCGTTATAGTAAGCTTTTAATAGTTGCCAGTCCCTATCTCCGCATGTGATTGTTTGCTGGTATGCCTGCATGGCGGCGGCGTATTCTTTTTGGTTGAGGTCTTTGCTTTGCCAAGCATCCATAACGCAGGTGTTCCGCAAAAAGGCCCAGAATGCGAGCGGCGGCGTTTTGTTTTCCGATTTCACGGGGTGAGGCGGGGAACTGTTGTTTTCCGGACGGGGGGAAGGTTGCACGCCGGTATTGTTGGCCAGAGTTTGACGCTTTTTGTTGAGAATGGCTTGTTTGTCGTGGGGATAGCCGTAAATATGCAGGTCTTCCCCGACCATATTCCAAAGGGTGGATTTTTTTCGGAGAGTGGCGGGATCTACGTTCAGCGTTTTCCGGATTTCAGCAGGTTTCCAAGATGCGAAATTTTTAATGATTCCGTTGTTTTCCTGACTGGTGCAATATTGCAAAAGGGTTATCCAGATTCCGCGCTGGGATAGCCGCGCAGACTTAAATTCCCGGCTCTGGGTGTGATGATGCTGAACGGGCGAGTAGTTCACAGGGCAGGTCAGTTAATAGCTGATTCCGTGATGGTGGCGTCCAGATAACACGCGAGGATAAACAGCAAGTCTTTACCGCGCTGGGTAAGATGAATACTTCCGTCTGTTTGCTGTGCAATTCCCACATTGATCAGATGGGCAAAAAGCATACTGCCAAAAACAGGGTCTTCCTGATGCACTTCGGAATCAGCAAGGGAAGCGTAGTGCGTCAGTTGCTCTAATGTGTGAACAAGGCGTTTCCGGAGTTCCGTTTCCGGCAAGGAAAGCAGGTGCCGGCTGTATTTGGTGTCCAGATTGAGGATAAGGCGTTGATTTGCGTTCATGATTCCTCTGATTCATGGATTATTTTTTTGATGTAAGATCGGCTCCAGAAGCGTTTTCCGCGCTGGTCGCAAGGATTGTTTTTTACAAGTCGGGAGCATTGGGGATGGCGTTTGCGCTGGTTATAAAGCCATTGTTTAGAACAGCCGAATTCCTCGGTGATTTGATCCGTAGAAATGTAGTCATCCGGCGTAGGCGCCGCGACAGGGGAAGGGTTGGCGGCTGTGGAACGGAAGATGCTGGCCGCGCCAACGACAGCTAACTTGTCCCAGAGTTTCTCTGTGACGAGTTCAGCCAGAGCATTAAGTTCTTCCGGGGTCATAAATGGAAGGGCAGTTAAAAAATAAGGTTACTAAAACCTGCGATTATTTTTTATTGCCTGTTCCAGATTTAACTGATATTCTAGGTTACTAAAACCTTGTTCGATAAAAAAACAAATTTGTGCACTTTTCGAGCGATGTTCTTTTTCAGCTAATGCTTTCAGTTTGAAAAAAATATCATTGTTTAGTTTTACGGTAATCGACTTTTTTTCCTGAACGAGCGTTTCTAATTTCTGAGGCAATTTGTTCATAGTCTTCTGGTGTTAATTCAATATCACGGACGGCTTGTTCAACAAGGATTTCAAGCAGGCGAGACATGCTGATACCTTCACGCGCCGCCAAACGCTTAACTTGGTAGTAGCGTTCACGTGAGATGTATACAGCAAGACTTCGCTTTCTTGGATCGTGTTGGTTTGGCATCTGCTGGTTACTATAACCTGTAATCATTTGTCGTCAATTCGATTTTTGTAAAAAGATGATTTTGGAATATTTTTTCTGATTTTAAAAGTCCAGCCAAGGGCAGGTGAGGGTTTCCAAGGGTGTTTGCGGGTGTGTTTGAGCGTATGCTGTGACTGTTTGCTGATTGATGAGATTGACGGTATTGTTGTCAATGAGTTGCAGATGGGAAAATCCAGCGGCTTCTGCCTCTTCCGGGTTGTAAAAGCGTCTGTAATGTTGACCGTCTATATAGCTGATGATGTGGTCATAAAATTGCTGGCCGGATTGCATATAGCGTTTTTCCCCTTCAAAATGGAATGCTTTGACCAGAGGGGCAATACCGGCACTTTGTTTGGTGAGTTGGATGTGGTTGTCCCTACAGGCTTGATATGCAGCTTTGCTGAGCCAAGGGGTGTAGTAGAGTTCCCATGTGTGGGAGAAGCCATGAATGGGGGCATTTTGTGCAAATTTCCAGTCGAATGCTATATGTCCAAGGTATTTTTGGATTTGATGGTTTTGAATGTCCTCATTAAAGCATTTGCATTGGATGAGACGGACATGATTGTTTTTTATGGCAATGAGATCTACTCCTTTGTCTTGAAGGCTAGAAGTTGCACCACGGTAGAAAATGATATGCCCTTCTTTTTCCAGCAGGTAACCAATGTATTGTTCATAGGCCAGTCCTTGTTCTGTTTGTTTTTCTTCTATATATTGATTTATGTGGTTTAAAGAGGTTTGACAGGTTTGTTTGAGTTGTCCGATAATGTCGTTTTCCGGTGTACGCAGGAGAAGTCCGATTGTTTGGGATGTTGTTTCTCTTTCCTTTCTAAGATTTTCTAACCGTTCCGCTTTCTTTTTCTGTCGCTCCTGTTCTTCTTTCAGTTGTTTAAGGCACGGTTCTTCTTCAGCTTTTCTCCGAACCTTTTCTTTTTTCTCTTTGTAAATCACATATCCAATAGCGCATGAAGGGAGGATGATGGCAAAGGTCATAATCCAGTTTGTAGTTCTTTCGCGTTGTTTTTTTATGGCGTATTGCTTGCGTTTTTCGCGGAAGGCTTCAGGACAGTAAATTTTTTCACCGTCAGAGGTGGTGTAGTAACCGTTCCAGTCAACGTTGTTTGGGCCTATGTCTTCCAAGTCGCGTTCAAGCGAGGGAAAGGCGGCACAAGGGAGGGAGAGGAAGGCAAAGGAAATGATGATGAAACGAAGCATGCAGAACAGGAAGGTACGATGATGCGCAGATTTTGTCAAACAGGGCATCTTTGCAATTCCGCCAATCAGCTTCCAGAAAGAGTATGACCAAATATTTTCTCTTTTCAGGTTGGCAGGAGTGAAGGCCCCTGAGGGGGCTTTGCGAACGCCAAGCAGGCACGGAAGCGGGCAAGGCGCGACGATAGTTTTTGCGCGGTTTTCCAATGGATTTCTGCAAGGTTTCTGACGGATTTCTTCATGCTGTGTTTTTGCTGTATGTTGCCGTTGAGATTGTTATGATTTTCGGCATGCTCCGATATCAGGATTTATTAATTTATTCTATCCAATAAGAGAGCTTTTGGACGTTTGTAACGTGGTTGGCGCGAGCATGAGCCAACCGGATTTGATGCTCTCTCTTATGTTTTTTCTGGACTATTCTTGAAAAGGGGGGCCGATAAGACTCTATTTTTTCCTTTTCGTTCTGTGCTAAAGGTTCCCGCATGGAAATGTTGTTGCGAGCATTACGCGGTTTTTTCAGGCGTGTTCATTTATCCGGGCTGAATCAGGGTCAATTAACGGTCATGGTTGCTTTGGCTGACCGGGAACAAACTTGTATGGAGATCGTTACTCAAACCGGATATGACCGGAGCGCCGTCAGACAGATTCTTCAACGCCTGAGGCAACAGGGTGATGTTGTTTTGCGGCCTTACCGGTCGTCCGGTCATGGTCAAGTGGAATATATTTATACTCTGACGGAAAAAGGTTCTGATGCCCTGAAACAATGTCTTGAAGAGTTTGATGGACTGATGGCTTGCCTTGCCCGGAAGGATAATGTTGAAGCCTTGGGGAATGCCGGGGGGACGCAAGAAGAAGAGAATACCAAGCCAAAGAAGAGTGAGGCTTTACAGGATTTGATATAAGTTGTTGTAATGTAATTGATTGTTAGGAAATGTTAAGTGAGCGTGACCATATTTTTTGTGAGAAAGTGGCCTCCGGATTGATGGCGTATCAGGCTTATATTGAGGCAGGTTTTTGTTGCACCAGCAACGAATCCGCGCAGGCGGCGGCTTCCCGGAAGATGAAAGAGCCGGGAATCAAGGAAGAAATCAGGAAAATCCGTGAGCGTCTTTGTGATGAAAATTGCCTGACGTTGAAAGAAAAGAGGCTCAAGCTCGCGGAAATTGCGCGAGGAAAAGCGTTGTTTTCCGGTGATGAATCTTTGTTTGAGGTGCCTCCCTCCCATGCAGAGCGAATGAAGGCGATTGATTTGGATAACAAGATGATGGGTGATTATGCTCCGGAAAAGCAGGATGTGAGCATTCAAGGAATGTTTTTTGAAGATTTGTTTGAATATGGAGAGGGGAGAGAAACAGTATCAGGAGGTTCTGAACTTCTGGAAGGAAAGACTGAATAATCGGCTTTGGCGGCTGGAACATCTGTATTGGATCAAGAATGTTGACGGCATTGTTATTCCTTTCCGGCCAAATGAAGTACAGCGGAAGTTTCTTGAAAGGCAACATGGCCGCAACGCTATTTTGAAGGCTCGCCAGTTGGGCCTTTCTACGCTGGTAGGCGTGTTGATGGCTGATTTTGTATTCTGGAATGAGAATAAGACGGCGGCAATTATTGATTGGCGACTGCCGGAGGGTCAGAAAAAACTTCTGGGAGTGCGGTTTCAATGGGAGCATCTGGATTATGTGCCGGAAGGGGCTGAGCGTGAACGGCGCATTATTGCGTGGCTGATGCGTGAGAAGAAGAGGCGTTTGGGAACGGTCAAGAAGGATGGGTCTATTGTGCCGGTGACAGCTACAGCTAATAAGCTGGCGTTCCGGAACGGGTCTGTGATTTATACGGATAATACATTCCGCGGAGGGACAACACAGTTTATGCACGTTTCCGAACTGGCCAAAATGGCCAAGCGGTTCCCGGACAGGGCAAGGGAAGTGGTGAACGGCGGGTTTGAGTCCGTGCCGACTAACGGAACAATTATTGTAGAAAGCACGCACGAAGGCGGCAGGAGCGGCGTGAATTACAATTTGATGAAGACTGCCATGTCAAAACGGGGGAAGCCTCTTCTCCCGGTGGATTGGCGGTTTTTCTTTTTTCCGTGGTACGAGGAAAGCCGTTACCAGTTGGATGTGCCGGAAGGGTATGTATTCAGGGATGAGACCATTGAATATTTCACCCGGATGAAAGAGGTTTATGGCGTGGATGTGCCGGAATCCGCGCGGTTGTGGTGGGAATGGAAGAACGGGCAGTCTGATTTCAACATGGGGGAAGAGTACCCTACTGTGCCGGATGAGGCTTTTGACGCGATTGGGGACGATGCTATTTATTGCGCTCAATTCCGGAAGCTGCGCCGCGATAACCGTATTGGATGCCGGTTTGTGGTGCATTCTTATGCTCCTGTTTATTGCACCTGGGATATTGGCGTTGCTGACCACATGGCAACGGTGTTTTTCCAGAAGGTGGGAGGGGAAACCCGCATTATTGGCGGGATTCAGGCCAAGAAGTCATGCGTGCTGGATATGCTGGCAAGGGTCAGGGATTTTGAGCAGACGCATGGGTTTAAGGTGTTTCGCCATTTGCTTCCCCATGACGGCGGGCATCATTCCACTAATGACCGAAAGACGAATCAACAGACTTTGGAAGAAAACGGATGCCGGGATGTCAGACTGGTTCCGAAGACGGGAAGCGTCTGGCTGTCCATCGGCGAAGTGCGTTCTTTTCTCCCTTCCACGGTCTGGCATGAACGATGCGGCGAAAGAATTGAGGATGGCAGTGAGGAAGGGCTTCCGGGATTACTGGATTGCATGGAAAGCTATCATGTGGATCAGAACGGGAAGATTGATCATGATGATTGTTCCCATTTTGCAGACGCTTTCCGGATGTTTATTGAGGCCGCCTGTCACGGTTTGATTGAGGGGTTTGAAAGTTCCATCGTCGGCATGGAATGCCTGGGAACCGCGTCCTGTTACGATGCCGGCGTTGCGGATATGCCCTGATATAAGGGGGGATGTCCGGCATGGGTGTGACAACTTCACCCACTCTTTTTTGCTGATGTGCTGTCATGGTGCGCGTATGGGAAAGATTTTTAGTCCAAAAGCGGCTCCGATTCCTCAACAGAAAGAAGTGGTCAAGGAGCCGGAAATCATTGATACGAGCGAAACGGCGGAAAACACCGTTAAGGCCCGCGCCCGAAAGCGTTATGGATTTGATAAAACTTTCACGGCAAAAGGGAATGGCAGTTCCGTTTTTGGTCAGTCTTCCGGAGCCAGTTACCGGAAGACGCTGGGTTAATCAGTTCAGGGGTTAAGTTATGGACGGGGAAGAAGTCATTTCGCTATATAACAATTTGGAGAGGGAAAAGCAGGATGCGGCAAGCTGGGCCTCAGAATTGAAGAAGTTTGTTTATCCTTTTTCCCCTACCGGGTTGCCCAGCAATTTTTCCTTTCTGGGCGTCGGTTTGAAAAACCTGCATGATTCTACGGCTGTACGGGCCAATCAACGGCTTGCGGCGGCGCATCAGAGTTTTTTGAGCGATCCCGGAAAGCTCTGGTTCAGTTTTGAGCCTTCCGCCGCTCTTGGTTCAGCGGTGCAAAAGAGCGGCCCGGTGAAGAAGTGGCTGAGAGATTGCGCGGAAAGGACGTATCAGGCATTGGCCGAAAGCAATTTTTATACGGTCAACCATCAGGCGTTGCTGGACAGATGCGGGTTTGGCACGGGGAGTTATTACGGCGGCATCAGCAATGAAAACAGGCTGATGTTTGCCTATGTCCCTTTTGATTCTTTCGTTTTCGCGGAGGATGAGCAGGGCATGCCGAATTTGTTGATACGGAAGTTTGAATGGAATGCCGTTCAGGCGGCCCGCTGGCTTGGCGGCGCGGGGAAGCTGAACCAGCCAATGAAGGATGCCTACAGGGATGAAACAGAGCGCATCAAAAAGAAATTTACCATTCTCCATGCCGTAGGAAGAAAGGAAAATTATGATCCATTAACAGAGAAGGAATATTTTTCTTTTTACGTAGAGAAGGGGAACAAGGACATTCTGGAAGAGGGCGGGTTTGACGAATTCCCTTACATGGTTTCCCGTTTTTTGAAATGGGTTGGTCCGTGGGGATTAGCCCCGGCCCGGCTGTGCTGGTCTAATATCCTGTCTTTGCAGTATAGCCGAAGGATTACCCGGACGCTGGGAGAACTGAAGGCTTTTCCCCGTCTTAAGATTTCGAAAGATCTTGTGGGCCGCGTGAGTTTGAGGCCGGGCGGCCAGACTGTCGTCGGTCAAGGGGATGCTGCTTTACCGGCTGAGTGGGGTACGGTGGGCGATTATCGGGAAGTGATGAATGAAATGGAAATGGATCGTCAGGAAGTGCGGTCTGCTTTTTATCTGGATATGCTTGATTTGTTCGGCGCGCAAACAGGCCAAATGACTGCAACGGAGGTGAACGCCCGGCTGGAAGAAAGGCTGTTGGCGTTCAGCCCTACGTTCTGCCAGCACCTGAATGATTTTCGGCCTATGATGCTGAGGATTTTCCGTCTGATGCTGGATGCCCGGCTGTTTGATCCGAATATACCTTCTGAGTTGATGAGGCCTAACGGGAAGGGAGGGCAGGAATTTAATCCCAAGGCTTTGCCTGATGTCGTTTACAATTCCAAGTTCGCCCAACTAATGAAGCAGGTTCAGCTTTCCGGGCTTGTCGGGTCTCAGGATACTATTGCCAATATGGCCAAGTTTGACCCCGGCGTGATTGCCCGGTTTGATTTTGATTTTGCGGCTCAGGAAGTTGTGCGCGGCATGGGCGTGCCGGAAAGTTTTATCAGGAACGATAAGGAAAAGATGGAGGCTTTGCAGGAAATGCAGGAGAGGATGATGATGGCGCAACCTCCTGCCGGAGAGGGATAACAATTAACAGTTTTTGATAATGAATGATCCTTTTGAGTTCGACGAAGAAGAGGAATTAGAAAAGCAGAAGAAGCTGTTGAGTGATGCTTTCGGCAAGCTGGACAGGGCTTCCATGAAGGCTTTGGAAGAGTGGTTCCGTGGGGAATTCGGCATTCATCAGGCGGCTTTCCGCGTTTTTAACGGTGAATGGAATCCGCTGGACGCCATGAGGCAGGATGCTTTCCGGCTGGTCTGGAACAGCATGGTCGTGAGCTGGAAGAAAGTCCACGAACCGGGCAATACGGAAGAAGTATCATATTTTAACGATTAACAATCAATTTTTTCTATGAGCGAAACACAAGAAAACAATAATGATGGGGCTGTGACTGTACAGCCGGTTTTGGGAAATGACGGTCATTCCAATGCGCCTTCAACACAGGGAACCGGTGCGCCTTCGCCTTCGACTCCCTCCGGCGGCATTTCCTCCCCTCCGGTTCAGGGAACCGGCGATTTAATGCCTCCTGCCGGTGGCGATGCTTTTCCGGATTTGGCGGATTACGCTACCGGGCTGTTTGAGGGGGTGGAGCCTGAGAGTCTGGATTACAAGCTTTTTGAACGCGCCCGCGTGGCGGCTCATAAGGCGGGGATTCCTCAGGATGCCCTGTCTTCCGTGATGGGTGATGTCCGGACGTTCATCAATGAGACGGAAGCGCAGATTGAACAGGCGCGGATAGATGCCAGTAATGAGCAGTTAAAGCAGTTACAGCAGACTTACGGAAGCAAGTTTCAGTCTGTGATGGAGGCCTGCAATAATACGCTCAGCAATTTAGCCGTAGAGTTCGGAGTAGATGCCAGCGTGTTCAATCTTCCGGAAATCCGGAATAATCCGGAGGTAGTGAAGTTTTTTTACGGCCTTTCCCAGCGGATGAAAGAAGCCGGGTTTGCCCATGTGAATCAAATGGCTTCCATTGCTACTGCGGAACAGGAGCTTGAATCCATTTACAATGGCACGCATGAGTTGAGCAAGGCTTATATGGACAGTACGCATCCGGATTGGAAGAGGGCGCAGACGCGCGTGAATGAGCTGACCCGGATGACGATGCAGGGGTAATTTCAGTTAACAGTTAATAGTTTTTATTGGTATGGCGACGGGCGCGACAGGGTTTCAGGGGTTCATGCGCGATCATGCGAAGGAGTTTTCCTTGTTTGGCAATGGCGTGAGTTTGGCCGGTGGGGCCTTGTCCGCCCTGAACCAGTATCAGGCCGGGAAAGCTCAGAAAGCGGCAGGACTGGCAACGGCGGATAATATGCGGCGGGAGGCTCAAGGAGCGTATGAGTCCGCGCTGGCGGATGAATATTTGCAAAGGATGAACCAGAATGCTGACGCGAGCACGGCGCGGGCGGCTCAGGCGGCATCCGGTTTCATGTCCACCGGAACCGGCAATATGAATGAATTAACGCTGATGAAGCAGTATGAGCATGGCATTGCTCAGGCGGCTACTCAGCGGGAGAACCAGCGCAGGAGTGCGCTGTATCAGGCTGATTTGGCAGAGTGGCAGGCGAGACAGGCCGCGCGGGCCTCCAAGCGCGGGGCTTTGGGGACGATTTTAGGGGCAGTAGCCGGAACGGCTCTTTCTTTAACCGGTTTCGGCATGGCGGCAGTTCCGGCCATGAAGGCCGGGCAGGTGTTGAGCAGGTAACGACGAATAGTTAATCAGAAGAGAGTTATGAAAGTTGGTCTGATGGGAGATAACGGGTTCCGGGCTGGGCATGTGAATGGGAATGCGGCCGCGGCTCCGGCGCTTGCTACAGCCGAAGTATTTGGACAGGCGGCTAAAATTGGGCGGGCGGTGGATGATTTGGGGCAGGATTTGATGCACAAGGAGAATGTTTTGCGGGATGATGAGAGTTTCCGGATGGGACTCACTAACGCCCGCGGATTGATTGCCTCCGCTGAACAGGATATTGACAATGGAGCGGATTGGGAAGAAACGCTTGCCAAGAAGCGCGAGTTGGTGGATGAACCGGAGTTTATGACTCCGGATGCGGCTGTACGTTACCGCGCCGCCATTGAGGATTTGTTTCAGCGCGGGGGGGAGGCGTTGCAGGATAGACAGCGGAGAGTGAGCGCGAAGAGGGCCAGGGCGGCTTTTTCCGCAGATTGGGCCGCCGCCGTGGAAAGCGGAGATATGGAACGCGTTCAATCCGTGCTGAATTCCGGGGTGGGCGTGTATGTGGACGGCATGAAGGCATCAAGGATGCTGGCTTCCGCAAAGAAACAGATTGGCGCGTTAAAGGCGGCCAGGGATTTTGACGAGAATCCCGACCAGTTGGCGGCGGATTTGATTGACGGGAAATATCAGGGCGTTTTGTCCAATACGGCTATTGCCTCTTATGGCCGTTTGTTGCAGGGGCAGTCCGGGGTTCCTACGACTGTCAGCTTGTATGATGTTACCGGCATGCCGCTGGGAGAAGGGGGCCGGAAGCTTTATGACCGTGTTTTGCTGGATGAACCGTTTGAGGATGCTGGAGAGGGCGGGGGAATGGTTGAAAGAGAAGGAGTTCATGAGCAGGCTGGGAGTGTTGCCAATGGTTTTTTCTCTTCCGGCGGAATCAAGAAAAAGAAGCCGGAGTTCCGTAGCGGCGTGGCTGATCCGGTGGTGGATTTAATGAGGATCAGGGCGGCTGAGGGACAGTTGCCGACAACGGAAGAGATTGGAGTAACCAGCATGAATGAGGTGTTGGCGGCGGATGTGAGCGGACTGGTGAAGGATGGCGGCGTGGGGTCTCCGTCGTATATGATGTATCTGGGAGAGTTGAAGCGGAGGTGGAAGGAACATGGAGTAAGTAATGATTTTCAGGAAGCTATGGAATCCACTCTTGAAAATCGCGTGCTGTCCATGCAGGGACAGAAGACGGACAGGATCAGTTTTAATGTGGATGACGTTGTGAGAACGATGGAAGGAACGGGGGAGTTTGTTACTGCGGACGCTCTTAAGAATTTGGAGTGGCATCGTGAGGCATTGAGGGAATTTGAGATTGAGAAGGCGGGTTTTGCCGGAACTGGCGATAAAAAGAGAGAGATGGCACGGCGTGAGAGCGGGTTGGAACTTAATGTGGAGCGTTGGAAGAAGGAAGCGGAGATTCAGAGTAAAAGGAATTCAATGGAGATGCGCAGGTGGGTATTTGAGTGGCAGGCGGCGCATCCGGGCGAGAAAAGTTCTGTGAAGTTTGTGACCGCCATGAAGGAAAAGATGTATCAATTAACAGGAAGACATGCTTCTACGCTGGATTTTCTGCTCCGGCAAAATGGAGAACATGCGGATTCCGTGAAAGATGATGATACGGATTTCGTGCGGCGCAATGAGGCCAGAAAGGGATTGGATGATTTGAGGAAGAAGGCTCTTGCCTTGCCAAAACCGGATGAAAGTCTGAGCGTGAGGACGAAGGCAATGAATATTCCCGTAGCGGATGTGCGGGATGCTCATGTGAAAGAGGTATGGAATGATGAGTGTTTTATTGTCGGAGAAGATCATCTGTCACGCTATCCGCAGTTGAGGGAACAGTATGTGCCGGATGTGAGTTTTGAGCTTGCGGATGGCCGGATTTATCGTCCGCAGAAGGTTGCCGTGGTTCCGGGCAGCGCGTTTGGTTTTTCCCGGAGGGCCGCTATTGCGTTGCGGCTGGTTCCCGGGTGCAAGTTCAAAGCGGCAGTCCGGTTTGATTTTCCGGATGCGGAAAGAGCCGGCAAGGAAGGCCGCAAGAGGCTTTTTGAACATGGTATTCAGGGGATGGAAGAGAAGATTTCCGGATTGCTTGAAAAGGGTAATATTGATTTGACGAATCGTCCGGTTGTGAAGAACAGGGATGGGTCTATTAGCACCGTGCGTTCCATATCTATTGGCATGGATGGAAAGGAATATTTGATTCCTACGGTGTCTGATGACGGTTCCATTCTTTCTGATGATGAGGCTGTAGAGATGTTTAAGAGGACAGGCAGGCATTTAGGCGTGTTCCGGTCTCCACAATCCGCAACGGATTATGCCAAGAAGTTACATGAAGAACAGGCTCGCGCCTATGTACGTTAATTTGAATTATTTAATAGATTTATGAATATTGCATTGAATGTGAATGGGCAGAAAGAGTTGAACAGAATGAATGTTCCGGATGAATCCGGGCATGTGGATTTGAGACCTCCGATTGTGAACAGGCCGCAGGCGGGGCCGGAAATGCAACTGAACGTTCTGGATGATGAACAGGCCGGGAATGTGGCGGTTGCCGTGGAAGATGAGGGGCGGAGCTGGGAACCGGGGCAGGTTATTACGAATGATCGGCAATACCGGTCCGTTATGGCGGATTTTAATTTGATGTCCGTAGACAGTCCGGATTATGACAGAGTGAGGCAGTCTTTAGATGAATACTGGGACAGGAGAGGATTGGGGAACGGCCATGTCGCGGAGGCGGCGGATGTCAGGCGAGGACGGGCTTATCAGCTGATGGCGGAGCTGGGAGACGGCTCGGAGTTGGATCAGGAACAGGTGAATGAGGTGGAACGCACGCTTGGGAAGGGTGTGGTGGATTTTTATAAGGGATTAAGTCAGGAAGAGAAGGATGAGGTGCTTGTGGATGGTTTTGTTCAGTCTTTCGTAGGTGGCGCACCCGCTTTGAGCCGCGTATATCTGGCTGAACGGCTGGGACTGGACACGGATGAGGCTTCTGTTATGGCGGCGGAGTTGCGCCGTCAGGCCGGAGTTGGCCGCGCCAGAAGGGAACAGGTGAAGAAGGACATGGGGGAAGTATGGGGGGAAATGGTGACGGCAACGGGAAGCGGGAAGGAGTTTTCTTTAGATCCCCGTGATCATCAGGGGCGTAGTCCGGAGTTTCTGGCGGGCGCGGCCAGTCTGGCGGATAGCCAACGAATGGCGGCGGCTTTCATTAAGGACATGGTTTACGGTGAAGACGGAAGGAGCCCTCGCGCTCAGGGGATGCAGACGGGGATTGACGGGTTAAGGACGTATGGTTATTCCAAATATGAGGAAGGACGCTGGGTTGTGGAACTGGCGAATTTGCACCGGAGGAATGAACAGGCGTATGAATTGGCTGTCAGCGCGATTGCCGGGCTGGTGGATTATCAGAAGGGAAATGAATCTGCTTTTTCCCGGATGCTGAATAATTTTTCCGGAATGGCGGTTGAAGGGCTGGTTCATGGCCCTTCCCGCTGGCTTGAATCCGGAGTGATGGATTTTTTACAGAGTGCCGGGCTGGTTCAGCGCGGGGAAGAGAAGTTTGACGATCCTCTTTGGATTCAGCGGGTGAATAAGGTGGCGCAGGATATTCAACAGGTGAGGATGGAGCAGTATAAAGCACGTTCTTCTCATGGGCTGGTGAATTTTCTGGAAGAGGCTTCCGGCGTTTTTGGTGGAGCTGTACCGTTTATTATGACGAGCGGGTTGGGGTCTTTGCTGGAAGCGGAAGATACGGCGGAAACCGGTTATCTGGCTAAGGGTGTGGATGGTTTGACGGCAAGAAACGCGGCTTATGGAGAAGGCATAGGAATGTGGGCGGCCAATATCTGGGGGCTGGGGAAAGGCGGGAAGCTGGTTGGAAAAGCTTATGACAAGCTGATGAATTGGGCCGGGCGGAAAACCGGCATGAAGGGGCTTTTGGGCCGCGCTTTGGAGACAGACCGGTTCTGGGGACGCGGGCCGCTTTTTGTTGGTCTGGAAGGGGGAGTGTTGCATGCTCAGACAGTTATTGAGCCTTACGCACGTTCCGTGGCTTCCAATATGTTTTCCTGGGGAAATGGGAAGAGCTGGGATGAAGCGGATGCGGAGGCCCGTGAGGCGATGACATGGAGGAATTTTCTGGTGGCCCTTCCCATGTCCCTGTTGCTGGGGTATGGGCGGTATGCCAAGAATAGCCCGTTCCGGGCGGCGGCTATTGCTGATGAACGTATCCGGGGCATTAAGGCTGAGTGCGCGGAGTGTCCGGAGACGATGAAGGGGTTACATTTTACGGATGAAGAAATTAAAATGATTCTCAATACGGAGAATGACAGGGATAAAATCAGGCTGTTTGATTTGACGCTTCACAGGAAGATTGAAGGGAAGGTGGCAGAAACCGTTGGGGAACCCATAGGTATGCTGATGACTCCGGATGTGCCGCTGGTGAAGTCCCTGATGGAAGAGAGGATTCTTCCCCGTGCGGAGGTGGTGAACGGGAAACTGCGCGTTTATGATGTGGAAACAACACTAGGAGCTGTGACGTGGGATAAGGATGGAAATCCGGTTCAGGGGGTGAATGGCGGCAAGTTGGAAACGGTGATTGGCGGTTTGGAAGGAAGAGAAGGTGCGGATAGAGGGAAGGAAAACGGGAAAGAGTTTGTAGAAATGGATTTGGAGACAGGAAACAGGTTCTTAACGGCGAAGGTACAGGAATGGGCTGTGAATCAGGATTTTACCTTGAAAAATGCGGCGTTGAATGATGCGTCCGTAGATTATTTTGCGGAGAGGTGCGGCGTGGATTTCAGGAAAGAGGGTACGGCTATGTCTTACCGGGTTTTGAAAAGGATGGCTGATGATGCCCTGATGCGCATTGCGGAAAGGAGCCGGAAAAAGGAATGGAGCAGGGATGACCAGAATGCCCACGAAGAAGATGTTGTTTTGGCCGTTTTACCGAATAATTTCCGCGACCGCGTGGAGATTGCCTTGAAACGCGGAGAACTGGCGCGCGGAGAGGGGTTTTCCGGAGAGGTAACGGAAGAAGAAATTGCGGCTGTGGCGGAACGGGAAGGGGTGCATACCCCCGCTTTTAATTATGAGCTGGAAATGGGGAAGAAGGTGATCCGGTATTATGAGGGTGAGGTTACGTTTCTGGATCTGGTGGAGGAAATGGCGGAATTGTATGTGAAGGGGGAAATGAAGGCCGGCAGGGAATTGACGTGGTTTTCCCGGAATCTGCTGGATACTCAGAAGGCTTTCAAGGATCAGGGGGTGAATAATTGGAAATTGGTGGATGAGAGCTTTTTTGATGATGGGGCGGATGCCGGAAAGAGGGAGAAGGCTGTGATTGAAGGGATGAGCAAGCTGATGCAGGCGGTGTTTATGGGCGAGTACCGGAAGAAGGCTTTGCCTGCGCCCGTGAAGCGTTTTTTGGAGGTGATGGAGGCTTTGATCAGGAAGGTCGCGGATATGGTCGGTCTGGCCGGGGCATTCCGGAAGGCGGTGGATTCAGGAACCGTGAAAGGCGATTTTGCGTCTTTCGTGTATGATGCCGTGGGAGCGGATTTCGCTCAGAGCCGAAGCGAGCTGACGAGAAAGAAATTTGAAAATCAGTTGAAAGAATTGAAGGAGAAGCCGGAACGGCTTTTGCAGGATTATGGTTTTCATTTGATGTACGCGGAAAGGTATGGTTTGGAGAATTACCGCCAGCAGGTGATGGATGATTTGCTTGCGAATGATAAGGAACAGCGAGAAAGGGAGTTTGCTCAGGCCGGAGTAGATTTTTTCCAGCTAATGAAGGGGGCAACTTTGGAGGAAGCAAAAACGGTTTTGTCTTTTGTTAAAGAGGGCAGGAGAGAAACCGCTTCTTTTTCCGTAGCGGATAAGCTGGATGAAATGGGGAAGGATGCCGGGAAACGGAAGGTGATGGATTTTGTGGATATGGTGGTTTCCAGCAATGTTTCAAATAAAACAGAATTAGGGGTTGTAGAATACAGGAATGTCACAGCGCAGGAGATTGCTGATATTAAAGCAGGTCTGGGGATTGATGTGACGGGTATGGTTCATGAATTTACTGCGGGCGGTATTGTTCATGCACTGAAAAAACATAGTCATGATTCCAGTGCACGGAAAGGTCAGTTAGATTTAACGAAGGAGGATATTAAGTTAGCCCTTGATGTCCTGGATAGTTATGACCGGATGGAATTCAAACCGAAAGGACGGAATCAATCTTCTGTCATTTATGTGAAGCAGTATCCGCATGGAGAGATTCATACGGTGGAACAGGTGATTGAAACAACGGGCAGGCGTTACAGTAAAAAGCCCAGACTGACGTTTAAGACAGCCTGGGTCAAATCGACGTCCTCCGGAACCGGACCCGGAATAGAAGGGGTTTATACTCCCCAACGCCGCAAAAACAGTATGGCAAATGAAGGGGAAAATGTCAATTCTGTCGCGGAAGCACAGGAACAAGGGCTGTTTCGGGACGGCCATTTTGAGGCGGATAACGCTGTGATCACGGAACCGGGCGTGACGTTCTCCATTACAGCCCTGCATGCTTCCCCGCATTCTTTCCGGAAGTTTTCTACGGATTTCATGGGTAAAGGAGAAGGAGCGCAGGCGTATGGCTGGGGGTTGTATTTTGCCACTAATCCGAAGGTGAACCGGCATTATCTGGACCAGTTTAAAACAGTTCTGAGCCCCCCCACATTGAGGTTTCGGGATATGGATAGCCGGGATATGAACACTTGGGCTAAAGTTTTTACTGATTATTTCCTCGCAGATAATAGCGAGTGGGACCCGGAGATTGTTCGCAAAGAAATTGCTTCTTACTTTAAACCGAGCCATATTCATCATTTTGCGAATCAAGAAAATTTAAAGAGGGTATCACAGAATATTGTCAACAATACCAATCTTGTATTTCCAGAGGAAAGTTCCCGCAGCGACAGCGTAAAAATCGGATTGGAATTTAATCAATGGCTTCTTGATCATCTGGACGAGATAGAGATCAGGCCGGGCATGTCTTCCTCTTCCAATTACAAGGTAGAGTTGAATGTGGATGATTCTGTTCTTCTGGATTGGGACAGGCCGTTTTCCGAACAGAGCGAGACGGTGAAGGAGGCGTTGGCCGGGGAGTTGGCGCAACGGGTCGGGTGTACGAAGGAGGTTGCGCTTGAGTCTTTGTTGATGGAGGGCCGTCGGTTTACCGGGCAGCAGATTTATGTTGGCCTTTGCGAAGGTTTTGCGAGGGATTGGGAAAAGGGAATGAAGAAGGCTTCTCTTGCCCTGCGGAAGTTTGGCATTAAGGGCATCAGGTACGCAGACGGCTATACCCGCGGGAAAGCGGAGGAAGAGCAGACGTATAATTACGTGATTTTTGACGGCAACGATATTAAGATTACAGCGTTTGCGGATGAGAGCACCGGGGGAGAGTGGGCGGATTATGTGGATGGGTCGGCAACGTTTTCCGTGAGGGAAGATCTTCTTGGAGATATGAAACGCCAAATGGAGAAGACCCGGAGTGATGCCGTGCGTGAGTATTGGAGACATGTTACAGAGCGGGTAGAAAAAGAAGGCCGTGCGCTGGACGCTTTGTTCAGGGGCCGCGAAGCTGGTACGAATGATGTCCGGGTGAAGATTGCGGAGGCGCGGAGTATTATGAAGGTTGCTGTCTCCACACTACCGGAGAAGGTGCGCGGTAAACTTGCGGGGCAGGAAAAGTTGCTGGATTATTTGATGTCCGCATTGGAGACAGGGCGTTTTTCCGCTACGGATGCCCTGACGGAAAAACAGCTTGCGGCGGCTAACCGGAAGATGGAACTGCATCCGGAGTTTTTTGATGATCTGGTAGGTAAGACCGTGGAAAGCCTGTTGCCGAAGGTGTACCAGCGGTGCGGAGAGGTTATTGATTTGTATGTGCGCGATGAGTTGTTCCGGGAAGTGAGAAGTATGATTTCCGAACATGAAGCGGTGATTGACGAGAAGACGCGGAAATTCAAGGTGAGCCGTCTGGGGGCCGCTCCTACGGAGTTTTTACGGCGGGTAATTAAACCTGCGGTATATGCAACGGGGAGAGATGTTCAGGAGAGGGTGAATGAGCTGAGCGGCAGGATTGCGGCGATTGAAGAGAAATTGAGGACGGATAAGTTCTGGAATGGAGAATTGGGTACTGACGGCTCAGAAGCGGAAGGCGGCCTGTTGATGGAAAAGCAGAGACTTTGCGGGGAATTGAATTGGTGGATTAAATATTCTGCCGCAGGTTCAGCGGATGTGAATAGAATGTTGGATATTCATGAGGCGGTGGGTTCATTTATCAGCCGTAGCGCGGAGGTTTGGCAGGTGCATTTACAAGAGAAGGTGGACGGCTGGAAGAATGATGGGGCCGCCCTGATGGAAGAACTGCCGAAGGCTGTGAATCAGAAGAGCCTTCATCAGGCCCAAATGGAAGTGAGTGATTTGGGGGTGGATAGTGAGACCGGACGAGCGAAGCGCGGGGTGATGGTGGGATGGCTGGATAATCCGGTCAGGTTTTTGCAACGGCTCTGCGATGGACCGGGAAAACAGTTCTTTTCCCGCTTCAAGAAGGAATTTATTGGGGCGACTGACCGGGCGCAATCTATTCGCGCAGAGGAAGTGGATAAGATGAACGGTGTGTTGAAACGTCTGCTGAATACGAAGTCTGACAGAAAGGTGAACGAGTTTTTGAGTATGTGGAGCACTCCGGAAGATTTGGGGTTGTCTCTGTCAGAAAGGGGAGTAAAGAAGACGAAACTGACGATTGACCAGACAGCAAAGCTTTTGGAAAGGCGAGAAAAGAATCCTTGGTGGGGTGTGGATATGTATTCCCAGAAGGCGATTGATTTGCTGAGGGAAGAGTATGAAGCATGGGGACGCGGCGAGAATCGGGCGCGGAAATGGTTTGAAGTGGAAGAATGGTACGATATGGCACCTCAGCCCATGCCGAAGCTGAGCCGGGATCAGGCCCTTTTTGTGCTGATGTGCATGGATCAACCGAACGTGTTTTATTCCAAGATGGATGATTTTGTCCCTCCGTTGCGGAGACGCGGATGGACGGATGAACATAAGGCTAAGCTTGAAGAGTTTATAGGCCCGGTAGGGATGGCCTTGAAGAGTGTCCTTTTTGAAGAGTACGCCCTTGTGGGCGATAAAATCAGGCCGCTTTACGAAGACCGCTACGGGGTGCCTTTCAGTAAACGCCGGAATTATTCTCCGCTCCGCTGGATGGTTGCGGAGACGCAGGAAGATAGTGAACTGGCTTCCATTCTTGGGGATGACGGCACAATAGCCGTAGGCAGGTCTGACGGTTTTCTTTCCACCCGTATTTTTGATCATAAGAGGTATCTGGACACTACTCAGGGTGCGCTTGCTTTGTTCTGGAAGCATCATGCGAATGCTGTTAATTGGGTCTGCACTCAGGAGATTGTGGAGAGGTATCAAGGGATTTTGAGTGATTCCAAGGTTGCCCAAAAGCTGATGACCAATATCGGGGGGCTGGATTACCGCGGTTTTCAGGCATTGATTAACCGGCTGGAACACGGCGGCAGGGATGCCGTAGCCGAATTGGATGCGGCTGAGAGGATGAAGAACGAGATCATGAATGCCCGCGCTCTTTCCGTGATTCTTGGGCAGGTGACGAGTTATCTTAAACAGACGACGGCGGTATTTAATGCTTTGCATGGATGCGATTTGAGTATTTCAGATTGGGTTCATGGTCTGGCCCGTGTGGTAAGCGGGAAGTCTGTTCTGAGCGTTCAGGAGTTGTTTTCTTCCGATTTGTTTCAGGCACGGAAGGATGGGTTTATGTATTCAGTCCTTTTGGGGTACAAGAAACAACTTGGGGGACGTGTCGGTTTTCTGGAAGAGGTTACAAACCAGTCTGGGAAGATTTTTGGTTTGTTGGATTCCGGTAGCAATGCGGTAAGTTTTGCCGCGGCTTTTGACCATTATTTCAGGCAGGGCGTAGAGCAGGGCATGACGAAGCCGGAAGCGATGGAATATGCACGGGATGTTATTGAGGAAGGGTTATCTACGGCTCAGCCTATTAACTGGATTCAAATGCCGAAGATGCTCGAAAAGACGAAGGGGATTTTTTCTGCGGAATGGTTTTTGATGTCGGAAACTCTTCAACGGAGTGCTACGGTGATTCATTATTTAACATGCGGGAATATGAGGCTGGCGGTGCGTAGCTGGCTTATTCAGGGGGTTGCTATGCAGGCTCTTGGGTATTTGATTAATAATGTCATGAGACCGGGGGGCGATGATGACGAGAAGAAGAATCCTTTGAATTATCTGCCGGGAATTGTGCTGGGGCCGCTGAATGGGGTACCTTTATTGGGGAATTTGACGGATTCCGCCGTTGATACGGTATGCGGCTGGTTGGGATTGAAGATGCAGAATCAGACGGCAGTAATGGGGTCTCAGGTAGATTTAACTGTTAAGGATTTGATGCGCCTAATTCATATTTTTGAGGCTGATAGCTGGCGTGATGTGAGACAGCAGAGCCGGAGTGTGGCAACGCTGGGGAGTTTGGCCGCCATGTTCGGGGCATGGCGGAATCCGCGTGGCGGGGCTATTACTTCCGTCAGTCTGGGGATGGCAGTTATGGCTAATTATTTGAAACATCTTGCCGGGATGGCGGAGAAGTGGTTTGGGAAGTAAGCCGGATGAAGGTGATACAGGGGGGATTTCCGGAGTGGGTGCGACAATAGCACTCACTCTTTTTTTTGAATGTGCTGTCATGTTTCAGGCATGGCAAATGAATTGACATCAGAAGACATAAAGACGATTCAGTACAGCCGTAGGCTGCGGGCAGACCTGCAACAGACGGCATCGAAACTGAGAGGATTGGTGACTGTGCATACAGGCATCAGGGACAAGATGTTTGAGATACCAAGAATAGGTAAACGGGCTTTGTCCAAATCCACCGGAGGGAAAGCGGATACGCCGGATAATGATAATACGTTTTCCAAACGGTATATGGTTCCAGAGTGGTGGGAGGACGGTTATATACATGATCGTCAGCTGGATTTGCAAACCCAGTATGGGGATCAGATTATTACACAAACTCAGGAGGCTCAGTTAGCCGCTTGTGAACGCACGATTGATGCACGTATTGTTGATGCGTGCCTGTCGGATGCTTTACAAGCGGGAGAGTCCGGGCCGGTAAAGGTGGCTTTACCTGCTTCTCAGCGGATTGCCATGAATGCCGTTTATGGGAAGGCTCCGGCAGAACCGGTAGATACCGGTTTGACGTTTGACAAGATCCGTTTGGCCCGCGCAAAACTGGTTAAAGGAGAAGCATTGAAACGCGGAGATAAGGCTATTTTTCTTGTTTCTGTCAATCAGTTGATGGAATTGCTTGGCGACGAGAAAGCAACAAATGCTCAGTATGTTGCTGTGAAGTCCCTGATAGAGGGTGATTTGAAAACTCCTTTCATGGGGTTTGAATGGGTACAGACAGAACAGTTGCCTTACGATGAGGCAACGAAAAAACGTACTTGTGTGGCGTATGTGAGGGAAGCCATTGATTTCGGGTTCTGGGAAGATTCCCGAACAGAGATTTCCAAACGTTCGGATAAGAAGAATTGTACGCAGATTTTTACCACTATCGGTTTGGGCGGCGTGCGATTTGAAGATAAGGGGGTAGTAGCTGTGGAATGCTACGAAGAGCCGGATGAAGCGTAATGAAACCGTCCTGAGGATTTTTCCCCTCAGGACGGGTAATATAAATGGTTAATAGTGAATAAGAGAATCAGAAAAAAGAAGTTGAAAATCATGAAAAAGCTTACTGATGAAGAGAAAAAGGCGGCTATTGAGGCCGGAAAGCAGGGCGTGAAAGATGCCTATCAGAAGACGGAAGGCAAGGGATTGAAATGGTGGGAACGGCTGTTGTGGCTGGTTCTTGCCTGTCTGGTTTATGCGGCATCTGCGCTGTTGGGCGGTTGCTCTACTTCTGCCGGTATGAGCCTGTCTTCCGAACAGGGGATGCTGGTGGTGTCCCGTGACGGGAAGACGGGGGCTGTGGTGGTGTCCGTAGTGAAGTCTCAGGATGAAATAGCTCCTGTTGTTCAATCGCTAAAGAAGTAAAAGGCTATGTGTAAACTTTCCGAAGTGCCGGCACGTTTTTTGGAAATCGCTAAGGCGTCTCCGGTGATTGCCTGTGTCATGATGTCTTTGGCTATTTGCGGCGGGGCGTGCTGGTACATCGGGGAGGTGGTCAGCCACCACAATGACCGGCTTTGTGATTTAATGACCATGCAGACGCAGGCTCAGGTAGAAACGGCTAAAGCCATTCAGTTGTTGGCTTTAAGGGTAGAAGATATCGAGAGGAAGTTTGAGAAATAAATAATGTCTTAAAGAGAGATAGTTATGGCAAGAAATAAGAAAAATAAAGGGAAAGGATGCGGGAAATGAAGGTTGTTGCTTTGAGCATCGGGCATAGCCCGCAGGATGGCGGGTCTGTAATGACTTCTCGGAAGCATTCAGAGTTTTCTTTCTGGACGGCGCATATTGGCAAGGTGAAGGATGAGTTGGAGCGGCTGGGTTATGAGGCTGTGGTGT